>JABAOC010021810.1_pt4 | contig 10576 bp, 13 predicted proteins | sample 7062161 | NCBI WGS metagenome assembly JABAOC01 (sample SAMN14538625, study PRJNA623070) | marine sediment metagenome | biome: marine biome [ENVO:00000428]; feature: marine pelagic biome [ENVO:01000023]; material: deep marine sediment [ENVO:00002113] | place: India: Gulf of Khambhat ...
CCCACAGACAAGTCTAGGTGAATGATGTCGGCTCTTGTTTCTCTCATCATTTCCTGACAAATCTCTAGTTCATGAATTATCAAAGCATGCCCATCTTCCGCTGGAGCAAAGATGGGTTCAACCAAGCAACGACCTGCGCTTCGATAGGGGGACTCAACAAGAACCGCTGCAGCAGCAACAACTTGCAAGGGCTCAAACCTGGGGTTCAATATGGCTGCACCGGAGTCCGCTGCTATAACTTTCATGTCTGTCTCATCTCTATCTAGAGATGCATTCCCGATTTAACAATTCACTCTGACACTACAAGGTTGTGTTTCAATTCCAACCCAGGATCACAGGCTCCACGAAAGCTTCTTCCAAGTATGAAAATCTCAGCACTCTTGGGTCGGCTCGCTCTTGGTTTCACTATCTTCACATCAAGAAAGCATCTCTTGACATCTGCACAGAAATCTCCAAACATGTCTCCTTGGAAAACTTTGACGAAGAAGTTGGCGTCTGGCCTCAAAACTTGCAGAGCTACAAGAAGTGATGCTCGGGCCAGTCCTATTTGCCGCGCGTGGTCAATCTCCCAGATGCCTGAAACTCTGGGCGAAACGTCAGAAACTACAACATCAGCTAACGAAGGCAGGATGCCCTTTATCAACTCATGCGTTTCCGGTTTTGTGATATCACTGACTATGGTGAAGACGTTTTCTTCGTTCAAAGGATTGATTTCATTCAAATCCACACCTAGAACGAAGCCTTCCTTATCTACGATTCTCCTAATGGCCTGCAGCCAACCTCCAGGGGCCGCCCCTAGATCCACAACAATGTCCCCCTTCTTTATGAAGTGGTGTTTCTTCACAGTCTGCAAGAGCTTGTAGGCTGCTCTGGAACGATATGCTTCCTCTTTGGCCTTTCTGTAGTAGTACTCTTTTTTCCTCTGATTTGCCCACGCCTTGGGCAAACTCAGCTGTCACCTTGAAAACCGTTGTCTTTCTGGATCAAGTCGATTATCCAATCAGTCAGTTTGTCACAGCTGTTTGGGGAGATTGCACCGTAGGCTCCACATCTAATGCTTTCGGAGCAGCTTAGGCAGGGACAATCAATGATGGAATTTATCGACGTCGGTTTCCTGTTTGGGAACAACCTGTAGGTCCATCTGCCTTCAGAAAGCTCGCGCTCACGTCGAATGAGTCCTTTAGTTTCAAGTTTCAGAGCTATCCTTGATCCTTCTCTACTAGTTGCACTCATGTGTCTCCAAAGGTCTGATTGGAGGATGCCTACGTCGCCAGTGTTAGCGATAAACTGAAGGGCTTTGTGTTCCAAGTCGCTTCGCTTCGGCATCTTGTCTTCCTCGAGCTTTCAACAATAAATAAGATTGTCCAAGAATAAAAGCATGTATATAATAACAACTTGCCAATGCTTTAGGGTAAACGCCAAGGCGATTAATCTGATGATTACCTGCTGCGATGGGCTTTAACATGCTCGACAAGTCAGTTTCAGAGGAAGGAGTCTGTTTCGGTGTTGAATCTACAGCGGATGACTACAGCGTGGGGATCGTGACTTTTGACGGGAAAGTTCTGTCCAATGTCATTAATCCTTTCATTCCTGAAACAGGCGGTATTCATCCCAGGGAAGCTGCGAGACACCATGCCGAAGTTGCTGGGCGAGTCATTTCTACAGCTTTCGAAGAAGCTCGCGTAAAGCCCGACGAGATCAGTATTGTGGCTTTCTCACAAGGTCCTGGACTGGGACCATGTCTTCGGACGGGAGCCACTTCAGCAAGGGCACTATCATCGTATCTCAATATTCCATTGGTCGGGGTCAATCACTGTGTAGCACACATTGAGATCGGCAAGTTGACAACAGGAGCAGTCGATCCTGTAACTTTGTATGTTTCTGGAGGTAACACTATAGTGGCAGCATTTGATGCAGGAAGATATAGAGTTTTTGGCGAAACCCTAGACATCGCGGCAGGAAACTGCCTGGATGTGTTCGCTCGAGAAGCTGGCTTTCGTCAAAGCAAAGGAATGCCACTGGGAGCAATTGTGGAAGAACAGGCGCGAAAGGGTGCAAAGCTACTGAACTTACCGTACAGTGTCAAAGGGATGGACTTGTCATTCAGCGGACTCCTCACAGCAATTACACGACTCCTGAAGGAAGGGGAGTATCTGATTGAGGACCTTTGCTTTAGTTTGGAAGAGATGGTGTTCTCCATGCTTGGAGAAGTTACCGAGCGGGCTCTTGCACATACTGAAAAGCAAGAGATTCTTTTAACAGGAGGCGTGGCAGCAAACAAGCGATTGCAGGGGATTCTTAGCTCAGTGGCTAGTGACCATAGTAGCCGCTTTTGTGTTGTTCCAAAACAATATGCTCTGGACAACGGTGCTATGATTGCTTGGACTGGAATACTTGCCTTCCGGTACGGTTTAGTCACACCTGTAGAGAAGAGTCTTGTTCGTCTGAGATGGAGGCTTGAAGACGTTGACGCACCATGGGTTCGAGAGTAGAGTTCTCCTGAAGAAAGGAGCAGAAGCGAGCCTATTTCTTGAGCAATGGCATGGCCGCAGAGTACTTGTGAAACAGAGGATCCCAAAGACATATCGAGTTCCCGAACTGGACAGAAGAATTCGGACCTACAGAACGATTTGCGAGTCACAGCTACTCCATCATGCAAAGATGGCAGGGGTTCCAACTCCCACAATCTTCATGGTCGACATAGTCAACTCAAACATAGTGATGGAATTCGTCAAAGGCACCCAGGTGAAACAGATCCTCCACACTCTTCGTTGCGAAGCCCGAAAGAATCTCGCCAGGAAAATCGGTGAACTTGTCGGCCTTCTTCACTCTAACGACATTATTCATGGCGATCTCACAACCTCCAATATGATACAAACACCTAGTCACAAGACGGTCTTTGTAGATTTCGGGCTTGGAGAGAAGAGCGCGGAACTGGAACCAAGGGGCATAGATCTTCATCTTATGAAACGTGCACTCCAAAGCACTCATTTTCAATATGCAGATCACTGTTTTCAGGAAGTTCTTGAAGGCTACTCTGCAGTAGTCGGTGAAGAGAAAGCCAGTGACGTTATGGAAAAGATAGCTGAAATTGAGAAGCGGGGCAGATACATTTCAGACCGGAGGAAAAAACGAAATCAGTCTTCACGCAAAGAGGATATGTAGACACGTTACCTGAGGTATACAGGTGAACTCGCTCACAAGAAACAAACAAGTCTTTCTAGTAACGAGGAACATCCATAAGTTCAATGAAGCGCGAAGGATTCTCGGAAAGTACAAGATAGCCACCGCTATGTTGAAGCATATCCCGAAAGTAGAGATCCAAGATGACAAACTGGAAAATGTGGCGAGAAGAAGTGCTGAGGATGCATACAAAAAGTGCAGGCTACAAGTACTAGTGGAGGACGCCGGACTATTTGTTCATGCGCTAGCAGGTTTCCCCGGTCCCTATTCCTCCTTCGTCTTCAGAACAATTGGATGCAAAGGAATCATCAGACTAATGGAAAACGAGGTGAACAGGAAAGCCCAGTTCAAATCAGTTGTCGCTTCCTTTGGACCGGAAACTTCTGAATCCACGTACTTTGTTGGGGAGATTGAAGGTTCAATCATTGACCAGCCACGTGGAACTCAAGGATTCGGTTTTGATCCCATCTTTCAACCGCTTATGTCCAAGAAGACCTTTGCTGAAATTGGGATTGAGAAAAAGAATCGTGTGTCGCATCGATCTATAGCTTTCCAAAGATTCGCTGAATGGTTCTTGGAAAATTTATAGCTCAGAAGTCTTAAATATCCGCATTGAGTGGTAGAAAGAGCCTTTGGAGAACAGAAGCATTGCCCAAACAAGAAAAAGGACGATCACACTCAGTTCGTCCCGTCAGCAAACGATCACCTTCATGGTGCAAGTACGAACCAGAGGAAGTTGAGGCGCTCGTAGTAAAGCTAGCCAGAGAGGGGGAGTCTGCGAGCAGAATCGGCACAATACTCCGAGATCAACATGGAATTCCTCTGGCTAAACCTATAACCGGAAAGAGCATCACCGCTCTCTTAGAGGAAGCAGATCTAGCACCATCTGTTCCGGAGGATCTAGACATGCTCCTGAGAAAGGCCACAAGGCTTTCGACTCATCTCGATAAAAACAAGATGGATTTATCCAACAAACGATCACTTCAGGTTGTCGAAGCGAGAATCTACAAACTCTCGAGATACTACAAGAAAAAGGGCGTACTTCCGTCAGACTGGAAATACCAGCACAGAGTCGCTTCCATGATCTAGTTTTGGGTCTACCATGGCGAGAGGAGAAGACGCCATAAAAGCCTTGACTAGGGATGCGTCCGAGGCGGCGAGCATTATCTCAAATTGTGCCAGTGAAGACAGATTCATACATGTTGTTTCTCATCTGGACGCTGACGGACTGGCTGCAGCTGGCGTTGTGGCAAAAGCACTGTGGAGGATTGGCGCGAAGTTCCGTCTGCGAATTCAACAATGGGTGGACGAGAAGATTGTTGCGGATATCAAATCCGATCAGCCCGATCTTTCAATACTAACGGATTTGGGCAGTGGCTATCTACAGGTTATTAGTGAGAACGTTCCGAATGGCCAAGTCGTGATCTTGGATCACCACCAGGTAGTTGGCGAACCTTCATCCAACATTTTCCAGGTAAATCCTCACATCCACGGAATTGACGGCTCCAAGGACATAAGCGGATCTGGCATGGCATACTTGGTGGCAAAAGAGTTGGATGGATCAAACGTCGACTTGGCTCACATCGCAGTCGTGGGAGCCCTAGGTGACTTGCAAGACAAATATGAACAACGGGCCCTCGGAGGACTAAATGAAACCATCGTGGCCGATTCTATAGCTGCTGGATCCTTGAAAGTTGAAAAAGATCTCATGTTTTTCGGCAGGGAAACACGCCCAATACACAAAGCCCTAGCCTACAGCACAAGCCCGTTTATACCAGGGATAAGTGGAGAAGAGGATAAGAGCTACGCATTTCTCCAAAGCTTAGGCATCAAACCCAAAATCGGTGACAGATGGAGAGCTCTCAGAGACCTCTCTGAAAACGAGAAGCAACGCCTCTGCTCAGAACTGTCAGATTATCTGGTTTCCACAGGGTACCATAGCAATGCGTCAGACCTCGTGGGCTCTGTCTACACTCTCTCACATGAGGAACCTTGGACACCTCTAAGAGATGCACGAGAATTCTCACTTCTGCTAAATGCCACCGGGCGTATGGAAAAGGCTGGGCTGGGAGTTGCCATCTGCGCTGGTGATCGAAGCACGGCACTAGAGCAAGCTGAAACAGTTCTCAAAGAATATAGACAGAAAATAACCGAGTACCTAAGGTGGCTAACTGACGCACCGAACCGCATTGAAGAGTTGAAATCCATTTACGTGGTGCGAGGGGAAGAATTCATCAACGAGAAGATGATCGGCACCCTCTCATCAATTCTGTCAACAAGCCTTGCAAGACGCGAGAAGCCAATAATCGCCTATGCATTTGCTGCAGATGATTCGGCTAAGATTTCCGCACGGACAGTGGATATGCTTACGCGTAAAGGTTTGAACTTGGGTGAAATCATGTGTGAGGCATCTGAGAGATTTGGTGGCAAAGGTGGGGGTCATAACATTGCAGCAGGGGCACAGGTACCGAGAGGAGATGTTGAGGCGTTCATCACATTGACGAACAAATTGATTGGAGCGAGGATGGAGCACACTGAAGCTCAAAGCTGAACTCCTCTTCCACTATCAATCGAGAAGAGAAGCAGAGTCGATCAATAGGGCGACTTCACCTGACAACATCATCATCCCTCCTGGTCTGGGAATTGAAACCGAGAGAGACAACTGTCTCTTCCGAGTAACTGTGAACTGCGAGAAGACTCTGAATACATTCATCTCCACACTGGATGATCTCCTAGCATGTATCTCTGTAGCAGAAAAGACTTTTCAAGTAGTTAAATCAAGATGAAGTATCCAACTGCTTGCCAAACGTTGAGAGAATAGGCAACGAGTAGCAGCTGCAAGAAGGTTAATCATGTTTGAGGATCGTGGATTAGATCTTGTTGGACATAAAACTAGTCCGAGAACATCCTGAAATCGTAGAACGGGACCTACAACGACGCAACGCTGCTGAGAAGACTCGCCTGCTCCATAAACTGATCGAACTGGATCGAGAATGGCGGGATCTTCTGAGCAGGACCAATGAACTTCGACATACGAGAAGACTGATGACTCGCGAGATTGCAGCTCTCCAAAAAAGCGGAGAAAATGTAGTGAAACCAGTGGAGAAAGCCCGAGGGCTAGAGAAGGAAATCACGGTTCTCGAAGGTGAAGTTCAGGCCCGAAAGCAGAAAACTACAGCCATTCTGATGAAGCTGCCAAACATCCTACATGCATCTGTTCCACTCGGAAAAGGCGAGAAAGACAATCTGGAAGTCAGAGTCTGGGGAGAGCCCCCAACATTCGACTTTAAACCTATGGATCATCTAACCATTGCTCAGAAGCTGGGAATCCTAGACGAAGAAAGGGGAGCCAAAGTTGCTGGCCATGGATTCTTGTACCTCAGAGGATGCGGAGTATTACTCGATCTCGCCTTGCAGCGATATGCAATAGATTCTCTACGTGAGAAAGGTTTCATTCTCATCCAACCACCATTCATGATGCGGCGGAAACCCTACGAAGGAGTAACAGACCTGGAGGATTTCGAGAACGTCATGTACAAAATCCAAAACGAGGATTTGTACCTGATCGCTACGAGTGAACATCCTTCAGCAGCCATGTTTATGAATGAAGTCCTGCTTGAAGAACACCTTCCAATGAAACTTGTCGCGATCAGTCCTTGCTTCCGCAAAGAAGTCGGAGCCCACGGCAAGTACACCAAAGGCCTATTCAGGATGCATCAGTTCAACAAGATTGAGCAGTTTGTGTTTTGCGTTCCTGAGGAATCTTGGGCCATTCATGAGGAATTACAGCAAAACTCAGAGAAGCTCTACCGATCTTTAGATCTACATCACAAAGTTGTCAATGTTTGCACTGGAGATATCGGAACGCTTGCTGCAAAACGATATGACATCAACGTTTGGATGGCTGATGGCGTCTACAGGGAAATAGGCTCCAACTCCAACTGTACGGACTATCAAGCGAGACGTCTAAACATACGCTATAGAGGAAAGGAGGGGCAAGCTCCGAAAGGCTTCGTCCACACAATAAACAACACGGCCGTCGCAACGAGCAGAACTATGATGGCTATACTGGAGCAACACCAGCAGAGGGACGGTTCAGTAGCTATTCCTGAGGTGCTCTCGAAATATATCAATGGCATGAGAAAGCTTGAAACGAATCAACTAAATCCTTTAATACCTGAGTCGTGATTTCTCCTGAAGCAACGAGGGCTNNGTGTTCGCGACAAGTGGCGTAGCAAAGACTGGTATGGTGTTGTGACACCAGCCTACTTTGGAAACGTCGATCTAGGCGCCGTTCCTGCAGACGATCCTAAAAGCCTCATCGGGCGTATCACCAAAGCCACTCTTTACGATATCACAAACGACTTCGCTCACCAGTACCTAAAAATGTACTTTCAGGTAACCGAAGCAGAAGGAAAAGTCGCACAAACTGTCTTCAAGGGACACGAATACAGCCGAGACTTCTTGCGCAGCCTAGTTCGTCGAAGAACAACTAGAGTCGACATCTTTCTCAATGTTACTACCAAGGATGGCTATCGAGTGCGAGTGGCTGTCTGTGCATTCACTTTGAGTCGAGTTAAGACTTCCCAGGAAGCAGGCATGCGCACGATTATGAAACGGATCGTAGAAGAAAAAGCTGCTATACTCTCTTTCGATCAGTTTGCACAGGAGATGGTGCTCGGCAAGATAGCATCGGACATATACAATGAGGCTAAGCGAGTAGCACCTTTGAGACATGTGGGAATCCGAAAATCCAAACTGATTTATCAACCTCAAAAGCTGACCGTAGCTGTGAGTTAGAATCTCTCCAACCATATAAGGGAGGCAGTTTGCAGCATAGTTCTCGAATAGAACGACGCAAGCGCATTGCACACGAAGCAGCAGAACTATTGTACACTGGACAGGAGAAAGAGTACAAACAATCAAAACTCCATGCAGCTGAAATTCTAGGCTTCAACATTCTCCCAAGCAACGCTGAGATTGCGGTCGAACTTGACAGAATTGCAGAGGAAAGAGAAGGCGAGACTAGATCTCAAAGGCTCGTTCAGATGAGAGCTGAGGCGCTCAAGTTGATGCAGCTACTTGACGAGTTCAAGCCTCTTCTCGTAGGAAGTGTGTGGCGCGGAACTATACATCGAAATAGCGACATTGATATTCGCGCTTCGGCGCAAGATCCGAAGGCGGTCATTTCAAGGCTTACTCGAGCCGGGTACAAGAATCTAGAGACCAGAACAGAATCAGTTGTGAAGAAGGGAACAAGGCAAAAGTCTGTTCATGTTCAATTTGAGTTGCCGTCAGCTGATAAGGTTGAAATTGTGCTTCGTGACCCGAAAGAGGCTAGGACCAGCGTTCTTTGCGAAATCTATGGAGACATCGTCACAGGCTTAACCACCCAGAGACTTGATAATCTGCTCAAGTCGAATCCAAAGGAAAAATTCGTTCCCGCATTCACATCAAAAGCAAGTGCTTTCCGCGATTCGTGATGTTGACAACCGCTTTAGGATTTTGCCCTGTTTGACGAGGATAAAGCAGGCAGAGACGCGAGTATTGTGTTGTGACTGTCTGCAACAGGTTTTAGCAGATTTTCTCCACAGAATGGACAAAGCCTAAACTCCGGTAAGATATCTCTCCCGCATACAGGGCATAGCTTGTGCTTCTTGATCTCCCTTTCCAGCCGTTTTATAGTGCGTCTGACCTCGCCAATATCTGAACCTAGATCTTCCACTCTACTGTTCATGGACCCAAGCTTTAGTACTTCGCTTCTTACTCCGAAAATCACGTCTCGCAAGCCGGCTAATGACCTGCTATTGTTTGTCAAGGTCTCACTCATCATCTCTAATATGCTTGTCTTGGCCTCAAGAAACTCAACTTCGGCTTGATCTTCATTCTTGCCATCCTCCAACGCTTTTCCCAAGAAGGTTTCAATTGGATTTCGCAGAGCTACAATTGTAGTTCCTCCCCAAAGCAAGAATGTCGCGGCCACTGAGCAGATTAGATAGACTATGGGGTTTATCGCATCGAGTATTCCATCAACTGCATAATAGGACAATAGAAGTGGTTTCACATCATTGTTTGTGAGCCATAAGAAGCTGTCAAGAGTATGTAAGCCTGCCAAGAACGTCAGAGATCCCAAGATCCAAACAGTAACGCCTTTTCTGACCACGCTAGACAACCCTTCTAGAGAACAGTTCTAGAAGAATATTGCACTCTCGATATTTTAGTTGCTATTCTGCAGCCAATAATATATCGAAGATCGAAATATGTCACTCACCTATTTGAGCTAAGTTTAAGTAACACGTAGCTTCTCTTGTGAGCCCGTGATCACATGGGATTTAAAGCGATTCATTATTCTGAAGTCGCTGAGGATGACGTCAAGGAGCAAGGTGCCGAAGGCACCAGGATACGGTGGCTCATAACAAGGAAGGATGGCGCCGACAGCTTCGCGATGCGTTTCTTTGAAATGGCTCCCCATGGGCATTCACCTCATCATTCTCATGCATGGGAACATGAAGTGTTCATCCTCGAAGGCGAATGTCTAGTCGTGTCTGGAAAACAACAGAAAAAGGTTGGCCCTGGATACGTAGTATTCGTTCCACCCAATGAAACACATCATTTTGAGAACATAGGCAGGGACCCTCTCAAATTTCTGTGTCTAGTTCCGCATCATGGCTAGACTTGCAGAATCCTCTGATGAACAGGGTATCGAATGCTCAACATGCCTGAACTGTTCCACGGCTGAGACTATTAAGCGTGATGATTCAGGATTCAGATTACTGAGCCGTAAAGATTAATGGTGTTTTAATGTTGATTGTTCGGGATAGGTGAGAGCATTTGAGCGATGTTTTACTTAGGGCCTGCAAAGAGCTTATCGACGACGGCAAAGCTAGATGTGTCGACGTCGTGTTCAAGGAAGTGTGTCTTGAAGTGCTAGCACGTGCAAAGCACGTTCTAGATGAGAGACAGTTCAGGGAGCTTGTGGAATACGCAGCCGAATGTATTGAAGCAGGAAGCAGCATTGCCATTGATGCGATTCAATGACGATTCCCTTTTCGCGTGTTCAAGCTAGTTCAGTCCACCGCATCTCTCATTGGGAAATCCCCCACTAATCGCAAAGAGACAGCTATGCGGACGGATTTGGAGGATGCACAAAGAACCCGGCGTGATACTCATTTGCAGCAATCTTGCACCACGGAAGAGGGCAATCCAAGGAACGGTTTAATCATAGTGATCACTAGAAAAGTCATTGATTAGTGAGACAATAATCCTTGGAACGCCTATTGCCCTTTTCTCGGGGATCAAAGAAAATTCTGGACTAGTGCGAACGCAATCTTTCCCTTCCAACCCACATGCAAAAGCTTGCTTGCATAGGAGGTGATCCGGCCGCAGGTTCCCC
>JABAOC010014602.1_pt2 | contig 10575 bp, 11 predicted proteins | sample 7062161 | NCBI WGS metagenome assembly JABAOC01 (sample SAMN14538625, study PRJNA623070) | marine sediment metagenome | biome: marine biome [ENVO:00000428]; feature: marine pelagic biome [ENVO:01000023]; material: deep marine sediment [ENVO:00002113] | place: India: Gulf of Khambhat ...
ATCGGCAAACAGATAGAGACATTTTTTGCCGGCAGTACCGCCACGAGGTATCGTGAAGGCGGAGATGAATATGATGTGGAAGTCCGGCTGCAACCCAAGGACCGTGACAGGATCGAAGATTTGCGGGATGTGCCTATCAGTGTAGCCGGCAGCAGTCAAGTCAGCCTGGCCAATGTGGCCAAAATCGAGCAAGGCTCAGGGCCGACGAAGATAGAAAGAAAAGACCAGGAACGGTATATTACCGTTTCCGCAGAAATCGTCGGCAGGGACCTTGGTTCGGTAGTGGATGATGTTGGAAAAGCGATTGATAAGATTCCCGCGCCGCCGGGTTTTAATTATAAATTTGCCGGCGCCGAGAAAGAAAGAAAAGAAGCATTCACATTGCTGATGATAGCAGTGGGTCTGGGGATGGTGTTAGTATATATGGTGATGGCTTCGCAATTTGAGTCGTTCCGTGACCCGTTTATTATATTTCTTTCGATACCCTTTGGTATTGTCGGCGTGATTATTGCCCTGGCCTTGGCTGGCCAGGCGATGAGTGTTGTCAGCTTTCTCGCTCTGATTATGCTTGTCGGTATCGTAGTGAACGATGGAATTGTTCTTATTAGCTACCTGAATATACTACGCCGGCGGGGGCTTGATATCTATTCGGCAATAATTGAGGGCGGACGCAGCAGATTGCGGCCTGTTGTGTGTACCAGTTGCACGACAATACTGGCATTGACTCCTCTTGCTTTCTCCAGAGGAGAGGGTTCCGAAATTTGGGTTCCTTTTGCCGTAACTATAATCGGTGGCCTGTTTGTTGCGACTGTTATTACGCTTATTTTGATGCCGACTCTTTACAGTGTTTTTGAAGGTTTAAAGCCTTCAGCGGCAAAAGGATAATGATGAAAGCTGTTTTTATTATTCATAATGTGGCGATAGAGCAAGAGGTAAATGAAGCCCTGGAATCTATGAGCATTGACTCTTATACGAAATTTCCAAATATCCTGGGCAAAGGCAGAGCGAGTGAGCCGCATTTGAATACGGACGTATGGCCCGGCATAAATTGCGGAACCTTTGTTGTGACCGAGGACGCCCCGGCCAAAGAATTAATGGAGAAAGTCCGGCTAATGCGAGAGAAATGGGCCTCGGTAGGTATAAAGGCCTTTATGTGGGAGATTGAAGATATTACTCCCTAAGGGATGCCTTACGGTGCTGATAGGTGCCGGCATTCGGGCCTTTTTCTCGAATTTTCTGCGTGGATTGGACCTGCCCGATGCAGCTATTAGAAATGTTAAGGCGAGTTGACACAGGATAAAAAAATTTTAAGGTTTTTCTGGCTAAATCGTATTTTTTAGCGCATAATGTTTATGGTTTACAATTTCTGCGAAGGTGGGAGCATGATTTTGACACGGAAGTTATGGGGGAATAAGTTGGGGGCATTATGGAAGCTACAACAAAATATAAATCTAATGTTGAAGTTGTTTCAGATCCTGAGAGTTTGGCTCAGAACACCGTTAAGATTTTTATTACCGATGCGCAGAAGGCGATAAAGACGAAAGATGTCTTTTATGTCGCTATATCGGGAGGGAATACTCCCAAACGTTTTTTTGAGCTGCTCGGCGAGACACCGCAGGCAAGCTCCCTGCCCTGGGACAGGATACATTTGTTCTGGGTTGACGAGCGATACGTTCGCCCGGATTCGCAGTGGAGCAATTACAAACTGGCTGCCGACACTTTCCTGAGTAGCGTTGCCATTCCCGATGCGAACGTTCATCGAATCCCTACCGAGCATGAAGATTTCAAAGTTGCTGCCAACCATTATGAGCAGACCATTCGAGAAGTTTTCGGCCTCGAAGCCGGGCAGGTCCCCGAGTTTGATCTGATTTTGCTGGGTATGGGATCAGAAGGGCATACTGCTTCGCTGTTTCCAAACTCTTATGCTGCTTTTGACACGGAACATTTAGCTTGCGTTGTTTATGTTTTGGATGAGAAGCTTAACAGGATAACCCTGACGCATCGGGTTTTACGTGCCGCATCTCATCTGGTCGTATTGGTCTGTGGGCAGGAAAAAGAGGCAATTCTCAAAACAGTTTTAACGAGCGAGCCTGATGAAGTGCAGTATCCGATTCATGCCCTCTGGCCCGTTCTCGATAGAGTCACCTGGCTTATCGACAGCGCAGCGGCAAAGTCTCTTTGATCATAATAGCCCTGGTGGTTTAGTCGGGAATGATTAGTTTTGTGCCGGGTATGAGTTTGTTCGGATCTTTTATTGTATCTCGATTGGCATCGAGAATCTTTTGCCATTTGCCTGCCGAGCCGTAGTATTTATTGGAAATCTTGGACAGCGTTTCGCCCTCACGCACGATGTGAAATTTCTGGGTCTTTATCTTCTCGGTTTGCTCATATTGTGCTGTCTTAGGGAATCCTTCAGGAGAATCCGGCGACTCCGGTTCCGGACTGATTGTCGGCGGTTGATTGTCGGCTATGTTTGCTTCATTTGCCGAAAGATCGTTTGGCAAAATGAAACTCTCCTGTGCAGGTACGGTATNNTTCATTTGGCAAAACGGAATTCTCTTGCGCAGGTGCGGTATAGGGAGTACGCGACATTCTTGCTCTTGGACTGAGGCTCGGACGAGTGGCCAGCCAGAGCAAGGCGGATACTACCAGTACCAGGCCCAAGACGAATCCTATTTTCAAGTCCTTTTGCATTTTTCTCGATCCTCGATTCGGAGATTCTCGTCGGGTATCGAGCCTCAAGCATCGAGCATCCAGAGTCCGGCAAAGCTACTTACCCTTTTCCTTTTTCTTTGTGCCGAGCAACAATATCGGTGCTGCTATCGCAATGGACGAATAGGTTCCTATGATGATGCCGAAGCCGATTGCGAAGGTAAAGCCTCTTAATCCGGCGCCGCCGAAAACGTACATTATCAGCACAACAATAAATGTAGTGAAAGATGTTAGAATCGTTCTGGAAATAGTCTGGTTGATGCTGTTGGTGATAATCTGCGGATTGAGTTGACGGGCCTTGCCGCGATTTTCCCTGATACGATCGAAAACGACGATTGTGTCATTAAGTGAGTATCCGATTAGCGTCAGGAAAGCGGCTATCATCGCAAGGTTGATTTTAAAGTCGCCGATTAAGAGAAATTCTCCTATTGACGTAGCTGCAATATAGGTGCAGACGGTGACCGCTCCGAGTGTTATACATACATCGTGTACGAGTGCTACAATGGCAGCGATGCCGTAGCGGACATTTCCGAATCGAATCCAGATGTAAGTAACAATGGCAAATAACGACAGGACGATGGCAATCAACGCCCTTTGTTTTTGTTCGGCACCTACCGAAGGATCGAATTGTCTTACTCGCGGCAGTGAGGTTTCGAGCCTGGTTGCCCCCAGGACTTTGGCCCTTTCGTTTTCGACGAACCGTGTTCGTTCTTCCTCGGAAAGTTCGCGAAAACTTGCTTCGGGATCGGCACTGACGTAAACAAACGATTTGACAGGCTGGTTCGGATCGGCCGGTGCATTCAGATTTGAATCAAGGATTTCGTAAGGATACCGTTCGATGTTTTGCATGTCCGGCTTGAACAGCAAATCCTTGAATCTTTGGACGATTTCCCCGGCCGGGGCGGACCTTTGGAGTTCACATTCGATATTGATGCCGCCCAGAAAATCAATTAGCCCGGGGTAAGAATCTATCAGCTCTTCGGATATCGTCTGCTCGGATATGATTTTAGGCTGAAGATTTTGCTGGATTTCCAGTTGGTCTGCAAAAGCTTTTAATATCGCATTATTGACAATTTCATCGACCTGCGGCTCTGAAATATCGGCATCGGGGAAAGCTGCTGCCAGCACGTCTTTGACGAGAGACTGGTTCATCTGGCTTGTTGATATTGTAAATGCTGCGGCGTTGTTCGTATCTTGTGAGACGAGCAGGTTATTGAGTCTGCCGCCAAACTTCGTCTGAGCCTTTTCAATTGCGGCGGTTAGCTCATCCACAGAACGCTGCTGCTCCTGCGGGAGAGTTGCTGTGACAGCTATTTTGTTTGTTTCCGTCGTGCTGATTTCATACTGTTTGCCGGATTTTCCAACACTGTAAACGCTCGCCGTGCTAATGCCGGGATTGTTTAATTCTTCGCCGATTTTCTGGATTCTTTCTTCGACTTGTTGCCGGTCGAAAGGTTCTTTGAGATTGATCTGTATGTTGGTTCCACCGGTAAATTCAATGTCATACTTGTTGTTCTCCAAGTCATTTCTTGTAAAGAAGACGAATAATCCTCCTGCAATCAGCACGCTCGATACGGCAAAGAAGATAGGCCTGGAGCGCATCCAGTTTACTTTCGGATTGTGGATTAGGCGAAGCATAAGTAGATGGTCTTTGATAAAGCGCTTCGACAAGAGAAAATCAAAAATCACTCGAGTTACGAACAAAGCGGTAAACATACTTGATGCGATACCGAGCATAAGCACAATCGCAAAGCCCCTGACTTCTTCGGAGGCGCGCCAGTACAGAATCGCAGCGGTGATAAATGTGGTCAGGTTCGCATCAAAAATGGTTCTAAAGGCTCGTTGGTAGCCGTTTGTGATGGCGATCCTGAGCGATGAGCCTCGCAGTTGCTCTTCGCGGATCCTTTCGAATACGAGGACATTGGCGTCAACACTCATACCGATCGTAAGTATGATGCCGGCGATGCCTGGCAGCGTGAAAGTTGCTCGCACACCTGCCATTATTGCCAGGACGAAGAGCATATTCAAAAGCAATGCCACGTCTGCGATTGAGCCGGCCAGGCAATAATAAATCGCCATACACACAATGACCGCTGCAAGGCCGATCAAACCGGCTTTAATGCCTTGGTCGCGATTGTCAGCGCCGATAGACGGGCCAATTGTATTAACGGAAATGGGTTGTTCTATAAGTCTTGCGGGCAAAGAACCGGCGTTGAGTTTATTGACCATGTCTTGAACTTCTGTTTGGGTGAATGTGCCTGTTATATTGCCTTGTCCCGGTATCCTCTCGCTTATGGTAGGCGCCGAGATTGCTATTCCATCGAGCAGGATGCAAAGGGGACGGTCGATGTTCTTGCCGGTGAGACGGCCGAACAGTATGCCTCCTCTGTTATTGAGAAGAAATCCGATCGCCCTTCGCCCCATTTCATCGGTTGATGGATATGACCTTTCCAGTTTCCACTCTCTCTTACCGGGGCTGTGCAGCATCGATTCATCTGTCTTGTTGCTGGCAAGGACATAGTATTTGTCGCCAAATGTCTCGATAATTGAAGGTCGGCCTTCCCTGTCTGCCGCCCTCCATTCTTCGACATTCTCTATTTCACACCATACATATTGGTTGTCTGATGCGGCTCCCGGTCCCATTTCCTTGAGTTTCTCGACGTAACCAGCCATCTGGTCCATGTCGACTTCGGGGTGTCCCTGCGTGGGAAGTATTCTATACTCCAGTATTCCGGCACCTTTTAGCATTCGTTGCAGATCTTTGGGATCGTCGAGTCTACCTCTGAATGGACGATACTCGTCAAATGCTGTAACAATCCTGTTAATTTCATCTATCCGATCAGGGAAATTAGTTTTGAGATTTTCGATCTGTTCTCTGCGTTTGGAAGAATTTTCCTCGAGTTCAAGGCAGAAGTCCAACTGATCTTTAGTAAGATTTAATTGATCGATAGCTCCTCTTGCCTCTATGTACTCGGTATTTTTCTCCAGAAACTGATCGGTTATCTGGGACCACTCGGCGTAGGTCTTAACATATCCAGTCAGCATATCGCGATTGTCGTTGACGTCGGTGAATTCACTTATCGATTCGGAGAGTTCCTGGTCGTTTAGTACGGCCCAGTTACTTATGTTTTCATTGATTTTATCGAGGTCAAGTCCGGCCGATGACAACTTCGCTTCTGTGGCCTCGCGGTCGCTATAGAGGGCGTCTCTTTTGTCTTTAAGCTTCTGGCGCTCGTCGTAAGCCGTAGCCAGAGTATCGAGAATTGTCAGCCTGTTAGGATCGTCCTGTGCGAATTCCTTAAAGAGTTCCGACCGCTCTTCAGCAGGCTTTTTGAGTGAACGCATGATTNNTGATTTTGGCGGCGCTGACGTTTTTATCGAGCAGGTCTGTCTCGGCTTTCTCGTAATTCTGGCGTTTTTGACGTGCTTCTGCACTTGCTAAGGGCATTCGTATCTCGAAGCGGGTGTTGCCCTGAGGCAGCCATATGAGGTTTTGGATATTCGCAGGGTCTATTCGTCTTCGCAAAACGGTTATTAATTTTTGCGATAAGTCTTTTTTTTCTGCTTCTTCGAGACCGTGGGTATCAATTTGGTATATAAGGCTTGTCCCACCAGCCAGGTCTATTCCGGGCTTTAAGGTCTTGCTTGGTGGATATAAAGTCCAGGCTGCAACAACTACTAAAACAATGATTAAGACAATTTTCGGCGTCAGATTCTTACTCATAACTTCCCTCAAATATCGTGTTATGCATTGCTTAAAACGGCTGTGAAACAGCCGGCTAAGTATTGACGACTAATTCTTATCTCTCGACATATTTCTGCCGATTGCTGAACGGAGAATCTTTATCTTCGTATTATTCGACTCGTCAATTTTCAGCGTAATCTCATCTTCCTTAATATCGACAACGGTTCCGATAATCCCGCCAATTGTCTGAACTCTATCGTTTTTTGTTAGTGATTGCACCATTTGTTTGTGCTGTTGCTGTTTCTTTCGGGGCCCTCTGAAAAGAATCAAGTACATAAGCACAAACATCAAAGCGAGAAAGATTAATTGAGAGCCCCCAAAAGGACTGCGCTTCATAGTTCCAGTCGGTGCATTGGGATCGGATTGTGCGGTCGTTGTCGTTTGCTCATCCGAACTTATCGGTTCAGAGGTAATGCCCGATGGAGCATCGTTGCTGTCTGTTTGGGCCAATATCCATATATTGTTCATCTTTATCTTCCCTTCGTAATTTCATATGTCGTATTACATATTGATATAACCGGCGGATATACCGTCGGCAAAACAACGATACTAACGACTTTTTATCTTTTTATCAATAACCAATAATCAATAGTTAATATTCAATTCTTTTGCCAGGTCGGCCAGTTTATTTCTTTTTATGGCCTGTCTTATTTTGGTCATAAGCCTTTGGTAAAACGTAAGGTTATGCACAGATACCAATATCGGCCCGAGCATCTCTGAAGAATTAAAGAAATGTCTCAATGTGCCCCTGCTGAAATTTCTGCAGCAATAACAATCGCAGCCGGCTTCGATTGGTGTAGTGTCATTGATATGCGAGTTGTTTCTAAGCCGAAGAGGGCCACTTTCAGTAAAGGCAAAGGCATTTCGACCATTTCTTGTAGGCAAGACGCAATCGAACATATCGATACCTGTCGTGACGGCGGAAATTATATCTGCCGGTGTGCCTACACCCATAAGATAACGAGGTTTGTCTGTCGGCAGAAGAGGCGCTGTATATCTTACCGTTTTTATCATATCATCATGTTTTTCACCTACGCTTAATCCGCCGACTGCATACCCATCGAAGCCTGTTTTAACAAGTTTTTGAGCGCAGTGTGTTCGTAATTCGGGATTTGTTCCACCTTGTACAACGGCGAAGAGCATCTGATTTGGCCTGCTATGCGCTTTCTTACAGCGTTTTGCCCAAAGAATGGTTCTTTCGACGGCTTTTTCGAGCTGCGGTGCATCGACGCCGAATGGGGCGCATTGGTCGAAGCACATTATTATATCGACGGCTAAACGATTTTGGATTTCCGTCGCTATCTCAGCGTTTAAATATATCTTTGCCCCGTCTACGTGACTTGCAAATTCAACGCCGTCATCGTCGATTTTAGTCAGCGGGCTTAGAGAGAACACCTGATATCCGCCGCTGTCGGTCAGTATCGGCCCGTCCCAGGCCATGAATTTATGAAGTCCGCCGAGTTTTTCGACCTGCCCGTGAGTGGTTTGCAGCAAGCCAAGCCTGGCGGCGGAACTTGTATCCTTATGGAGAACTTCAAAGTCAGCCATTTGCTCTGTAACTATAAACTTAAGAACATAAGATTATCCGTACGTAATAGTTTCACTTTTTCCGGTTTCAATAAATGCTTATTATTTTAGAACCCGGGTAATAATATGAAAGTATCTGCTGTGTATTTTTACCTTCTCTTGCCATTCCCTGGGCGCCGCATTGACACATTCCGACGCCGTGCCCCCAGCCTCTGCCGGAGAAAAATGCCCATTTGTCGGACAATTTTATGATCTGGCAAATTGTGCTTCTCAATTTTCGGCCTGTTGGATCGATAGCCAGGCGAAAGTCTTCGGCCCTGAGAAAATCGTTTTTACCGGTTGAGCCGTGGAGTTTAATTTTGGTTAATCGTGAAAATTCTCCGTAATCGGTCTGATCGGCAGTGGTGATGTTTGTTATTTCTCCGAGCTGATTGAGTTGTGAGTATCTTTCCACCAAACGGGTGGTAATATCGGTCTTGTCAAATTGAATCATAGGCCAAAAGAAGAATTTGGGTTTAGCCACGTCCTGACAATAGGGGCAGGGCACGCCGATAAGCGTTTCGAAGGTATCGCCGAATACATTTTTGCTGTTCTCGGTATGGCCGCCGCAGGTTGAGCTGTAGTAGGCCGGAAAGATGTCTTCATTACCGTCGGATTGTCTACAGCTAATCACCTGGCCTTTTGTCTGGTTGACGGCGTGCCAAATCTGTGCCGATTCGGCACTGAGGCCTCGATAAACCTGGTGCGCTGCTGTTTGCTTCATGTCCCAGTTGCGATTGGTGCCGAATTGCTTTTTAATGTAGAAGCAATAAGTTCTTGCTGCAATTGTCTGTGCCTTAAGGGCTTCCGGCTCCCAGTAGCCGGGCATCTCGGCACCTACGACGCCGGCTAAATATGGCTCGGGCGGCACCATATTAACAACATCGAAGGAATTGCCGTCAGGATTGACTATTAGCTTTAACTTGCCACGATAATCGCTGCCGTTAAGGTTGAAGATGTATGGATAATCCGGGAAGATGATGACCTTTTCGTTTGCGAAGGCCTGGCCGTCGATAGTGATTCTGCCGTTGGTCAGTTCAAGGCTTATCGGCAAATTGGTTTGATTGAAACGAGCTTCTATAATCTGTGTTTGTGGTGCGCTCTGGTCATTGAGCACGTTAAACGGCGAGACAGTTTTTAGTGTGCAGTCTGTGACATCATCGAGGAGCAATACTCTGACCCAAAACTCCGGCTCGATATCCATCTGGACGGTGGGCGTCGTAAGCTGACGCTTTTTACAACCGGCGAGAATCAGCAGCAGAAGCAAAAGGATTGCTTTTTTACCGCTTGATACTCGAAGATAGTGTATATGCCAGACCGTCCGCGAGACAATTTTCCCCGGACCTGCTGAAAGTTGGATTATGGTGGACAATGTCAATTTACCTGATAATGATCAATCGGTTAGTCCAGGTTTCGCAGTGATAATCCAAGGTCTCCAAGGGCGGTTTTCACTTCGTTGAGGCTTGTCACGCCGAAGTTCTTACAGCCGAGGAGTTCGGCATCCGTTTTACTTGTTATTTCACCGATTGTACGAATATTGAGCTTTTGAAGGCATTTTCGGGCACGCACCGATAATCGGAGGTCGTCGACAGGTTTGTTCATGAGTCCTTCTTCATGGTTTTCTGCGGCGGCCTCATCAGCCATTTCTGCTGAAGAGAGCTGTTTGTCCTCCAGGGCCATGCCGAGGTATAGTCCTTTTGGTTCGAGGATAGCTTTGATTTCCCTGAGTGAAGTTTCGCCGAAGTTTTTATAAGACAGCAGTTCTGTTTCGGTAATATTCAGAAGGTCGCCGAGCGTGTCTATTTTCATTTTCTTCAGGCAGTTTCTGCTGCGGACCGATAGCTCAAAATCAGACATTGGAGTTTCGAGAATCTGGCTCTTGCGGGTCTTTTTCTTTTCTTTTTCCTCATCATAGAACATCGTTTTCGAGCTTTCGATGTCTTTTTTAAAAAGGATTGCCCGCTGGTGGTTCGGATGAGTTGTCAGGACAGCATCGACGCATCGGGTTGCCTTGTCCAACTGGTCGCTGTCTTCATATAGCACGGCCAAATTCAGCAGGGCGCTTACATAAACCGGGGAACTTGCGGCAATTTGTCTGTAGTAGTCGATAGCTGCTTCTTCATCCCCGGACAAGTCGCAGCGAAAAGCCAGATGGAAAAGTGCCCTTTGATGCTCCGGCGATAGTTCCAGAGCCTTTTTGTAATTGTCGGTTGCCTCTTCGTAAAGCCCTTCGGCTTCCTGAAGACGGGCAAGCTGGTAATGATACTCGGCACTTACATTTTCAAAGTTGGTGCAGTTTTTAAGTTCCTTCGCCGCGGCTTTGAAATCGCCTGCATAACGATACGTGGCTGCTTTTTCCAGTGTTACATTTAATTTATCGGCCTCGTAATCGAGACTTTTCTGCAGGTTTTCGATTGCCTTCTCGAATTCTCCCAGCCGGCGAAGCGCATAGGCCAAATAGAGGTATTTCTCTTTGCAGTCGGTACCTTTTGCAAGTTTCCCGGCCGCTTCGGCGTTTCTGCCGAGTATAAAAAGGCCGATCCCTGTTGCCA
>JABAOC010037135.1_pt3 | contig 10575 bp, 12 predicted proteins | sample 7062161 | NCBI WGS metagenome assembly JABAOC01 (sample SAMN14538625, study PRJNA623070) | marine sediment metagenome | biome: marine biome [ENVO:00000428]; feature: marine pelagic biome [ENVO:01000023]; material: deep marine sediment [ENVO:00002113] | place: India: Gulf of Khambhat ...
TCAAAAGCTTTCAAATTAATTCAAGGGTCATCATGAATATTTGTACAAGGGATAAATTATCCACTTTAAGGGAATTCGGTGCAACCCAATTTGATCAATCAACCTCGAAAGGATCATAAACGTGAAATAAACTAATTAACCGGTCTTCAAATCTGATCGTATTGTTCCCTCCTCCTGTCTTCTTTGGATAATGGCTCTCCAAGATTCACCAATATTCGATAGGAGGGGGAGGACAATAGCCTTAAATTTCATAGGTCTAAAAAAACCAAATTCGTTATGGAGTGGAATGAAATGAATGAACGTATTGGATGGATTGGAACAGGTGTAATGGGTCAATCAATGTGTTCTCATATTCTAAAAGCAGGTTATAAAGTGTCAGTTTATACCCGCACAAAAAATAAAGCTGATAAGCTTATTCAACAAGGCGCAGAATGGTGTTCAAACCCGAAAGAAGTTGCAGAGAAGAGTGATATCATTTTTGCGATAGTTGGGTTTCCCAAAGACGTGGAAGAAGTATTTCTTGGTGAGAATGGAATTTTAAATGGGGCAAAAGAAGGTTCGATTATCGTAGATATGACAACATCTGAACCAACATTAGCTCAAAAAATATATGAAGACGCAAAAAAGAAAGGTGTTTCTTCTATTGATGCTCCAGTATCAGGTGGGGATGTAGGAGCCCGTGAAGGAACGTTAGCAATCATGACCGGTGGAGACAAAGAAATATTCGAGAAGGTTTTGCCCTTTTTTGAATTGATGGGCAAGAATATTGCATATATGGGGAAAGCAGGTGCTGGTCAACATACAAAGATGAGCAATCAAATCTTAATTGCCTCTACAATGATTGGAGTTGTTGAATCACTCCTTTATGCCTATAAAGCGGGTAATGATCTAACGGAAGTGATTAATGTCATTGGAAAGGGAGCAGCTGGCTGTTGGTCCATCAATAATTACGGACCACGAATCGTAGACGGAAATTTTGATCCTGGATTTTTCATAAAACATTTTGTCAAAGATATGGGCATTGCCTTACAAGAAGCTCAACAAATGAACTTATCACTCCCTGGCTTAGCTCTCGCGTATCAGTTTTACATGTCAGCAATGTCCTTAGGATTCGAAAATCTCGGAACCCAAGGACTTTACAAAGTCTTTGCGAAAATGAATGGAATTGATGTATAATACGTTTTAATTTTAAAAGATTAAAGGCTAGGATGTCATTTATTATGTCGAAAAATGTTTTAATAGTATATGGATCACGTTATGGAAGTACAGAAGAGATATCGACCAATTTTAAACAAACTCTAGAAGATAATGGGTTTATAGTTGATTTAATAAACTTAAAATCCAAATACAAGAAAATATCCAACATAACCAACTATTCTGGTGTTTTAATCGGTAGTGGGATACGTANNAAACTACTTAAAAACGCATATTAAAGCTATAAATGAGAATCAAATAGTAGTTGGAATTTACCTAAGTTCAGGAGAAGCTTCTGATCCAGAAAAAAGACTAGAAGCAGTTGAAAAATATCTAGTAAAGGTTATTCAAGAATTAGGGTTGGATCTCGGGGATCATATTTTATATGATGCTTTTGGAGGAGTATTTGATTTATCTCCGACGACTAAACTGAGTTGGATCAATAGAAAAATGTTGATGGCGGCAGCAAAAGAGGATCCGAACATTGTTCCGCACGGAAGAAACGATCTACGGGATTGGGATCAAATCAATCAGTTTATTGAGAACTTTATTGCTAGAATTCAATGAAATCAGGGCTGCCGTTTCGCCAACCTTTTGCTTCAGCACCGAGAGCCGCTCTTAGATAGCAAAAAATTTGCGATCAGTTATAAGAATTCACTGCGTTCAAAATAGAGCTTTATGAGCTTCTTATAACTGATATTTTCGGATAAATTAGATCGTCCTTAAGATGTTGGTTTGATGTTCTGGTTCAGACTGAAGAAGTTCGTCGGATCATACATTTGTTTCAGTTTCGAGAGCCGCTCGTATTTAGCCGTTCCATAAGTAGCTTTGACTCGATCTTCTCCTTCGTCACGACTCTGGAAGTTCACATAGGCTCCACCTTTCGAAAACGGTTGTAATGCCTCCCAGAATGCACGTGTCCATTGAATGTGCTTTTCTGATTCGTTTGGATCTATCCATGCACAGTTGATGATGAGCGAATAGGCAGCATCTCGGTGACTGTATGCCGATGCGTCCTCGTCGACACGACTTACAGCGCCACCAAGATGAAATCCTGCAATGACTGATTGGGGTGATGTGATCCGAGAAGCATGTTCAACAATTGTATCAATCAAATCGTCGCTTAGAGTGGGGAGGAATTCAGATTTGACGTAATAATTCAACCCCGGTCGGGCAGAAGCATCCAACATGGATTGGAGTTCTCGAAATGGTTTAGGGCTGATTCCATCAACCAATGGCTTTCCATATTGCCTTAAAGGTGCGATTAGTTTTTCTCCTTCTTCGATTGATCCTGCGTATAGAACTATGACCCCAACCACAGGTTTTCCATGGACCTCTTTTGGCAAAAAGGGCGCAGGTGGGGCTAGACGGAGAATTGGAGCGACTGTAAGTTCGTCAGGTGCGTTGGCGATGAAATCGCGATAGAAGCGTAAAAACTCCGGGGCATCCTCCATAGGATGGAGAAGCATCCCCCCGAGAACTATGGGACCAATTTTTTGAAGTTTATATTCGAACGAAGTGACGATGCCAAAGTTACCTCCTCCTCCACGAATCCCCCAGAAGAGGTCCTCGTGTTCCGTTTCACTGGCTGTCAGGAATTCACCTTCAGCTGTGACTATATCAACCGAAATAAGGTTGTCACTCGAGAGACCATGCTTACGTGCCAGCCACCCAAACCCTCCACCAAGGGTTAGCCCCGCAATGCCGGTCGTTGTCACTATACCGGATGGAACAGCCAGACCGAACACCTGGGTCTCCCGATCAAGCTCTCCTAGAGTGGCACCCGCCTGGGCGCGTGCGGTGCCGGATTTTGGATCCACATGAATTCCTCTCATTTTGGAGAGATCAATCACCATTCCATTATCAACCAATGCATTACCCGATACATTGTGCCCACCGCTTCGGACGGACACTAAGAGATTATGTTTGCGTGCGAACTTTACAGCGTCAATGACATCTGCAGATCCGGTACAACGCACGATGAGTGCAGGGCGTTTATCAATCATACCGTTCCAGATCTTACGTGCTTGTTCATAATCGTCATCGGATGGTAGGAGCACATCCCCTTGGATCAGCCCTTTCAGATGCTCTACAGCATCTTCTGCAAGGAAGGCCTCTTCATCCGACAATGTGGAAATTCTAATTCCAGACATAATTATTCTTTCCTAACAATGATTTACTTTGAAAAAAAAATAATTTTTCATTAATTTAAATCAATCAGTTACCTATTGGTAACTAATATTATCAGGACTTTCTTCGTGCTTAGTTTCTACAATATATGCACGCTAAGTACCTTGAAAGGTTCATAAAAAAAGAAATAAAGAAAATTCGAATTTCTATGATTAGTTTTGATTATTTTTTAAAAATTTCAATACTTCAGTATTAACCCATTCAGGTTTCACAATTGCTAAATCATGACCCGCATCTGAAGTGATTACGGTTTTAACATTCGGTGCGAGATTATTCAAGTGTTGAATCGCTTTCTCTGCAGAATAAATGACTTCATTCTCTCCAATTAAGAAAAGGGTCGGCACTTTTAAGTTCTGCCAATCATTGTCGGTCAAAACCGTTGGATTTACAAATTTTCTCGACTTAAAACATTTTTTGGCGAGAATATCGTCAGTTATCATTTCATCTATAATCTCTTTACTATCTTCATTTTTTCTCACGGCGTCAGCATACATCCAATAGAAGTAATTCTTAACCATAAAATGCTTAGGAATGATGGAGTAGAGAATCGCACGGATGATGACTATACGTCTTGCCGGTAGAACGGTTGCGGCAGGAGCAAGCAGAATCAATTTGTTTAGCCGTTCTGGATAAGACAGGGCATAGAGACTTGCTTGCCAGCCTCCGTAGGAGTACCCCATTAAATTAATATCATCCAGTTCTAGTTCCGTGAATAATTCCTCTAACCATTGTACAAAATCTTCGGGTTTTTCCACTGGACGGGTATAGATACTACGACCAACATCATAGATCTGGTCTAAAGCATAAGTCCGAAAATCCTTAGCTAATGTTTCGATTTGAAGCATCCAATCCAGAGATGTAACGGAATCTCCTGGTAATAAGACTAATGAAGGCCCCTTCGTTGGCCCACAAATTCTGACAAATGTTTGACCAAATGAAGTAGTAACAAATCTTGTTTCTGAAGCAACTGGCCAATGTCTTGCTTTTTCATCGTAATATGTCAGATACGCTTCTTTTGCTTTTTGGGATTTAAATGGGTGATAATCTTAGTGATCGTGATTGATTAGATTTTGTTTCATACCAACACCTAATGTACTCAATAAATATTTAGGGTATTTTAATCAGTCTCTTTTGCTAAAGGGGATTCCTCACCTAGTAGGTGTGGAAACATACGAAGTGTCTTTGGAACGGTTTGACATCGATATTAAGACGGCACCCCCGATGGGATTTTATGCGGGAGCAGTCATTCTGAATTACAAGTATAATCGAACACTTAGTTACTGGGAAAATACCCTAAAACTCCATCAAAAACTGACTCCACTCTATTCCACCAGGAATCTGTTAAAAGAACTAATAGTATATTGTTATGTGAACCCCGCCATTCTGGAATCTCGCCATTTCAAAATCCTAGGGAACCTTGTCCCCCCGGAGGCTCCACGGTATGAAAAAATTTATGCATTCAGTAAACGAGATGATGTAGTCTTATCTATTCTGAAGAGAGAAAAAGCGGACTCGCTTGATCGGATTATCATGGGAACAGCCGTCACAAATCTCACCCGGATGGATTTTCCGAAAACGTATGGGACCTTAGAGTTAGATCGGTTGATCATGAATCCCGGAGGTGCATTTCCATTGGCGAATGTCAATTTAGTCTTAGGGGCAGTTACATGTTCAGGAAAACTTAGTTTACTCCTCGAATTTGTCGAACAAAGGATTGATACCAGTACCATTGAGAAAATAAAAGATCAAGCCATGGAGTTCTTACTTTAAGAATAGATGAATGACAATTCATATCATATTACTAAGGTCCAAGGATCCCGTGGAAGTCAGAGGTCTTTCTTTTTTCTATTTTACCTATTTACCTATTTTAACCATTTTAAGTATTTATTCNNTTTATTCCAGCTATGAAGATTTACCCTGACGGGGGATTTACTTGAACCTTGGTTCCGGATCATACGCCTTATGTAGAGTGTGTTTTTCTAATCATATATTTTGAACATTAGGCAAGAAATAATGCCTGGTTTCACTGGTTAGCATATACAGGACCATGATAATAGCCTCAGTATTGAAGGGGGCAGGATTAGCTGGTATAAAGTAGATAGAGCCGCTTTAAGGTATATTGGTAAACAGATCGAAGTATCAAATGATTTCATTCACTCATATGTTGTTTGCTTTCTGGACGGCATGATTAGGAACATGATTAGTGATGCTAGTTTTTCCCACTTAAAGATAAAGATGATAAACGCAAAATATTTGTATTTAAAAGTGTAAAACTCGTTGAACTGTCAAAAAAATTGTCCATTTCAAATAATATCCATTAAGAAAATTAAATATGCGCAAAGCGTAATTAACGCAAAAAAATACAAGGAATGAATCAAAATGAAGGATAATACTATAGTGAAATCAAGATATGAGCCTTTGATTCCGCGATATATATAAGCATGACCACTTTCATCTGTGCAGGAATTTTTGTGTTACTTGCCCTTTTAGGGCCGTTGGGGTTAGAAATTATTCAATTTAGAACATCCCAATCAGGCATATGGCAGACTGTAGGACAAGACCTAGCAGATCTGCTCCTAATGACCCCCATCTTGGTGATTGGTGGAGTTTTTCACATCATGAAAAGAGACAGTGCAAAATACTTCCTGATCCTCCCTCCAATCACCTTGATCTACACCGGACTAACGTATGGGATTGGACAAGAATGGAGTAATCCCGCCTATACGGGTAATGTAGAGAGATACTCCTGGCTCTTCATGACTCTTGTCATTGGAGGGATTATACTGGGAATCAGCAGTCTATCCATGTTCACTGAAGAAGAGGTTCCGAAGTTCAACCCCAGAGGCTTACGAATCTATGTTGGACTAATGGCTATATTTCTCCTAATCTTTGCTATGATGTGGATCAGTGAGCTTGTTGAAGTAATCACAACAGGAGACACATCTACGGGGTCTTATCAAAACACGCCTACGGTATGGTGGGTCATCAGGTATTTCGACCTTGGGATCACCATTCCACTTGGATACTTGGCATTATACCTACTAATTGCAAAACCAAAGCAAGCATATCCCCTAATCCTATTGTTCTTCGGATTCTTCATCACACTGGGGACCGCTGTAAATGCAATGGGGTGGGTTATGTACCTCAATGCCGATCCAGAACTTCAACCTGCTAGTCTCATAATTTTCTCAATATTGGCGATTTTAGCATATGGAGGCCTCTTCTATCTCATTAAAAGTAAATTGCCATGGTTTAACAAGTGAAATTCTAACACTCGAAGTTGTTCTAGAGTGGGAATACCTCTCGAATTCCAGCCCAAGTTTGCAAAATATTCTTTTATTTTCTTTTGAACTAGTTTTTAACTATTTAATTGTAGAAATAACTGGGACGATCTCAGTTTCAGACGGTTCACGAACAAAGAGAAGCAACAGGATGACAAGTGCATATAAGCCGATTGCAATGAAAAAAATGATTCCAAAACCCATAGTCAGAATAATTATTGCACCTATGATCGGCGCTACATTCCCTATTACTGGTGTAAAATATGAAAGGCCATAGGCTTTACCTCGCGCGCGAAGAGGGACGATTTTGGCAGTCAAGCTATCCATAGTTGGCATGGTGGCATTTAGTCCAAATGCTAGAATAAGAAAGATCAATGGGAGAAAAATAGAGTTCTGTAGGAGAAGTAGTAGGATTAAACCCAAGGTAACCAATGCATAGGCCCCGATTAAGACTCGTTTTTCACCATACACATCTCCTGCAAATCCACCAATTATTGTTCCTGGAAAACCAAGCAGTTTGAGCATGGAAAAATAGAAGATTGCAGTGGCTTCCAGGACTTGTCGTTCCTCGACCAAGAACGGAATAATGTATAATTGGTATAAACTGTATCCAAATGAATCCAGAGACAGTACCAGCAACAACAAGAGAAAAGCGGGGATTAAGAGCATTTTTATGGAGGAGGGAGCGGAATTGGATGACTTGTCTTTATTAGATGATGATCGATGTTCTGTTACGTTATTAACTCCGATTGTGGGGTCTTGAAGATGCAGGATGATCATAATTATACTCATAAGGAGGATTGGGACACTCCAGAGCAGATAAGCAAGGAATGGATCGAAATCTCTCCCCAGCCACATTAATATTGCTACTGTCAGTTGCCCTGTACCAACTCCTACTTGCCCTCCTGACTGAAAAATGCTGAATGCTCCAGAACGTCTGCGTTGAAACCTATTCGAAATCATTGTCATTGAACTCGGATGATACATTGCCATGGAGAAGGCCATAACGAGGAGGCCGCCAGTAAACAGGAAAATGCTCCTTCCTCCAAATAACCCAATAATTAATGCCGTACTCCCCGTGATCACAGCGCTTAGGAAAGGAAAGATTCTCCTGCCAAATCGATCTGCGAGGGCACCAGCTATTGGAAAACTGAAGCTGGATGTAAAACCTACCACCGATGCGATCAAACTAAACTGCACATAGTCGAGGTCAAAATTCGCCATTATCAGGATAATCAGAGCAGCAAATACGTTTCCTGGGCAGTGGATTAAGAAATGAACCGTTGAATATATCGCAAGGATTTTTGAATCTGAACTAGGCATTTTTTTCGCCTGAGATCCAACATTTGTCTAGGATCAAGAGTTATGAAAATTAACATATCGATTTCTTAAATATAACGCTCAGCTACTTAGAAAATGCTCTCATAATTAACTGGCTACTTTTCAAGCCGGGTATTTATACCATGAGCTTCGCTTCAACCTCAGGCGATAAATAGATGTTTTGGTTTTTGTTCATTTTCAACTCCTATCTGTAAACGTTATACGGTTTATCTCAATTGTGTATAACTAAAAAATTTAAAATCAGACAAAATTCGGGTTTACATCTGTTAACAATAAAAAATGAAGTGGATCTTGATGGCAATTGACATGCGTCTCATCTATACCATCGTCCTGGTCGTTCACGGGTTGGGCCACCTGATAGGAGTAATATCCATTGTAGGGGGCCTGATAAAATCCTCATACGGATATACAAAAACCTCTTGGGTACTAACAGATCGGTTTGGATTGAGCGAAATGATCGTACGAGCCCTAGGAGTGCTCTGGTTAGTGGTGACAGTAGGATTTGTTGCATCAGCATGGGGATTCTGGTCCGATCTGGCTTGGTGGCGTCCATTAACTTGGGTAATGGTCGCGCTCTCAGTGGTATTAACTATCCTATGGTGGAAATCTTTTCCCGCAAATATACCAATCCAAGCCAACATAGGCAATATAGTCGTCATAGTAGGTCTGTTATGGCTCATCTAATACATGAATGAAGTTTAAATGCATCTGGACAGATTAACCCAAACGTAAACCTAAAACAGAAGAACTCTTATAGCATATGGAACAAGATTGGGAGCAATACGCGAAGCTGCTACTGAAATTACATTTATTTTACGAGATTATCACGGATTCGAAATATTCTCAGTGCTCTAAGCGATTCCTTTTCTCCTATGGATACAAAGGACATATTACTAATAGATCACTCGTCATTTTTTATATTCATTCTCCTTCTCCAGATTACAATTATAATCATTTCTAACACTAACAGAACAATCGGAAAAGAAGTAGTTCTGTTTATTTCACTAATTCCCGATTTATCGGCAGGAATAATGAATTGAGTAAGAATATTGAAATACCAATCAGCAGAAATGTTAAGATCACGTCCTGTGAAGACCACCACTAAGTTGTGATTAGGAATAACAAAAATCCTTTGACCCGCCCATCCCAAGGCGGCATACGCGTTAAGTGTAGGATAAATCCACCATTGGTAGCCATAATCCTTGCCACGAATATGCGATGACGCTGAAATATGTGATTTTGTTGAAACTTCCACCCATTCTCGCGGTATAATCTGTTTTCCATCCCAAAATCCATAATTTAAATACAAAAAACCAAATTTTGCCATATCTCGAGGCGTCATAGTTATCCCTGAACCTCCTAAATTGATTCCTTGAGGATCAGTAGTCCAATCGAAATTGGTGCTCTTAATGCCAAGTGGGCCAAAAAGATGCTTTTGTGCAAAAGTTAGAGTTGAATTCCCGGTAACGTATTGGATTATCGCAGATAAGAGGTGTGAAGTTCCAGAATTGTAGTTAAACACTTCACCCGACTCATTTGCCATTGGTCTGTCTAGAACAAACTTCACCCAATCCTCGCTTTCAACCCATCTACTAACAGTGTTAGCAGGGTCCCCATATGGAACAAAAGTAGGCCACTCCTTCCAATCTAGACCAGAGGTCATGGTTAACAGGTGCTCAAGTGTTATAGCTTGTTTTTGTGAATCGAGATTAGCAATTTCTCGCGTGGGGAAAAAGTCCAACATACGGTGATTTATACTGCTGATATAACCATCATGAATAGTAATCCCGATGAGAGCAGAACTGATGCTTTTAGTACAAGAATAGATCCGATGGGGAGTATCCTGATCATACGTAGGATCAAGATATCTCTCTTCTACAATGTAACCATTTTTTATTACTATAACACAATCAATGTCAAGGTTATTCTTCTCTATATACTCATACATCCCAACCAGTACCGCAGAGCTCATCCCGTGCTCTTCCGGGGTTGCACTTAGCCACCCATCAGTTGGATAATAATCATAATTTGATGAAGAATTAAATGGTTGAATAACGAAGACAATTGACATAAAGAAGGTTTTTATGAATTTAATCTTCACATAATCATCATCCTGTTTTGTATACGCTACAGGGTCTGTTTCTATAATATTTTTGTTATAAAATATAAAAAGAATTTGTCATTCAAGAGATTTCTATTTTATAAATCTTAATTCTAAGACTCTGCCCCAGCAAGGATAAATTTCAGGAATATAGAGCCAATTGTTTTGAACATTGTATTCCGTTTGATCCTTATTCAAGATGTCTACGAAGTGTGCTCCATCCAAATTTTGATTCCATAATGGAATTGTCTTAGTTGTAGATTCAAAACTAGTGTTAATAATCACTAACAGTGTTTGCTGCGAGGATTTCCTCAGAAACACTAATACATTACCGTCAATATTGTCTGCAAACACAGGAATAAGATTTCCATAAATCAACGCGTGATTCGCTTTCCTTAGCCTGGTAAATTTACATATATTGTTGAATATTGCTTCTCCTTGAGATGGCCATGCTTCTCCGGGCTTAAT
>JABAOC010006426.1_pt4 | contig 10573 bp, 10 predicted proteins | sample 7062161 | NCBI WGS metagenome assembly JABAOC01 (sample SAMN14538625, study PRJNA623070) | marine sediment metagenome | biome: marine biome [ENVO:00000428]; feature: marine pelagic biome [ENVO:01000023]; material: deep marine sediment [ENVO:00002113] | place: India: Gulf of Khambhat ...
AGTATTGGAAAAGTGAGGTCATTTTGTGGTGTCGCGCCAGTAGTTCTCAAATCATATGCGTGGGTCATGAGTCTCGGTGCGGAAGGTCTCAAAGAGGTCGCTGAGGTCGCTGTTCTCAACAATAACTATTTGCTCAAGAATCTGCTAGAGATACGAGGAGTATCTGCGCCCTACGCCAAGGGCAAACGTCGAATTGAACAAGTGAGATACAGCTTGGAGAAGTTGACGAGAGAAACCGGAGTTCATTCCGAGGAAATCGGACTCAGGGCTGCAGACTTTGGCGTTCACTACTGGACCAGCCACCACCCATGGATAGTTCCAGANNGTCCATTACTGGACCAGCCATCACCCATGGGTAGTTCCAGAGCCTTGTACCCTTGAACCAACCGAATCGTATTCCAAGGCTGAGCTCGACGAATACATTGAAATACTAAAGCAAGTATCCGACGAGGCGTACACGAACCCTGAGCTGGTTAAGACCGCCCCCCACCGCAGCACTATTCACAAAATTGACACAGCACCACTGGATGATCCATCGCAGTGGGCGATGACTTGGAGGGCATATCGCAAGAAAGTGCGCAAGGAAGATAGATAGAATGCAGCTTTCCATCTAAGCCCTCTGATTCTATGAAGGGCATTTTCTCTTGTGGCTTGGAAGATAACACAAATGTTCTCAGGGCACATATGTCAGTTAGCAGGCAAGAGTAGTGGCCAGAGTAAGAGCAAACTAGGTTTAATCGTGAATCCAATTGCAGGGATAGGTGGAAGGGTCGGCCTAAAAGGGAGCGACGGTGCGGAAATACAAAAGCAAGCACTTGAATTAGGTGCTGTGCCCCATTCACTAGATCGAGCTGTTCAAGCACTGGAAAGGATCACACACATGAAAGACGACCTTCAGATCATAACCTGCCCCACTGAAATGGGAGAAGATGCAGTCAAAGAGTGTGGTTTTGACCCTATTGTGGTTGGTTCAATTACGAAAGGTAAGACAACCGCAGATGACACCAAAAATGCAGCGAAGGAAATGCTGCGGCTGGGTGTTGATCTTCTCCTTTTTGCGGGTGGAGACGGTACTGCCAGGGACATATACAACGCGATTGGAGAAAACCTGACAGTTCTCGGGATACCTACTGGGGTTAAGATTCATTCTGCAGCCTTTGCAATAAGTCCTAGAAGCGCAGGAGACCTAGCTGCGTCGTATTTGCAGAGGCAATGCGACGTACGAGAGGCTGAGATCATGGATATAGATGAGGAGGCTCTTCGCCGGGGCATCGTTTCCGCGAAACTATATGGTTATCTGAGAATTCCTTTCCGAAAAAGGTTGATTCAAGGAGCAAAAATGCCGAGTAGCAGTGGTGAAAAGGAAGCTATGAACGCAATAGCTTTTGAGATTGTGGAAAGGATGGAGGATGATTGTCTTTATGTGATTGGACCCGGGACAACAACCCGTGTTATCGCGTCTAGGCTAGGATTAACCAAGACATTGGTAGGGGTGGATGTGATCTCCAAAGGAAAATTGGTGGGAACTGATGTAAACGAGGCTCAACTCCTAAAGCTTCTGGGAAAACGAAAGGCAAAGATGATAGTTACGCCAATAGGGGGTCAAGGTTACATTTTCGGCAGGGGAAATCAGCAAATAAGCCCCGAGGTTATTCGAAGGATCGGCAGAGATAACATAATAGTTATAGCTACTCCTGAAAAGGTCAATTCGTTGAGGGGGCGCCCTTTGTTAGCTGATACTGGTGATCAGACAGTCGATAAAATGTTGAGTGGATATATAAGAGTCATAACTGGATATAATGAGGAAATTGTATACAAGATATCATATTAGAGAGGTGATTATGAACCGATGCAAGGTTTTAACCGCGAATCTCGTGAGACACTGAAGGGAAAAGTCGCCCTCGTCACTGGTGGTGCTTCGGGCATTGGACGGGCTGCGGCGCTGCTATTTGCTTGGGAAGGCGCGGCAGTAGCAGTCGTTGATTTGAACGAACAAGAAGGGGCAGCTGTAGTCCAGACGATAGTCAACGCGGGAGGAAGAAGCATCTTCGTGCGAGGCGACGTGACCAGAACAGAAGACTGCCAGTTAGCTGTGCAGCAGACCGTTAAACAACTGGGTAAACTGGACATCCTCTTCAACAACGCTGGCATCATACGACGCGCGTCGGTGGTGGAGACCAGTGAAAGAGAATGGGACTTGGTGATGGCAACCAACGTTAAGTCGGTTTTTTTGCTTTCGAAATACACCATCCCGGTTATGGCTGAGGCCGGCGGCGGCGTGATCGTCAACACTGCATCAAATTGGGGATTGGTCGGGGGACAGAATGCAGCCTCGTACTGCGCGTCAAAGGGAGCGGTTGTGCTGCTAACCAAAGCCATGGCCATCGATCACGCTGCACAGAATATTCGGGTCAACTGCATCTGTCCTGGTGACACGAATACAGCCATGCTACGCAGCGAAGCCCAACAACTTGATAAGCCTTGGAGCCAGTTCTTAGCCGAATCAGCGCGTTCCCATCTGTTGCAGAGAGTTGCAAATCCAGAAGAGATTGCTCAGGCCGCACTATACTTAGCCAGTGACGCCTCATCGTTCGTCACCGGCACAGCCTTAGTGGTGGACGGCGGCGCAGTAGCAGGATCATAATGAGGTGATAGATTATGCGTGGTTTGAGAGGCAAAAGAGTTCTCATCACTGGCGGAGCCAGAGGTATCGGTGCCGCGACAGCGAAGCGATTTTTAGAGGAGGGTGCACGGGTCGTCGTGTTGGATTGCAGCGAACCGGCGCTTCGTCGCGTTGAGAAATTGTTGCCTTCACTGAGCGGCACTGTCAGCGCCGACGTGTCCGATGCTGACGCTGTGGCACGCGCCTTCAGCGAATTAGATGAGCTTCTAGGCGGATTGGACGTGCTGATCAATAACGCCGGGATCAGCGCTCAACGGCCCTTCACAGAGATCACACCGGAACAGTGGCGCAGGATGATAGATGTTAACCTCAACGGGATGTTCTTTGTAGCCCAGCAAGCTGCTCGACGGATGCTGGCGGGGGATGGTGGCGTGATTCTGAACATGGGCTCTACTAATGGGATAATGGGGTATCTACAAAGCTCTGACTACAACGCCTCGAAGGCTGGCGTTATCGAACTGACGCGTTCCATGGCGCTAGAGTTGGCCCCAAAGGTGCGGGTCAACGTCATCTGTCCCGGTTTCATCCTCACGCCGATGCAGAAGGCAGAATACACTCCTGAAATGATGCGCGACTTCGCAAGCAAGGTACCTTTGAAGCGGCTCGGGCGTCCTGAAGAGGTTGGGGCGCTCTTCGCATTCCTCGCCTCGGACGATGCTGCCTTCATTACCGGACATTATTTCGTGATTGATGGCGGGGAGATTGCAGGTGGACTAGCGAGTATGTACGGCGGTTAACGTAGAGTGATATATTCGGAAAGACCCACGCTAAGAAATAGCGGTTCAGCGCTGGCATCTCCGAAGTAACATGGAATGAGGGAACACAATGAAAATGGCGATTCTGCGCATCGGCACTGTGGACATGGATCTGGTAAGTGAAGTTCAAGACGGTTTGTGCAGGACTTTTCCTGAGGCTGAGTGCATAATTCTAGGAGATACGATGCCTGTTCCCAAGGACGAATATAACGAGAGGCGACGGCAATACTATTCGAGCAGGGTTCTTGAGAAGATGTACGGTTACGTTCCAACGTCTGAGGTGGACCGTGTTTTAGGGTTAACTGAGGTTGATCTCTACGTGCCGCATCTCAACTTCGTTTTCGGGGAAGCGCAATGTCCGGGGAAGGTGGCTATCATATCGTTATGTAGGCTTAGGCCTGAATTTTATGGGCAACCAGCTGATAGGAAGCTTTTTGTAGAACGCTCAGTAAAAGAAGCGGTTCACGAGGTTGGACACACATTTGGGTTGAAACACTGCGGTAACTCAGAGTGCATAATGTTCTTTTCTAACAATATTCAAATGACTGACACAAAGAAACTAGAATTTTGTCAGAAGTGTTGGCCTAAGATCTCGCAAGTAACTTGATCCTGCGTGTGGCTGTGACACCACAGTAACATAATCTTAAATAGCGACACCCGAAAGATAACTTGCTCAACAATGGTGAGCGTCAAGCAAGATTTAACTAGAGCAATTAATTGTCTGGAATGTCTAGATAAACGGATGAGAACTGGTTGGCAATAATAGAAACTCATGACCTCACGAAAAAATTCGGAGATCTCGTTGCAGTAGACCACGTTTCCTTGTCTGTGGAAGACGAAGAAATCTTCGGTTTTTTGGGTCCTAACGGAGCTGGAAAGACGACTACAATCAACATGCTGACAACTCTTCTTAGACCCAATGAAGGCTCTGCTCAAGTCGCTGGATTCGACGTGGTTAAAGATGCAAACGAGGTGAGAAGCACCATTGGACTTGTTCCGCAAGAGCTAACTGTGGACGAAGATTTGACAGGTATGGAAAACATGCTTCTTCAAGCGCGACTTTATCATGTTCCTATGTCGAAGGCCAAACTAAGAATAACTGACGTTTTAGGGCTTCTCGGTCTTGCAAATGCTGCGAAGAGAAAAGTTGAAACCTACTCCGGTGGAATGCGAAAGAGACTAGAACTGGCCGCGGGTTTGATTCACTATCCCAAAGTGCTTTTTCTTGATGAACCTACACTAGGGTTAGACGTTCAAACAAGAGTCGCCATGTGGGATTACATAAGGAAACTGCGCGACGAACAAAAGATCACCATTTTCTTGACGACACACTACATGGAGGAGGCAGACGCTCTAAGTGATCGCATAGCCATCATAGATCATGCGAAGATCATAACGCAAGGCACCCCTTACAACCTGAAGGAAAGCCTAGGAGGAGACATCATCGAAATTACTCCTTTCGAGGAGAATCACGACATAAAAGAGCTTCTCGCTTCGCTGCCAACGGTTAAAGAAGTGAAAAACAAAGGTGACGTCTATCGACTCAAGGTCATGCATGGAGAGGAAACCCTGCCTAAAATAATGGAGAAGATTTGCGAGAACAATATTAAAATCAGGAGGGTCTCTCTAATTGAGCCTACACTTGACCAGGTTTTTCTCGAATTCACGGGAAGAACCATCCGAGAGATGGAAAGCGGTCGAGACGATGTTTGGAAGATGCGACGCTACCTGAGGAGAATGCGAGGATGATTGACGAAGTTCTCGCTTTGGCAACTCGAGAAATCAAGAAGTGGTTCAAAAATCCGTTCTTGCTGTTCATGATGATAATTCAACCCATCATTTGGTTGGGACTTTTCGGCAAAGCTCTGAACCTCACCGGCTTAGTCAACGTCGATACCAGTGCGTTACCACCCGACGTTACGCGTCAATTCTCACAGCTGATAAACGGCGCGTTGAATTCCCTCTTTGGAACAGAAGATTACTTCACGTATATGGCAGCGGGCATGCTTTCAACAATCGTCTTGTTTACGGCAATGTTCAGCGGTATGTCGGTTGTATGGGATCGCAGATTCGGCTTTTTAAACAAGCTTTTAGTGGCACCAATCCGCAGGGAATCTATAATTCTCGCAAAAATGTCGTCTAGCGTCATGCGAGCCTTGTTCCAAGCTCTCTTAGTCTTCTCTGTCGCGTTCGCGTTTGGACTAAAACTTGGAAACAATTTCGGTCCATTCGACTTTGTTGGCATATTTTCCGCATTGTTTCTGTTATCATTGGGGCTTTCAGCCATGTTTCTCGCGATCACAATTCGAATAAAGAGCCATGAAACAGTAATTGCAGTAGCAAACCTGCTAAACTTGCCGCTCATTTTCACGAGTAGCGCATTGTTTCCAGTCGAGCAAATGCCGAACTGGTTGCAAGCGGTGGCACAATACAATCCAATTACATATGCAACAGACCTCGTCAGAACATTCGTGTTACACTCTCAATCTGGAATCGATATCGCGAGAATCGCCAATAACTTTCAGTTTCTCCTAGCCTTTGCCGCTATTTTTACACTCGTAGGGCTGGTGCTGGCCGAACGAGGTTTAAGAAAAAACTAGAGTGTTCTGATTCTCGGTTGATTGCAAAGCGTCTGGAGTTTCTATTGCTGCCAAGGTTCGATCTTACGGATTCTGCATTCACGTGAAGGCGTCTCTCCTGAACCCTCCGTTTCTGTTTGGACCGTACGCGTGTATGCATGCATGCCATTCAGTTGGTTCGGCAAACAGATAATTTAGGAACGTGCGCGCGCACGCGAGCCAGTGAACTCACCCATCACATCTTGTCGTCTACTGCTTCATCTTCCGCTATGTATTTTGGGGATAGGGGTTTAATTATCGAGTCTTCTAGGCTGACAAAGAGCAAGCTGTACTCTTTTAGAGAATCTCCCAAGTCAACCCGCATACCTTTGATAAACTTGAACAAGTCTGTGTAGGATTTGTGCAAAGAAATCAGCACCCCATTCGTTCCATTGCCCAAGGCTTCAGCTCCAAATATTATGTTAGGTCTTGCCTTTGCCCATTTGGCCAATCGTTGTTTTGAATCCTTGCTCATATTCAACCTGAAGGAAATTATAGCCATAATCTCGTATCCCATTTTATCAAAATTCGGCATGACAGTGAATTCTCGTATAATACCCGTCGTCACGAGTCTTTTTCTTGTTCGGGTGACGGTTGGTTGTGAGACGCCTAGAACCTCTGCTATTTCCCTATCGCTCCTCTTGGAATCTCTCAAAAACTCTAAAACAAGCTTTCTCATAGTTTTTTTCATTCAAAATCGCCTTTCAATCTTTTGAGTTCAAAACTCCTAGCACGTTCGAATTTGTTGCTATGCTTTAAAAAGCTGTGTGACTGTTTCACAGAGAATATCTATATCATGATAATATTTCTAGCAATATCCTTTTCATTCGATTTATGTGCACGCGCATCATGATAACTGGTCCTTGTAGTCGCCGTGATCGTGGTTCCCTGCTGTGTCCTCTTTTCCAAATTGCGTTCTGGCGATGTTCACAAAACTTCAGATGTCTAGGAGATGCGCGCACATTATGTTTGGATCGTCATTGCTCATCAATCTTACGTAGCTTGACCACCTTCACTCCTTCTTTTGAACAAACCAGTTGGTTGTAGAACATGTTTCTCAGTCTTGAAACGATCCTAGGGTCGTGGGCGTTTGCGTTGAATAAGAAGAGGGCGGTTGCTCTTTTTGAAGAGAGTAGTTGCAGCGCTTGATAGAGTAAATTGAAAATTCTTTCAGGATTGTGTGATGAAAAGAGATCGGAGAGAAGATCAAAGACTATGGACACGTTTCCCGTTGAGTAAGCCTGTAGGACCTTGTCAAGCGAGTCTAGAATCAAATCGACGTTGTCCATGGGAATATAGGCTTCCTTTTGAGCTTCTTCTTCGACGCCGAGTTTTGAGACGCGTGTCAAAATGAATTTGACAGCAGGGTATTTGTCAAGGCTTTTTCTGAGAGTGCCCATATTTGATGTAAAAACGTAGATAGGTTCCACATTCGCTATAGACTCGTCCGCAAAATCTCTAACGCTCATCTCGAAATCCAAGGTTGGATCAACTTCCATTAATATTTTTCGACCGAGAAGTTCTCGATGGACCAACCCGAACCCACGTGAAAAAGCGTTTGAATACTCGAGCAGGTCGATGTTTCTTGTTGGCGCGCGCGCGCTCGCATTTCTTTCAATATGAAACGCCCTAATGAGTTCGTGAAGTTCTTCTTGACTCATGTTTTCGACATTAATGGCAGTGATCTCCTTCAAGAAACGTGCATACACTACTTCTCCTGACTCGTTATGCTCCACCCATTTCGAAACAGCTGGGTCGCTCCATCTGGGCTCAAACCAGTATTCATTAAAGTATTGCGCGCGTACGCCCTGTTTATCAAAAAAGGAGAGGTCGCCAAGATCTTCGATGAACCTTATGTGTTTGTATCCCTTCTCTTCCTTGTCGATCCACCATTCTACCGATTCGTCGGCTGCCTTCTTGAAATCCAATTTCCCGGTTGACATGAAATGCGCCGGTAAGCTCTCTAGAGATAAGGAGCCGTCATTTTCATATTCCTTAACGTCAACTCCGTGTCGTTCAAGCTCAGCTCTGACGGTTCTCTCTTCTTCGGCGGGATAGTTGTATGCTACTGCATCGCCATTTTCGAGGCCTTCGCGAACATAAGCTGAAAAAATTTTCATCTTGTCCGTGGCTGACGTGTAGGTCGCAATAACGGTCTCTCCATCTCCGACATTGAGGACAGGACCAGTCTTCAAGATATGAGCCAAAATAGAACGTCTACTTCTCCCAGTTTGAGGAGTGAACAGTGAAGGATTGTCTAATGCGTGCTTGACCGATTCGTTGAACGGGAAAAATCGCGCTATTTTGTGTCCTCTCAGACTCACCATAAATGTTTTGCAGGTTTCAAGGTACGGGTTCATCTCCTGTCTGAATTCTTTGTGAAATTCAGAGAAATCTGCATAATCCTTATGAATCGAAATGGCGACTCCGTCCGCGTCCATACCCTGCCCCTCACTCAAAAACAACACGTTTGGTTGTCCATTCAGCCATTCCCCTGTCCCCTTCATGATGGGCTGTAACGGCTCTTTCCTCCGGTAAAGCGTGAAGACCATCAAATCAAAGCCTATGTATGAAAGGTCAGGGATTGCAGCATACTGCAATATTGCTTCTTCTTCTAGAATCTTCCTCAAACGACCTATGGAAGGCTGAGAGAGACCTAGAGTTTTTGCTAACTCTCGGTCACTCCGTCTTGCGTTTTTCGTCAGTTCGTAGAGCAGGTTCACGAGGTTTTCCCGTTTCATAATACTTCTTTACACTGAAACTCTTTATGAAGTTTTTTCACCAGCCTAAGGTCCCCGAGAAGGCTCAGATGACAAGGACCAAAGCTTTGCGAGTGCGTACCACAACAGACAAAGAAATCTTTGAATTCATTGAGACCGGCTTCGAGTACGTCTGCGACCTAGACGAAGCAACGTTCTTCAGAAGCTCAAGTAGCATCAAAAAGTGGTTAGAATCCGCAAAAAATTGTTAGACCTCGCGGATTTCGCATCTCAGTTTTTTGATGATCTCTTCGGCTGTGGTTGGTTCCACCTTCAAAGTGTAAAGGGTCTTGGGCGTTCGAAGTTTCAGTTTGACTTTTTTCTTCAGCCGTTTGATGGCACAGTATTCTGCACGTTCAGAGATTTGAACGAATTGTTCCAGATCAAAGATTTCTTTGGGCACGGGTTCAGCCTCGATAAGCTATGAGTTTGTGGAGCGTTCCGTTTTTATTTGTTGTGGTGCAATTGCAATTGTGCCACATGTACTTTTTTGGAAGATACGCACTCGCGAGCAACATTCTTGTGAATCAACATAAGCTAGTTACCTATAGGGCAAACAACGTTGTTTCAACCTTCAATTAACGGGAACCCTGTGGACTGTTTCGTAACAACAGTTGGGGCAGAAGTAGTGGACTAGGCCGTGGATTCTCATGTCGAGCAAAGGAAAATTGCATCTTACGCATCGTAGAACAACCTTCGTAGTCCATCTCCTCCAAATCATTAAGGAAGCTGTCCCGTTTAAGGCGGTTATTCCTCAATTCGTAAGCCTTCGAGAATGGATATTCAAGATCTATAGAAGAAAATTCCATGAAACTCAAGCGCGCGGCGCATCTTGGCGAGTGCACCTGATACTTCAAAAAGGAAACGCGTGAAACTAAAGAAGTTCTTGTAGCTCTCTCCATTTCTCGAGAAAATCAAGTCCTTTACGAGTTGTTACATACCTGATCGAGCTGTGGTGAACTTCTAGATGCCCCCGTGATGTTAGTTGAGAAAGATACTGCTGAAGCATTTTCCATGATAGATTTGTTCCATACATAACTTTCGTTTTGGTCTGTGGCTGTCTGCACAAACGCAGTATTTCCGCCATAATTTCGAGATTATTTCTTGGAGTCATAAAAACCACTGGAGTTTTTTCGACTTACATCGAGACGCCAAATATAAGGCTTGCGCCAATGAACAAAGCAACATCAAAATTTTCGATTATGCCAAGATCATGTGATCTGAGGGGCGGCTTCCTAGCAGAAGTCTATAATACTCATACTCGCTCATTTTTTGAACCCGTTCAATCTTACCCTGCACAATCACCGTCTCGCCGTTTCTGGCTTGTTCACAAAATCTTCCACGAAAGGACACGATCTCTCTAATTGGCTCAACACGGGGTCCCTCAATAACTTTCACGTTGTCAACTCCGTAGCAGCACGGAGTGAAAATCATCTGGGAATCGTCCACCACCCCCGCTTCGATTTTAGCGTAGCCGAGACTCTTGTACCGAATTCTGCCATACTCCTCTTCAACTTCGTTCCATTCCTTCACGAACCGAACGAAATAGTCTCGCTCCATGAAAATGCCCTGCAAAACTTTTCGTGCCTCAGTTCGAACAAAATCTTCGAATGACGTGCAGGTGTCTTTCGAACGAAAATCGAACAGCTTTTCTAACTCGTTGGGACGGTAGTTTCGAAGGGGACTTGCCCTCTTCTTTAGAAGGGATTTTAGGGCAGAGTAAACTCTGCAACAGCTTTTTGATCCGTAGACAACAGG
>JABAOC010001779.1_pt4 | contig 10571 bp, 7 predicted proteins | sample 7062161 | NCBI WGS metagenome assembly JABAOC01 (sample SAMN14538625, study PRJNA623070) | marine sediment metagenome | biome: marine biome [ENVO:00000428]; feature: marine pelagic biome [ENVO:01000023]; material: deep marine sediment [ENVO:00002113] | place: India: Gulf of Khambhat ...
GCATAAGTGGAACTCCCGGTGTTGAACAGCTTCCGCTGATTGCTTCCATCAGCCCCCATGACCCAGATTGCCCAGGGTCCGCCCCGGTTGGAGAGGAAAGCTATGTGGGTGCCATCCGGAGACCAGGCGGGTAGGCCATCGATGGCGCCATCTGTGGTGAGTCTGGTGTCGCCGGTCCCATCAGCGTTGATTGCCCAAATGTCCCAGTTCATACCTGTCTGTCGCATGAACGCGATCTTGGTACCCGTTGGCGACCAGTCGGGTGACAGATCGGTGGGGTTGGTAGTCAACTGTCGTCGGTTCAGCCCCTCTCGATCCATGACGACTAGTCCCGTAGTCCTGGCCACTATCCGCTGGCCGTCGTTCGACCAATCGGGGTTGTCTGCATCACCTAAGTCCCGCTCTGTGTGTTGCGCCAGTGCGTGCGTCATGACGTGAGATATTCGGTGTGGCCCAAACCTCTTGGTGGCATAGACCAGCGACTGGCTGTCAGGAGACCACCTGGGCACGCTGTCCTCATTGGGCTCTGCTCCGCCGCGAGGGCGCTCGCGCCCTCCTCCGCCGATGCCTGAGATCACTAGACCCCGGAAGTCGGTGTCCCAGGATCGGTAAACAATCTTGTTCCCGGCGAGGTCAAGCGCGGGCTCGCTCCCGAAACTGATCACGTTCAGGTCGTTGCCATCGATGTCTGCGATGTGTATCTCATAACGCTCTTGCCCGCCAACATATCGCGGGTAGGCGATCTTGCCGCTCAGACGGGCCGGCCTCGGCGTCGCGGTAGGAGCGCGCGAAGTAGGGGTCGGGCTGGCCCCAGAGGTAGGTGAGGGCTCAGGCGAGGCCTCGGGAGTTGCCTCTGGGGTCTCGCTGACTTGGGGGGAAGGCTCACCAGTAGGAGACGCCTCGGCCACAACCTGCCCCACCTGGACACTGTCGGCCATCATTCTGAAGATAGGCCACGACGTCTGTTCCCACGTCTCTGAAGGGCCGATGGCCCATATTCCGTACCAATTGGAGTCCTTCACGGTAGCTGCGATATAGATAGTGGTAGGCTTCTCTAGACCTGTGATCTCACCTCGCACCGTCGCCCAGTCCCAGCCTGCCAGGGATTCGATTTCCACTCCTCCCAGCTGGGAGCCGATGGGCAGGTTTATCAGCTGACGGGCCTTGATCAGGCCTCCCATACTATCCATTCCCTCTTCGTCCGGTGCTAGGGGTAGCGAACTGATGAAGAAGATATTGCCCCTGAGGAAATCAATGCCTTCTTCTCTCTCGGCGAAGATGGTCTGGAGCTCCTCCTCTCGAACGAACCACGTGCTGGGATACAGCAAGGAGAAGTTGAGATCGCTTCTGCGGTAGTTCATGAAGGAGATCTCGGCTGGAAGCGCTCCCCCACATTCCATCAGACCCGCTTGGGCGGTCTCCAGGTCTGGCTCGAGAGCCAGGGCTTGCTGAAACTCCGGAATAGCTTGGTCGCAACTGCCTAGCTGCAGGTAGGCCTGTCCCAGCCTAGCATAGGCCTCAGCATTTTGGGGTTCCGCGCTGATAGCCATCCGGTACTGAGCGATGGCTTCTTCGTAGCGCTCTTCATTGAACAGTTCGTCTCCAACTCTGATATGCTGTGCAGCCGAGGGCCTGACCGTTGCCGGAGGCTGAGGAGTGGCAACAGGACTGGGCGTGGAGGGCGCCCTGCCGATAAGCCCGACGACAAAAGTACTCAGCGGCCTGCTGGGGAGGATGAACTCGGACGCCACAATAGATGCTGCAGCGAAGATACAGCAGACCGCTACGAGAGCTATGACTATGGGTATGACCAGTCTCGGCGCTCGGCCCTTGCCTGGCAGGCCAGCGGTCGCAGGCCTTGTTTGGATGGGAGGCGGTGCAGAAGGCGGCTTGGGCGGCGGCGCCTTGGTTGGAGCGGGCACAGCTTCCTCCGGAGGCTCGGACTGAATCCATTGGGTGCCGTCGTAGTAGTACCACAAACCGCTCTGGGCTCCTATCATCCAGTATCGGCCTTGCTCGTCGAGAACTTGCAGTTTTCGCAGTTCTGCTTCGAATGCGCGCTCGTCGAGTTCGCCAGCATCCAACTTGCTCTTCAGTTCTGCGAATCTGTCCTCGACCTCACGGAAATCCATGAGATGCCTCCTTGATCGTTCGTGCGGCTACGGCAGTTGTCCGAGAACTTCCACTGGACAGCCAGGCCACCGCAGACCTCGCCGGCGTGAGCGGGATTGAGCTCGTTGACTAGTCCGGGTACATGAACATCCAGGTCTCGCTCGGCGGACTGATCGGAGGATCCAGCGGGCCAGCAGGAGCCTCACCTCGCTGTACCCTCACCGTGACGTGCCAGTAGTACCTGTCATCTATGGCGTAGCCCCGCTTGAACCATGGGAACTCATAGGTAGTGTCCTGTACGTAATCCCCCCAGAAGACGCTACAACCGTTCCAGCACACTTCCACGTGGTAGTACTCACTGTGGCTCAGTTCGCCGACCGGTTGCCACGTGAGAATCGCCTTGTAGCCTGGTCCGCGTTCGGCTCCGTTCTCGGGATCCAATAGAACCGGTGGGCTGTATCTCATCTGGGGTGTCGAGACGGGCGTCGGCGTCCGTTGAGGCGCACGGGTGTGAGTCGGGGTTGGCGCGGGCGACGCTTCGCTCTCCGTGACGGTAGGTTGGGAAGTGGGAGAGTGCTCTGGCTGGACGGGCGTGGCTTCCGGCCCAGCGAGATCAAGGGTCGCTGTGGGCTCGACCTCGGGTGCCTCGGTGGCCTCCGAGGTTGTGGTGGGTGTGTCCTCTGCCGGCAGCGCCATCACAGAAAGCCTGCCAACCTGATAGGATATTGCCGCAACCGCGATGAGACAAACCAGGAAGAGAGCGCCAATCAGTCCCAGAAGCACAGGGCTGCGAAGAGGCCGCTTCGTAGGCGCCTTCGCCTCTTCCGCCTCGACCTCCGGGGGCGTAATCTCCTGGGCCACGGACTCCAGCGTCGGAGGAGGAGAGGCGTTCACCCAGTCACCCTCCTCGTACCGATACCATTGCTCCGTTTTGATGCCGATAGCCCAGTACCTCCCTTCGCTATCCTGGAAGAGAAGCTCCTTTGCCTCGGCTTTGAACTGCCGCTCGGTGATTGCTCCCGCCTCGAAGGCAGCTTTCACTTCGTGGAACAGCTTTTCGATTTCCTCTGTCTTCATAGGGTCTCCTCCTCTCTTTGGGGCTCCGCTCATCTCAGAGCCAGGCCGCAGCGGTTGCAGAACATCTCTTCAAACGTCGTTGCCCTCTTGAGGGCGAATTATAACATAGCTGTATTGGGCGAGCAAGCATGGGCTCAAGTAGGAGATGTTTGAATTGGCATCGGGCATGTAGTAGAATTGCGGTGGGCAGAGGACATGCGCATGCGTTTCGACATCTTGACCTTGTTCCCGGAAATGTTTGACAGCCCTCTCAACCAGAGCATCCTCAAACGCGCCCGCGAACAGGGTCTGATCTCCATCACTATCCACAATATCCGCGACTACGCCACGGACAAGCATCGGATCACTGACGATATGCCATACGGCGGGGGAGGGGGAATGGTAATGAAACCGGAACCCATCTTTCATGCCGTAGAGGCGATACTGGGCGATGATCTTGGTGGGTCTGTACCTGTCATTCTGCTTAGCCCACAGGGGCGGCTCTTGACACAGAGCATCGCTCACGAGTTGGCCGGACATTCCCGGATTATGCTGATCTGCGGGCGCTATGAAGGCGTGGACGAGCGAGTGCGAGAGTTCCTGGTCGATGATGAGATCTCCGTCGGCGACTACGTCTTGACCGGCGGAGAGATCCCAGCTATGATCATTGTGGACGCCGTCAGCCGACTTGTCCCAGGGGTCTTGGGGGATCCGACAGCGACGCTGAAGGATTCCCACGCACAGGGGCTCCTCGAACATCCCCAGTACACGCGACCACCCGTCTTCCGGGGCCGCGGTATTCCAGAAGCACTTCTCTCTGGTCACCATGCTGAAATAGCTCTTTGGAGGCGGCGCCAGGCCTTGCGACGGACATATGAGCGGCGTCCGGATCTGCTCGAGAAGGCGGAGTTGACCGAGGAAGACCTGGACTATCTGGAGTCGCTGGAGCGGGAGAACAGCTGAGTCGCAGATGAGCCGGAACCTCGTGGCGCTGGCTCTCGTACTAATCGCCACCCTGGTGGGGGCATGCGCCAATCCTACAAGCACCTCCATTGACAGCCCTCAGCCTCAGTCCACATCCACCTTCACACCCCGGCCTTCACCCACGGCGCCACCTGCTCTGGCATTTGAGATCGAGGGCGAAAACCTCTATGAAGATCCAGTTGGCAGTCTACGGCTCCTCTTCGAGGTTAGGAACCTCAATCCCCTCACCGTAGAGGATTTGAGGGTCACGGTCCTTCTCAAAGACGCCGACGGGCGGCCCGTGGCATCTCAGTCTGCACACACCCGCCTAAATGTCCTCAGGGCTGGCGACAGTGCGCCCGCGATGGTGGTTTTCTTCCTGGGAGCGCCGGCCTTCTCAGGCTACGAAGTCGACGTGTACGCTGAAAAGGGTGGGTACCTGGCTGGCCTGCTGCATCCTGGTTTGGAGATCGTTGATGATCTGGGCAGGGTGGGCGAGTGGGTACCGTACGAGGTACTGGGGCAGGTGCAGAACGTTGGTGATTCGGCCGCAGAATCCGTCACGCTCGTTGTCACCTGCTACGATGAGGGTGGCAGGGTCGTGGCCATAGGCAGCGGCGCGCCTGAAGAGCGGACCATACCGGCCGGTGGGTCCTCCCAGTTCTTGGTGAGCATCGGAGCCGTAGCTGGACAAATCGCCAGCTACAAGGTGCAGGTGCAGGGCCTGATCACCAGTGAGGACTAGGACACCTCTTCGCTCTTCTCCTCTTCCTCCTTCTTGCCAAACTTCTTGAGCTTCATGGCCAACTCATGCAACTGCTTGTCCACCAAGAAGTTGACCGTATCTTCCGGGTAGGTCCCGTCCTCCTGTCGCTCACCAGCCTCCCGGCCAGTGAGGATGGCTATGCCTTCATCGATCGTGCTGACCGGATAGACATGGAACTTTCCGTCCTTGACCGCTTCTACCACATCCTCGCGGAGCATGAGGTTCTTGACATTCTGCTCCGGGATGATAATACCTTGCTCACCTGTGAGCCCCTTGACGCGGCATACATCAAAGAATCCCTCGATTTTCTTGGTTACACCTCCAATGGGCTGGATCTCGCCTCGCTGGTTGACGGAGCCTGTCACCGCGATGCCTTGTTTGATGGGAAGGCCCGACAACCTGGAGAGGATGGCATATAGCTCCGTAGAGGAGGCGCTGTCGCCTTCGACGGCTCCGTAGGATTGCTCGAAGCAGATGCTGGCCGAGAGGTTCATAGGCTTGTCTTGAGCGTACTTGCCGCCCACATAGCCCGCGAGGATCATGACTCCCTTGTCGTGGATGCTCCCGCTCATCTTGGCTTCGCGTTCGATGTTGATTACGCCCTTACTGCCCATGAAGGTCTGCGCTGTGATGCGCGAGGGTCTGCCGAAGTAGTAGTCGCCCAGGTTGATGATGGAGAGACCGTTCACCTGGCCCACTACCTCGCCCTCGGTATCGACCATGATGGTGCCTTTCTCTATCTGCTCTCGTATCCGCTCCTCGATCTGGTTGGCCCGGTAGACCCTTTCGTCGATCGCCTGCTGTACGTCTTCGGCCGTCACCAGGTCGTGACCATTGCGACCGGCCCAGTAGCTGGCTTCGTGAATCGTATCCTTGAGCTGTCCGAAGCGGGTGCTGAGTTTTTGCTGGTCCTCAACGAGCCGCGCAGCGTGCTCCACTACCTTCGCCACGGCACCCAGTTCGAAGTGCTTCAGGTCACCCTCTTTGCAGCGATCATGGACGAACAAGGCGACCTTCTCCAGGTTCTCCGAGGTCCAGTCCATGTCCACAGCGAAGTCAGCCTTCACCTTGAAAAGCTCCTGGAAATCCTCGTCCAGGTTGTACAGTAGATAGTACGTTGTGGGATCTCCAATTAGCACCACCTTGAGGTCGAGGGGGATGGGCTCGGGCGCCAAGGTAGCGGTCGCGATCAGACCCAATTGCTGAGCCATCTCCTCAATCCTGATCTCGGCGTTTCTCAGAGCTCGCTTGAGCCCGTCCCACGCGAGGGGGTTTCGGAGCAGGTCGAGGGCGTCAACGATCAGAAAGCCACCGTTAGCTCGGTGGAGAGCGCCCGCCTTTATGGCGCTATAGTCGGTCACCAAGGTCCCAAACTCGGCGCGATGTTCGATTCGACCCAGAAGGTTGTAGTAGATTGGGTTCGTCTCCTCGATGACCGGCGCACCTTGGACTTCGCAGTTGTCCACGATGATGTTGACGCGGTACTTCTCGAAAGGCGATCTCCTGAAACGAGTCATGAATGCGAAGGGACCTTCCTCGGCAAGCGATGCTTCCTCGCCTCCGGACGGCACCGGTCGCTTGAACTGCTCCACTTTGGTGAGGATGTCCTCCCGCACCGCGTCCAGGAACTGGAGCAACCCGTGAAGGTCCACGTACTTGGTCCTCATGCTCTCGAAATGATGTCCGATGGTGTACTCTGCTGTCTGTTGGTCCAACTCCCGCAACTCGGCCTTGGCATCCCTCTCTAGCGCCCTGACTTCTCGGATGGTCTTCTCCAGTTCCGACTGGAGATGGGGACGGTGCTGTTCAAGATCTGATTTCTTCTCGGGAGGAAGCTCCTCGTACTGTTCTCTGCTCAGAACCTCTCCGTCGATCACCGGGGCGATCACCAGGCCCATGGGAGTCCTCAGCAGGGCGAACCCCCTCTCGATCATCCTGGCTTCGAGGCCCTGGAACTTGGTGGTCCGTGCCTCGTCCAGTTGCCTGCCGATCCTGTTGTAATGCTGCTGGTACTGCTCGCCCTCGAACGCTCTCGGCAGTTCCTCTCGCAACGCTTCGAGCAAATCGTCCACCTCGTCTCTGATGGCGCAGCCTTTGTCTGAGGGCAACCGCAGCGCGTGGGGTTGGTATGGATCATCGAAGTTGTTGACGTATGCCCAACTATCGGGAACCGCACCAGTGGAGGCCTTCTTTTCTAGGAACTCTTTGATGACGGTGGCCCTGCCGGAGCCGCTGGGGCCCAGAGCGTAGATGTTGTAGCCCTCACACGGTATCTCAATCCCGAAATCTATGGCCTTCGTGGCCCGCTCTTGGCCGATGATTCCGGCTAGCTCGGTCAGTTCGGCCGTCGATTTGAAGGAGAACTGCTCCGGATCGCAGGTTCGTCTCAGTTCCTCTGGTCGGACTTCTCTCATCTTTAACCTCCTGGTCTCTCGTTTCGCGGTTTGAATGCAGGGACGATCTTGCTGGCCATCGCTGTGTCTACATAAGTTCGTGCAAAGCTCTCACTGTCGCCTCTGCGAAGGCTGGGTCATTGATGTGCGCGTCAACCAGAAGCACAGGGATATCCGACCTCAGTAGCCTTGTGAGCCCATCTACGAACGCTTGATTCGTCTCTGGCTCGTACAGCGGGCCATCCTCACAGTCTGCCTCGGACCAGCCCCTGATGGGGATCAGCACCTTCACGGGCCCTCGGGCCTTGTTGAGCTTGCCAGCTATGGTGTCCGCAAGAATCCTCATCTCCTCAGGGCTGGTTCTGATCCCAGACCGGAAATCGTACCAGAAGATCTTGCGATCTTGGAACTGGAGAGGGATGGTCTCTGGCGAGTCGAACTCAAGCACGATGCAGTCGAGGCCTCCGGGCACGACCACCTGCGGTATCCCTGCTTTGCCAGCGGCCTCTAGCCTGGTCGGCCCGATGTTGCCGCAGTAGCCGTCGTGCAAGTGGTCGGCGAATTCATGGGTGGCAAAGTCTAATACGGCGGACAGCAACCCTTGCTCGACAAGGTCTTCCATCGCCATACCTCCGATGCCGTTGGCGTGGAACGCGACCATCTCGTATCCCCGCTTCTCCAAGGCGGTTCGAACGTGCATCGCCCCCGTGGTGCAGAAACCGAAGGAGGTGACACCGATGAGAGGTGTCCCCGCTTCAAGTGGGACCTCACCTTCCACCATGCCCACAATGGCGCCCGCGGCGTTGTCCAGGATCTTCTTGCTCACTGTGTTGAGCCCCACCATGTCGATCACCGAGTGCATGACGGCGATATCGCTGGTTCCGATCACCTCGCTCATGTCCCTGGACGCAACGGTGGAGATCAAGAGCTTGGGGACGCCGAGGGGCAGAGTCCTCAGCACACCGGCCCCGATGTGCGTGCCCGTGCCGCCTCCCAACCCGACGACGCCAGCTACCTCCCCAGCTTCGTACAGCCTGCGTATTGTCCCACCGGCCCCCTTCATCATAAGTTGGACGGCGCGTCTCCGATCGCCGCCGGAGACGAGTTCCTCCAGGCGGACTCCGCCCGCCTCAGCGATCCTCTCTCTGGTGATGTCCGCTGGGGTCATGGGCTCGTCTAGGACACCAACGTCCACCACTATGGTGCGCAGGCCCCTATTCTCAATACTGGCCTTGAGATACTCCACCTCTTCGCCTTTGGTGTCCAGCGTACCAACGATAACTATGGCGGAAGGGTCTTGATTCTCAGTCATCTTGTAGCGAGTACCTCACGCTGGAGGGAAAGGCTCACACTCCGAGACGCTGCAAAGCCTCCACGACCGCTTGGGCGCAGGGTGGATCATTGATGTTGGAGGCGACCTCGATGATCTCTATCTCTGGCTTGATGCGTTCGTGTAGGGCTTCCCCGAAAACTCTGTCAACTGCCGGCTCGTGGAAGAACATGCCTTCTCTACTGTACTCGGAGAAGCCGCCCTTCGAAATGACCACCGCTGCCGGAGAGGCGGATTTGTTGAGCTTGCGTGCCAACCTTTCCGCAAGGAGTTGCATGTCTGCAGCGTTCGTTCTCACCAGGGCGATGTTCGGGTTGTGCATATGCTTGTGTCGGCTGTCGAATTGAGGAGGAAGCGCGTGCGGTGGATTCCAGGCGATGAAGTCTGCGTTGCCCGGGAGTATGACCTGGGGAATACCAGCCTTGCCCGCATTCTCGAACCTGTCTGGTCCGCTGTCATAGGGGCTCTGGAAGATATGACCCAACAACTCCTGGACGGAAGTCTCCAGAACAGCTTTGGGCAAGCCTTGCTGTATCAGATCCTCCAGCGCCCTCCCCCCGGAGCCCACGGTGTGAAACACGATGACCTCGTACCCCATGCTTTCCAGCAGGGGCCGCGCTCCTTTGACACATCCCTCGGTCGCCCCCAGCATGCCCACGCCGATCACGGGCTTGTATGCCGCCGCAGGGCTGAGGTCAGCTTTGACCATGCCCACTATGGCCCCTGCTGCGTTCGCCAGCGTTCGCTTGGTCATGAAGTTGAGGCCCGATATGTCGGTCACTGAAGGAAAAACAACGATGTCCTTGTGGCCTATCCAAGGGCTGATGTCGCGAGACGCCATGGTGGAGACCATCAGTTTGGGAACGCCGAAGGGCAGCGAGCGCATGACATGCGTGCCCAGAGAGGTATTCAGCGATCCGCCGAGGCCGACTATACCATGCAGTCGCCCCTGTGTGTACAGGTTCTGCACGGCCTTCGTCGCCCCGGTGCTCATGATCTGGATGGCCGCGCCTTCGTCTTTGGCAGTCCGTAATTCTCGCAGAGCGGAGCCCCCTAGATGAGCTACCTCCTCACTCGAGATGTCGGCGCCCCAGCAAGGCTGGCCCAGGACGCCCGCGTCGACAACAACCGTGCTGATGCCGCCTTCTTCAATTCGCTCCCTGAGGAACCTGACTTCGTCGCTCTTGGTGTCCAGAGTGGAGAGTATAACGACTGTCTTCCTCATGAATTCTCAAATCTGTACGTTACCGTATAGACCCCCTGGTCAAACGACGTCTTGGCCTTCCCGCCAAGTTTGGTGAAGACGTGGAGTGCTTTCTTGTTCTGATCCAGGATCTCTCCCCTGAACCCTCCTATGTTGCGGCTCTGGGCGATCTGTGCCAGATACTCGTGAAGCAGTGTACCGAGGCCCTTCCCCTGCCAATCGTCGTGGACCAGCAGGGCCAACTCCGCCATGTCGGAGTCCTTGTCCTTTGCGTATCTGCCCACACCGATCATCTGCTCTTCGCTGCCATCCTCCAAGATGGCAACTATGGCTATTTGATCCTCGTAGTCAATGGTTGTGTAGTACTGGACCCTTTCATGGGGCATGGCTCCAATGGAGCTGAAAGAGCGCCGGTAGATGCTTCTGTCCGACGGAGAGTAGAACAGCTCTTGCTCCATCCGCTCGTCGGTGGGCTTGATCGGCCTTAGTAGAACCTCCGTGCCGTCTCGCAAGGTGACTCTTTTCTCCAGCTCGGCAGGGTAGACACCCAGAGGAGGTAACTGATCCACGAAGGCGTACTTCCTGACCTTTGCCTCGTCCGGCAGCTGTTTCCTGAAGTCAGGATGGGCGATGTTGATCAGCGCCAGTGCCCGCTCCCTGATGTTCTTTCCGTGGAGGTATGCAGTTCCATATTCAGTCACCACATAGTGGACGTCGCCACGAGTGGTCACCACACCCGCACCCTCG
>JABAOC010023914.1_pt1 | contig 10571 bp, 8 predicted proteins | sample 7062161 | NCBI WGS metagenome assembly JABAOC01 (sample SAMN14538625, study PRJNA623070) | marine sediment metagenome | biome: marine biome [ENVO:00000428]; feature: marine pelagic biome [ENVO:01000023]; material: deep marine sediment [ENVO:00002113] | place: India: Gulf of Khambhat ...
AAAAAACCTGCTTATATGTCTTCATCAAAAAATCCTTCTTCGAAGTACTAATCATTCATAAGTGGTCTGTGTTTTTCCACGATTGAAACATCCTTGTCGCCCCGGCCCGAAAGATTGACGACGGCGATTTGCTCTGGATTCAACTTGCCTCTCAGGCCGGCCAGATAGGCCAGCGCGTGTGCGCTTTCCAGTGCCGGCAGGATTCCTTCGGTCCTGGAAAGCAGTTCGAAAACGTCCAGCACGTTTTCATCTTCAGCCGCAACGTATTCTGCCCTGCCTGTATCTTTGAGCAGGCAATGCTCGGGCCCGACAGCCGGATAATCCAGGCCGGCACTGACCGACTCGGTTTCATCGACCTGGCCTTCGGCATCCTGAAGCAGATAGGCCTTTGCCCCGTGCAGGATGCCGACCCGTCCTGCTACTAATGTTGCTGCGTGCTTGCCTTCACTTAAACTTCTGCCGCCTGCTTCGACACCGATTAGACGAACGTTTTTGTCCTCGAAAAAGCCGGAGAAAATTCCGATAGCGTTACTGCCTCCGCCGACACAGGCGACGACCATATCCGGCAATCTACCGGTCCTCTCGATACATTGTTGGCGTGCCTCTTTGCCAATGCAGCTCTGGAAATGCTTTACAATGGTCGGATACGGATGTGGCCCGCAGGCCGAGCCGAACAAATAGAACGTATCTGTCACGTGAGCCGTCCAGTAGCGAAGGGCATCATTGATAGCGTCTTTCAATGTTCCCGTACCGCCTTCGACTCCGATGACTTTCGCACCACAGAGTTTCATCTTGTGGACGTTGACGCTCTGCCGCTCGATATCTGTGACTCCCATAAAGATTTTGGTCTCCATCCCGAACAAAGCACCGATCATTGCTGTGGCCAGGCCGTGCTGGCCGGCGCCGGTCTCGGCGATCAGCTTGGTCTTGCCCATATATTTTGCCAGAAGGCCCTGGCCGAGCGTGTTGTTGACTTTGTGGGCGCCTCCGTGAAGCAGGTCTTCGCGTTTGAGATACACATCGAAACCGACGTACTCGCTGAATCTCTTCGCGTAATAAAGCGGGCTGGGCCGGCCGGCGTAGTTTTTCGAAAGCTCCGCAAGCTCCGCCACAAATTCCGGGTCTTCATAAAAGCGATAAAAAGCCTCTTCCAATTCTTCCAGCACCGGAATCAGAACCTCGGGGACATAGAAGCCGCCATAATCTCCGAACCTTCCTCTGTGTTTCATATTTACCCTCTTAAATGTCGTATATTATCGAACAGTTTCTTCATTTTCCTGTGGTCTTTTTTGCCCGGTTCAGCTTCGATGCCGCTGCACACGTCGATTCCGTAAACTCCGAGTTTGACTGCCGCCGCGGCGTTATCCGGATTTATCCCGCCGGCCAAAAACACTCGCTTACTGATGTGTCCAATGACGTTCCAATCAAACGTCAGCCCCGTGCCGCCGTATTTATCAGGGTCGAAAGCATCCAACAAAACAGCATCCGTAAAGAAGCTGTCCGCCCTTTCAATATCCGTCTGGTCTTTGACCCTTATTGCTTTCATCGTTTTGACATTGTGAGAGAGCAGTGACCGGCAGAATTCTGTGTCTTCGTCCCCATGTAACTGAACCCAGTCCAAATGGCAAAGGCCTGTCGTCTCGTGAATTTGCTCAACCGAAGCATTCACAAAAACGCCAACGGTGTCCATAAAACCCGGCAGCTTATTGATAATACCCTTAGCTCGTTCTGGCGTGACATACCTCGGGCTGCCCGGATAAAAATTGAAGCCCAGCAAATCCGCGCCCATATCCATCGCAGCTACGGCATCGTCGTAGTTGGTAATACCACAGATTTTAACTTTTACTATCAACATATTTATTTCTCATGGCCTGTGAGCGACTTGGCGCATACACCTTAGGTTTTATTCGAAACTTCGATTAACTTCTCCAGACAGGTCGATGCACTGCCATTGCCAATAGAGGATTCCGCCAGTTTAATCGCCGAAGCAAAATCTTCAGCCAAACCACCGGCGATTACCGCCGCAGAAGCATTTAGAACGACAATGTCTCTGCCGACTCCGACTTCCTTGCCGTCCAATATGTCTTTTATTATCTTTGCACTCGCCGCTGCATCGGCCACAATCAAATCGTCTATATCGGCCGGCTCGACTCCCAAATCCTGCGGATTTATTTGGCTTTCCGCAATATTGCCGTCTTTTAGCTTGAGTATTTTAGTGACTGACGCGGTGCTGATTTCGTCCAATCCATTGCTGTGAACTACTAAGGCAAACCGGGTCTCCAGCATCTTGAGGGCTTCGGCCATCATTTCCATCAGTCCCTCTTCGGCGACTCCCAGAACGAGAGACGGAACTCCGGCGGGATTTGCCAAAGGCCCTAAAATATTGAAGACCGTCCTAAAACCGAGACTCTTGCGTATCGGCTGAACATATTTCATCGCCGGGTGGAACATCGGCGCGAACATAAATCCTATTCGAGCTTGTCTAATACATTCAGCAACAATTTCGGGGCCGGGATCGATCTTTACCCCAAGTTCTGCAAGCACGTCCGCCGAGCCGCATTTACTGGTGATAGCACGATTGCCGTGCTTTGCTACATGTACTCCCGCGCCGGCAGCCACCAGCGCTGAAGCAGTTGAGACATTGAAGGTCTTTACCGCTGCGCCGCCGGTTCCTACGACATCCACTAAGTTTTCGATGCCGGGCTCGACTTTGACCGCATGAGACCGAAGGGACTTCGCCAGGCCGGCGACTTCCGACGCAGTCGGTCCTTTGACGCGCATCGCTGTAAGAAATGCCGCAATTTGGGCCTCGGGCACCTCGCCTTCGAAAATAATATCCAACAAACTCGTTGCCTGCTCGAAATCCAGGCTCTTGCCCTGTAATAATGGCTTAATGTATTCGACTATTGTTGTCATCTGGTGACTCCTTAAACGTTGAATACTACGTCCCGATTTTCTCTGCGATTGACAGAACATTTTCGATTATCTTGCCGCCAGCCGGCGTTAAAATACTTTCAGGATGAAATTGCACGCCGAATATCGGAAGCTCTTTATGACGTGCTCCCATTACAACGCCCTCGAACTCGGCGGTTTTCTCCAGGCAGTCCGGCAGCTCCAGCGCGCAAAGGCTGTGATAACGCCCGGCCTGCAGCGGATTTTCGACGCCGGCAAAGACACCTTCTCCATTATGGGTGACTCTTGATGGTTTGCCGTGCATCGGTTCGGGGGCATGGCCGACTTTGCCTCCAAAATACTGTACAATGACCTGATGGCCCAGACATACGCCGAATATAGGCAGTTTGTCTTTGAAATAATCGACGGCCGAAAGCGACACACCCGCCGTATCCGGCGTGCCCGGCCCCGGTGAAATCACCAGCAGGTCCGGCTCAAATTCCCCGGCTACTCGCTTAAGCTCCTCAAGCTCGGTATCGGCGCGGTAAACTTTTGCCTTACAATCCCGCTTGCAAAAATCATCAACCAGATTGTATGTGAACGAATCGAAATTATCGATGAATAAAACTTTCCTGCTTATATCTTCCATAAAATAATTTACACCCCTTATTGTCGTTCCTGCGAAAGCATGAATCCATTTATTTTTATCTTCCAACAATCGCCCGCAAACAGGATCCTGCCTTGTGCTCGGTCTCTTCGAATTCGGTTTTCGGGACGCTGTCATGAACGATGCCCGCTCCGACCCTGATATAAGCGGCATGGTCTCTGACCTGCAGGCTTCTTATCGTGATACAACTGTCGAACTGGCCGTCCACGGTCAGATAGCAGACGGCCCCGCCATAGTAGCCCCGCTTGGTTTTCTCAAGCCGACGGATGATTTTCATAGCTTCGATCTTTGGCGCACCTGTTAGCGTCCCCATATTCATCGTAGCAAGATATGCGCTCAGAGCATCAAGCTCATCGGCCAGCGTGCCTTTTACATTGCTCACCAGGTGCTGGACCGACTCATATTTCTCGACCGTCAACAACTCGGTCACCACCCTGCTGCCCGGCCGGGCTACGCGGGCAATGTCGTTTCTCGCCAGATCGACCAGCATCATGTGCTCGGCCAACTCCTTGCGGTCTATTTTTAATTCAGCCTCGTACCTGAAATCGGTGTCGAGGTCGATTTTGTTTCCTACACGTCCCCTGGGTTTTGTGCCGGCTATCGGCCTGATTTCGACGTTGCGTTTCTCGGTGCCGCTGACGCGCAGATTCAGTTCCGGGCTGGAACCCATCAGTATCGTATTGGGTGTGTTGAGATAAAACATGTACGGTGAAGGATTCAATTCTCGCAGCCGTTTATAAACGTCCAGAGGCTCGTCCGGGCAGGGCTCGACCTTGGTCCTGCTTAAAACTACCTGGAATATATCGCCGTCAAGGATGTGCTGTTTGGCGGTCTTGACCATTTCCTCGTACTGCTGCTGGTTGGTATCTGTGGAAGCCGGAGGAATTTGACCCGAAAATTCCTCTCCTCTCGGCATATCGAACCGTGCGAGATTGTTATAGTAGTCAAAACACTCCTGAGCTTCGGCAATCACAGCTTCGCGGTCGCCATTAGTTATCATAACGTTCACGACCACATAGCCCTGGCCCTGCTTATGATCCATGATAAAGATGTTGTCGGCAAAATAAAGCTCATAGTCGGGATTTCCCAACAGGTCGTCTTTACTGGCGGGGAGTTTCTCAAACTGGTCTATGAAATCGTAGCTAAGCGCCCCGAGCAATCCGCAGGTGACACGGAACGGCTTGCTTGCCAGCTTGAACGCGAATGCCACAGCCCGCAGAACATCCATCTGGTTGGTTGTTTTAAGGCGGGTCTGCTCATCGACAAATTCCTGAGACTGTTTGATCTTGCCCGTAATCGCCTCGGTATCGAACTGCACGGATTCACAAAAATCAAAGCGTGATTGCCCTTCCGACAGGAATTCTATCATCCGCCGTCCGGTCTTACTCAGGGCCTTGATAGTGAAGTCCGCGCCGGTGCCGGTAAGATAGAGCGCCGGCCTTGCTGTCCCGAAACTCAGCTCAGTATAGCCCGCCAGGTGCTCTTTAGATTCGAACAGGCAACAGTTCTTAGCCCGCCCGTAATCACTTATCTTGGCAAAAAAATCCACCGGTTCGGTCATATCAATCCGCTTAACGATAGGCACAATCTGCCCCGGTTCAGCGCCAAGTATTACATGTCTATAATCATCCATATCTCAAACCCTTTATTAGAGTTTTTTTATGCTCAAACGGCTGAAAATACAAATAAAAAACGCAGCCTGCCGTTCCGACAGGCTGCGTTTTCCACAATTCTAACTAATTTTTTACAGCAAATTGCCGCTTACCCGTCGGAATTTATCCCACAGGCCACCACCAGTTACCGGTATTTTTGCGGTTAATTTGCCTCATAATACTTACATTAAACCAAGTTCCTGCCAATTTGTCAAGAAGAAAATATAAAATTCCCAAACTGCCCGATTTTAGTTGTCATGCTGAGCCGAAAAGCCTGCATTGAGCAACTTTGAAGGGTGAAGCACCTGGGCGTTGAATCGATTACTTGCAAGGAGAGATTCGGCGTTTCCTCAACAATGCCAGGCTGCCGAGACAAAGCAATGAAATCGTTGCCGGTTCAGGGATAGTAAACCGAACAATATTCTCAAGCAAAAGTTGGTTGTTGCCGGTTTTTAAGGAGCGATTCGAGCCGACTTCCAGGTCTTTCCACATGGTCGTATCGGAAAGCAGAACGACATTACCGGTGCCATCAATACCATTAACCACGGCAAGGGCATCATCCGGGCCCGATCCGATGGTCAGGTCAATTGCCGGTGAGATAATCGAGATCAACTGTCGCTGGTAATCCACTCCGAATACAGTTATGCCTTCGGTAATGGGATGAACCACCAGGCCGGTAATCGTATGGCCGGAGTTCTCAGTGGCCGAGTCAGCGTAGATGACACCGTAATGCGATACAAGACTATTCATATTGTTTATATACGCTTCGCTACCGGTACCACCCTCTGCATGCACTACAAGGCCGCCGCCGCCATCAACGAAAGCATGAATAGCAGAAATCTCAGTGTCAGAAAAACCAGCCGGACTATTTTCCGAATTAGGCTGCTTAAGCATAAGGCTGTCCAATCCAATCAGGTCCGCCGTCTCAAACGAAGATACGGGTACGATAGTGTGGCCCAATGCAGTTATTGTTGCTCGAAAGGTATCAAATTCATCTCCTGTTGCAAGTATCGATGAAGCATACATTCCATTACGAGAATCAATCCCAATGATGGCGGCAAGAGACGTCGAAGGTGCAATTATGATAGAGACAAAGCTGCCGACAATGGCGACAAGCCACATATTTTTCGCATCTTTATCACGTTTATTCTTCATTTCCATCTCCTCCAGGAATATTACATAGCATATCCGATTGATTAGAAGAACGCCAACACAAAAGTCCTTATAAAGGACTTTTACCTTCACTCGCAGTGTCAAAGAGCAAAATAAACCCGAAAGATACGTTCGAATTGTCTCAAAAACTCAATGATGGAAGAAATCTCCAGTGAGGCCACAAATGAACGACCCTAAGCATAACCACGCACTAAACACGAGATTGCTTATCTGCGTTGGTTATGACTTAGGGTAGTATCAATCTACGGTCCTGGCTACAGTCCGGCTGCTTTGCGGAGCTTTGCCGCCATATCGGTCTGCTCCCACGTGAAGCCGGAATCCTTCCGGCCGAAGTGACCGCCGTAAGAGGTCGGGGTAAAAATCGGCCGGGCCAGCTTTAAATGTTTTATCATTTTCTTAGGCGTCAGCGGGAAGAGCTTTCGGATTAGTTTGCTGAGCTCTTGCTCGTTTATCTTTGAGGTTCCTGCCGTATCTATAAATACGGAGACTGGCTCGGCCACTCCAATCGCATACGATAGTTGCACTTCACAGGCATCGGCAAGGCCCGCCGCCACTACATTCTTGGCTATGTATCGAGCCATATAACTCGCTGTCCTGTCAACTTTTGTCGGGTCTTTTCCGCTAAAAGCGCCTCCCCCATGGCTGCCTCTGCCACCGTACGTATCGACGATGATTTTCCGTCCAGTCAGGCCGCAATCCGCCTTTGGACCTCCTTCTACAAATCGGCCGGTCGGATTAATGTGAAAAATGGTCTTTTTATCAACAAATCGTTTCGGTAAAATAGGAAGTATTACCTTTTCGATGATTCGTTTTCTTAATTCTTTGTCCGAAACAGCCGGCGAGTGGTGGGTTGAAATCACCACAGTGTGAATGCGTTTCGGCTTATTATTTGCATATTCAATTGTCACCTGGCTTTTGCCGTCAGGCCGCAGCCACGGCAACTTCTTGCTCTGGCGCATCTTCTCCAGCCGGGTCGTCAGCGCGTGCGCCAACTGGATCGGCATCGGCATCAGCTCCGGCGTCTCTTTGCACGCATAACCAAACATCATTCCCTGGTCACCAGCGCCCTGTTCCTTGTGCCGGCCTTTCCCTTCAGTCACGCCCTGTGAAATATCGGGACTCTGCCTTGCAATCGCCACCATAACCGCGCAATTATCGTAATGAAAGCCGAGTTCCGGGTCATCGTATCCAATCTCCTTTATTGTATTGCGCACAATAGTCGGAATATCGACTCGCGCCTTTGTTGTAATCTCGCCCGCTACTACGACCATGTCGGATTTTACCATTGTCTCGCAAGCCACCCTGCTCTTCGGATCCTGTGCGAGCATAGCATCCAGAATGGCATCCGAGATGTGATCGGCCACCTTGTCCGGATGACCCATCGTCACTGATTCGCTGGTAAAAAGATAATTTTTAATACCCCTACTTACTGATTTTTTTGACATGTGTGATTTGTCCTTTCTACGAACCATCGTTAATTGTCCAATCAAACGTCATATACTTAATTGTATAATTTCCTGTCTCAAGAAAATTAACATCCTCTTCAGAAATATAATTGGTAATGAAATTCAACACTGCCCTGGTTTCAACCGGCTGGTCCTTAAATTTTCTGTCTATTGCGAACTTATTAACAAACTCTCTGCCGTACCAGGATGATTGAAATAAGGCAGATAAATAAACCTTCTGCCTTTCTCTGTCAATACTGAATGCAAGGGGACTGGATAGGAATCTTTCGGTTTGTTCATCTAACTGTTCGTTGAGATTGTACCCATAATAGGGCTCATTTCTAAGCGGTGGACTCGACATACAGGCGCTGGATATGGCAAAGAATATCCTGGGATCGTCAAATTCGCTGCGGAAAAAACGCTTTTCAATCGTCGCAAAGGTAAATTCTTCATCCATTACAAGGAATTTATGAGCGGTGATTTTCCCCTCAATGTGCCTGATGTTATTTGTGCCGCGATAAAAAATCGTAAGGATTCGGGATGACGGCTGAATGGGATAATAATCGGTAACCACCCTGAGCTTCTGAAGATTATACGCATTAATCCAGAAGGCGATTTTGTCCTCCCCGGGCCAGGATTCATATTCGTCCGGATCAAGCTTATTGAATTCTCGCAGCAATGCTCTGAGCTCTAATCTTTTTCGCCTGAGTCCTTTATAGTCAACCATCCCGTTGTCATTGACAAATTCTTTGAGGATACCGGCACATTTATCGTGAAAATACGTAGCCGACACAATTTGCAGATCGTCAGGCTCAGCCTGAAAAGGTTCGACACTGTTAGGCTCCAAACCGGCGGGACCCACCTTCTCAGGCTCGGCCTCTAATGGAATCTTGTCCGGCTCGGACCCAGCAGGTTCCACAGAAACAGGCTCAACAGATTTGGACTCTACGGAGCTGCAGCCGCTAATAAAGACCGGTATTAACAGTAAAATTATGAAAACAACAGGGCTTTTAGCCATGTTGGCCTTCCAAAAAACAATTACAAAAACCTTCGACTGCAAACATTTAGGTTACTGAACCTTAGCATAAGGATTTAGGTAATAAATGCAACGATTTGTTGGCTGTTTTCGTCGCATTTTTTTGCAGAGAGCTCTCAGCTTGCAGGATAGACCATTTAAAAATAGCTTGTATGAAACTAATAAAAAATAGCCTCAAACGCCGATCAGCCGGTGAAATACATATATACCGCCACAATGATGACAAGTAAAATAACCGAGAAGACAACATCGGCTTTTGTCCAGCTTGACCGAGACTTTTCCCGATCCTCGATGGTTGTCGTTCCATACGTAAGGCCGCTTATCTTTTCGTAGGAAGGAGCTTTCGTCAGATAGCTGACAGCGAACATCACAATCACACATACGACGAAGATAAATATACTGTAGTACTGGAAGAAGACATTGTTCATAATCCAGAGAAAGGAGCCCTGCGAGTACTCGAAGTCCTTAAGGAGTTTGACGGGCGTGTCTATTCCGAGACGAATCAGGCCTAAGATAAATCCAATAATCAATGCCGACAGGCAGCCTCTGGCGTTAAGCCGTTTTACGAACACACCGAAGAAGAAGACCACAAAAATCGGCGGTGCAAGGTATGCTTGCACACCCTGTAGATAATCATACAGACCCTTGCCGCCCCGTATCACGGGGATCCAAAACAAACCAATTAATACCATGACGGTTGTAGCGACACGTCCAACCCATACAAGCTGGTGCTGCGTGGCCTTAGGACGGAACTTGGAGTAAAAGTCCATCGTAAACAAAGTGGAAGAGGCATTGAATACGCCCGAGAGCGAGCTCATAAGTGCCGCTAACAATCCGGCCACCACAATTCCTCTTACGCCGGCAGGCAGTACAGTCATCACCAACAACGGGAAAGCCTTTTGACCTTCATCCCGGATTATCTGCCCCTGCGAATCGAGCAAGGTCTGTTGAATCACCTCTGCTTTTCCGCTCGCAGCCAAAGCAAAGCATATCATGCCGGGAATGATAAAGATGAAAACCGGCAGGAGCTTAAAAAAGGACGCACAAATCGAGCCACGACGTGCCTCGCGTTCGTTCGGTGCCCCCAAGGCCCGCTGAACAATGTATTGATCCGTGCACCAGTACCACAAACCGATAACCGGTGCACAAAAGAGCATTCCGAGCCAGGGATAATTATCGTTGAAGTACCAGGCCATACGGCCCGTCTCTCTGACCGGCGCCCAAGTGCCTTCGACATTTTCCGGCACTAACGGCTTCCAGAGGTTAAACATGTCTGAGCCGCAAACCGCCCGCAGTTCTCCCCAGCCACCTAGAGCCTTAAGGCCGAAGAGGGTCACTAAAATCGAGCCGAACACAAGAATAATCGTTTGTACCGCTTCGGTGTATGCCACAGCTCGCAGGCCGCCAAGAACGGTATAAATACCGGTCAAAATAATCACAAGAATAGAACCTATCCAGAAACTATCCAGAACCATGAAACCTATGTCTAAATGCATTTCCGGCAGAAGAACAGAAAACACGATACCGCCTGCAAAGATTCCCACTGCAATCTTAGTCACGACATAGGCAACCAGAGAGATTATCGACAATACCCAGCGCGCTGTAGGTGAAAATCGTCTTTCCAGAAACTCGGGCATTGTAAAAACCCTCGATCGGGAATAAAACGGAACCATTATCCAGCCCAAAACCAGCAGGCACCAGGCATG
>JABAOC010034462.1_pt2 | contig 10567 bp, 12 predicted proteins | sample 7062161 | NCBI WGS metagenome assembly JABAOC01 (sample SAMN14538625, study PRJNA623070) | marine sediment metagenome | biome: marine biome [ENVO:00000428]; feature: marine pelagic biome [ENVO:01000023]; material: deep marine sediment [ENVO:00002113] | place: India: Gulf of Khambhat ...
GTTGCTTTGACCTCGATCCCGGTTTCTTTTTGAAATTTTTCCACGAGATTCTTCGGGGTGTACCCTTTCCAGGTCAACAGGGCAAGGGTTTCTGCCGTGGCTCCGCCGACAGTGAAGACCAGGGCAATGGAAACAAACAATGCGGTACAGAGTACTTTTTTCATCATGGTGTCCCTCCTGTTAATGGTTAGAGTGAAAGTAAACATGCAACCCCTTCGAGGCCTCGCCTGAGTGGGTTGCTTGACTCCAAGATAAGGTTCTGCCCCCTGGGGGGGGAAACGCCAATAATTCAGAACAAATCAGGCCAAGCATAACATAGTTTAGAGAAAATCTGCACGGGTAGTATACATATCGAAAGGGGTATTTTCAAGTGTTTTCTTTATCGGATTTTATGCATAATGGTTGATCTCATAATACCTGTGTATCATGCACTTCGAGAGAGATGGAGGCATCCACATAGAAATTATGCCATTTCAGTCGAGTCATTAAAGATGGAGGACAGGTCTCAAGATCTGACGTAGCAACAGGTAAAGAACGAATATCAGTAACTCAATGAATCAACACAAGATTTCACATAGCATTATTTTTCTAGGTAACTATTTTGGGAATATACTTCTTGAGATCGCATGCCTGATTTGAGATGCAGGTTGAACACCCCCTGGGATGCGTCTGACAGCCTGCATAAAGAGCATAAGAACCAGCAAGCCGGGCGTGCTCTGATGCATATCCTTCCTTGATTTCATTTCTATCGACGACCGTCCCAGGAATTCCCGTATTTCCGGACCAATAAGCATTTTCCAGGCCAGAGAGCTTTGCGATTTCAACGCACTTATCCATGAGGCTTCCGCTGGCACCGAGGTGGCTTTCTAAGACAAAATTCGGCCTGAAGGCCAGAAAGCATACCGGCAGAGAGGGATCGATATCAGCTATGAAATGAGTTAAAGGCTTGACCTCAACCTCATTTATTTTCGGTATCACGAGAATTCTGATTTCCCAAAGCTTATCCCTTGCATGCCTTCCGATATATGCGGCGTTCCTTAGAACCGGTTTGGAAGATGCCCCTGTTAGGGCGAGGTGAACCTCATCATTGTATGCCTTCAGGTCATACGTGATGGATGTGGTAAAATTTAGGATCCTCTGTAAACCTTGCTCCGTCGCATATCCGTTTGTGTCAAAATTTACCTTGGTATCTGGGTTTATCTTCCGGGCCTCCTCAACAACCCTTTCTATATATGGCAAGTGAATGGTCGGTTCTCCACCCGAAAAGAATATTCTGTCAGCCCCCATCAGTCTGGCGGAAAGGGAGTTCAGCCTATTCAGGCATTCCTCGGCTAGCTCTTTTGGATCCTCATATCCTCTCTGCCCGAACCCATTATCCGGGTATTGTGAAATCGTCCAGTTTTGGCAATTCAAGCACTTATAATTGCAGCCAGCCATAAAAACGGTATAGCTTTCCGGCGGTGCTGGGTGCAAAGTAGCAGAAGCCACAGTTGGCATTGTCATTCTGCAAACCCCTGTTTCTCCCCGTAACCTGTTTACCCCGCACTTATGTTCACACAGCTCACATTTCCCTAAATCCGCGAGAAAATCCAGTGCTGTCATTTGATTTTCTCTCTTTTGTAGCTTCATATGTCACCGTAATCGCTTCTAAGATTGTCCATATCCCATGCAGTAAGGTCTTGCCATGTTTCTCTTATAACGAATCTCGCTGTGTTTTTCAAATCAACGCACGCCTTCTCATCATACACAGTAATGATCAATAACTCCATCTGTTTGCTTTGACAGTAGATTCGTACTTGATAAAGTAACGGACACGCAGGTGCGTGTTTTCAACTCGGCTCTCCATGGGAGCGTGCCCTCGAGCTAGCGTTTTCCGTATTTTTATGGACGATGGGCGGGGTATCCGCTGGAGCTCAGCATAGGACCACGTTCACAGAAAAGGAGAAGGACTTGAGTTGCAGCAAGTGTACGAAGAAAGACCACTAAAAAAGATTTCAAGGGGGCAGATATGAAGCGGAAAATCATTTCAATGGTTACCATAATGGCATTCATTTTAGCAATTATAGGTTGTGCCACGGTGCAAGAGCACAAAGGCGCAGCAACTGGCGCTGGCATCGGAGCAGCAACCGGTGCAGTGGCAGGGGCGCTATTAAGAAGGAAGGGCGCCAAGACGGAAGCTGCCATCATTGGGGGCCTTGTGGGTGCACTCGTGGGGGGCGCGGTAGGTCATTATCCTATGATGTAAAAAGGAACCGCCAAGAAACAGCGAAGGTATATAATTACGAGCCATCGGAAGGAACACTGGTAAGAATCGAGTATACGTCTGTCGAACCTGCCAATGTCAAGCCAGGAGACAAGGTGGAACTTGGAGCGACCTATGCTTTGCTGAGTCCATCCCCTGATTCCGATATCCCCACAACCGAGATACGCGAAATACGGCATGAAGGGGAGCTGGTGGGTAAGCCGGAGGTGACCGTAACCCGCAAGGGCGGAACCTATGTTACTAAAGTACCACTTCTGCTGCCGTCAAATGCGAAAAAGGTATCTACAGGGTAGTGACGACCATTCAAGCTGCCAACGCGAAAGACTCAAGCGGAACAACATTCGCCGTCAAGTAAAGGGAAAACAGCTTAGAACCATACCAAGCCCAACGGCCTGTTTATGGACAATGGCGCTGCTGGCCCTGGATGAAATAGTCGCTGTGTCGGGTTCCAGCGCGTCTTGCTGGGTCTTACGGTATAAGGGAATTGTTTTGATACCGAGCACCAACATTCGCTTTCTCACCCACTCTATCCTCATGCCACTCCTCCTCTTTCACTTCGTGACAATTAATTCTCTTCACGTAGCTCTCCCGACGACTTCTACCTGACACGACACGGTTTCGTCCCATTTGCTTGGCCCGATAGAGCGCCTCATCCGCCGCTCCTAAGACCGCCTCTGGTGTTGGATGAAGGAGGCTCTTCCGCGCTACGCCGATGCTCACGGTTACCCCAACCTCTTCCTTTCCACCGGGGGGCCTGTCCTTCCGTCGGGGTTTCTGAGAAGGCCGATTCTTCCCCCTGATCGTAAACGTAGACGACTCTATGGACTGGCGAAGTTCCTCCAAGAGGGGAACCACCCCCTGGACTTTATGCCCTGGCATGATGAGTGCGAACTCCTCTCCCCCATAACGGAAGGTCTGGCCGAAGGGCACCTTTCTGAGGCGAGCAGCCACGAACCGCAGGATTTGGTCCCCTACTTGATGTCCGTAACGGTCATTGAAATGTTTAAAGTTATCCACGTCCACCATCGCGATGGCATAGTGCCTCCCCAGCCTGCGGAGGCTTTCTTCAAAACCCCGACGACCCGGTATGCCCATAAGTTCATCCAGATATGCCCGTCTCCAGGTCAATCCGTATAGGCCGCTCAAAAGAAAGAGGGCGCTGAGGGAGAAGAAAACGGGCCAGGGGGCGCTCGAGACGGGCTCGGGCCACCATGGCTCCCCGTGCAGGGAGGCGAACCCCAGTGAGATCAAGGACCATGTCCAAGACGGCCTCAGGTCAGGGCGTTCTGTGAAAGGCAAGGCCCAAAGGGCAAAAAGCGCCAGGAGTGTGGAGATGCTCTTTACCCCACCAGGTATCCCGGCCAGATTCGTCGGCCAAAATGCTGTAGACCCTCCGTTCCACGCCCAAATGAAAGACCCTAGCCAGATGGAAGCTGCAGCTCCAAGGCGAGCCCAACCCCATAAACTTTTGAGGGTCCTCTCAGGCCAACTCAGCAGTGAGGGAAACGCCCAGGGGAGGAACACCGCTAGCCCTTCGCTCAAGGCTGCAGAAGGTGGTCCTTGGGGAAGAGGGTGGTTGAGAAGTGCATGTGCACCTATCAGAAGAAGGACCAAAAGGGGGATCTTTCCCTGCCCCAGATGCCAACCCCACAAGGCAGCCACCACGAGAAGCAACACGGGGAGGTGCGGGAGCCAACGCACCATTGCCCCCTGAAAGGTTTCACCCCACCAGTTCTGAAGGGACTGTGGTGCCAAAAGGAGGAGGAGCACCACGCCCCCCAAGCATCCCAAAGACACGACCCAGATCAAAAACCGCTTCATTACTTCCTCTCTCCCCGCCCACAGCTTTTCGTTTCCTCGGCAACCGGGCTAATCCATCCAACGGGTTCCGTGACTTTCTATCCCACCCTCGCAGATGGGTTGGTTTTTGTGGAGACTCTGTTTGCTTTTGCTCGTTCTGCATGCGAATCTCATGCCATGTCGCTCAATATGGAAGAATTAATAAAATCAAGGTATTAAGGTAAAATGGTCTTGTCATGGTTTGACACATCTATGAAGCAAATTCATTGTATTTAACAATTTTTAACACCAAAGGACTTCCAGGAATCCTGGCTCAGGCCCATTTTGTAAGGATTGTGAAGCTATTTTGAAGTCCTAATACGGAAATCACAGCGGTCTTAGATAGGAGCTGTTCTATAAAGGAGCGGAGAAGAATGGGGTGAAAGCGAGAAATAAGTTGACAGAAAAGAAAAAATCGGTTATAAAAAAGGGAAATTTTGGATGGAGCCTTCAGGATGGAGAGAAACGGCCAGGTTCGATATTTTAGCTTCGGCTTTTATTACGGCTTTAGGATCGGGTCTGTCCACCTCGTCCAGATCACCTGAGAACAGTTGAAACGAGGCCATGGGCAGACCCAATGGGCTGCCCATGGACCTTGGGGTTGAGGGCCATGGGCAAAACTCATGGCCCTTTTTATTTTGGGGGTACGAACACGATGGGCTCAAAGGTCACAGGATTCAGCGAAAGGTTTAAAAAGGCGAGAATTGGCCTCAAGGATACCTTGGCAGTCATCGACATGACGCTGGAAGACCAGCCAGGCGCGCTCGCTCCAGTGTCTCCCCATGAGGTCTTCGAGGGGCTCAATGAGTTAGCGGAAAGGACCGTCCATGGAACGAAGGTTGAGCGTTTCAGGCCGCGAGAAGGCACCCAGCTCTTTCATACCTTCGAGATCCATACGGAAGGTGGGGAGGTTCTTGGCTACCTCAATATGATCTACCTCAGAAAGCCCATACCGTGCTACTACCTCGTCTATGTGGAGGTCTTGCTTTCCTTTCGTGGTAGAGGGTTGGGCAACAAGATCCTCAAGGACTTCAGGGAGTTCGTAGAGGATAAAGGGGCCGTGGGACTTCTCGACAACATCATCCCCCCCGAGGAGCCAACGTATGATATCTATACGAAACTCGGTTGGCAGCGTATCGAAGGGCTGATTGGGGATGGCATGGTGAACGGAGAGGGACACTACATGGTCTTCGTCCCAACCTCCATTAAGACCCCTGACCTCAAGGACAAGCTTATCAAGCTCCTCTTCAATCTCAGGAAGAAGAGGCCTGTCATCGACATGCACGAAAACGAGTCCATGGTCAAGCGAACTATTGCGGAATTTCGATCTGTATACGAGGCCCTGGAGAGCCTCTTCGATATGGAACTCTCTGCCGGAGCTTCAACCCCCTTTATGCGTTTCCTGTTCACCAAGTTCGTCACGAAAGTGCTCGGATTCCGGAGGCGGATCGCCACACTGCTCGGCTACACCGGTGGAGAGTCCCTCGAGCAGATCTCCATCTCGGACCGGATCAAAGCGCTACCCATTCAGCCCTGTTCTCTGTGGGGTGGGAAGGAGGGCCAGGCAGAGATATGGGGAGAGGAGGGGATCATTCGGGATTTTCCCGAACGGCTAAAAAAAGAGCCAACTCTGTATGTCGAGGGCCTTCCCCTCTACAGGCGACCCTATCTATTCCCCTGGATAGGGAGAAAGGGAGCCGGACGATCCTCCGATCTGAGAATCTCGGATCTCCTCGAATTGGGTTTCGACCCCACGAAGTTGAGGGAGTTCAGTCATGAAGGGGTGGAGTACATCTTCGAGAGAATATCCCCTCGTTTTCTTCCCTCGGTTGAAAAGAAGAAAAGGGTCTTGCCAGAAATCGCGCGGTACTCCTCGCGGAGGCGCTTCCGAAATGCAGCCATTCAAACAAATCCACCCGTTGCAATCCTCCGTGACAGAGGAAACGTTTACATCCTGCGGAGGAAGGTTGAGGGGATACACTCAGAGGAAGCCCTGGATCAACTGAGGACCTCCTTGCACCTGAAGGATATGAATCGGGCTGTCGGGATCGACCGTGCTGTAGTGTTGACCATCAACGAAATCAAGGAGTGGCTGGTGAAGGGGCTTGATTCCAGCCTCCGTGAGGAAATCGAAGATCTTACCTTCTTCGTCCCTTGGGACCTTGAAAGGAACATCCCCAAGGTAACGGTGGAGATTGGGGGTGTCTCACTGGACACCATGTGGATCGCTTGAGGGGATTGTTTTTTTTTCGACCCCTCCACTTCAATACTCGTTTACCGTCTTCGAAAGACTCCCCTCGGACCTTTCTAGGGAGATGGGCCTAATCGGCTTGACATACCAGCATCTCCTTCTCCGGGAACCTCGGGACTACAACAGCTAGGAAGGGTCAACAAAGGGAGATTGTTGCATAGTGGACGTCGTCGAAAAATATCATCCTATGGAGGAATTTGGGGTTGCAATTCTGGGGATACGATACTAATTTTGTTGAAATGGGGGGGTTGGCCGAAAAAAGTGGTGACAAAGGGCACCTGACCAGCGTTAACCCGGGTGTACAGTATTCGAACCGATGAATAACAGGAGAGGGGAGAACGATGAAGGCAGCAGTTCTTTACGAACCGAGGTCACGATTCGTGGTCGAAGACGTGGAGGTCCAGGAGCCAAAGCATGGTGAGGTCATGGTCCGGATGGTTGCCGGCGGGGTCTGCCACAGCGACCTCCATGTGGTGAAAGGGGACATGGTGGCACCGCTCCCGGCCATCCTGGGCCACGAGGGGGCCGGTATCGTTGAGATGGTCGGAAAGGGCGTCACCAGCGTTCAGAAGGGCGATCACGTGATTCCGCTCTGGCGGGTCTCGTGCGGGCAATGCGAGTGGTGTCTTGGTGGCCGGCCAGCCCTGTGTGACAGGGGGTTCCAAATCCGGAGCAAAGGTTGTCTGGCAGACGGAACAAGCCGCTTTCGTAAAGGCTCAACGGAAATCAAACACTTCGCTGGGGTTTCGACTTTCGCCAACTTAAGCGTGATGATGGAGCAGGCGGTAGTAAAAATCCGGAGCGACATACCACTGGAGAAGGCTGCCCTGGTGGGCTGCGGGGTGATCACAGGGGTCGGCGCGGTGGTGAACGCCGCCCAGGTTCGCCCAGGCTCATCCGTCGCCGTTTTCGGAACCGGCGGTGTGGGGCTGAACGTCATTCAGGGAGCCGCCCTGGTGGGAGCGGGGAAGATCATCGCCGTTGATCTCCTGGACAACAAGCTCGAATGTGCCCGGGAGATGGGAGCGACCCATGAAATCAACGCAAGTCAGACCGACCCGGTGGCAAATATCAAGGAGCTGACCGGGGGCCAGGGGGTTGACTATGCCTTCGAGGTGATCGGACTTCCCGAGACGATCAGCCAGTCGGTAGAGGTGCTCCGAAAACGAGGAGTGGCCGTCATCGTTGGGGTGACTCGGCGAGAGGCGACGATCGCCTTGGAGACCTTCCCAATGGTCTTCCAGGAGAGGACCGTGATGGGGTCAATCTATGGCTCTGCCCGACCGCGGGTCGACGTCCCCGCACTGATTGATCTGTACATGGCAGGAAAACTCAAGCTGGACCCGCTCCTCACTCGCACGTATCCCCTGGAGCAGATCAACGAGGCCTATGACGCCCTTGAGCGGGGCGAGACCGCACGGAGCGTAGTGACCTTCTCCTAGTGCATCGTTCCAAGCCCTCCTCCCCGGCATCGTTGCCCGTGCAGTGCATGCAGACAGGGCCCCCTCAGAGTCAGTGAGGATTGTCTTTCTTCTGTGAACCCCCACGCCCGCCTTACTCGACAAGTTGAGCGATGGGCGCAACATTATGCGTAACTGCCCCGAAAAGTAGACGACAACCACGAGAGGTTCTCAGTGAGAAGCCTTTCGTTGAGGGAAGGATGTAACATGGCCGTTAGAAAAATATTGCTTCTTGGTAACCCTCAATTACATGAGACATCCAAAATAGTCAGGGAGAGGGAAATCGAGAATATCAAGCCCGTCATTGAAGATTTGCATGATACTTTAATGGATTTTAGAAAAAGATTTGGACTGGGAAGGGCCATTGCCTCGCCCCAGATAGGGGTCATGAAGCGGTTGATTTATATGCATATCAAGGAGCCCGTTGTGATAATCAATCCAATGATTGATTGGAAGAGCAAGGAAATGATGGAAGTTTGGGATGATTGTATGTGCTTTCCTGATCTGTTGGTAAAGGTATTGAGGCACAAGAGATTGCGCGTAATGTATCGAGACCTGAAATGGAAGGAAACATGCATGAACGTGGAAGGGGATTTGTCTGAATTGATACAACACGAATATGACCATCTCGACGGTATTCTTGCTGTATCACGAGCGATTGACGGAAAATCATTTGCGCTCAGCAGCCAGAGAACGTCTGCGTCGTGATAGCCTCGACCATCGAGTCGAAGCATTGAACGGTATTCGTCCATCCCTAATCGCCTGAGGCTTGCAAAACGGTCAGATCACGGTAGAATCGCTTTCCACCATATTCCACGATCTTAGCGAAATCGATCCTCTTTTTCTCCAGGTCAATTGCCCCATCAATCATCGCGATATCATCGGGATCCCCATCGTGTAAATACGAGAACCGTAAAAGGTTTCCCAGCGGAAGCAATGACGGAATCGCATAATAGTCTGCCCCTGGGGGCCCGTTTCGGCCGATATTTCGTCCGAAAAATGGCCGCGGTTCCCCCAGCATCATCCTGGCAGTATAGAAGGGATCGCAAGGGGAGAGAAAGGCGAGGTCATAAGAGATCTCTTTCCCCCCGGCACGGACACCGTATGTAACGTCATATCCTCGAAAAAGAGGTGGATCCTCGCCACTGAGCAGATATTTCATGTAGAGGGTCCGGCGCACCGCTCGATGTTTTACGGGTCCTGTGTTATCAGAAGCGGGATAGATTTCATTGGACCGCAGAGCGATATCAAAGGCCATCCGGCCATCTATCGGAAGGCGAATGTCATTTCCGACGAGATAGGTCCGGTGATGGTTGTGCTGGGCGAGAATCACCGCGATGGGAATATTTCTCTCATCCAAGACAACATAGATGGCCCCAAAATTATCTAATTCATGCCAATCCTCCAAATCCAGGCCTATGATCCTCAACAAGGCCTCAAACCCTTTCGGTAATTTGGCTGACAGCCCACTCGTTGCAAAGACGGTGCTATACTTGAGGAAGGTCAGATCGCGGGAAACAAGTTTCCCTTCGCCTTGCGGGAAAGTCACGGTCTCCCGATAAACTCTTCCATAGACGGCGGGTTTCCTCTCCTGACCGGAGTCATGCTGCTCATTCAAATGCAGCCGTCTGTCTAGTCCTGAAGCGCGAAAGCGATCCAACTGCAGATCCAAATAAACCCACGTGTTGTCCTGGTTCGCCTTCAGCGTATCGGGGGTCACCTTTTCGGCCACGATTGTCTTTTCAGGATACCGGCGCATGACCGTATACGGCAAGTAATCTCTATAAAAATTAACCGGGTAGTGACCTCCCGGGGGGAGGATTAACCGTGGACGATACTTCCGAAGGAGGTCCTTGTCATCCTCTGCGATGGGGGATGGCGGCTTGCTTTCGGAGCAACGGTCGCTATAATACTCTTTGAATCCAGGGTAGTCGGCAAAGGTTCTGTAGCTTGCCTTTTTCGAGACACAACCGGCGACCGCAAGGGTAACAACGATCGTAATAGTGATCAGACATTTTTTTTCGGCTATCAACGATGGAGTGTTCATGGACCTGGTCTTTTCCTTGCATTGCGCTAGAAATTTGGAACCCGATTATTAGAATATATCATCTGAAGGCGAAGCGTTTCATGGCGAGGATACTATGACGGGACGGATAATGTGCGTTTCGAACGGACTGTTCTTTCTGATACTTGCCTGGTTCCTTTTCGCCTGGCCTGTGTCGCACCTCCAAGCAGATGAACCTTTTAAGGTTGATAACAAACTTCGACAGACACGTCTCGGTATTGCCATAACACCCAGGAATTTCCCTTCCCATACGATCACTGACGTCGACGAAGCCTTCTCAATGGCCAGAGAACTTGGCGACTGCGCTGTCTTCATTTACCAATGGAGCGAGCTCAATCGAGAAGTTGCCAAACTCATGGTAGAAAAATCTCGAACTGCCGGGTTGATTCCGATTCTGGCCCTGAGCCCGACGACATTGGACAAAGGAAGAAAGGAACTGGATCTTCCGGATTACCTTCGCCAGAGGGCTGGTCCATCTGTTTCTTTTGCTAATCCCGTGATACGGGATGTGTTCAAGCGCTCCGCCAAGGACTTAGCCTATTTGAGGCCACCATATCTCTGCCTGGCAACTGAAATCAATTTTTTGGCTCTTCAGCGACTCGACGAATATTTGCACTTTGCAAGCCTTTACAAAGAAACCTATCGGGAAGTGAAGCGGATTTCGCCCAATACCAAGGTTTTTGTATCCT
>JABAOC010006548.1_pt3 | contig 10565 bp, 10 predicted proteins | sample 7062161 | NCBI WGS metagenome assembly JABAOC01 (sample SAMN14538625, study PRJNA623070) | marine sediment metagenome | biome: marine biome [ENVO:00000428]; feature: marine pelagic biome [ENVO:01000023]; material: deep marine sediment [ENVO:00002113] | place: India: Gulf of Khambhat ...
TGAATAAATTTTTTATTCAGTCTTTTTTTGTGGAAATTTTTTGTGTTTTAAATATAATTATAGAAACGGGTAGAAACTTGACGTTTGTTATAAAAGGAAAATAGAAAGGAAGTGGGCTAATGCCTATTAGTAATGACTTAGTAAGTGTCGACGAGGCCATAGGGGCTTCTTGGGTAGAGGTAAGAGGCTGGCAAAATGACTACATGAACGCCTATTTCGGCCTACTTTTAGGATTAATTGGCTTTGATGTGCTTTATGACAGAGCGCAGGGATCTCATATATTTATCAAAGACAAAAGGTACCTTGATTTTATTTCTGGCTATGGGGTTCTTAACCTCGGTCACAACCATCCAGAAATAATCAAGGCGGTCGAAAAAGTAAACGGCCTACCAAACATGCTTCAAGCGGCTTTAAGGCCATTGACAGCCGCTTTGGCAAAGAATTTGGCGGCCATTACTCCTGGAAAGCTTCAGAAAACTTTCTTTTGTAACTCAGGAACTGAAGCGGTTGAAGGTGCAATTAAGCTGGCAAGGGCGGCCACCGGCAGAGAGAAAATTCTGTATGCCAGAAACTGTTTCCATGGTAAGACCATGGGCGCACTGTCGGCCGGGAAGAAAAAATATCAGGAGCCCTTTGAGCCACTTGTCCCGGGATTTGAGGATATTCCTTTTGGAGAAGATATTTACTATCTTCACAATAGACTCAAAGAAAGGGAATTTGCGGCCTTTTTGGTGGAACCAATTCAGGGTGAAGGAGGTATTATTATTCCGCCCAACGACTATCTTAAAGAAGTCGAGAGAGTTTGTCATGCCTATGATACTCTATTGATTGTCGATGAAGTTCAAACAGGACTGGGAAGGACCGGTAAAATGTTTGCCTGTGAGCATGAGAACGTTGAGCCTGATATTTTGTGTCTCGCCAAGGCCTTGGGCGGAGGAATCGCTCCTATAGGAGCTTTCATAACGACAGACGAAATCTGGCACAAAGCATATGGAAGTATTGATCGTTGTCTTCTCCACACTTCAACATTTGGAGGAAATACTAGAGCTTGTGCTGCCGCCATCGCAACCATCGAAATCCTCTGTAGAAACAATGGGAAGATTATCACCGAGACAGCAGTTAAGGGTCAAAAATTCATCAGTAAGCTAAAGGGCTTAGAGGAATTAAGTATAGTGAAGGCCGTCAGAGGTAAGGGTCTTTTAGTGGGAGTTGAGTTTAATCAACCCCGACTGCTTCCTACCCCCATTAGAAATATTTTAGAGGAAAATTTCGCTGCCTTGATTGCAGCAGACCTCCGGCGGGATTTCGGGATTCTAACTGCCTACACCTTCAATAATCTGAACACTATACGACTTGAACCACCCTTAACCGTAACTGACGAAGAACTTGATTATGTTGCTGACTCGCTGGAAAAAGTATGTTGTCGGGGTTTCACTCGATCTTTATTTGGTGGAGGATTGAAGGCTGGAGGACGCTTTCTTAAAAGAATTTTCTAATATGAAGATTCAAGAGGGGCACCTTGTGATTAGATAAAAATGTGCCCCTTTTATCTTTTTAAAATATTAGGTACAATAATATTAGATTAGTTTTATGAAGAAAAATGACAAAAGGTGATTCATTTCCAAAGCTTTCAGATGGTTTACGCCAGGATCTTAAAAAGGATCGAAATAAAGAGAAAAAATCGAAAAAAATTGTCTATCCTTTCATTTCTCTTCTCGTAATTTCTATTTTTATTTTTGGTTTGTGGAAAATTTCTTTTAATAAGGGTTTGACCCTGAAAGAACAAACGACTCCCGGACCAAAAATTCAAAGTACCCCCAAATTAACCCCAACACCAGCTTCGACACCAACACCGACTCCAGAGCCTACCTCGACTCCAACACCAGAACCAACCACCGAAACTTATACTGTTGTTGATGGAGATACTCTTTCAACAATCGCTGAAAAATTTGGGGTTTCTGTTTCTGCTATTGCCGAAACTAATGGATTAGAAGAACCCTATTTTTTGAGTGTTGGAGATAAACTTGTGATACCAAGGTAATAATCAGCCTAGGTAAAATTTATAAAAATCGATTGAAAAAATAATTAATTAAAATGTCCCGATATTCACTTCGTTTCGTCGGGACCTCGGCCTCTGTAATGAATATATATTCAGAGGCCTCAGGAGGTGAAAAATGACAATCATTTGGGTACTTTTAGGTTTAGTAGCATTAGTTGTAGTTTGGTTAATTGCGATCTACAACATGTTGATTAGAGGACGACATCGAGTTGATGAAGCTTGGAGTGACATTGATGTTCAGTTAAAAAGGCGGTATAATCTCATTCCTAATTTACTGGAGACTGTCAAAGGCTATGCTAAGCATGAAAAAGAAGTTTTTCAGAAAGTTACCGAAGCAAGAACAAAAGCTATTGACGCTTCGGGAGTCACTAATCAAAGTAAAGCCGAGAATATGCTTGCAGGGACTTTAAAATCTTTGTTTGCTGTTGCCGAAAACTACCCCCAACTTAAAGCTAATGAAAACTTTGCCAAGCTTCAGGATGAGTTAACTGATACTGAAGATAAAATCCAAGCAGCTCGTCGATTTTATAATGGCAATGTTCGGGACTTTAATATTAAAATTCAGTCTTTTCCAAACAATTTAGTTGCTGGACCTTTTGGGTTTACTAAAAGAGACTTCTTTGAACTTGAAGAACCTGAAGCTAAAGAGCCAGTAAAAGTAAAATTCTAAGATCAAATGCGAATCAATTGCGAATTCTAATGCGAATAAATTCGAATTCGACTAAGAGGAAGATAAAAAACTACAACTAATATATTCGCATAGATTAGTATATTAAATTAGCATCTGATTAGTATTGAAATATTATGTATAAACAGATAGATTCTAACAAAAGAAAAACGATTTTTCTTTTAGGATTTTTTTTAATTTTTATAATTTTTTTGGGTTGGATTTTTAGTCGGGCTTTAGGGAATCCTTTAATTTTATACATCGCAGTTTTTATTAGTGTTTTTCAGGCCTGGATCAGTTATTTTTATTCAGATAGAATTACTCTTTTTATTTCAAGAGCAAAAGAGGTTAAACACAAAGAAAATCCTAAGATTTATCATTTAGTTGAAAATCTTTGTATTACTGCTGGAATGCCAGTTCCTAAAATTTATATTATTAACGATTCGGCCCCTAATGCCTTTGCTACTGGTCGAGATCCTAAGCATGCAGTGATTTGTTTGACTACTGGGATTATCGGCAAATTAGAAAAACCAGAACTCGAAGGAGTTATTGCCCACGAACTTTCTCATATCAAAAATTATGATATTCGGCTGATGACTATTGTTGTTGTCTTAGTAGGGATTGTAGTTCTTTTAGCGGATTTATTTTTGCGATGGAGTTTTTGGGGTGGGGGCCGGCGTCGAAGTCGAGAAGGAAATCAACTTCAAGCAATTTTTATGGTAGTTGGAATTGTTTTAGCCTTACTCTCACCTCTCTTTGCTACTTTAATTAAATTAGCAATCTCCCGGAAGAGAGAGTTTTTATCAGATGCCGATGGCGCTCTCTTGACTCGTTATCCTGAGGGTTTAGCTTCGGCTCTTCTTAAAATATCGGCAGATACAGAGCCTTTGGAAGCAGCCAACAAAGCCACCGCTCATCTTTACATTATTAATCCTTTAAAAGAACTTAAAGGAACTTCTCGTGGCTGGTTTGCTAGTCTTTTTGAGACTCATCCACCAATAGAAGAAAGAGTTCATCAACTTAGAAAAATGGCATGATAGACTACGAATTACGAATTTGTTACGAATCTACTAATAAAAAATGAAAAATTTTTGCGATTTTGCGTTTTATTCTTTCTTTTAACCATAAAAACTTTTATAATAAGACAAGAGGAGATATTATGGCGGGCGCAATTTTTGGGAAATGTCCGTATTGTGGTGGAGATTTAATTAAAGCCAAAACCAAATTGGTTTGCTTGGATTGTGGCCGAGAGGGCAGAGCACCAGTTGGGGAAGAGCCTTCTACACCAGAAATAAAGACTTTTAAGTCACATCCCCAGAAAAAAATTCAAGAAGCTCCAAAGCCTCAAACAGGAGGATTAACCGAATTAAAACCTCAAATCGGAGAAAGTTTTGAGGTTCAATCTCTACCCAAACCTCAATTTGCCAAACCTCAATCAGAGATTAAAAGACCTAAACCAAAGATTTTAAAAGAAGAAGTAATTCTAACAACATTAAAACCAGAATCAAGAATAGAAAAAAAAGTTGAAATTCCTAAGATTACTTCAAAGAAAGAAAAGTTAGAAGCTAAAAAAATCGGCTCACCGCCAGAGTTGGAACTTGAAGAAATCAAAAATTTTTCTTTGAGAAAAGATTGGCGAGATACTTACAAATTAAAAATGGCTTACCCGATTATTGTCAAAAATATAAAGATTTTTTTGCAGACTTTTGTGGCGAACTTTAAGTTTAATTTTAAAAAGGTAGTTGATAATTTAAAAGGGAAAAAAGAGGTACAATAACTCAGATTGTCAAAATTTTAAACTTTACACTTTTATTTTAATCTAAGACTATAAGGAGGGTTAATGAATTGTCCTAAATGCAATGGAGAACTTGTAGAAATAAAGGGGAATCTCTTTTGTAGTAGTTGTGGGTCTAAAATTGAGAAAGAAGATATAAAAGAAGAAAGTAGTCAGAATCAATCTAAGGAAGAAGAAAAAAAGATAGAGAAAGAAACTCAACCTCAGGAGACTGAATCCTCTGAACCTCAAAAGCCAGAGGAGAATATTTCTAGTTCGAGCTCAGAGTCTCAAGCTTCTGAAGCCCAGACTCCAACTCCCGGACCTCAGAAACCAGAAGAGAATGTTTCTGCTCCAAGTCCAGCATCCCAAGCTCCAACCCCAAAACCTCAAGGGTCAGAAGAAAGTACTTCTAACCCAATTCCCCAAACTCAAACTCCAAGCTCAGAACCTCAACCATCAGTAAACTTAGTCCCTGGGAAACAACCACCAAAACCCAAAAAATCCATTTGGTTTTGGGTAATTTTAATTATTACTATTCTTTTAATAGCTTCTGGTTCAGTCTTTATAGTTAAAAATTTTGTTTTGAAAAACAATGGGGATCAAAAAAGTCAGAGTGAAAAAAATGAAGAAATAGAGAAGGCCTCTAATTGGTCTTGGGAGAAAATAGCCGTTTGGCGTGATCTTACAAGTGATGATGATTGGCATTGCCCCCTTGATATTAAAATAGATCCGCAAGGCAATCCTCACGTGGCTTGGAGTCAATGTGTAATGAGTAATGTTGACTATAGTATATTCTATGCGAAGTGGGGCGGTGCTAAATGGGGAGAGTCTCAAAGGATCAGTAAAAGGATTAGTGGTGAACATGATGATGATTCTGCTCGTTGTCCGCAGATGCAATTTGATTCTAGGGATAATATTCATATGGTATGGCAGCATTATTTTACTCGTAATTTAGGCACCCCAGATCCTCAAGGGTGGATTTCGGTTGAAACCCAATCTGATATTTTTTATTCCAAATTTGATGGTAAAACTTGGTCGGAGCCTCAAAATATATCCAAAAATTGGGGAGATTCTTCACAGCCAGAACTTCTCATTGATTCAAAAGATCATCTTCATGTTATATGGAATGACTTTTATTCTTCCAACCTTTTTTATGCTAAGCGAGATGGGAACGGTTGGTCAGAGCCCAAAAATATCAGTGATTTTCCAGATGAATCATATTTGATTGGCAGTTACCAAATCCTACTTGATTCAAAAGACTCCCCACATATTGTATATGGGGCCTCAAAAGATGACGAAAAAGGAAATATTTATTATACAAAATGGGACAGTACAACTTGGACGACTCCAATTATTATAGAACCTGACACATTCGCATTTAAATGCAAACTCGATTCTTTAGATAATCTTCATATCATTTGGGAGGATTTTGTCGGAACTTACTCTGATGTTTTTTATACTAAGTGGGATGAGACTACCTTATCTGACCCAATGAATATTAGCAATTCCCCCAAGAAGGAAGCTAGGGGAGTTCAGCAAATTGGACTTGATTCGAAAGACAATATTTATATTGTTTGGGTGGATAGAGAGACTATTAGTTGGGAAGCCTATATCTATAAGATTTTTTATGCTAAATGGGATGGAGTTACCTTATCCAATCCAATTAATGTAGGCAGAGAATCAAATAGCCGGATTTATCCGAATTTTCAATTGGACCCTGAAGGCAATTTTTATGTTATTTGGTACGACGCAGAAGATCATTATATCTATAAAAATAAGATAGAATAAGTAGTTTTTCTTTATTAGGGAGGAAATAAAGAGAGGTCAAAACCTCTCTTTTTTGATATAATAAGGTCATTATCGCGAATACAATCACAAATGTTAGTCTTTAATTTTCTCTAATAGAATTCGTGTTATATTTGTGTAGATAAAAAGATTAGTTTTAATTCGTGTGGTCTATGGATAAAAAACAAGCCCAAGAACGAATAAAGAGATTACGTAAAGAAATTAGTTATCACAGTTATCTTTACCATGTTTTAGATAAACCCAAGATTTCGGATGCGGCTTGGGATTCTTTAAAAGATGAACTTAAAAAATTAGAAGATCAGTTCCCTGAACTTATTACGCCTGATTCACCGACTCAGAGAGTTAGTGGAAAACCCTTAGAAAAATTTGAAAAAGTAAAACACAAAACCCCCATGCTTTCGCTAAATGATGCTTTTTCGGAAAAAGAGATGAAGGCTTGGGAAGAACGTATCAAAAAACTTGTTCCAGGAACAAAATTAGATTATTTCGCCGAACTTAAAATTGATGGTTTTGCTATTACTCTTGTGTACGAAAACAGCATCTTTACTGTCGGAGCAACAAGAGGTAATGGATTTGTAGGCGAAGACGTAACTCAGAATCTAAAGACTATTGGATCTATTCCATTAAAATTAGAAGAAGTACCGGTCCTTAATACTAAACAGAGCATTGAAGTTAGAGGTGAAGTTTACATGAATAAGGATGAGTTTAAAAGAATAAATAAAGAGCAAGAAAAGAAAAATCTTCCAACTTATGCCAATCCTCGTAACCTCGCCGCAGGGAGCATCCGACAACTTAATCCCAAGATTGCCGCTTCCCGAAGACTAGATACTTATATGTATGATTTGGTGACTGATTTAGGGCAGGAAACCCACGAGGACAAACATAAGATTCTAAAAAAATTGGGGTTTAAAACTTCAAAATATGTAAAATATTGCAAGAATTTAGATGAGATCATAGAGTATTATAATAGTTGGTTGTCCAAAAGGAATGAGCTTCCATTCCAAATTGATGGGATGGTGATTATTGTAAATAATAATAAGATATTTGAAAAATTAGGAGTGGTAGGTAAAGCTCCTCGGGGATCTATTGCTTTTAAGTTTCCGGCTGAACAAGCAACCACGGTAGTTGAGGATATTCGGGTCAGTGTTGGCCGAACTGGTGCTTTAACCCCCTTTGCGGTTTTAAAACCAGCCAAGGTGGCCGGAAGTACTATTTCTCGAGCCACTCTTCATAATGAAGATGAAATTAGACGAAAAGATATTCGGATCGGCGACACTGTTATTATCCAAAAAGCCGGTGATGTTATCCCTGAAGTAGTCCAGTCTTTACCACATCTTCGGACTGGAAAAGAAAAGACTTTTAAAATGCCGACTAAGTGTCCGATTTGTGGCGGTAAAGTGGTTCGGCCAGTTGGAGAAGCGATCGCTAGGTGTGTCAATCCCAACTGTTATGTTGTCCAAAGAGAAAAGTTGATTCATTTTGTTGGGAAAGAAGCTTTTGATATTGTCGGTTTGGGCGAAAAAATTGTCGAGCAGTTAATGAAAGAAGATTTAATTTCTAATCCGGCTGACTTTTTTATGTTAAAAACCGGAGACCTCGAGCCTTTAGAAAGATTTGCTGAAAAATCAGCAGACAATATTATTAAGTCAATTCAATCTCGAAAAAAGATCAGTCTGGCGCGATTTATTTACGCTTTGGGAATTCGCCATGTAGGGATTCAGACAGCCAATGATTTGGCAGATCATTTTGGAGGCCTAGGTAAGCTATCTCGCACTTTACTTTCTGAATTGGAAGAAGTTCCAGATATTGGCAACGTTGTGGCCAAAAGTATTTATGATTGGTTTCGGAATTCTAAAAATCAAATTCTTTTAAAAAAGTTTAAAAAATTAGGAGTCGGATATGAAAAAGTAAGGCGTGGAACTAAACTTAAAGGATTATCTTTTGTAATTACCGGAAGTCTTTCTACTGTATCTCGGGAAGAGGCAGGGGAGTTGATTCGAAAAAATGGGGGTAAAGCCGGAAGCTCAGTCTCTAATAATACCAGTTATGTTGTCGTCGGCGAAAATCCGGGGAGTAAGTATGATAAGGCTAAAAAGTTGGGAGTAAAGATTGTTAACGAAAAAGAGTTTTTGAAAATATTGAAATAGTTATAAAAGGAAGGAGCCGCTTTGGTTTTGTGTCTGTATTTCTACAGAACCTAAGCGGCTCTTGTTGAGAATAGTATTTGTCATTGCCATCACTTCTTCTTTTTGCTGAATGGTGGAAATTTCCCAGTGATCATCCACCAAAAAATCCAGACGATAAGAATAAGAGTGATGAAGGGCCGTAGCGCGATAAAAATTCTTTCCAAAATGGTAATACCAAGGCCTCTTATCGCATATGGGAATAAAGCTACAAAAATGGCAATCATTATTGGAATTACGAACCACCGATATCTGACCAGCCAAGCCCAAACCTGCATAGTAAACACCCCTTTCCCTAAGTTTTTCATGACCTATCCTCAACAGGGCATTATATCAGAGAAAAGTGATTTTGTCAAACGTTTTTAAAGGGTCGAAACTCTTTTTAATTTTTGCTATACTTATTTTGTTAATTCATTTGGAGTTATGGCGAAATTATCCAAACAACAAGTTGAACACATTGCAGCGTTGGCTCGGTTAGGGCTAACGGAGACTGAAAGAAAGAAATTTACAACTGAACTTTCTAGTATTTTGGATTATGTTGGAAAGTTATCAAAAGTTGATACCAAAAATATCGAGCCAATAGCCCAAATTACTGGTCTTTCAAATGTGATGTTTAAAGACAAAGTCAAAAAGTGCGAACTCAGCCGCGAAGAACTTTTAAAAAACGCGCCGGAAAAAGAAAATGGGTTTATTAAAGTAAAACAGGTATTGGAGTAAAAATTTATGGTTTTAGAAGACCTTACAATTAGACAAGCAAGTGGATTTTTAAAATCTGGCAATGCTTCTTCATTGGAATTGACACAATATTATTTGGATAGGATAGAAAAAGAAAATCCAAAACTCAATGCTTTCATAACAATTACCAAAGACTTAGCTTTAAAGCAGGCAAAGGAGGCTGATAGGCGAATTAAAGCTGGTAAAAAAATAGGTGAGCTTGATGGAATTCCAATGGCAATTAAAGATAATATGGCAGTTTTCGGCTACCCGACGACTGCCGGATCTAAAATTTTAGAGGATTTTATTCCGCCATATGACGCCTTTGTGGTTAAAAAGTTAAAAAAAGCCGGCGCCGTGATTCTTGGTAAGACTAATATGGATGAGTTTGCCATGGGTTCTTCTACTGAAAGTTCTTACTTTGGACCCACAAAAAATCCGTGCGATTTAAGTCGGGTTCCCGGCGGCTCATCCGGAGGGTCAGCGGCAGCAGTAGCGGCTGATCTTTGTATTTATGCTTTAGGGTCTGATACCGGCGGTTCGATTCGCCAACCAGCTTCTTTTTGTGGTGTAGTAGGATTAAAACCGACTTACGGAGCCGTATCCCGAAACGGACTTTTAGCAATGGCTTCTTCGCTTGACCAAATTGGGCCAATTACCAAAACAGTTGAAGATGCAGAAATTGTTTTTGATGTAATTTCGGGCTATGATCCAGATGACAGTACCAGTGTAAAAGGTTATAAAGGGACAGAAAGGGGAATAAAGGTTAATAAGGGATTGAAAGATATAAAAATTGGGGTTCCGAAAGAGTATTTTATCAAGGGCATAGAAAAAGAAGTTGAAAAATTAGTAAAAGAAAAGATAAAAAATTTAAAAAAATTAGGGGCAAAAGTTGTCGAAGTTAGTTTGCCGCATACTGAATATGCCTTAGCTTGTTACTACATTATTATGCCTTCTGAAGCCTCAACAAATTTAGCCCGGTATGACGGGATAAAATACGGCCATTCTATAGTCCGACGTCCGAAGTCTCCCTCGGCTTCGCTCGGGACAGGTGATGTCTATACTTTATTGGATGTTTATTTAAAATCTAGGGCCGAGGGGTTTGGTGATGAAGCAAAGCGCCGAATAATGTTGGGCACCTATTCCTTGTCGGCCGGCTATTATGATCAATATTATCTTAAAGCGGCTAAGGTTCGGAGTTTGGTAAAAGCCGATTTCGATAAGGCTTTTCATAGAGTTGACGTTTTAGTTACTCCTACCTCTCCGACAGTAGCTTTTAAGCTTGGAGAAAAACTCAAAGATCCGGTTAGTATGTATCTTAGTGATGTGTTTACGGTCCCAGTTAATATTGCTGGAATG
>JABAOC010014425.1_pt1 | contig 10564 bp, 10 predicted proteins | sample 7062161 | NCBI WGS metagenome assembly JABAOC01 (sample SAMN14538625, study PRJNA623070) | marine sediment metagenome | biome: marine biome [ENVO:00000428]; feature: marine pelagic biome [ENVO:01000023]; material: deep marine sediment [ENVO:00002113] | place: India: Gulf of Khambhat ...
CGGTCTGCTTTCATGCCAGTTGTTGCACCCAGTAGGCAGACGCCATCCCAGCCACGGCGCTTCGCAAGGCCGAGCAGCAAGCCCGTAGCGCCCATAATCCTCCCTTTACCGTAAATTACAGCACCTTTGTCCATGAACTTGAGGGCGAGATCGTTAGAAGTTGCCGCTACATAGATCGCTCGTTCGGCACCTGGCGTCGGCACTCCGCCAATTGTCACTATGAACCGGCTTCCATGCTTCTCGGCGAAATCGAGAATTTCATCACACAGTTGGTAGTGCGCAGTCACATCTTCCAGAGATGGTTGCGCATCGCCAGTCAAGATAATGAAATGCGGTGTCTCAGTTGAAGAAGAATAGAATTCATAGCGAGGAGGCCGGCAGACGCCTTTCTTGTCCACAATGACGTAGTCCGGGAAATAGGGAGAATAGAGTTCAGCGAAGCGCTTCGCGCGACGAGACTTGATCAACATTCTGGCTGCGATTTTACCGATGTTGCCAAACCCTGGAAGCCCTTCCACAAAAACTGGAGTTTCAACCTCTGGGCTGAATAAGAAGCGAAACAAGGACGCGTCCATGAATCCACCTAACCCTAACCAAGCTCAGTGCATTATAGGTCTTACGCACGGTTGTCCCTTAAAATATTTAAGCGGCTCTTGCTTCTCATTCAAGACAGCGGGGACACCGTAGCGAGAGTACCCTCAGAGGGCTCCTATACGGGTGGGGTAGCCAGGAGAACCCGCTGGGCTCATATGAGCTAATGGCTCTGAGAGACCCAGAGATAGCAGCTGAAGCGTTGGCTGCCTCTAGCGGTAGTTCAAATCTACTCCCCGCTACCAACTAAAACTGGATCACCTCTTACCCCGTGCCGGCACGTTTCCTTTTGGCCTCGCGTGCGCGGCAGCCATCCACTAAGCAAATAGACAGTCCAGCAACATCATGATGACAAATCCAGCTATCAGCCCAAACGTAGCTTCTCTCTCAAACCCCTTCCTGTGGCTCTCTGGAATCATTTCATCGCTTATCACGAAAAGCATGGCCCCAGCAGCAAAAGCAAGTCCCCACGGAAGAACCGGTTGAAAGATGGAGACCAAGGCAGCTCCCAGCAGACCCCCAATAGGTTCAACCAAGCCGGTTAGTGTCCCATACCAGAGCGCTTTACCTCGGCTGTACCCCTACCTCAACAAGGGCAAAGCCACAGCGAGACCCTCAGGCATGTTTTGCAGCCCGATAGCCAACGCTATTATCAAGCCTGCGCCCACGTCTCCAACGCCGAAGCTGACGCCCACCGCTAATCCTTCGGGAAAATTGTGGATAGTAATAGCGAGGACAAACAACCAGACTTTCGACAGCCTTGAGGGTGGACCCTCAGCACCCAGCAGAGGATGAAAATGGGGAATAAACCGGTCGACGAGATGCAGTACGAGGGCACCCAAGATAACGCCGAACACGGCAACCCATGGACCGCTCAAATCGATGGCGGGAACGATCAAACTGAAGGAAGTAGCAGCCAGCATCCCCCTGCGGAAAATCCTAGCATGACGTCGAGCAATCGGTCGGAGATTCGTCTCGTAAATAGTACCGGTATGGCCCCTGCTCCGGTTGCCAAGCCGGCGGCCAAGCTGGCGATGGATCCGAGCCAAATGATCTCCGCGTCCATGGAGCTACACGCTAACCAGTCATAGCGTACTAGTTATATTACTTTGGATTTGCAGGCGCACATCTAGCACTATTTTCGTTCAATGATCTTCATGTAGGCAAACATGGCGGTCGTGGCAAAGATTGCTGAAAAGACTACCAGGTTTCGTATCATGTCAAATGAGAATGGAGGGTTACCTATGAGAAATGATCGGATCAGGTCTGTGCCACTGCTGAGCGGGTTGAGCTCAGCCAACATGACGATTGGCTGTGGCATTATGCCTTCTTGGCCAAGCGTGCGTATAAGTGACAAGGGATAGAAGATGCTGCTGCAGAAAAATAGCACGTAGTAAACCAAGCCTCGTGCCGTGACGAATTTCTCGAGACTCTTCGTAGAGACAGCGGTGGCTATGCTCAATCCGGCGATTCCTGTTGCTAGCAAGAAGAGCGCGCCTAAGATCGCGAGAAGCTGCGACACTGATGGGAAGCCGAGGAAGAGGAATGTGGTCAAGAGCAAGGGGGACATATACATCATTCCCCTCAATCCACCTGCCAGCAATCTGCCTATAGCGAGCTCCAAACGGGTGATCGGCAGACTGAGCATGTAATGATGAATTTCGCGGCGGACTTCCATGTTGATCTCGCGACCAATCATGTAGGCGGACGCAAACAAGCCGATTACGGTGACACCGGGTGCAAAGAAGCTGAAGTAACTGATGATTTGCTTGGCTATGTCAGGATGTACCATTTGGTTGTACACTAGCGCCATAATGAACAAGTCGGCAAGATTCATGCTGATGAGACCAGCTAGCCACCACTTGTATCGAAAGAAATTTCGAAAATCGTGTTCAACTATGTGCAGGATGGCCTTCATCTATTTCCACCCTCCACCCTCGAGGCGCCTTTCATAGAAAGTGACACCGATGAATGTGAAGGCGGAGAAGAATATGACGAGCCCGATTATTGCGGCCAAGGGCATCGGATCCAGAGTTAGATATCTTTCAATGCCGACACCCCAACGAAACAAGTCCGAAGCAAAAGTAACTGGGTTGAAATTCGTCAGTGCTGCGTACGCCTGGCTGGCATCTTGAATGAAAGCTTGCGGGTACATTGTAGTGCTCAGTCGAATTATGAAGGCGTTCAAAGCCCCCATGAGGATATCAAAACGATCGCTGGACTTCAGCCCAACGGCAATGGTGATACTCATTCCTGAAACGCCGAAGGCAAATAGGAAGAGGGCCAAAAACGCGATTAGAAAGTTGAGAGGGTTTGCCAAGCCGATTACGAATAGAGATACTGCAATGAGCGGGCCTACAAAGATGAAGCTACGTATCCCACCGCCGATCGACCGACCGAACACAAGTTCCCGTCGAGACACCGGAAGACTAAGCAGATACTCAAACACGCCATGTTCAGCTTCTTCAAAGATGTCATATCCAATGAACACCGAAGCAGAATACAGCATCATTATGACGACGCCTGCGATATAATACTCGAAATAAATGTCTGCCAGATCCGGCACGACCATGCGGGAGGCGATTAGCCCGAAGAAGGCTATCTGTGCAACAAACCATATTGCCCGCAGGATTATGAGGAACTTGTACTGCAGGAACATACGGAGATCCCTTTCAACAACCAACAAGATCTTCCGCAGGGTCTTCACCTCAAAGGTCGTTTCTGCTCGGCCTCTTCGATAGTCAATCCTGTGTAGTGCACAAACACGTCATCAAGTGACGGCTCACTCATGTGGATCGATGAAATCGGCAAGTGTCTCTTGAGGAACAACTTCATGATTTGAGGGACCACTTCTTCTGCCTTGTTCAGATAGACTCTCAGGTTGCTAGGATGAACGGCAATGACGTCTACGACTTCCTGGAAATTCTTGAGCTCTTCCAGAGCCTCTTGCGTCACGTCCTTTTCAAGGTGGACATCTACGAGGTCTCCTCCCACGATGCTGTCTTTCAGCGTCTTAGGTGTGTCACACACGAGTAGCTTGCCTTTGTGCATGATGGCGACGCGATCAGAGAGAATGTCCGCTTCGTGAAGCTCATTTGTGGCTAGAATTATGGTGGACCCTTCATCGCGAAGCTCTCGAATCATGTTCCATATCTTGTGTTTTCCAACAACGTCTATTTGAGCAGTAGGTTCATCGATGAAGGCAATTCTAGGTCTTTGAATTAAGACTTTGGAGATCTCCACCCGTTTTCGCATTCCACCAGAGAGCCCATGAACGTTTTTCAGTCTGTGATCCCACATGTTTACGGCTTCCAACACTTGCCGGACGCGCTTCTTTCGTTCTTCCGTAGAAAGACCACAGATTTTGGCATGCCAGTTCAAAACGTCCCATGGTGTACTGACCCAAAGAATCTTGGGTTCTTGAAAGCAAATGCCAATAAGTCTCCGCACGTCAGCTGGGTTTTTCTTTATGTCTTGCTCACCCACGAACGCCGTTCCTTCAGTCGGTTTGATGACTGTTGAAAGCATAAGAACAGTCGTCGTTTTGCCGGCCCCATTGGGACCTAATAATCCAAAGATTTCGCCTTCTTCAATGTTCAAGTCGAGATGATCTACTGCGACTAAGTCGTCGAATCGCCTTGTCAAACCAATTGTACGGATGATAGACACCAGAATACCTTCGTTTGCATCATTTTGGAGTTGGAAATACTGAAAGCTCTTAGCAGATAAACATATCGCGCCCTGGAATCAGCGTCATATCCTGTCGCGCGTACGGTCAGTCTGTCAGGTAGACACTCCTTTGCAGCATGGGACCAAGAGGACCTGAGAAAAATTTTCTCCGAGACGCAGCTGCCATGGGCTTGCGTTTCAGCAGCAAAGCCGGGAGCGGGCTGCGTTCGCGGTCAAAACCGCACCATAACACCACCATAAAACCACTAGGGGACAGCTGCACGTGTCCAAGTTCGGATAATCTATAGGCGCCGGTCTCGAGCAAATCAACGGGCACCTTCTCTAAGCTTCTTCAACCGCCTTCTGTACTCGTCTGCTGAAATCAGTCCGGCGGCCCATTCTACTCGAAGAATGCCCAAAGCGTCTCTTCTGCTGACTTTCCTGTGTCGTCCCATAGTTTGGCCTATTTCGATATACTGAGAGTGCCGCTTTGGATCAATTAGACCGCCCTTCACCAATTCAGGTCTAGCTTCAGGATTGATATACCCTCTCCAGCCGCCGTCAACACAGAACCATTCAAGCTTACCCCTCATTTCATCCAGAAGTTCTTTGGTGCACTCAGCACAGAAAAATCCGAATCTATGCTTCTTATCTGCGCGTTCTGCTTCATAGAATATGAATCGTGCTCCGTCATTCTTCCGACCGCAGCGGTCACAACGACTTTCAACGAAAGTCGGCTGTTCCACCGCGTTAGTCAACTCACAAAAATGATGTGCGCCGGATGTTGCAACATATTGCTGGCTGGTGCGTGTACCCCGCTCATCCGTCGTCTGCTAGATATTTCAGGTCAAGGAGCTTCATCTTATATCCTGATTCGAGGCTGACGAGAAACGACTCAATTCCACTCACCACTTCAGACCAGTCCATAGCATGAGCCCGCATGAAATCCGCGTATTCTGAATAGTTTCGGTGAAAGGACACCATAATTATGTCTTTCCCGAGGCCTTCCCCATCCGCAGCGAAGATTACGTTGGGACGTTTGGACACCCACTCTTGGGCGCGTTTCACTATCTTGCCCGCTTCTTCTGGACTGGGGTAGGCCTTCATCTTAGTGAACGTAAAAGCCAATATTTCGTATCCGAGTTTGGCGAAGTCTGGCACAACCGTGTAGGTTCTGATGTATCCTTCTTCGTTAAGTCGTGCTCTCGTTCTAGTCACGGTGGGTTGAGAGACGCCCAAGACTCCAGCAATTTCTCTATCACTCCTCTTAGAGTTCTTCAGCATCTCCTTCAGCAATCTGAGGAGTTTTTCTTTCTTCATGGGCTAAGCTATCCAAGGTGAAGCCTTAAAAGATTTGGCGCACATCCAAGCAAATCTGAACCCTCCAATAGACGCGGTTGATCTCTACACTTGGATATGACAAGGACACACTCGAAGGCGTGTTTAAACCGCGAAGAGATGAAAGCTATCTTCGCTTTCGGAAAGACATATAAGCATGACATGCGTCATGCAAGCTAAAGATTATTGGGAGATGCCGATGCCGAATCAAGAAAATGTTCGAACCCGCGTCAGAGAAGCCCTCGAAGAAATCAGACCCAGACTGCAGGCTGACGGAGGCGACATCGAGTTCTTGGGGGTAAACCAAGGTGTTGTTAAGGTCAGGTTGACAGGAGCCTGCGCCGGATGTCCGATGTCAACGATGACTCTCAAGATGGGTGTCGAACAGTACCTCAAACAGAAGATACCTGAAGTAGTCCGAGTCGAGGCGCTCTAGCAGTCACGCTGGAGAATCCATACTGAGGAGACACAAACTCGATTTCCGCTCAAGATTTCTATTGAAACATGCCGAATCCTTACGTAAACCTTGATGGCGCAAAGAAGTGGCCAATTCAAGGAAGCGGGGAGTCCTCAAGGTCAACTTACGTAGAATGGTTGTTTGTCTCTCTTCAATTTAGTCGTAATGCGAAGCATCAAGACATCGAAGTCTTTGCCCCAGAGAAGCCACTTTAATCCGTGATAGAAGCGCAGCAGTTCTAGTCCTCGCCCAGTGGTGCGGTAGAGTCTTCCGCTCCTCTCCTCGACGAGCAACAACCGTAGCTTCACGAGAGCACGGGTGTACTTTTCAACGGCTTGGCGATTAAGGTTACAGCCGATCATAATTTCCTCTTTCTTCGAGCCGATAGCCGCCAAACGAAGGATATTCGCAACTACGTCAAACTCGTGTCTTTCCTTGACCTGCAAAGTAACGTCACTACTTTCTCTTACTCTTGAAAACCTGCCTAGAGCTAAAAATGGTTATTTCAGCGCCTGCAATATGCTGAAAGAAAACTGAAGAGAAGTCTATAAGACTAGCAATTATTGTCTCCTAAAATATTCTGATATTCTCTTCTGAAACAAAGCCTCCTGCAGCAGCTTACTCCGGTCTATCCACGCCTCGAGTGGAATCTCAAATCTAGCTGCAACACGAGTCAAGGCCTCCTCCAGCGTGTTGAACTTGAAAGGCCTCTGTTTAAGGGCGTTTCTAACATTTTCTCTTACTTGCCAGACGCCGACAGGCATTATGTATCCAGGATGGGCCTCTCGGAGTACTATCGCACCGGCTTGCCTCCGTTCTTTCGTCAGCAACTCGCCAACAGCTAGACGAGCAGCATAATAGCAGCCGCCAATCTTCGCGTATCGGGTTCGGCCTCCGAAATTTTCCCAGTCAGAGAACATAACTATATGGTGCTCACTCGGGTTCCACACCGTTCCAGGATACCAAGCCTCCATGGCTTCATAACTCCAAGAACCTGGAATCATCAAGATCTCGAACCGGTTGTCGAGATACGTTGACTCGTAGACGCGATACTCGTTGATTTCCGGGAAAGTCTTGATCTGGTTGATCATATCCTTGGAGATGGTGCTGTCAACCGCGGTTATGCTCCAGCGGGTTGGAACTAGCCGCCGATTATCCTTCAGTCCAAAAGCTCCAACGCTGAAAGCCCGTTGAATTCTGGAGACGAAGACACCCTTCTCGTACAAGTCTAAGACAGCGTCCGCAGCCTTAAGATCAGTATCGCCATAGGCCTTCTCAATCTGATGATGCCAACGACCTCCATCGACATTCAAGTCCCGAATCACAGCCGAAGGACCGAAGGGCTGAACCCCATCATCCAAGACGAAACGTCTGCTAGGCCTTTTCTTCAGGGCCAACTCGACATCTATCGGGCCCGCGGAGAGAGCCAACTCGCGAGTGTTGTCCAAGACCTTCCCAGCGTCTTCGAATTTCCTAACGTGGACACGATGTTTACCTCGAATGAGCATGGACCGAAACCCAACAATCTCGTCAATGGATTTGCCAAACCAGTATTCAGGCAGATCGTAAAGGCTTGTGTCTTCATGAACTGGCGGCACAAGTGGCCCAGCATAGACATATGGATAACCTATCCTACCCACGAAAACCCCTGGCGGGGAGGCCCCATCAACATCCGTGCCCTCTATCAGTGGCATTGTGCGGAAATAATACTGGAGCCGGACAATTAGCGGACACCTCGTCTTTCCACACAGCAGCTTGGCGCCTTTGCATGCGACGCAGAGCCCCTTCCCCCACGCCACCCCAGATGTCTTGGCAACGAGGTGATCAGCGGTTATGTTGGGGTTATTGACGTGATCCAGAATCCAGAGAACATCTTTACCAGCCACCTTGACCGTTCGTGCTTTCTGAGCTGGTTTTCCCATGGAACAAGCCGCCGAGATCCATCTAGAATACCTAAACCTTGGCTTAAAAATCTGCGCGCCTTGCTGCCCAACAACGACTCTTTCCCAAAACCTTGAAGCCTGTCTAGCTCCAAGCCAAGCGTGTATGCTTGCTTGGAATAGCGACTCCGAAACTAGGGATAAAACCGTCTAATTGTCCGCGGAAACGGAATGGTTTCCATGATATTGTCTAGATCAAGCATCCAAGCCAGCAACCGCTCCGCGCCAAGCCCGAACCCGGCGTGCGGGACAGTCCCGTACTTTCTCAAATCAATGTACCAGTCATAGTCTTTCTCGCTTAAACCGCACTCCTTCAATCTCGTCGTCAGTTCTCCCATGTCATCAACCCTAGCGCCGCCGGTTGTGAGTTCCCCTATCTTGGGTACAATCAAGTCCACGGACATGACGTGGTTCGGATTCTCCGGGTAGACCTTGCAGTAGAAGGCTTTTATCTCCTTAGGATAAGCGTAGACAAAGACGGGACCTAGCTCTTCTGCGAGGGCCTTCTCTTCGCTGAAACCGAAGTCTTCTCCCCGCTTGATTTCAAACCCTTTGTGGTGAAGTCTGTCTATGGCATCATCGTACGTGATTCTTGCGAAAGGCGGTTTGACATTCATCAGATTCTGTTTGTCGACGCCTAGCGCTTTGAGTTCTTCCGTATGATTTTCCGCTACGTTTTGGCACACGTAACTCACAAGGTCTTCCTCCAAACGCATCATGTCGTCGATCGTGGCGAAGGCTGCTTCCGCCTCGATGTGCCAATACTCTGTAAGATGGCGAATCGTCCGACTCTTCTCAGCGCGGAAAGAAGGGGCTACGCAATAGACCTTCACCAGAGAGTATATGAGCGCCTCTAGGTGTAACTGCGCGCTCTGGGTTAGATAGAGATCCTGATCAAAGTACTTCAGTGCGAACAGAGTGGCTCCTCCTTCGACGGCGCTGGATATGAACATAGGTGGAGAGACCTCGACGTATCCCTGTTTTCTGAATAACTCATGAGCATACTTCAGCGCCGCGCTTCGCACCTTCATTATCTGGGTCATCTTCTGACTGCGCAGCCACAGGTGCCGCACATCGCGTAGGAACTCGACACTCTGATCCTTCGTGATGGGGAACTCCTCAGCCAGTCCAACGATCTTCAACTGATCTATGGCCAATTCATAACCTCCTGGGGCGCGGTCATCCTTTCGCACCGTTCCACTTAGCTTGATTGAAGATTCGATGGTTACCTTCTCGGCGTCCGCCCACGCTAGACTCTCTGGTTTGACTGTGCACTGGATGACCCCGGTTGCGTCACGCACCAAGATGAAGACCACTGTCTTCCCTGACCTCTTCCGGTACACCCATCCTTCAAGGGTAACCTGCTGTCCTGTGTGTACCCCATCTAAGACCTTCTGGATTTGTGTTGTTGGCGTAGCCATTCCGTCTTCACCTAATCTGCAATTTTCGTCCCATTCTATCTAGTGTCGACTATTAATGTGTGTTTGCAGGGTGACATCGAGTTGACACTGACTCCGTGAAGCGGATTCGCTAGGCCCTCTCGTGGCGATCAGAGAAAACTTTCTTTAATAGCTCTGTTTTTGTAATAGTACCGTCAAAGGCTGCCGGGGTGACCGAGTCGTGAGGTGGTCGGCTGCAGCTGGTCTGCTGAAGGGTGATGACAGAAGATACCGGCTTTACTTGGGTTCAAATCCCAACCCCGGCACCTGAATTCAAATGGAAACTAGGGGTAGCAATATGCTAAAGGTGTACGACACGCTAGCGAGGCAAAAGAAAGTCTTCAAACCTATTCATGGAAATCGCGTCTACATGTTTGTGTGTGGTCCTACCCTCTACGATTTTTCTCACTTAGGTCACGCGAAAACCTACCTCGCCTTTGACGTCATCGCGAGGTACCTGAGGTACAAGGGGTATTCCCTCTTCTATCTGATGAACATAACCGACGTGGAAGACCGAATAATAGAGCGAGCAGAAGACACGAATAGCGATCCTATCAAGCTGGCACAGCGATTTGAAAGAACCTTTCAGCGAGACATGGCCGACCTGGAGATGAACAGCGTAAATCTATACGCGCGGGCTTCAGAACATGTACCAGAGATCATCGACCAAATCGAAAGACTCATCGAGAAAGGGTATGCATACGAAACCGAAACAGGAGTCTATTACGACGTCGCCAAGTTCAAGGACTTCGGGAAGCTCTCGCATCAGAAGCTCGATCAAGCGCAGAGACATAGGATAGAGCCAGATCCAACTAAGAAGAGCCCTCAAGACTTCGCGTTATGGAAGAAGAAGACGACAGGGCCTCTCTGGGATTCTCCATGGGGCAAAGGAAGACCTGGCTGGCACATTGAAGATACTGCAATTTCGGAACTCTACCTGGGCGAACAGTATGACATCCACGGGGGAGGACTCGACCTGATTTTTCCCCATCATGAGAGCGAGATCGTTCAGATGGAATCGCTATCTGGAAAGAAACCCATGGTGAGATATTGGCTGCATACCGGGTTGCTCATGGTGTCCGGAGAAAGGATGGGCAAATCCATGGGAAACTTCGAAACGATCGTGGATG
>JABAOC010020803.1_pt3 | contig 10564 bp, 10 predicted proteins | sample 7062161 | NCBI WGS metagenome assembly JABAOC01 (sample SAMN14538625, study PRJNA623070) | marine sediment metagenome | biome: marine biome [ENVO:00000428]; feature: marine pelagic biome [ENVO:01000023]; material: deep marine sediment [ENVO:00002113] | place: India: Gulf of Khambhat ...
TGGCTGCCGGACCGCGAGGAACGCGACGAGGAGGTGCTTTGTTGCCCAAAGACTTCGTTGATCAGCTCGGCGGTGTCCTGGGCGTCGGCATACTCCAGGTGAAAGACCTTCACGTCGGCTACGTTGGCGATTTGGGAGTCGAGCTTTTCGATGACGCCAGCCACGACATTGAGGACAGCCTCCGGGCCGGTGACCACCACGGTGTTGGTGCGGCTGTCCGCGGCGGCGGTGACCTGCACCAGGGTGTTCCCTTCGGCCCGCTGCTCGCCCGGTCCACCGCCGAACGGGCCGCGGAACATCATGGGACCCGTGTCGCCCCCCCGACTCGACCTGGAACGGGAAGAAGAGGATAGTTGCTGGCCGAAGAGCTGATTGATGACGTCGGCCACGTTCATCGCGTCGGCGTATCGAAGCTGAAAGACCCGGACGTCGGCGACCTTGGCGGTTCGGTCGTCCAGGGCCTTGATGACATCGGCGACGAGGTCCATCGCCTCGGCCGGCCCGCGAACCACGACGGAGTTCGTCTGCTCGTCGGCGGCCGCCACCACGTCCACGTTGACGCTGCCTCCGCCCTGCGTGCTGCGATTCTGGTCGTCATCGCCCCGCCCGCGGTCGGGCCCGCCTCTCATCCGCATCAGCATCTCGAGTGGTCCGCCGGGCCCGCGACCGCTTTGCCGACTCCGGCTGCTGGCTTGTGCCTGCTGCTGAAAGATGTTGTTGATCAGGTCGGCCACACTCGTGGCGTTCGCGTTGACCAGGCGGAACACCCGGATTTCCGCAACGCTGGCCATGTGCGTATCCAGCGCCACGACGATCTGCATCAGGCGTCTGATGTTCGCGGTCGTATCCGTGATGATGAGGGCATTGCCGTCTTCATTGGCCTCGAGACTGGCGTATTCCGGCAGCAGGGCTTGCAGGTTGTTCTTGAGGGCGGTCGCCGTCACGTGGCTGACGGGAATGATATAGGTCACCACGTCGTCACTGGGAACTATGGCGTCCGGGTCCCGACCGGTGAGGACGGGGAGGTTTTCCTTCTTGGCGTTTTGCAGCGTGACGACTTTCAGGGTCTTGCCGGTCAGGACGGTGGTCAGGCCCTTTTCTTTCAGGATCGAGTTGATCAGGGAGACAGCTTCGTTCAGGGAGATGGGCTGGCGGCTGATCACCGTCATCCGACCATTTATAATGGGCTCGTCGGACACGACGGCCAGGCCCGCGGTCTCGGACAGGTACTCCAGGATGGTCTGCAGCGGCGCATCCTGAAAATTGAGCTTGATCTTTACCTCGCCATTGGTCTGGACCGTCTCGACAGCGGCGTCAGCACCGCCCTCGGCGGCGCGCCCGGGCACTGGCGGCTGGGCCATAGCGATAACCAGGACCACGCCGGCTGCAATCATTCTATAAATCCACATTGTGACTATCTCCTGCATTCTACTGCCCCAGTTGCTGTTTCCGCTGCTCCATGAGTCGCCTGAGAATTTCCGCCTCATCGCTCGATGGGAGCGGTGCCTGGGTGGGTTGGGAATCCCCAACGCGATCTGTTGCGTTTGGGAACCCTTGCTGCTCCGAAACGGCCAAGCCCGGCAACTCCGACAGGTTGGGCAATTCGCCGGCTGAAGCAATACCGTACTTGCCCTCCAGATCGTATCCGAGCTGAATGGTAACCGTTTGGTTCTCCAGTTCGTACTCAATCGAATCGAGGTTCAGGGCCTTGATTGTGCCCCGCGCGACACGGTCACCCGCACGCAGGCGAAGGACCACGCCACCCTGGGTGTTCTCCACGAACGCGATGAACGTGTCGTTTTCCTGGACGATGCCTTTGAGGAGATAATAGGACTCCGGGTTGGGTACCACGACCGCCTCAGGCTCCCTTCTCTCCTCCTGCCGCCTGATCGGGGCGCGCTGTCGCGAGAAGATGTTGCGTTGGAGGATAATATCGTACTTCTGCCATGGATCCGGTTGTCCCGCAGGGCTCGATCCGGCGGAATTCGCCGGGGCCTGACCGGGTCCGACGGCGGTACATATCACGACCATCAGAACAATCTGCGCCGGCCGGAACCGCACCCCGGCCGTTTCATCACAGTATCTGTTCTTCATCGTTCACCTCGCGCTGCTCCGGTGCTGATTGTTTGTCGGACGGCCCCTGCTCGGCGCCGAGGTAGAGTGCCGAGAGGCCCAGTTCCACCGTCATGTCGTTCTCCGACTCGCTGGCCGAGTTGAGCTGCACGTACTTGATCTTGACGGGCAGTTCCGCCGTCTCAATCAGGTAGAGGAACCGCGTCACGGCTTCGAGCCGGCCCTTGCCGACGGTGGCAAAGACGACTTCCCGCAGACCGTGGTCGCTTGACATGCGCTCAGGCTTGACGGAAGTGAGCGTCAGCCGCGCCTCTTGCGACCATTCATTGAGTGCCCGCCCTACCCTGCTCTCGGCCTCGGCGTCGCTCCGCAGGCCGCCGGACAACATCGTTTTCCACTTCCGCTCCATCAGCCTTCGACGCTCAAACAGGCTGCGGGCCTCGTTGAGTTCGGCCAGCAACTGCTGCTTGTCACTCTCCAGCTCGTCGAGTCTCTTTATCACAGGCGTGAAGGCAAGCCGGTCCGCAACAAAAGCGCCCACGACCACGGCTGCGACAATCAAAATGATGCGTTCGCGTCTCGACAGGACCATGTCTATTTCGCGTCCCGGAACTTGAATTTGACGGCGAATTCCTTCTCTCTGGAATTCTGACCCGCATCCCGAATATGGACCATCTGAACCTCGGAGAACACCTCGTTCTGTCTTATCTTGTCAAGGACCTCATAGAAGCTTCTCTCGCTCCTGGCCTTGCCGTTCAGCAATCCTGCACCGTCCTCGTTCAGCCTCAGGCTCTTGACCCACACGGACGGTTCCTCCGGAAATGCCAGGGTCAACTCCCGCAGGCAGTCCAGACAGCGCGGCTCGCGCGCCGTCCAACTGCCGGCGTACGAGACACGCTCCACAATCTCTCGGGCGGCGGTGATATCATCACCCATCTGCTGCAACTGCGCGGTATAGGCCGCCACCGCCACCTTGTCGCCGTGCCAGTCGGCTGCCACCGCACCCAGAGCCACCACACAGGCCATGCCAACGAACGTCGCCCAGGCAACGGCACGTCGGCGGCCGGGTGTCCTCCGGCGACCGATACGAGGGTTCAGGAAATCGACGACGGCGCCGCCCGTTTCCACCGCCGTCAGCGCCACGGCCGCCGCGGCGATGGACCGTGCCCCTTCCGGGCGCTCCGGCAGAGCAAGCCCTTTGGACAGCAGTTCTGCCCAGCCGTCATGCACCGTGGTTCCGGGCCCAAGGCGCGTATTGAGCCGGTCAACGGCCGAGTCCGAAAGAGCGCATGCATCATACGCTGTGATCCGCCGGGACTGAGACCGATTGTCGCCGGGTGACAGCAGGATCAGCCGTTCGATGGCAGAACCCAAGAGCTCGGCATAATCCTGCGGAGCCCCATCCTGCACGATGGGGACGTGCCTGATGGAGCGCGGCATGCCTTGCACCTGGCTCCAGAATTCACAGTACGTCGGACGGGTATAGAGCCCGCACTGGCACGCTGGACCAGCCGCGTACGAAGTCCGGCTGCACGCCAGGGCCGTGACGGTCACGGACTGGATTTGCAGACCGGCGGCGCCCGCCAGGTCACGGACCTGGCTGACGACCTGGCGCCGTGCGGCCAACAGCAGGACCGGGCCTTTGTCGGACGCGTTGGCTGTGCCGCAATAGTCAAAGACCAGTTCGGCAGCATTCAAGGAAAACGCCCGCTCGGCTTGAATGCTCAACACGCCTGCCAGGGCATCGGGACCCGCCGGCGGCGCGACAATCTCTTTCACCAGCACCCACTTGGCCGGCAAGCCGACGACGGCCCGCCGGGACGAGAACCCCTGCTCCCACAGGAATCGGCGGAACCGCAGACCCAGCTCTCTGGCATTATCCGGTGTGAATTCCTCTCCCCACAGGAACTCGCCGGCGCGCCGGATCTCGGCACGCCCGGCTCGGACGTGCAGTTCCGCCGCGATGACACCGGTGTCATCGATAGCCAATCCCAACATGTTGCGCGTGCCGACCATCGTCACCATCCAGTCAATTCATGTTCACCGCGACGCTGGTAAGAGGACGCCCTTTCCTCAGCGCGGTCACGATATCCGGGTCCAGAGGCCAACCGAAGTGGGTCAGTGTCTTCCAGTAGACAACCCGCGGCGCCTCGCGCGTATCGAGGACCGCCTTATACCGCTTGTAGGCCCGCCCGTTGCCGGACAGGCTGATTATGTCGGCAGAGTACTGGAACGAGCGGACCGTGATGTAGCTGCCGATGGCAACCGCTTGGGGCCGATCCAGGACCTTGGTCACCCAGGCGATGGAGTCGAGCTGGTTGTTCGAGCTGCGATACGACAGCAAAGCCCCCACGTCGCTCTCCTCTAATTCCGGCAGACACATGAGGACCTCCTTCGAGGCGGTATTCACGTTCACCAGTCCGGGAAGCGTCTCGGCGTCGCTCGTCGTGATTCGATCCACGATCGAAGAGAACTCCTCGAACGTCAGGCCCGCCCGGAAATAGAAGTCCAGGATGTTGGCATAGGAGGGGTTGGTGGGGACCTGGTTCATGATCTCCAGGGCGCGGTCCGCCGTGGTCGCCTCCTGCAATGCTTTCAGCAGGTCGCCGCGAGTGCCGCCGCTGTTGATATTGATGCGCGAGTTGCCTTCGGCGTCGGTGTTGGCTTCCGTGCTGTAGACCGTGACATAATGATAGAATCCCCTGTCGAGCCTCCCATCGCGATTGTCGGGCGGGTCGCTCTGATCCCCATCGTTTTCATGCTCGTCGAGGACGCCGTTGAGGTTGGTATCTTCCCCGTACAGCAAGTCCTCTGAGGCTCCCTTGATCAGGAGGACCTCATCGACCGTCTCCAACGGCGCGTTCTTGCAGTAATAGGCTTGCGGCTGCAAGAGGTAGTACTCGTCTTCGGCCCCGCCGGCCGTGACGTCGCCGTCTTCGTCCCGCCAGTCGATGATCGAAGCCGCCAGTTCGGCCGTCATGCCCGGCAGTTTCAGCAGCGTCTCCTGCGAGGCGGAATTCAGATTGATCTTGCCCGCTTCGTCCGTAAGACCATATTCGAACTCCCGATCACTCTCCAGGTTCGAACGCAGGGCCCAAAAGTAGCCCTGTCCCACCTGCAAGGCCTCGTAAGAATCGCTCGTCTGAGATGATGAGGCATCCGTCTGTGCGGCGGCATTCAGCTTTGCCGTGATGTACTCGATCGCGCCGGTCGCGATACACTCAGCTTGCAGGGAAGCGACATGATTAGCCGACACCGTCGCCGAGACGCGCACCGAGCCGGCAAACACAAGAGCCAGCCCTGCCAGAACCAGGACCACCCAGATCGTGACGATCAGGACGGTACCCCCCGGCCACCGGCGCCTCGACGGGCCGGCTCGATGATACTTTCCTGATTGTCCAGCCGCGTGTCTCATGTTGCCGACTCGCTCTCGTTCTGTGCGGGGGTCTCGCACGGTATGGCGAAGCTCTGGATGAGCCGCCGCTTTTGAGGTTCCCTGGTGCTGCTCTTGGTCTTGTACACGACCTGAATATCGATCTCCACGGCCAGAGGGAGGCTGTTGGCGTCGGCCGTCGAATCCCAGTCATCGACCCAGGTTGAGCCGTCGAAATAGCGGAGATTCAGCGACTCGACGCTGCGGCACAGAATCTGCTCGTCCGCCTCGGCCTCCTTCGAGGTCAATAGGTTCGTCGTCACACGCCGGATAAGCCGATAGGTTCCGTCATCGCTCTCGGCGTCCTCTTCCAGGAGCAATTCGATCTTGCCCAATCCGCCGGCCAACTGCTCGTCATCCGCAAATACGTGGGTGGTGCAGAACCCGAGACTATCTGCATCCGCCCCCCTGATCCCCGCCGAATCCGTACCCGTAAAGGCGCCGGCCAGGACGCCTCCCGGCGGCAGGACCCCGCTGATGTCCTGCTTGAGCAGCTCGATCGCGTTGATCGCCAGCGCCGTGGGCTCGGTCGCCGCCAGGGCGCTGCGATGCGCCCGAAAGCCCGTGTACAAAGCCGTATACAAGCACGATGCCGTCACTACCATCAGCACCATGGCTACCAGCAGTTCGAGCAGCGTAAAAGCCCCTTCGGATTGATGATCGATAATTGATGATTGATGATTGCGGGCCGGAGTCCGGGGTGGCCACACGGCCGATGGAAGACGACCGGCGATGCGAATCCGCCATCCACAACCTGCCATCCGCCGTCTCCAGGGATATCTCAAATCAATCGCCACGTCAACTCTCCTCCCGAGGATACACCAGCGTGCTCAGGGTGAGCCCGCGCTGCTTGCCCATGGAGCGCCAGGAGACGGTCAGTTCAAGCTGGCGAACGGCGGAATCCGTCCAGTTGGTGACCGCAGCGGTCCATTCGTACCCGGGCCAGTCCGTCCCGAAGTCTCCCCGCTGAGTTCCGCTCTCCCAGTCGTGTGTGACGGTCAGCTCGGTGAGCTTGGTCCTGGCCAGCGAGGCCGCTTCGAGCTGCCTGCGCGACAGTCCCGCCACGCGCGTGCACAGACCGATGCTCCGCATGGCCACGGGCATAATGATGGCGAGCAGCACCACCGTCGCGAGCAGCTCGACAAAGGTGAACCCGCCGAGGCGGGAGTTTACAGTAGGCAGTTTGAGGTAGGAAGTATGAGGAATCGAGACCTCAGACTTCACACTTGAAACCTCAAACTTCAAACTGTCTCTCTTATCTTGACGCATATCTGTTGTATGTCCGTTCACACTCAACGATGGAGAATGATTCCGTAACGGTCGGGCAAGTCACCTCCAGGGCCCGGCCGCTACGGCCAACAAGCCTGATGGTCCCGGCGGTGGCCGTGCCGTGGGGCGTAAAAGCAAGGAACACGTCTCTGTCCTCTTGCTCCACCCCCTCCAGTTCCATCGTGATGTCCTTCGGCAGGGTGAAGACCCGCCCGAATCCGGTTTCGAGCTTTTCAAAAGTCCCGGCCTGCTGCGCGGTCAGCCAGTACGTCCGTTCCTGCGTATCGAAATTGAGCCGGTAGACAATCCCCTCACTGACGGCCTGAGAACGGGCCAACTGTGTCAGGGCCAGAATCTGGGCCGCCGTATCATCACTCCGGCGTGAGGCGAAGAACCCGCTCAGCGACGGCGCCGCCATGGCCAGCACGGTCGAGAGAATGACCATCACCAGTATCAATTCAAGGAGCGTAAAGCCCCCTTCGGATTGATAATTGATGATTGATGATTGATGATTGCGGCTTCTGATCGGAGTCTGCCGTGGCGACGCGGCAAACGGAAGGCGACCCGCAATGCGAATCCGCCATCCGCAATCCGCAATCCGCAAGGGCCAAAGATGTTTGGAATGAAGCATCGCGTCTATTCTTCCGACCAGTTGGTGATGTCGTCGCCGCCGCCCAATTTCCGGTCCGGGCCGTTGGAGTGCAGGTCGTAGCCATCCAGATTATACTGGCCGGGGAACCGGTACACATACTCGTTACCCCACGGGTCCCGGGGCACGTCCCTCTTGAGGTACGCCTGCTGCCATCCCTCCGAGTCGGAGGCAGGCTTGTCGACCAAAGCCCGCAGACCCTCGGTGGTCGTAGGATAGCGGCCGACGTCGATCTCAAAGGCATCCAACGCGACCTCGAGCTGCGAGATCTGTGTGCGGGCCGCCGTGATGCGGGCCTGCTCCGACCGCTTCGTGAACTTCGGCGTCACAATGGCCGCCAGCGTCGCCAGGATCACCAGCACCAGCAGCAGCTCGATCAGCGTAAAGCCCCGATCAGTGACGACTGCTTGCCGATTCGATCTCTGCCGTTTGTTTTCAATCCACGATTTCATGTTCAATCCCGACTCAAAAATACCCCGAACATCAGATGCAACAGGCGATCGTTCGCCGTTCACATTTCTCACCGAATCAGCTCCTGCAGATTGAAGATCGGCAGGAGCATTCCGATCACGACGGTGCCGACCAGAACCGCCATGACAAACAGCAAGGCCGGTTCCGCCAGCGCCACGATCATTTTCAAATGACGATCCAGTTCCTGCTCGTAGGCTGTCGCCAGGCGGGTCAGTTCCTTGTCCAGCCGGCTGCTCTCCTCCGCCACGCAGATCATCTCGATCACGGAAGCCGGGAACAACGCGCGACAGCTCTCCAGGCTGCGGCCCAGAGAGGTCCCGTGCTGGACGTCCTCAATGGCCCCGTCCACGGTATCCGCCAGGACCTGATTTCCGATGGCTTCCTTGGCCACCCGCAAGGCGGCGATCAACGGCACGCCGGCCCCGACCAGCGTACCCAGCATGCGACAGAACCGTACCAGCGCAAACCTTGCCACGGCGCCGCCGAACAGCGGAAGCCGGAGCGTCACGCGCTCCAGGACCCGGCGTCCGTCCGCGCTGGCCAGCGCGCGTCGAATACCGAAGACGGCCAACGCCATCACGAGCACCAGAACGACCCAGTACCGCAGCAGGAGCCGGCTGACAGCGACGATGGCTTTCGTCAACTCGGGCAACGAGCCGCCGAATTCCACAAACATCTGCGAGAAACGCGGAATGAAATACGTCAGCAGGAACACGAGAATCGCCGCAGCCAGCACAGACAGGATGATCGGGTAGATCAGTGCGGATGTGACCTTGCCCTTGAGGTCCTGCTCGCGTGACCGGAACGTGGCAATCTGTTCGAGCACCAAATCGAGAAAGCCCCCGGTCTCGCCGGCCCGCACCATTGCCACGTAGACAGGCGGGAAGGCCCGGGGGTGGTGGGCGAGCGCTTCGGCCAGGGACATGCCGCCCGCGACCTGGTCGTGCACTGTCGCCCAGAGTCTCGCGGCCGCCGGTTTTGAGGCTTCACGGCTGAGAATGCTCAGCGCCCGGCTCAGCGGGACGCCCGCCGCCAGCAGATTGGACAGTTGCCGGGTGAACGCCTCGACCTCGCGCTTCGAGACGCGACCGACGCGAACGAGCAGGCCCTCGGCCCGGCGTTCATCCTGTCTTTCCACCAAGACCGGGCTGAGGTTTCTGCCGCAGAGCTGCTCGATTGCCGAGGCCCGGTCGGGTGCCACGAGCGTATCGGCAATCGGTCGCCCCTGTGTGTCCAGCGCCTTATAGACGAATGTGGCCATTGTAAGTCTGTACTTCAAGTTTTTCCTTACCGGCTCAAATCCCCGAGACCGGTCAGTTCGAAGGCATCATCCTTGGTGACCCTGAGGATCTCTTCCACCGTCGTGCGGCCGTCGCACAGATGTCTGAATCCATCGTCGCGGAGGTTCTTCATGCCCTGTCGCGCGGCGATTTTGCGCAGCTCGGGGGCCGAGGCGCTCTCCAGGATGAGCGACCGAACCTCATCCGTGACCACCATCAGCTCAAAGATCCCGACCCGGCCGTGATAGCCCGTCCCCTGGCACCGGCGGCAGCCCCGTCCCTGGTAGAGCGACCCGGGCAACCGGTCACCGAACCGCCGGCGCAACGGCATCACCTCGTTTGTCGCAAGCTGCTCTCTGCAGTCCGGACAGATCAGGCGCACCAGCCGCTGGGCCAGGACCGCCTCCAGCGACGAGGCCACCAGGTACGGCTCCATGCCCATATCCACCAGGCGGGTCAGGGCGCTTGGCGCATCGTTGGTGTGCAGCGTCGAGAAGACCAGGTGGCCCGTCAGCGAGGCCTGGATGGCGATCTCCGCCGTCTCGGCGTCGCGAATCTCGCCGACGAGGACGACGTCGGGGTCGTGGCGCAGGATCGAGCGCAGTCCGCTGGCGAAGGTCAGTCCGGCCTTGCGCGAAACCTGGATCTGATTGACCCCGTGAAGCTGGTACTCGATGGGGTCTTCGATGGTGATGATCTTGCGCTGAACGTCGTTGATGCGCGACAGCGCCGCATAGAGCGTCGTGGTCTTGCCGCTTCCGGTCGGGCCCGTCACCAAAATGATTCCGTGCGGCCGTTCCAGGATGGTCCGCATGATTCCCAGGTCCCGCTCGGACATGCCCAGCTTGTCCAGCCCCAGCAGCACCGATGACCGGTCCAGCAGGCGCAGCACGACCGCTTCGCCGTAGAGCATCGGGATCACCGAGACGCGGACGTCGATCTCGCGCCCGGCAATGAGAATCTTGATGCGCCCGTCCTGCGGCACGCGCTTTTCGGCGATGTCCAGCTTGCTCAGAATCTTCAAGCGGGAGACGATGGCCGCCTGGAACTGCTTGACCTCCGCGGCCACCGAAGCCTCCTGAAGAACGCCGTCGATGCGATAGCGGACGCGCAGGGTTTCCTCGAACGGCTCGATGTGAACGTCGGTCGCCCGCAGCTCGATGGCTTCGGTGAGGATCTGGTTGACGAAGCGGACGATGGACGCACCCTCGGCGGCCTGCGTCNNAGCCGTTCTCGCCCGCCTGCGAGATCATGGATTGCACCGTATCGGCCCCGACGCCGAGATGGCGCTTGATGCACCGGTCGATATCCGCCAGGGGAGCCAACCCGATCTGGAAATCCCGCCCCGTGGCCAAGCGCAGCTCGTCGACGGCCGACGTGTCGAACGGA
>JABAOC010028846.1_pt1 | contig 10562 bp, 7 predicted proteins | sample 7062161 | NCBI WGS metagenome assembly JABAOC01 (sample SAMN14538625, study PRJNA623070) | marine sediment metagenome | biome: marine biome [ENVO:00000428]; feature: marine pelagic biome [ENVO:01000023]; material: deep marine sediment [ENVO:00002113] | place: India: Gulf of Khambhat ...
GTCAATAAGGCCCCATGCACAACATGGCCTGTTTCATTTAAGATTGACGCACAACCCAAATTTCCCTATACTCCCTCCCGCAAAAACAAGTTCTTATCAATCCTGCTGGATCATTTGGGCCTCACTGAATTGTCCCCCTTTCTCGAAAGACTTGCCAACGAGACGCAGAGCAGTGCAGTTCTCGGTCTGATCAGTGCGGAGCAGGTATTTGTCGTCGCCAAGCATGAGGGGAATCGCAATAATGGGGTGACCATTCGATTTGCCCACCGCTTTCATATGACCGCTGAAACAGGATTCTCACAGGACACAGGGGGATTGGAGCCTGGCATCAACGTGGTGAACACCCATTTTTGGTCCTCATCAAGGAATCATCAAATGTGTTATCCTTACCGGCACGTTTTGCGAGGGCTTTGTAGAGGAGTCCTTTCCTGAGAAAGGCTTAAAATACGCCTTTCCCTGTTGATCGAGATGATTTTAAACGTTATGTTCGTTCCATTGATGTAAAGGAAGGAGGCAAAGGTGGCTGAAAATATGTACCCCAGCATAGAATGGGAAATGGAGGTCCACGGCTATGACTCAGTAGTCAAGAGCTACTGCAGAATATGTCATGGCGGGTGCGGGGTTTTGGTGTATGTGAAAGATGGCACTGTTGTCAAGATCGAAGGAGACCCCGAGTGTCCCGTCAACCACGGCTCCATGTGCACTAAGGGTAAGGCGACCCTGCAGCTGGCGTACCACCCTGACCGGGTTTTATATCCCCTGAAGCGAGCTGGCGGGAAGGGAGAAGGCAGGTGGCAGCGCATCTCCTGGGACCAGGCCTTGGATACTATAAGCGGCAAGCTCAGCCAGATAAAGGATGAGTACGGGGCAGAGGCTATAGCCGTTGGCTACGGCACTGGCAGGGACTACGAGGTGTACCTCTACCGATTTGCCAATCTTTTGGGAACTCCTAACGTGCTTACCGCCGGGCATCAGTGCTACGGTTCGAGGATAGCAGTTACCACTGTTACCTGCGGCAATCTACCGATATGCGATTATGAAAGAGAGCCAAAGTGCGTAGTGGTGTGGGGAAACAATCTGCCCTGGACTAACCCGGATGAATATAAGGGAGAGAGCCTCAGCACGGCACTCTCTAAGGGGGCAAAACTGATTGTAGTTGATCCCAGGTTAACCTATTTGGCGGGCAGGGCAGATGTCTGGCTCCAGCTTAGACCGGGAACGGATACTGCCCTGGCCTTTGGTCTGTTACATGTGATAATCAACGAGGAGCTTTACGACAAGGAATTCGTTGAGAAGTACGTATATGGCTGGGACAAGTTTGTGGAGCGAGTTCGGGAATATCCCCTTGATAAGGTTGAAGAGATTACCTGGGTTCCAGCCGAGAAGATCAGGGAAGCAGCCCGACTCTATGCTCAAACAAAGCCTGCGTGCATCCAGTGGGGGATTTCCATTGAGCAGACTATTAACTGCATTGATAACAACCGTATTCTTACAGACTTAATGGCAGTAACGGGAAATCTTGACGTCCCCGGTGGAAACGTTCTCTTTGTGCCACCTCCTATACGAGTAGCCAGTGAGTTTGGTGCTCATCGTCAGTTACCCCCAGAGCAGAGGGAAAAGCGGTTAGGTGGCGAAACCTTTCGGTTGGCTCACCGAATAGCGGTGCTGACCCCAAAGGTGGTCTGGGATGCCATCCTTACCGGCAAACCATATCCAGTAAAGGCTTTGCTCCTCCACGGGACTAACCCAGTGATAACCAGGGCGAATGCGAATGAGGTCTATCAAGCACTGAGCCAGGTTGAATTCATGGCAGTAGCTGATTTCTTCCTGACCCCCACTGCCGAGCTGGCCGATATTGTGCTCCCGGCAGCCACATGGTTAGAGATTGACCATGTGGCTGATTGCTGGAAACGCCACGGCTATGCATTTGCCAGGAGGAAGGTTGTGCAAATCGGCGAGTGTTGGTCCGATCATAAGATATTCAATGAACTAGGCAAAAGGATGGGACAGGGGGAGTACTGGAGCGATGATGTTGAGGGTGACCTTGATTATATGCTGGAGCCATCAGGGCTTACCTGGAGACAATTCAAGGAAAAGGGCTACCTGCGGGGAACCATGGAATACAGGAAATACGAGAAGCGAGGCTTCTCCACGCCTACCAGGAAAGTTGAGCTGTATTCTACTGTGCTTAAAGATCTGGGTTATGACCCCCTGCCTCACTACAGGGAGGCACCGGAGAGCCCGGTGAGCAAGCCGGAAATGACCAAGGAATATCCCTATATCTTGACAACTGGATTCAGGTCTCCCGTCTTCTTCCATTCCGAGCACCGCATGATTCCATGGCTGCGTGAGATTCATCCCGACCCCATTGTCGAGATTCATCCCCAGGTAGCGGATAAACACGGGATAAAGGATGGCGACTGGGTCTTTATTGAAGGCCCCAGGGGAAGGGTTAAGCAGAGGGCGAGGCTCACCATTGGCATTGATCCCAGGGTGGTGGCTGCCGAACATGGCTGGTGGTTCCCTGAGATTAAGGACCCCGGCCATGGCTGGGATACATCCAATATCAATATCCTGACGAGCAATGCCCTTGAAGATGCCGACCCAACGATGGGTTCAAACAACCTAAGGGCCCTGTTGTGTAAGATATATCCAGCTGAGCAATAGGAGGTTTCTATGAAAAGGGAATATGCGCGCATCGTAATTCCAGAGGACTGCACGGGTTGCTTTACCTGTGAGGTGTCCTGCAAGCTTGAGCACAATCTCCCCGTTGGGCCGAGATGGACACAGGTGTTACCCGATGGTCCCAGGGAGATAGATGGGAAATTGCGGCTGAGATATGACGTGACGGATTGTATGCACTATAACCGCCCCCCCTGTGAGGTTGCCTGTCCTGCAGGGGTTGACGCTGCCAGTTATACTGTCCTTATCTCACAGGGCAGGTTTACGGAGGCGCTTGAGGTACTCAGGAGAACTATGCCGTTTGCAGGGGTGTGTGGGAGAGTGTGTACCCATCCCTGTGAAGCAGCCTGCGAGAGGGCAAAGGTAGATGAGCCCGTGGCCATCCGCTGGCTAAAACGCTTCATGGCTGACTACGAGCTGAGCAAGGGAAGACAAAAGGCCACCCCTGTTGAGAAGACAAAGGAGGACAAGGTGGCGATTATTGGCTCTGGGCCGGCGGGCTTGGCATGCGCCTATGACCTGGTGAGGGAGGGATATCCGGTGACAGTCTTCGAGTCCTCTCACAAGAGTGGCGGCCTCCTACGCTACGCGATCCCAGAATACAGGCTGCCCAATGGGATATTGGACAACGAAATTAGCTATATTGAAGAGCTGGGGGTGGAGATAAAGACCGATACCCCGGTAGGGAACCTCGAGGATATGTTCAGCCAGGGCTATAAAGCGGTCTTCCTGGGCGTTGGTGTTGGGAAAAGCCTAGAAATGGACATTGACGGGGAAGATGCTGAGGGAGTAATCTACGCCCTCGATTTCCTGAGGCAGGTGAACTCAGGGACGAGGGTCAGCCTTGGGGCTCGGGTGATAATTATCGGTGGTGGTAGTGCTGCAATAGATGCGGCCAGGGCATCGCGCCGTCTTGGGGCCAGGGAGGTTCATGTCGTGTGCCTCGAGTCGCGGGATCTCACCTGTAAGGACGGAATGCTCGCAGAGGAGTGGGTGATTGAGGAGGCTGAGGAAGAGGGAGTGATTATCCATCCCTGCCTGGGGCCGAGGAGGCTTTTGAGTAAGGATGGGAGGCTCACTGGTATAGAGACCATTACCTGTACCTCGGTTCGTGAGGAAGATGGCACCTTTGCCCCAAAGTATTGCGAGGATCCAGCACCAACCATAGAGGGTGATACGGTAATAGTGGCCATTGGTCAGAAGGCAGATGTTACGGCCTTCGGGGAAATAGAGAAAGGCGTAGAGGGAACTATCAGAACAGATAAGGTTACCCTTGGGACAAATGTCAGCGGTGTCTTTGCCGGGGGTGACGTAGTGAGCGGCCCAGCGGATGTTATTACCGCTATTACTGCAGGTAAAGGAGCGGCTCTCTCTATCGATCGGTATCTTCGAGGGGTGGACTTAACCGAGGGAAGGCCAGCCCCGGCAATGAGGGCAGCAGAGGTATCGACGGGAAGTATCCTTAAAAGGACGAGATCCGCAATGCCTGCTCTCCAGCCCCGAGAGAGGGTTGGCTCCTTTGCTGAGGTTATGCTGGGCCTTGATGAAAAGGCGGCAATAGAGGAAGCCAGGTATTGTTTCAGCTGCGGCGTCTGTATGGGGAAGCTCGATGCGGGCATACTGCCAGCCTGTGCAGCTGCCTGTCCCAGCCACTGCATTTCCTTCAGGGGTGGAGAATAGGGAGGCAGGGCGATTTATCATCCTACCTTCATATATGATATTTCCCAACCTCTTCCTTATTGATCTCCCGTTATATGCTGTCTTTAAAACCGTTCCTCATGAATCTATTCAAATTTTTCAAAATCTTCTACGACTAATAATACGGAATAGTATAGTCTGAGTGACCTCATTCCCAATATTTAACTATTGGTGATTGAAATATGTGATAATTGGAATTGTGTCTGAGCTGATTAGTTCATCTGAGACTGTCGAAAAACCCTAAATCCATGATTTCGGAGTTTGTAACTTATTGATTTTATTGCATCTATTTTTTTGAAACCTCAAGAATCGGGCTTTTTCGACAGTCTCTCTTGTAATCAAACAACATGAACTANNTTTTGAACAGTCTGGCTCTCAAGTCTAGGCGTCTTTTCTCTCTGGCCTCTTTTCTCTCTGGTTCCTTTTAGGAGCCTACTTGATTGGCTACCCTAGGACCGTGTCCTTTATATCGTTTCGTTTACATACTAGCTCCAGCGAGTTGCTATAAGCGGCAACTACTTCTTTTTGAGCCTCCTTTTTTCTTTCTCCTACTGGATAGCTTCCTTGGTTTTTGCTCTCTCCTCGTGGCGCCTGGCTATCTCTTTATAGATCTCAATCGACAGCTTATCATCTCTAAACCCCTCATTCAGTCTTGTGTGGACAAACCTACCAAGTTGCTCAAAATCCATCTCTTTGACAAGCCCATAAGCCAAGGTCCTAGTCGCAGTTTCGAGTCCCTATCCCCTGGTACCTCTTTCCATAGCTTTCTCCACAAGCCCTCCGGCATGTCTAACGGGGACTCCAGATCTTGCCGCTGCTTCTAAAGAGAGAACAGCACTATCTACATCCCGCTGGGTGAGCTCTTTTAGGTTTTTAGTTCCTTCACGGACTCTTCTCTTCGCTTCTTTAAGGTCTTCTTTCCATCTTTTCTTATTCTCATTATTCCACTTTGCCCATCCAGGAGGAGTTCTCTTTGCTAACCCGGGGGGAAGCTCACCACCCTCCCAACCTTCTTTCTCACCATGGCTCCATCCCAGGGGCTGTCCATCCTTCCACTTCGCTTGTTCCTCCTTACTCAAGCCGGGAGGCATACAACCACCTTTCTTTTCAATACCGGGAGGAGCATCGCCCTCCCAGCCCTTTTTTCCCTTTCCCCAGCCCGGTGGCATATCACCGCGTCCCTTAGCCTTACCCTCAGCTAAAGCCAATGGATGAGCTAACAACATGAATGCAACCGCAGCAAGACTGCACCATCTCACTGCCCCACACATAAGATCACCCCTTTCTTGCCCCTACTGTCGCCATGACGGATAACGTGTACTGTAAAGATAGGAGAATCTCCAATAATTTTTAACTCTGCATAGTGCAATATTCATAGCTTATAGTCGGTTGTAATTATAGAGAGATTGTTCTCTCCTTTCAAATGGCTCTCGGCCAGATACGAAAAAAGCTATTAGTGGCTTCGGAGGGTAGGAAAGATATCCAGACAGTTCATCTAGGCACGCTATGGTGAGGTGCGGATAGCTTGTCAATATACGCACCTCTCCAAAAGCGCGAGGGCCTTTTTGCCTTGACAAAAGTCTCGCGGTCACTAACATGGGAGCATAAGAGTTTTCGGCCTATGCTTAGAGAAAAGGGGTTGTGGTGTGTGAGGTAAAGGGGTATCAGGTATGAAGATCACTCGCCGGGATTTCATCAAAAACTCCCTGCTAGTGGGAGGTTCTCTTCTTTTTTCTCCTATCTCCCTTTATGCCAAACAAAAGAGGGGAGAACAATGGCATCCGGCCTACGAGAAATTGGACAGAGAGGGTAAATTTGCTGAGAGGATCGAGCAGGCCTATGCCATTTTCGAGAACTGCCAGCTCTGTCCCCGTCAGTGTGGGGTGAATAGGCAAAGGAACGAAAGCGGGTTTTGCCGTGCCCCTGTCAAACCCGTGATTTTCAGTGCTCACCCCCATTTTGGCGAGGAGATATCACTGGTGGGCAAAAATGGATCCGGCACCATCTTCTTCTCCAACTGTAACCTCCGCTGTGTCTTCTGCCAGAACTGGCCCATCGCCCTCGAGGGAAGAGGAAAGGAAGTTCGAGATGAAGACTTGGCAGGCATGATGATCTACCTCCAGAAGATCGGCTGCCACAACATCAATTTAGTCACGCCCACCCATGTTATGCCCAACATCCTTAATGCGACGCGGATTGCCCTAAGGAAAGGGCTGCGTCTTCCCTTGGTCTATAATACCAGCGGATACGAGCGCCCAGGAATAGTGAAGCTCTTGGACGGTGTCGTGGATATCTATTTGCCCGATATGAAATACATGGACCCTGATCAGGCGGAGAGATATTCATCCGGCGCCTCAGATTATCCTGAGGTGACGAAGAAAGCGATCATCGAGATGAATCGGCAAGCTGGAGAACTCCTGACCGATAAGAGAGGCATTGCCTTCCGAGGGCTGATGATCCGCCACTTGGTTATGCCTAACCGGGTGGCCAGCACAGAGAAATTCGTCAGGTGGGTGGCCGAGACACTTCCAAAATCCACCTACGTGAACATCATGTCTCAGTACCGTGTGGAATACAAGGCCTTTGAATATCCAGAAATCGCCCGTGGGATCTCTGCAGAGGAATTCTTGGAAGCAATGGAGTGGGCTGAAGAATACGGCTTGACCACCCTTGACCCTAAGTCCGTGGCGGTCAGAAACTTATACTCTCAACGACGGTCAGGCTGAATCTCTTATAAGGCGCGTTACTCTTCTTTAGACAACTTCCCCATTGTCCTTCTTTCACCACTTTTGCAGCTTACCTACTCATGCCCAAATGCCTGCAATAGGCGTTCCGCAATACCCGCACTTCCCTCCCTTCAAATGCATCTCTCCAATCATGTATCCAGTCCGTTGGATTACGGTCTTCTTGCACCTTGGGCAATAGGTGTCCCAACCCTCGTGACCCGGTACCCTCCCGATATAGACATATTCAAGGCCACAAGACAAAGCCACCGCCCGGGCCTTCTCTAAGGTTGAAACCGGCGTTGTGGGGAGACGTCTAAGCTTGTACAAGGGATAGAAACGGGAGAAATGGATCGGAGTATCCGCGCCCAACTCTCGCTTTACCCAGGAACTTAATTCCCGTACCATCGACATGTCGTCATTCTTTGTGGGGATGATGATGTTTGTGATCTCCACGTGGATCTTCTCCTGCTTTAGCGTCCTTAGGGTCTTAAGCATCGGGGCCAGTTCTCCGCTGCACAATTCACTGTAAAATGCCTCCGTAAAGCCCTTCAGATCAATATGGGCCGCATCTAATACCTTGCAGAGGTTTCGGAGGGGAGCCTGATTGATGAAGCCAGCGCAGTGCATGACATTTAGAAACCCCGCCTTCTTAGCAGAAGAACAAACATCTAGCATGTATTCATAGAAGGCTACAGGTTCCCCGTACGTGTAAGCAATAGAGTGGGCCCTCATCTCTTTGGCCTTCTTTACCACACCTTCTGGTGGGATATCGTAGCTGTATACGTCCTCAGGGAAGGCTTGGGATATTTCCCAATTCTCGCAAAACTTACACCGGAAATTACATCCAGCCGTTGACAGTGTTAAAGCATAGGTGCCAGGAAGGAGATGGAAAAAGGGTTCCCTCTCAATCGGATCTAAATGGATTACGCAGGGATTCCCGTAGACTAGGCTGTAAAGCTTCCCTTCCCGATTCTCACGGACTCTACAAAACCCCCTTTTCCCCTTGGTGATACGGCACTCCTTGGGGCACAGTTCGCACTGGATCTGCCCACCATCTAAAGGCTTAAAATAGGGAGAGAGCTTCGTCTTAATAAGGCCTTTCTTGGCCATTTGTGCCCGCAAGGATCGCGGAAAACTGAAGTAATGAGTGAACCAAAAGGCACACAAACCCGTAGAGCAGACCTTCAGAAATTCCCGTTTCGTCAGGTGGCGCTCAGGGCCGCTCTCGCCCTTCCTGCTGCTTTCCCTGCCGAAAAAGACAGAATGGTTTCTGTGGGGTTCACTCATATTATTTATTCACTTCTAGTTAAAGAATGGCCTGGCTATTGGGTTTTTAACATCAAGCTCTTCAAGGTATAACAAGCCCTTCACACCAACTCATCCTATGGCTGTGAAAAAGCATACTATTGTTAGCCTCTATACCACAAAGTGGCACTTAAAAGCAACCCGATTGCCATGGGTCGACAAGAATCTTGCGCCTACCCTTTGATGAAGGTGACTGGGCATACAGTCCGGCAGCTTGTCGCGCCGTTAGTTACACAAACCGAATATGTGCGTGAACCTCCAATTTGTCAATGCCATCTTCGGAAAACCAGCAGAAACATATCTCATCTTCCAATACCTCCATCCACCAAAGGTTAATTCCTCAAGGTTCGTATCCGCCCTTTTTCATGGGCATAAGGCAAAAAAACATGGCACCCGTCAGTTGCCCTCTACATGTTGCGCTTCGGGTAAATCAAGTTAAGCCATAGATTGCTCCTAGAATTGCGGAAAGGGGAAACGTCAGAAGATTTCAAATATATGTAGTCTTAAATCCCAGAATTGTTTTGCTGATTTGCTTATATCTTCTAAGAAACTAGCGGTCTAATTTCATGAGAAAACATAGGATGTCTCAGGTAGGCAAGAGGGAGTTTCTTCCGTGTATAACGCACACCGCATCTCAGTGTGCGACCGCTGCTAACTGAAATCTCAGAAGTCCCCGAACCGCCCTGGATTGAATGTTTCTATCGCAATTCAATAGACTCGGCAGACTCACTCAGACTCAGAATCCATCTTGAATTAAACAGAATTCGAAATTCGAAACGGTAAAAACATAGAGAGGAAAAAAGAAATTTTCGACAGGATCATCAGGATTTACTGGATGGGGAAATAGTGGCTTCGCCATGTGGAGAGATTAAACCACGGATGAACACAGATTAGGAAGAAGAGAAGAGATTTGAAACCGCCGATCCGCTGGCAAGCTCAGGAGACACTGAACGCCGATGGGAAGAAGATTTTAGATTTTAGCTCTGACCCCTAAAGCCCTTCTGTGGTGTTTCTTTTGAAGGAGAACTCAACCTTTGTTTTTGCCGGTTCGCCGCCCATTTCCAGCACTGGGTAGGCAAGAAAATTGATCGGACCTGAAGTCGGCCCCGGTTCAACCACGAGATCGCGGCCGCGGCTGAGTTCGAAACGGTTTGCCGGATGATGGCCGAAGTAGTAGGTTGACAGACTCGAATACTTGTCGCCCTCGCTGATGTCAACGGGCCACCACTTGCCATCGGCATAGAACTCCGCCCAGCAGTGATAGCCGTCCACCCCGCCCTCGTTCCGCTCCGAAGGGATTGCCGCTCCAATGGAGAAGCGCGCCGGAATGCTGACCGCCCTTGCCAGCGCAATGAAGTAGGAGTGGAAGTCCGTGCAGTTGCCGGTTCGTGCGTCACATGCGTAAACGGCATCGCCCTTCCCCCAGCCCTCGCCATACTTCATATAGCGCATTCGGTCGATGACGTGGTCGTAGAGCGCCCGTGCGCGTACCAGATCGCTCTTCTTGCCCCCGACGACCTGCTCCGCGATAACGCTGAACTCCTCATCAGCCGGCACAAGACGCGCCGGGGCAAGGTACTTTCCCTGGACAGGTGTCTGGGCCGGATAAACGGCCTTTTCATGGCGCTGTACATGGTAGCGGATCTCGATGGTTTTTCCGCTGTCTTCCGGACCAAGTTCCAGGAAAAGAATCCGGTTGCGGTGTTCACGATCCTTCAACACACTCTGTTTGCCCGGGGCACTGATGGACTCTACCTCCACAGACTGGAATGTGTCTGTTTCCGGCAGGGGAAGCCACATGCGGGCATCATCGGTTATCTCCGGCAGGGTCACCCCATACAGGAACTCGAACTCGTCACGATCTCTGATGACACCAAGATGGCCTTGTGTAGCTTCCTCCATCGGAATGCGATGCCAGGTACCGTCACTTTTTTGCTCCCACGCATAGTAGGGCTGGCCATTGATCTTATGGACGGACGTTTCTGTGACCTTCATCGCGCCTGGATCACCGGAAAGGAAGAAATCTACGTCATACACATCGCCGCTGATGTCCACAAGGTCCACACAGGCGAAATGGCGGCGAAAACCCAGATTTGCCAGGTATTCAGTATGTACGCGGACCAGTTTCAGACGGAGTTCCTTGTCACCGAA
>JABAOC010011264.1_pt3 | contig 10560 bp, 11 predicted proteins | sample 7062161 | NCBI WGS metagenome assembly JABAOC01 (sample SAMN14538625, study PRJNA623070) | marine sediment metagenome | biome: marine biome [ENVO:00000428]; feature: marine pelagic biome [ENVO:01000023]; material: deep marine sediment [ENVO:00002113] | place: India: Gulf of Khambhat ...
AGTTTACTCATCTGGTTCACATCGGAATACAGCTCTTCTCTGGCGACTTTAGAGCTAATTTCTTTTTTCTTTTTATCGGCTGCGGCTTTTTTCTCTGGGAGGGGTATGTCTTTTTCCGGTCGAGGCCTGGGAACCGAAGCTTCGACGGCCATCAGCATCATCCGGAATCCATCGATCTTGTAAAACCTCTTCTCCAGAGCATCCATCATCGATCCTGTTTTCTCCGTCCGGAGCAGAATTTTGATCCGGGTCTGCTCATCGCCAATTTCTTCTTCCCAAAAATCCAAGGGCTTCTTGCTGTTGATCAATTCCAGGGCCACATTCTTGTATCCTGGGGGAAGCACGATCTCAATCATCCGCAGCGCCATGTTCCCCTCCTGAGGTAAAAAATGCGCTCGAGGAATCCTTCTGCGATCGAATTGATCATGGGTTTCTGTCCGATACTATACATCTAAAACGGACTTTTTTCCAGATGAGGGATGACCGGTTGAATAATCATTTTATGACTTCGAGTACTAGGGATTGAGGCAAATTACTAGCCGCCCTGAATAGGAGGGAAAATGGCGATTTCATCTCCTTCACCGAGTTTTGTCCCCAGGCCAGCCAAGAACTGAATGTGTCGTCCGTTCTTAAGAACGACTATGTAAGGATTTAAGTTCTCGTTAACAAAAATGGCTTTCCTCTGAGAAAAGGTTTCACATATACCATTCAGCAGTGTTCGTACATCATCTCCATCCTTCACGAGAACTTCTTTTTCCCGCGTCTCGAAAATTTCCCTGAATGTGAGATAAAACTTCACTTTGATTTTCATTTTTCTCACGCCTGGCCTTTTTGGCAGACATCACAAGCGGGATTCTTTTCGACCGCAACGATTTCTATCGCAGCCTTTAGTCCATCCCACATAAGGAGCCTGTTTTCTAGCAGATCGCCTTTTCCAGTGACATACTTGATAACCTCTGCTGCTTGGATACAGCCCATAATCCCACAGCTCACTCCCACAACAGGAAAATCAGCCGGTGGAGGATCCTCGGGAAAAATGCATCTCAGACAGGCTGTCCGCCCGGGAATGATGGTCGTTGTCTGTCCGTAGAAGCCGTGGACAGCTCCGTGGAAAAAGGGAATGCCTTTTTCAAAGGCCACCTCGTTCAGCAGAAATCTCGTCGGATAATTATCCAGGGCATCAACGATCACGTCAGAATCGTCTACAAGCTCATACACATGACTCTTNNCTCGCTTATCCCCTTGATTTCACAATGGGGATTTATGCCCTCCAGCTTTTCTTCAGCAGAGGCAATCTTATCTCGGCCGATATCATCTTCCCAATGGAGGATCTGTCTGTTAAGGTTGCTCAATTCTACCCGATCCTCATCGACCAACTTCATTTTCCCGATTCCAGCGGCCGCAAGATATATCGATACAGCCGAACACAGGCCCCCGGCTCCTGCCACAAAGATCTTAGCGTTTTTAAGGCTTTTCTGTCCTGATTCTCCTATTACTCTTATCTGGGTTGAATAGCGCTGTAATTCAGCATCTGATAACATCGGATTCTCCTTTTTCTGGCATGCTTTTATTATTATCGTATTGATTCGATTAAGTCACGGCTTATTTAATCCGAATATTTTATCCGGCCATTGCTTTTCCCTGATAAATCTGACATCAAAATATGCCGTTCGAGACTCATCGTAAATGGTTGGCTTAGTAGCTTATTGATCTTTTTCTGGCCCTACTATATATTTTTAAAGCAGTCACTTCTGGATTAACATAGCATCAAGGAGGGATCTTATGATTGAACTGCCCGAAGCCGTGTCGATCGCTAAACAGCTCAACAAAACCATCAAGGGAAAAAGCATCGCCGAAGCAGATACAGGAGATAGCCCCCATAAATGGGTGGGTTATAAACCCGAGCGGAAAAAGCTGGAAAAGCTGTTACAGGGGAAAAAAATCGGCGAGATCATCTCTGTCGGGCGCAGCATCCAGATCGGGATAGGAAAGAACCAAGGGCTTGTCGTCGACGAATTCGGGGGGAAAGTCCTGTTTCATGAAGCCGGCAGTAAACTTCCCAAGAAATACCACCTGGTCCTTAAATTCGATGACAATTCCTTTTTGACTGTCGCTATTCAAGGTTGGGGATTCTTCTCGACCCGAACAGAATGGAAAAAGACGAAGTGGACCATCCTGCGAGCCGATGCCATCTCCCCTGCTGATCCTGCATTTACGCTCAAGCGCTTCAACGAGCTCATCGATCGGTACGAGGAGAAGGAGAAAGAAAGGATCAAGACGTTCTTCACCAACGGCAAAAGCGTGGCTGGGATCGGGAATGGCTATCTGCAAGATATTCTCTTCCGGGCCAAGATCAGTCCGAAAAGAAAGGTGGCTGATATCACGGCCGACGAAAGAAAAGCTCTGTTCGGCGCCGTTAAAGACACCGTCAAGCTGGCCATCCAGAAGAACGGGAGGCAAGCCGAGCGGGATATCTACGATAAACCCGGCCGATACGCACCGGTTATGGACCGGTATGCAGTCGGAAAACCCTGCCCAAACTGCGGAACAGCCATCCAGAAGATCAGTTATCTCGGCGGTTCGTGTTATATCTGTCCCGAGTGTCAGACTTAGGGGTGGGTTATACAGCAGTCAAAAAGGATCTTCGCGAAGGATTGCGATGGCTTTATCTGCTTTAGACTTTAATCCGGTAATCAAGCTACCGATAAGGAATATGAAATAAATGGTAGGCTTGGAGGCCGATGTTAATGATTTTGTTGAAGAGGATTGAAGACTGTGGAGAGATAGATGAATTCAAAGCTGTAGTAAAGCTTTGAGATTTAGCCTTGGCAGATCAAAAGAGAACTTGAGCAAAAAAATATCTTATTAGAACCACATGGTTGTTTTGGCTTCAAGAGCAAGGTCATTTAAAGTCGCAGCCCCCACGATTTTAACTCCGGGGATCAAATCGACCTTTTCCCATCCGAGCATCTGCTTAGAAGCCTCACAGACTAGGATTTCAATCCCCAAATCAAGGGTTTGCTGGATCATATCGTAAACGGATGGCAAGGAACCTAATTTTATCTTCTCAGCGGCACCTGGAGCTAAAACTCTGAGTCCCTGACCTAAATAATAGACTTTTGCCTCGACATCCATAGCTTTGGCTGTCTGGGCCAAAACAAGCGGAGAGTACTGCCTCTCCGGGTCATCACTAGTCTGAACATATAATATTGAATCGCCTTTCATTTTTTCCTCCTATTTATTTTTTTTGATTAAAAATCTTATATGGCCTTCTTTTTTCTCGAATTTAACAACCTCATGACCTGTTCTTTTCACATAACTTTTAATATCCTCTTCAGCAGCAGGATCATCAGCCAAAACCTCTAACACTTCTCCTGGCTTAATATTGTCCATATGCTCCCGTGTTTGCATTACTGGTACTGGGCAATATAGTCCTACGCAATCCAACCTCTCATCAGGTCTAAGTTCATGTATATTTTTTATCATATACTATAATCCCCATAAATATAGTAAACAATAGCATTGTCTCAAAATAAGCCTTTTCTGTCAATACTGAATTTCATAAATTTATTCGATCTAATCATTAAATTCCTGNNCTAATCATTAAATTCCTGATGAAGGTGTTAAGAATAAAACATTTCTTAATTGAAAGATCCCATCCTACAAATCCTCCGTAGCTGCTAAGCTGTCTTTTTTTGAGTGGGAAGCCAGGGCTTTAGAATTTTCGGTTTTTGATCGTCTAAATATCTATTTCCAGATCATTTTATAAACAACTAATTCTCTATAACCACCGTCTTTTTCCCTGAGGCTGTACAGACGATTCTTTTTAGCTGTTACATATTGAATATTCCAGTAGGATTGGAATACTAAATTCCCTAAACTTATCCTATCAATGAATACACCATCCGAATTAAAGACATCGTACATGTATTCACCTGGATTTTCGCCCTCTTCATAGGTCATAACAAACAGCCGCCCCTCATCATCTGTAAAAAGATATTGAAAAGGAGGCCAATTTTTAGAAAATCTGATTTTTTTCCCGTAAATAACGTATCGAGGATCCTCAGTCGCCTTTCTGTTTTCTTCCTTGACGACCTCTGGAATCTCCACTGGTTGATACTCTTTCCTAATTTTTCTGATTAGATTTCCATCTAAATCAAATACCCAAATCTCATAGCCCCGTTTTCCATTTCCGGTATATATTTTTCTTTTTGAGACGCTATTAATCAAGACTGGCTCAGGGAATTCGATCGTATCCACCTTAAATTCATCGAGACGAAAATATTTATCCAGCTCCTTTATCTTCTCTAATTTTGAATTATATAGACATAGAGGCCATTCTATTTGCTTGCTTTCAGGGACTGAAACCTCGTGTCCCTTTATGAGGAAATTTCCATTATCCAAAGGCAGGGCTTCTTGTACTCCCGAGCTAAAGGTAATGTATTTCTCATACTCTCCCTCATTGCTGAAGAAGAAGAGCTTTCTATCTGCTGGACCAGTAATGACAATCTTATCCTGGTCGCTGACTCTAATATGCCAAGCAAAGTTTACTTCACCTGGTCCTTGACCTCTAAGGCCGAACGAAGTCACAAATTTCCCGTTTCTGTCAAATTTGAAAACAATGTTTCTTCCTCCAGAAGGATATTGAAAAAGGAAAATATTACCGATAGAGTCAACATCAACACCAGCCAAGGAATCAGTTAAGCCGATCTTCACGATCTCATCTTTCTCTAAATCAATAGTGAATTCCTGTTCTAAACTTAAGTTGCTTGGCTCTCCTCTCATCTGGTAAGGTTTGATATGATTTATGACAACTTCCACTCCATCTTCTATAATCTTCTCTACTTGGGACTGCTTTGGACTGCAGTCTAAAAAAAAGTAAAATATTAAAATAAGATAAATCAATTTTTTCATTAACGAATTCTCCAATTAACATTGTATCGCATTACCATTTGATAGCCTTCTTCATCTTCTTCTATGGTGTAGAGCTTGTTCTTTTTGAAAATCTGAGGTCTCATTTTAAGGGGAATTTTAGCGATATATTTGCCTTCAGGATCAAAAACATCATAATAATATCCTTCTCCATCTTTTATTTTCTCCCAGCTTTGAACGAATATCCTACCTTCATCATCAGCGAAAAACAGACGATAAGCTGAATGGTATTTTGAAAATTTGAATTTCAACTGGGGGGGAGCATCCTTCTTCTGTTCCTCTTTCTCTTCCTCTGTTACTTCTACTGAATCATACTCTCTTTTGATTTTCTTGATCAGTTTTCCTCCAGGATTAAATATTTGTAATTCGTAGTCTTTAGGATAGCCATAAATAATGTTATCGTCCCCATCCAAAAACCAATGAGAGATTGCCATAAAAGGATTAAAACCCTTTCGGGCATCAGGCGCAGGAGAACTAGCGATTTCTGTTATTAAATTCATATTTGGATCAAATTTCTTTAACCTGTATGAAATATAATCAGGATCCATTAGACCCTCTGTCACAATTATGGCTCCCAAGGAATTAATCCTTGCACCTAGTACCCAAATTTCTTTTGTGGATACATTTCTTAGAAAGTCTCCTTCTAGTGAAAAAAATGACAACCGACGCGAAAGTTCGGTTACCATCATTTCATGCTGGTTCATAGAAATCATTCTTGGACGGTTTAATTCTCCTGGTCCTTGTCCTATCTTCCCTATTGTTTTTAGATATTCCCCGTCTCTATTAAAAACTCTGATATGCGATTCCTTCGTATCTAGAACATAAATCCGTCCTTCATCAACGGCAATATCTCTTATCTGCGAGAACATATATTCCGCCTGCCCTTCTGGCACTCCAACTGATAATTCCTCTTCTACACTAAAAACATCTTCACCATAAATCGGCTCTTTAGGATTTTTTACAACCTTTACTCCATCCACTTCCTGTATTGTCCCTTTCCATTTTGCTTCTTGTCGTCCACAGGAAATAAAAGTCAATATTTGAAATAGGATGACCAAATAAGCGAGTCTTTTGCTTTTCATGGTTCCCTCCCTCTGAGAATACAATTCTAAATCATAAATATTCCTTTATCAAATCGAGCTGTAACAAAACCCTTCAAAAATTCATTGCAAGAATAGGTACTCGATAAGAAACGAACCTGCAAACTGCAGCCCGGACATGAAACACAAATAATTAAGCCCGCCTTTTTAGGACAAGAAGATCGATTCATAATCAGCTACACCTGTCCTTAGCAGAGGACAGAAAATCGACTGTAAAATTCTTTTCTAGTCTGCTAAAATTTGGTACAGATATTGCACTGCTTATCAGATTGAGGAGATGACAAAAAATTAGAAAATAGGGGGAAAGCTGATGAAAAAGCCTTCGATTATCTCGACCGTCACTATTATTATCTTCATCTGGATAGGGACAATTAGCACTAATAATATCTTTGCTCAAGTTCAGGATGCAATAACAGGGTATGTAAAATCAAAAGACGGCAAACCTATTGAAGGAGCCGATGTGACTTTGGTGTCTACAAAATATGGTGAAAAGTTAGAAACAACGACTGATAAAGAAGGGTACTGGAGGAAGTATGGAATCCGTCCTGGCATATGGACTGTTGAGGTTAGAGCTGAGGGATATGAGGGGGCGAGAACGAACTTTCAGGTCTATCCCAGAACTAGAAGCAAACCCGTCTATATTTTACTTTCTCCCCGCCCAGAATCTCTGTTAAGTAAGGGAGATGCCCTATTCGAAGAGAGCAATTATGTTGAAGCTTTGGAGGAATACCAAAAAGTCCTGGAAGAGCATCAGGATCTCTACATTGCCTATGAAAAGATCGGGCATTGTTATCATGAACTGGGTGATTTAGAAAAGGCCATTGAGGCTTTTAAAAAATATCTGGAAAAGCAACCGCAGTCCGAGGAGGCTCTTATAAACCTGAGTGCCGTCTATTTTGAAAAAGGCGATCTCGATAATGGAATGAAGTACTTTAACCAAATCGAGGAAGAGAGACGCAAGAACCCTGACCTGTTTTTCAATATTGGGATTATTTTATTTAAAAAAGGAAAAACAGACATGGCTATGGATTATTTCAATAAATGCATAGTATTAGATCCAAATTATGTTGATGGTTATTATCAGCTAGCTTTAGCTTACCTTAATAAAGGGGATAAGGAAGAAGCAAAGAAGAACTTACAAAAGGTTGTCGAGATAGCTCCTGACTCTGAGAAAGCAGCTTTAGCAAAAAATATACTAAAGAGTCTGAAATAGCTTCTTTATTTTCGACTTTATCTCTGTGGGTCTATCGGTGAATTTATCGTGTTTTTATTCATCGGCGCTTAGTTTTAGAAATCTTTGCTAAGGCGATCCCAGCTATTTCACGTACAAGCTCATTCGGATCCTTCTCTGAAACCTCGGTTAAACGTTCTACTGCTTTCGCTGCGACCGATTCCTCCATCATCCCCAATCCGTCAGCAGCAAACCAACGAACCCCCCAATCTTTATCACCGAGGGCATCAATAAGGGATTCAACAGCATCGAGAGAATTTGCCCTTGCAGGATGAAGCCCTCTAGGACCATGGATTATCGGGATAGATCTTCCTACGATGGCAGCCATATCATAGGAATATTTTTCCATCACTGTAGTATATTTAGTGGTGCCACCCATGGTCGCTTCAGAAATAATATTGTCTGTTTCTAATCTGACAGGAATCATCATCCCATCCAGGACTTGAACACTGAACTCGGCAGGAACTCGACTTCCTTTAATGATGAAAGAATGCTTTCCTGGCCTTAAGGCAAAATAAAAAGGTTGTTTTTTTATTCCGGAAGAACCTTTTATTAGAACACCGGTATCCATTTGCCTGCCATTGCTTTTCTTAAAGACGCGGATAACCAAATCATCTGCACTTTGTTTGCTTAAATTAAAGACATAAAAAACGAGATATCCCTTTGGACTTCCTGGAGGAATATTNNCTGCAGCAAAAATTAAAACAACTACAGAAATCAAACTTCCTGCCAGATGAAATTTTCTGTTTAAACATGAAAGGTACCCTCTCATCTTTCTCATCTTTGATTCTCCTTCTGTCGACTCTTGATAAACATATCACACACAAAATGACTTAGTCAATTATGTTAAATTTCCAGGACCCCTCTTTTATATTAAAAAGTAAGAATAATGCCTATATTCGCGATTATTAGATCAGCGGTCGCTTTGGTGACAATATAGATGACCTGTCCGGTTTCCACACGATGGAGTCTTCCCTCAGACACTCAGCTTCAGTCCTTCTCAAGTAGCAAGCATAAAGATCAATACAGGTCGAAAAGAAACCTTCTTTTCTTTTTTTTGAATACATTTGAATTATCAACCCCCTTTTGATGACAACAGTCGGCAACTTTTTGGATGGACTGATTCCTTTAAATATGATTTATCTAATGAAGGCTGATAATAAAATATTGATTATTTCTCGGCGGTGTCTAAAGATTTTTTTAACTCAGTAATGTCGCGGATTAATACCAGATCTGCTGGTTTCTCGTGATAAGTGATTTTGATAGCAACAATCTCGACAAATATTTTTTTGCCGATATGATTCCTTATTACTGATTCACATTTTGATTGGACATCCCCGCTCGTCTTGCGCTGCAAATAGAGATTAACCACCTTTGGCAATTCATCGGGATGAATATAAAGACCAAAAGGAGAACCCGTTAATTCTTCGATCTTGTAGCCAGTCATCGCGGATAACCGCTTATTTACATATTTCAGTAATCTGTCCTGAATTATGGCTATGCCCTCAGTTTTGTGCTCGAATAAAAATTCATCTTTCTTCTCTATATTCAGCAATTCTTCCACTTGTGCCTCCAATTCAGAATCTTTCTTGTTGATATTTTTCTTTGATTTTTGCTCGCTCGTCATTAACACTCTCGCACTCATCCCCAGATATATATTTTTTCCTTTACCTTCATAAGTCAATCCTGGGTATCAATATGTCCTTTTTTGCCCTATTTTGCCCGATTATTCCGCTTTTTTCCGCGTAAATTCTATGTTATCCAATATAAATGAATTTGAGAGTTTACTTTAATTATCAAAAAGACTTGTCCCGAAGTCATTGACAAAAACATTTCAGCCTCAGATAATAAAAATGCCTCAGGCAGGGGACTGAATGAACGATAAAGATATCTTAGACTCCTGGAAAGCCATCGCGGATTACCTAGATCGTGATATCAAAACCTGTTCAAGATGGGAAAAAAAATTAGGCTTACCCATCCATCGTATCGATGAAAGTTCTTCTCGTTCGAAAGTCTTCGCTTACATATCAGAAATTGAGGAATGGCTCAGAGACAGAGCTAATACCGAAGAATTAAAAAGATTATCTTTCACCGAAAACAGGCGGCTCATCACAGGGTTGACAGCAATCTTTGCCTTAATAGCCATCATTTTCGTCTATTTATTCTTTAAAACCAGGACTGGAACCTCCTCTTCATCTGACTATCTCTCCATCGCTGTCTTTCCCTTCGAAAACACCAACACTTCTGAGTATGAAGAATATTTCTCTGAGGGGATTTCGGACGAAATCATTAACAACATTAACCGGCTGGACACCCTCAAAGTCATTCCTGCCAGATCCGCAAATTTGGGCGGAGATGTCTCTGATACAGATCAAATCGTTGAGGATTTAGACGTCGACTTTATCATGAAGGGAAAAGTAGAAAAGGACAAAGAAAAGATCAGTATCTACGTCCAGCTTATCCGGGCTAAAAATAACGAAAATATCTGGGATGAAAAATTCGACGGCAGAATCGAAGATTTCATCTTCATCCAAGAGAAGATAAATAGAAGAATGCATGAAATTTTAAATTTAAAAACAGAAGCAGCAGGCCTCATACCTTCGAGTTACGGAAAAACTCAGGATTACGAGGCCTACGATAATTATCTAAAAGGGAAGTATGTCTTAAAGAACTTAAGTGAAAACACCGAGGACCCCTGGAAATTATACCACCAGGGAAAATACTACTGGGGAAAAAGGACTGCGGAGGCCAACGAGTTAGCCATAAAGTTATTTGATCAAGCCATAAAAATGGACAGCCGCTTTGCTCAAGCCTACCTTGGATTAGCTCGTTGCTATATGAATTATGTAAATTTCAACTGGAACTCCAACAGGAAATGGATTGAACAAGCCGAAATTTTAACTGAAAAAGCTCAAAGCATAAGCCCTGATCTCCCCGAATACTACACTATTTTGATTCAAATCAATCTAATCAAGGAAGTTGTCTTTGGAGAAAGCACAAAAGAACTCGCTTTTGATTTTGCCCAGGAAGGAATCCAAAAATATCCCAATCATGCCCTGTTAAATTCAATCGTCGGATATTGCTATTTTTTAAGATTCGNNGAATACAAGGAAAAAAGCTTTTGGCTTAGTCCTTTCAGCCTCCATAATAATGTCTATGCGGAATTTTTGATCCTGAATAAAGAATTTCATAGGGCCATCGAAGTCTGTGATATTATCAAAAAAATTGATCCTTCCTTAGCGGCTATCTACATAATAGGCGAGGTCTATTACTACATGGGAGACGTGGATAAAAGCC
>JABAOC010004429.1_pt2 | contig 10559 bp, 12 predicted proteins | sample 7062161 | NCBI WGS metagenome assembly JABAOC01 (sample SAMN14538625, study PRJNA623070) | marine sediment metagenome | biome: marine biome [ENVO:00000428]; feature: marine pelagic biome [ENVO:01000023]; material: deep marine sediment [ENVO:00002113] | place: India: Gulf of Khambhat ...
GGGCAACGCAATTTTAACCGCCAAGCCGGTGGATTTCAACTCCTGCTTCAAGCAGCATTTCGTGTGTCAGTTCGTCGGCGTACCCATCCAGATAGTAAATCTTTCCGATGCCTGCATTTATGATCATCTTCGCGCATATGATACAGGGAAGGTTCGTGCAGTACAGCGTTGCCCCTTGAATAGGCACACCGTGGAGAGCAGCCTGGATAATCGCATTTTGCTCTGCATGCAGTCCCCGGCAGAGCTCGTGGCGCTCGCCGGACGGGACATTCAGCTTCTCACGCAAGCAACCGACGACATCACAGTGAGCAATTTTTGATGGAACTCCGTTGTACCCCGTCGCCAGCACCCTCTTATCTTTGACAACAACGGCCCCCACCTGTCTCCGGAGGCAAGTGGATCTTCTGCCGGCAAGACGGGCCATTTCCATAAAATAGGTATCCCAGTCCGGCCTCGATCTCACGTCAAAAACCATCACGCCTCCCTCGCGTAGAGTTCGATTCTTTCAGAGTAGAGGGGGAATCTCATGCAGAGATCTCTCACGTCACTATCAATTGTATGCAATAGTTTCTCATTGTTTATATCCTCAAGAACATCGGCTATCATATCGCCGATCCTTCCCATCTCCTGCTCTCTCATCCCTCTCGTCGTTACCGCCGGCGTACCGATTCGAATTCCGCTGGTAACGAAGGGGCTTCTCGTCTCAAAGGGTATGGTGTTTTTATTGACCGTTATTCCCGCTCTTTCAAGGGCTTCCTCCGCCTCTTTCCCGGTTATATCCCTGTCCCTCAAATCGACGAGCATGAGGTGCGTGTCCGTTCCGCCCGAGACGATACGAAACTTTCTGTTCTGAAGAGTTGTTGCGAGGCTCCTCGCATTTTTTACAATCTGCCTTTGATACTCCCTGAACCCCTCTCCCTGCGCCTCTTTGAAGGCTACCGCCTTGGCGGCAATTATATGCATTAACGGGCCCCCCTGGGTACCGGGAAAAACGGCACTGTCGATCTGTTTGGCAAACTCGGCCTTGCACATGATCATCCCGCCCCTTGGCCCCCTGAGGGTCTTGTGGGTCGTCGTCGTTACGAATTCACTGTGGGGAATGGGCGACGGATGCAGTCCGGCTGCAATAAGCCCCGCAATATGCGCGATGTCGGCCATCAGCATACACCCCGCCTCATCGGCAATCTCGCGGAATTTCTCGAAATCGAGGATCCTGGGATACGCGCTTGCGCCAACGATGATGAGCTTCGGCTTGTGTTCGAGGGCGAGACGCCTGAGCTCTTCAAAATCGACCTGTTCGGTCTCCTTGTCCACACCGTAATGGAACACATTGTAAAGTTTCCCAGAAAAGTTGACAGGCGAGCCGTGCGTCAGATGCCCACCGTGGGAAAGGTTCATACCCAGGAGGGTGTCTCCCGGTTTCAAGACACTCAGGTAAACGGCCATATTTGCCTGCGCCCCCGAGTGGGGCTGCACGTTGACGTGGTCAGCGCCGAAAATCTCCTTCGCCCTGCTAATGGCCAGCGACTCTCCGATATCAACGAACTCGCATCCACCGTAGTAGCGTCTGCCGGGGTACCCTTCCGCGTATTTGTTCGTCATGACAGATCCGCAGGTCTCAAGGACCGCCTCACTCACAAAATTCTCGGAAGCGATGAGTTCGAGCTTGAAAGCTTCCCTCTCGGTCTCCCTCCGTATTGCTTCCCAAATCTCGGGGTCGACTTTTCTAAGATATGACATTACCTTCCTCCGTCACTCCTGTTGGTCCTTGACTCTATCTTCTCAATCTTCTCTATCCGGCTTTTGTGCCTTCCCCCTTCAAACTTTTCCTTGAGAAAAATTTTGAGGTATCCCCTCGCCTCCTCGATGCTCATAGTCCTTCCGCCGAATACGACGACATTCGCATTGTTGTGGGCTTTTGCATAACGGGCAGCAAAAGCATTGTACAACAGCGCAGCTCTTATCCCCCTCATTTTATTGGCAGTTATGCACATTCCCAGGCCCGTGCCGCAAACAAGAACGCCGAGTTCGGCGTCGCCACTTAAGACCCTTCGCGAAACAGATTCGGCGTAGTCGGGATAGTCCACGGAATCAGGGGAAGCAGGACCGGTATCAATGATTTCATATCCTTCTTCTATTATAAACTTCTTCAGATTTTCTTTCAGGTCAAACCCCGCATGGTCGCTGCCGATTACGATTCTTTTTATCATCAGGAGTCTCGTCCATCGCTACATCTTTTTGAATATCACAACCCCGTTCGTTCCTCCAAAACCGAACGAGTTGGAGAGGGCAACTTTGATTTCTCTCTTCCTGGATTCATTCGGAACATAATCGAGATCACAGTCGGGATCACTGGTTTCGTAATTGATCGTCGGTGGGATCATGCCGTTCTTTATGGCAAGCACGGTAAAAAAAGCTTCCGCCGCGCCGGCGGCTCCGAGCAGGTGGCCCATCATCGATTTTGTGGAGCTGACAGCAAGTTTGTACGCGTGATCCCCGAAAACGGTTTTTATCGCCATTGTCTCGAAAAGGTCGTTATACTTCGTCGATGTCCCGTGCGCATTTATGTAATCTACCTCTTCAGGCTGTATCCCCCCTGATTTCAAGGCCAGGTCCATACACCTCGCAGCACCCTCACCTGCCGGTGCTGGAGCGGTTATATGGTGGGCATCCGCCGTCGCTGCATATCCACAGACCTCCGCGTAGATCTTCGCCCCCCTTTTCCGGGCAAATTCAAGCTCTTCAAGAATCAGGATGGCACTCCCTTCACCCATGACGAATCCATCCCTCTCGCTGTCGAATGGTCTGCTTGCTTTTGCCGGATCATCGTTCCGGGTAGAGAGAGCTCTCATCGCACAGAAACCTCCGAGGCCAAGGGGTGTGATCGTTGCCTCGGAACCGCCTGCAATTATCACGTCCGCCTCATCGGCCCGTATTGCCTGGTATGCCTCTCCGATAGCATGTGTGGATGCTGCGCAGGCGGTGGTGATCGATAAGTTTGGCCCTTTGGCCCCATAGATCATCGATATTTGGCCGGGGGCCAGATTTACAATCAGCATGGGAATGAAGAATGGACTTATCTTTCTCACGCCCCCCTCAAGGAGCGCTTCGTGGTATCTCTCGATCGATTCGAGTCCTCCCAAACCTGCCCCCATGATGACGCCTGTTCTCTCCGCAATGTCCTCTTTGATTTGAAGGTTGGCGTCGGTCATGGCCTCCTTGGCACCGGCAATGGCGAAGTGGATGAACCGGTCCATTTTCTTGACATCTTTCCGATCGACGTAATCCTCAGGGTTGAACCCTTTTACCTCCCCGGCTATCTTTGTGGGAAAATCCGAGGCGTCAAATCTTGTCACCTTTCCAATGCCCGATGTTCCATGCAGAGCCGCCTCCCAGTTCCTTTCAATTCCCGTTCCGAGGGGGCTTACTATTCCCAACCCTGTAACAACAACTCTCCGCATCATTCCTCCGAATCATCGTTATTGACGTGCCTGGATATACTCCACAGCATCTTTCACCGTTTTGATATTTTCGGCGTCCTCGTCGGGAATTTCGATCTTGAACTCCTCCTCCATTGCCATGACGAGTTCCACCACATCAAGAGAATCTGCGCCGAGGTCCTCCATAAAGGAGCTCTCCAGCGGTATCTCCGCAACCTCTTTTCCAAGCTGATTCGCAATAATTTCCTTTACCTTTTGCTCTGCTGACATGAACACACCTCCTGTTTTATTATTCACATATACATACCACCATTAACGCGGAAGACCTGCCCCGTTATGTATGAAGAGTGATCACCACACAGGAAAAGAACCATCCGGGCAACATCCTCGGGGTCGCCAAACCTCCCGAGGGGAATGTCTTTGAGGTATGCTTCCTTTAGAGAATCCGGGAGGGTGTCGGTCATATCCGTGACGATGAAGCCTGGTGATACGACGTTAACAGTTATGCCGCGCGGAGCCACCTCGCGGGCTATGGATTTCGTGAAGCCGATGATCCCGGCCTTCGAGGCAGAATAGACCGACTGTCCTGCATTCCCCATTTCCCCGACAACAGATGATATATTCACCACTCTTCCGGACCGGTTTTTGATCATGCTTTTTATGACAGCGCGCGTGCAGAGCAACACTCCCTTTACATTGATATCGAACACCGCGTGGTAATCCTCCTCCTTTACCCGCATGAGGAGCGTATCTCTGGAAATGCCCGCGTTATTTACGAGGATATCAATTTTCCCTTTCGCATCGAGGATCTTCTTAATCGCGCCTTCCACATCATCCGGGCTGGCCACATCGCATTTCACCTTTTCTGCCCTTCCTCCCTGCTCCTCGATAAGTGCCACCGTTTTATCGGCTTCGGTTTCGCTGGTGCTGTAATTTACATACACAAATGCACCGGCAGTTGCAAGTTGGAATGCCACCGCTCTTCCTATGCCTCTCGATGCTCCGGTAACCAGCGCATCTTTCCCCTCTAGTTCCACGAAAGCCCCCTATGCTTGTTTCTGGATTTCCTCGACCTTAACAAAGTCCTCGAGCGAGCCGAAGGATGCCAGCTTCCATCGGGTGAGCACCCTCCTTCCCAGACCGGTTAACACTTTTCCCGGCCCCGCTTCCACCACAATCCCCTCCGGCGACCGTCCAATAAACATTATTGTCTCCTCCCAGCGCACGGGTGAATAGATCTGTTTTTCAAGAAAAGCCGGCACCTCCTCAGAGGCCTTGTATGGCATTCCCGTCAGGTTTGCCACAACGGGAAATTGAAAATCACCAATCGACAGCGCCTTGAGAAATGGCACGAGCCTTTCGGCAGCCGGGATCATGAGTGAACAGTGGAACGGGGCGCTCACCGGGAGTTCCAATGCCCTTTTCGCTCCCCTCAACTTTGCCTCTTCGATTGCGCTGTGAACGGGATCTCTCTCCCCGGATATGACGATCTGTCCGGCACCGTTTAAATTTGCAATTTCCACAACGCCCTCCACGGCTTCAACGATCTCGAGAACTTCGTCCGTTGAGAGTCCGATAATCGCGGCCATTCGGCCATGGCCTGCCGGGACAGCCTCCTGCATGAACCTGCCTCTTTTCTGAAGAACTGAGATCGCATCTTTAAAATCCAGGACGCCTGAGCAGACAAGGGCAGTGTATTCCCCCAGGCTGTGCCCGGCACCGACCTTTGCCCGGAGCCCCAACTCCCTCCTGAGCACCTCAAAAGACGCGATGCTGGCCGTAAAAATGGCAGGCTGAGTGTTCTCGGTGAGAATCAGCTCTGTCTCGGGCCCCTTGAAGCAGAGGTGTGCGATATCTTTTCCAAGCGCATCGGAGGCTTCCTGAAAAATCTCCTTAACGTAATCGAAATTTTCAAAGAGGTCTTTTCCCATCCCCACGTACTGAGACCCCTGGCCTGGAAAAACGATGGCAACCTCCATAGTAGCCCCCTTAAAACCTCACCAGCGCCGCCCCCCATGTCAGCCCGGCACCAAAAGCGGACAGGAGGACAATGTCTCCCTTCTTCAATGCTCCCTTTTCATGGGCCTCTGCCATCGCGATCGGAATGGAAGCGGCAGAAGTGTTGCCATACCGGGACAGGTTCACATATACCCTGTCGTCATCTAAGCCCAGACGCTTGCCCACCGCATTCAATATGCGCTGATTCGCCTGGTGGGGAATGAACAGATCCACGTCATCCATTTCCATGCCGGAAGCCTCGACGACCTCCCGCGAGACCTCGACAAGCCTGGTTACCGCCGATTTGAACGTCTCATTTCCCTGCATCCTTATATACTGCAATCTTCCCTTGATTGTCTCTTCGCAAATCGGGTGCACCGTGCCCCCGCCCGGCGCGTAGAGCAGCTCCCACAACGATCCATCGGAGTGAATTCTCGATGAGATGATCCCTTCATTGTCATTCCCGGGACCTAGGACGGCAGCTCCAGCACCGTCCCCGAAGAGAACACAGGTGCTTCTATCCTGGAAATCCATCAGCAAGGACAGCATATCGGAACCGCAAATCAATATCTTTTTGACCGTTCCCGCCTTGATGAGGCTGTCTGCGACGGTGAGGGCGTAGATATAACCCGTGCAGGCCGCCTGCATATCAAATGCGAATGCTTTGCCTGCGCCGAGTTTGTCCTGCAAAAAACAGGCAGTTGCGGGAAAAGTCATATCCGGCGTCACCGTTGCAACGATTATCCCGTCAAGATCCATGGGTTGCGTGTTTGCCTCAGATAACGCCTTTTGAGCGGCACCCAGAGTGATTTGCGAGTTCGCCGTCCCTTTCGGCGCGATCCTCCTTTCCTTTATCCCTGTCCTTTCCGTTATCCATGCGTCTGTTGTATCGACAAGCTTCTCCATATCCTTGTTGGTTAACACATTCGCGGGTACGGAATACCCGAGCCCCTCGATCACTGCTCCCATATTTATCCTCCGGTTACGTTATTCTGCACTCACAGATTCGAATTGAAGCTTCTCCGCCATTTGAAAAACTTTCCTCTTTATCTCTTCCTCCAGACCGAAAGCGTGCAGGCCCGCAGCTACCTTAATCGCATTTTTTATGGCCTGCGCGTTTGACGACCCGTGGCATATCACGATCCCGCCGTTGACACCCAGAAGCGGTGCTCCTCCNNTCTACGAAGCGCCGGCTTCGCGATAAGGTAACCCAGCATAGCGAGAATTGATTTTTTGAACTCGTCCCTTATGAATTCTTGAACGGCGACAGCAAGACCCTCGAGCGATTTTAACACGAGGTTTCCCACAAAACCGTCACAGACAAAAACATCTGCCCTGTCCGTAAAGAGATCCCTGCCTTCGGCATTTCCGAGGAAATTGATATCGAGCGTCTCGAGGAGCCTCCCGGTTTCCTTGGTGAGGTCGTTTCCCTTTTGCTTTTCTTCCCCGTAACTCAACACAACAATTCTCGGGTTGGGGATATTCAGAATGCTCTTTGCGTAGACTTCACCCATTAAGGCAAACTGAACCAGATTCAGCGGCTTGCAATCGACGTTCGCGCCGGCATCGATGAGAACGACTCTTCCAAGAGGCGTGGGAATGGGAGTGGCGATCGCCGGCCTTTCCACACCGGTTATGTTCCTGAGGATAAAGATCGAGCCGGCCATGACAGCGCCAGAATTCCCGGCGCTTACAAACGACTGCGCCTTTGCCTCACCGACGAGATTCAATCCTACATTTATAGACGATTTTTTCTTCTTTCGGAAGGCAACACCGGGCTGTTCATCCATTTCGATAACTTCAGGCGCATCAACCACCTCGATAGGCAACGAAACCGTGTCGTACTTTTTCAGATACCGTGCCGTTTCCTCTGCCCTCCCTGTAAGCATGATGGGAATATTGTACTCGGACGCCGCAAGAACAGCCCCGCGCACAATTTCAGCGGGAGCGAGATCTCCGCCCATTGCATCAACGACAACCTTCATAGTTCAATACCCCGGCTATCAGGTAAAATCAGTCGGCAATTATCTGCTCTCCACCGTAAGTTCCGCAGGACTGGCAAACTCTGTGGGGAAGCTTCGGTTCTCCGCATTTGGCGCAGAGTGAGCGGGGTGGAGGAGAAGCCTTTTTGTGGGTTCTCCTTTTGTATTTTCTCGACTTGGATACCTTCCTTTTTGGATGTGCCATCGTTTACTCCATCTTCTCGCGAAGTGTTTTCAGTTTTTCCAGCCTCGGGTCGACATCTGACACGATACAGTTACACGGGGAACTATTTCGGTTCGTCCCGCATTTCTGGCACAGCCCCCTGCAATCTTCTTTGCACAGCGCCTGCTGTGGCATCGTTAGGATGAGTTGCTCATATATAACATCTTCCAGATAAAACCCTTCCCCGTCAAAGAGCGTGATCTCGAGGTCCCCTCTTTTTAACTCTATATCCCCTCCAGAACTCATCAGCTCGTCGCTTTCAAAAATTCTATGGAAGGAAAGGTCCACATCTGTTGAAATATCGTCGCCGCACCTGTCGCACTGATATGAAACGGCTCCACCGCACCTCCCGTTGAAAAGGAGATCCGGACCTGAAAATGCCGCATTGAACTCAAGCCAGGAGATATGTATCGATCTCAATGGAAACAACTCCCTGCCCTCAAAGTTCACATCGAACCCTTGCGGGGCCCCTCTGGGAAAATCAAACCCTTCTGGGGGTATTTCTGACACGTTAATGTACATCTCATCGCCGTCCAAATTTGAATGTAAATATAATGAAATAGATTCACACTGTCAATATGGATACGCGCGCGACCCCAATCGGTTGTTTTCTCCTGACTATTAAATTAACATATTAAAATATATCGACAGCTAAAATTTTAAATTTATTAAAGAGTTTCCGGGAGGAATGATGGAGAGGAAACCGTACGTCTCCGGTCAGTTTTACCCTTCTGACCGTGAAAAGCTTAAGAACGAACTTCGTCGGCTCTGCCCCCCGGTCGTGGAAAAAAAAGACGCGATTTGCTTGATTGCTCCCCACGCCGGATATATGTATTCGGGAGCGGTAGCCGGATCTCTCTACGCGAGCGTCAACCTGAAAAAAATTTTTATCATACTGTGCCCGAACCATTCCGGGATGGGGGAAAAATGTGCGGTCATGAGCCGCGGTGCCTGGAACATCCCCCTGGGGTCAATTCCCATAAACGAAGGCCTAGCGAATGCGATAAAGGACGCCACTGATCTCGTCGCAGAAGATTCTGCCGCTCACGCATTCGAACACTCTCTCGAGGTACAGCTTCCCTTTATTTTCCACTTAAACGATGATTTCGATTTCGTGCCGATAGCCCTGAAAAACCTCTCCCTAGAAGAGTGCGAAACGCTCGGTGAGACCATCGCCAGTTCAATAAAGAATTATGGCGAGGACGTTATGATCGTGGCCAGCACCGACATGACGCACTACGAGTCAGATGAGGTGGCGCGGAAAAAAGACCGGCTCGCAATCGACAGGATTCTTCAGCTCGACCCTTCGGGCCTGTACGCTACCGTGCGGGAACACGATATATCCATGTGCGGATACATCCCCACGACGGTGGCGATGTTCAGTGCCATTAAGCTTGGTGCCCGCTCCGCAAAGCTGATACAATACGCCACATCCGGCGATGTGAGTGGAGATTACCACCGGGTCGTCGGGTATGCCGGCATCTATCTCAGTTAGCGCGCAGGAGATAACGCGATGGAGGTAAGGACACGGTTTGCTCCAAGCCCGACGGGATTTTTGCACATCGGAGGAGCGAGAACAGCCCTTTTTAACTGGCTCTATGCAAAAAGCCACAATGGGAAATTTCTTCTGAGAATCGAAGACACGGACTACGCGCGATCAGATGAGGAGTCGGTAAAAGCAATTCTCGATGGCATGGAGTACCTGGGCCTCACCTGGGACGAAGGTCCCTATTTCCAGTCTGAAAGGCTTGAAATCTATAGAAAATATAGCGATCACCTGGTGAAAGAGGGAAAAGCCTACCGGTGCTACTGCACGAAGGAGGAACTCGATGCAGCAAGGGCGAATCTTCTCAAAGAAGGGAAAAAACCTTCCTATAACAGGCGCTGCCTCAATGACCCTCCCCGGGGACGAAGCGAATACGTGTTGCGGTTTCTCTGTCCCGACGCGGGCGAGACGGTAGTCGACGACCAGGTCAAGGGAAGGGTTATCTTCAAAAATTCCGAGCTTGACGACCTCGTAATCGTTCGGTCCGACGGGATTCCCACATACAACTTTACCGTTGTGGTGGATGATGCTTCCATGGGAATTACCCACGTAATACGGGGAGACGATCATCTCAACAACACGCCGCGCCAGATACAGCTCTACAATGCTTTGGGGTTTAATTTCCCCCTCTTCAGCCATGTGCCGATGATTCTGGGCTCCGATAAAACGCGGCTGAGCAAGCGACACGGCGCCGTGTCCATCACCGCCTACAGGGATCTGGGATACCTCCCGGATGCGATGATCAACTATCTCGTTCGGCTCGGATGGTCCTACGGGGACCAGGAAATCTTTTCCGTCGATGAGCTCTGCGAAAAATTTTCTATGGAGAACATCGGGAAATCTTCGGGAATATTCAACCCGGAAAAACTTCTCTGGGTCAATCACCAGCACATAATACGCTCTTCCCCCGGTAAAATTGCGAAGGCGGCGCTGCCATTTTTCAAAAACCTCGGCCTTGCCCCCTCACGCCACCCCCGCTATGAATATGCGGTGAAAACCCTTCAGGAACGATCAAAAACCCTGGTCGAGCTGTCAGAATCAGGGGTTTTCTATTTTCAGGAAAAAATCGAGATCGAAGAGGAGGGGAGGAAAAAATTTCTCAAACCTGACGTTGCAGCTCCTTTAACCGGACTGATCGAGCTTCTGGCGAAGCTCGATCCCTTCGATGAAGATGGTATCGCAAAATGCTTCGAGAGAGTGATGGAGCGCTTTTCGCTGAAGCTCGGGAAAATCGCCCAACCGGTCAGAGTCGCGCTCACGGGCAAAAGGGTAAGCCCGGGGATATTCGAGGTGATCTTCGTTCTCGGAAAGGATTTAACGATTAACCGCCTGAAAAACGCTTTAGCCCTGATTCAGCTTGACTCGCAAAA
>JABAOC010028803.1_pt1 | contig 10558 bp, 9 predicted proteins | sample 7062161 | NCBI WGS metagenome assembly JABAOC01 (sample SAMN14538625, study PRJNA623070) | marine sediment metagenome | biome: marine biome [ENVO:00000428]; feature: marine pelagic biome [ENVO:01000023]; material: deep marine sediment [ENVO:00002113] | place: India: Gulf of Khambhat ...
CCCGCAGAGAACGATCCTCACATCTCGCTATACACCTCATCCAGTCCAGGCGATGCGCTCAGGTTTAGAGGAAGTCATACGATGGTCGCGTACTTATGGCGACGCGGATACCGATGAAGCGGCCTTTTCAGTAATCCAGACCGTGGATGGAGGTTATGCGTTCGCTGGTGCCAAGGATAGTGCCACGTGGCTGGTGAAGACCGATGCCCGCGGGAAGGGCGAGTGGACCCACACCTATGGGGGCCCCTTTGCGCATGTGCTCCTCCAGACCGCCGATGGCGGGTTTGCCTTTGCCGGAAGCAAAGGGTGGAGTCTTTCACCACATGCTGAGATTGATGTGTGGCTATGGAAGACCGATACTCGGGGGGTGGTGCAGTGGAGGCGGAACTATGAGCTGGGGAATATAAATACTGTGGGGGGAGTCATTCAGACAAGTGATGGGGGGTATGTCCTTGCGGGATACACTTATTCTTGGGAAAGCAGGGAAGGTCGGGAGGGCGATGGCTGGCTGTGGAAGACCGATGCGAATGGGGAGATGGAGTGGAATCAGACCTATGGGGGTCCTGAGACTGATTCTTTCCGTGGGATTATCCAGACGGTCGACGGCGGCTTTGCGCTTGCTGGATGGTCGGGCGGTGATGCGTGGTTAGTGAAGACTGATGCCCAAGGGGGTGTGCAGTGGAATCGGACGTATGGGGGCACTACGGCCTATGCCGTGATCCAGATGACCGATGGTGGCTTTACCCTCACTGGGACGAAGGGCGGAAACGCTTGGCTGGTCAAGACTAACGCCGACGGAAACTTGGAGTGGCAACAGACCTATGGGGGTCCTGAGACTGATTATATATACGCAGGGATCCAGACAACGGACGGAGGTTATGCCTTTACAGGTTACACTAAGTCCTACGGAGCAGGCTTGACTGACGCGTGGCTGGTGAAGACCGACGCCCAGGGAGGGGTGCAGTGGAACCGGACGTATGGGGGCGCTCAGCATGATTTTGCCTTCTCAGTTATTGAGACCACCGATGGGGGATTTGCCCTTGCGGGGGAAACCGCTTCCTATGGGCCGGGTGACGATGACGCGTGGCTGGTGAAGACCGATGCTTGGGGGGTCGCCCCGGAGCCGGAGATTCCGCTGCCCCGGTGGGTGGTACTGGTCGTGGGTGGGAGTCTGGTTCTTATTGTTACTGTCGCAATAGGTCTTTGGATGAGGAAAAAACGAAGATAGTGAACAACAAGGTATTTAGGTTTAACCGCGGTATTTAAACTAATTTGGATCTCCAATGGAATAAAAATTGTTTTCCGACCCAAATATTTAAATTTTTGGGCTATAGACGAAAGAAACTCCTCAAAAATACATTTAGAAAATGTAAAAGATTAAATAATAAAATGCAATGTAACTACTGGCGCATTTCAAAGATTAAATAATATTTTTAAAATTTCAAAGATTAAATAGTAAAAATCAATTAAAGATTCAAATGAGATAGTTGAATCAATTTTTATCATTAAGATGAGGAACTGTTTTCAGAATTAATGTAATTGAATCTAGATCGTGTTCGCTTGTTCCTAAAAACCAAGGGGCTGTATTCATTGAATCTACCTATGAGTATTTATGTTTCCCAAACAATTATTCTTTGAAATTAAAGTTCGTAATTACATCTTGAAGGGGATGTTTAATCTGAACCTCGACGACTCAGAATTCCTCTCTAGAGTGGAACGACTGTTTGTGGAATTCTGTGAGTTGGGTCTCCCTTCATCTCCCGATAACACCCCTTTCACTGAACCACTAAGTATCCTCACGAATAAGAAAGGATCTCTTTTGTTAAAAGCCCTCCTAGAATTAGGAGTTCATTATACTCAAGATCAGAACTGGAAACGCCGAGTGTTTGGCCTCTTTCTACTCATGTTTGTTATAAAACAAGAATCCTCCTTACGTAGCGCGAGTTCTAGGAGTTCAGACAGAAAAATGATACTCACTCGATACTGGGCGCTCGTTACGGACCCCGACCCCCGCGTCCGGAAATATGTGGACGATTGCGATCCGGAATTGACATATTTCGTTATTGCATGGACCTGGTATCCAGGGACGGTTGTGACGGAGTTGCCACCGACCTATGCCGCACTGGAAGCCGGAGAGATTCAAATCACGCTCCCCCTGACCGACGCACAAAGACAGCGGATTGACCTCGAGCATTACACCCAATCGTTTCCTCCACATGATGCCTCCCACCAAGCGGCTTACTTTTGGCGAGTAATTACGCTCCTTGTTGATCGCATGGGGCGGGGCGAAGCCGCTGAAATTATCCCCGAATTCCAGCAACTGATTGAGGCAAGCTTCCTGAATACCTCTTATCGCATTGAGCAGACCGGCTTAGAACAGGAATTTCCCCCCGTATGGGCGGCCATTTTTTCGGAGTATGACTATGCCGAGGTTATGTATTTGTTCCTCGTCCTATGGGGAGCTGAGCCCGCTGTAGGGGTGTACCCCCTGCTCGTTCACCTATTCTTAGATTATTACCCAAAATGGGAGGTCGATGCCCAATCATTCGATGACGTTCTAGGCGTCCCCCTAGCCCGAGTTGTGGTTGAATTACAGGATAGAGTGGCCCTTGGAAAACTCATGGGGCATTACCCGTATGATCCATATGGAATGGACTTCGAACCAGTAGGAGCAGTATATAACCGGTTGTTCGCGCTCGCAGATACGGCGGGGTGGGAGGAAGGAACCCATGACCTCCTTTTAGTACTTATCGAAGACATCACATACATTTATAAACATGAAACGGACGACCCCCGGAGGCATTGGGCCTTTGGACGACAATTGCTCACGGAGATTTTTGCTACCAACCTGAAAGCCTATCTTAAGAGAGGACTTCAGGTCAGCTCTGATTTAATAGAAACTCTCATTAAGTTTTACCTAGCGAGTCTGGAAAAACTAGAGGAGGAAAACGATTTTGAGTGGAATATCTATGATGAAATCCTCTCTTACCAAGACTGGCCCCCAACTGCCGACTTATATCCCCAACTTGTACAGATTGGCCATCACATCGCGCAGCACAAGGATATAGCCGCACGAAATGAGTGTCTCACCACCCAATGCCTTCCCTTGATGGAAGGAATGCTCGAACACACCCTTCTCACCCAAGATGCGACGTGGACGGTAGAAATTCTCTCCGCCATGGTGCACCATTACGCCCAACTTGAAGAACCGCGACTGGGCTTCATGGTGCTCCCCCGTGACGAACTCCGAGAACATTTTAAGCTTGTATTTCAGCAAGAGAATACCCTCCAATCACTGAAATCCCTCCTTCTCCAGAAGATAGGAACCGTGGTGTTCTGGCAGGAGATCCTCGAGCGATTATACACCCAGCATGGGATCGAGCTCTTACGCCTCTTCGGGGCGCTTCTCGGGCATATGCTCCGTGACTCGGACAATTGGGTGTTAGGCTTGGAACAAATCGGGGCGTTATGGGAAAACATCGCTATCAAAATTCCACGAATCCCACCAGAGTTAAAGTTGAGTCCCAAAGTAAGTACCAAAATCCCCCGAACCTTAGTAGAGATAAACCCCATAGACGCTTCCCGATTACGAATATTGTCCTATTTTCAAAATAAAGAATGTTATACCTTTGGAAAAATCGCCAAAGATCTTAATATCGATTATGGGGAACTGGAGGAACAGCTGGACATTTTAAGAGCGAATAATCTTATTGGAACCAAAACTGTTGAAGTGACTTCAAATCGGACATATCTTCGGACGTATTATCACATTACCGAGCAGGGGACGTTAGCTTTAGAGCAACCAACGAAAATAGGGACGAGCGAGGAGGAGTGGACGTGGTGGGTCACCCTGTATCGAGGATGCGCCGCTGATCCCTCGGTCCAACCCGCGCTGCGTAACTTTGCCACGGGGCTCACCCTTCCACTTCCGATTCGGAAATTGGTACTCCTCGTCTTAGCTCGTTATGGGACTCCCCTCCTCGAGTTCCTCCTGCCCCTCTACCAATGGCACCCGATGCCCCTCCGAATCGCCGCCATCCAAGCCTTAGGCTATATCCGAGATCCCCGCGCCGTAGATTCCCTTGTGGAGGCAATGCGCGACGAATCCGTAGAGTTGCGGAAAATGTGTGCGTGGGCCCTCGGTGAGATCCGAGATCCGCAAGCCCTTCCCTCCCTCATCATCCTTCGTGAAGATCCGAACATGAAGATCCAAATCGAAGGGATTAGGGCGCTTGGCAAACTCCAAGACGAGCGGGCGAGCCAATCCCTGTTAGACGAATGGGAAACCATGAAATCGCAAGCGCGGGAGGTCTATATACGGTGGATAATCTTCAACCCATGGAGGTTTGTGATGTGGCACCGAAAAGTGACAGCAATATTCACCGCGTTACAGGAACTCGGAATCGACTTATCAGAAGACCAACTTGCCGAGATGTATAGGTACAGACGGATACTCTATCCGGAGGCGCAGTAGTGGAGGATGATCCCCGCACCTTTAGCTGGGAGCGGATTATTCATCATCTCCTCGGGGGATCCCGATTTAGCATCCATAGAGTGATATCAATTTACTGTCTTCGGAGCCCCGTGTGGTGCCCACCCTGCTGGACACCATGCGGGATGAATCCCACGAACTGCGGGCCCGTTGTGCCTGGGCACTCGGGGAAATGCAAGACTCCCGGGCTTTTGATCCCCTTTTGGGTCTCCTAGCAGATCCTGAACCAGCAGTACGAATAGAAGGGATTCGCGCATTAGGAAAACTAGGTAATCCTCAAGCGATCCAACCGCTCTTTGACATTTGGGATGCCTTAAAAGCGCAGAAAAAGAAAATCGGCGATAGGGTACCTTCCGGGCTTATGGGAATCTATTGGAGTTGGAAAAAATCAGTCGAAGTGGTGAGGGAAGCCCTCCAACAGTTAGGGATCAATCCACCTCCTTAAACTGAAAAATAAAACATATTGACACTTTTTAAAAGAGGGATTCAAACAATAGAGGCATAAAGTGACCTCGAACTATTCGAACTGCCCGATATTATTTTATTTACACTACAACTCAGCTTATCAATCGTAAAATATACGATAGAACTCATATTTAAAGCTTATCTTAGAACTTTGGGCCATAAATAGCTTATCTAACCAAATTGATCCAACCCATGAATAAGTTAAGTACGGGAGAAATTTTTAATTTACCCCATCATTTACAAACCACTGCTTTAGCGATGGTCCTCTTACAAGAAGGAACAGTTAATGAAATTACTCAAGAAAGTGACAATACTCTTGATGTCACTCAAAAGAATTTAGCTACTCTCTACGAAATGGGTTTTATTGGAGTAAAACAAAAAAATGGGAACACAATAAATTTCTGCTTAATTTAACTGAAATCTGAAAATATCAGAATAAAAAAAGCAGATTGAGAGAACAGCTGTGGTTACTCGAGGATTTTCAAACTGTTTCTTAAATTTAGAACTTCAGTCCTACTTTTTTGAAGTATTCCCGAGCATGGATAAACTTTTCCCGGTCGATCCATTTTCTAAGCTGGACCGCTCCATCCTTCAAAACAATAGCACCCTCTGCCACAAGGGCTGGAACGATGCCAGTTTCATCTTGCTCGACGTATGCTTTTAGATCCTCTATGTGTTGGCTCTTCAATTGGGGGGACTCTTCCATGCCCTTGGTCACCATTACTTGACTTATTTCTTGTAAGGATGCTTCTACCTTAATAATCTCCTTTGATTTCAATTTTGATGGAGTAGCAGGTTCAAGTTCAGGCTCAGGACGGATCCAGGCGGTGCTTTCTTTAGGCACACCCTTTCCTTCGCCTATCTTCTCTTTATCGGCTTCTTCGAGTTCTATAATGATCGAAGCCGCCTTTCCTTTGTTCGCAACAATCCGATGTATGATAGCTCCATTTTCTGTATCTGAGGATACATGGACAACCCAACCCATCGCTCGGTACAATTTCTCAATATTCGTGACTTCTTGTTTTGCAATGTTCGGTTCGAGAACTTGGCGAATACGTCGTGTCCGGGCCATTAGTTCCATCAATCCCTTTCTATATTTTTTGATTGAATCTATTCGTTTATTCATCCATTTTTACTTGAGGGATGTTCGATTTCAAACTTAGATCCATATTAGGAGAGTTCAACCCCACTATATAATAGTTATATAAAGTTTGCCTTTTATTTGAAACGCATCTTTCAAAAATCCTCATGACTTGAATCATGAGGTCGCATCATATCATCGCCTTAATCTAGATTTACTGTAACAGTGAGACCATTTCCAAGCCGGAGTTACCCCCTTGCAGGGCATACGATCTAGGATACAGATTCTTTAAAGTTTTTATAAAAAAGGGTCTAAAATATCATAAGTTTTCAAAAAAAGTTCTTTATGAAATCAATTATCGGTTTATTGCGATTTATGTCTTTTATATTTTCCAAAAAGCTTATAAAATGTACCAAACGCAAAAGATCGTCCAATTATTTGGGCTTTGTTAGTTTTATCATGTTTTGTATTAAAAATCATAATGCGGTTATACCACCGTCGATAACCAAGGTTACACCTGTAACCCAAGCAGCTTCATCTGAAGCCAAATAGAGGCATCCATACGCGATATCAATGGGTTGGCCAATACGCCCTAATGGATAACCTTGTGCCCATATTGGAACCATTTCTTCCCACGTCTGGCCTTCTTTCAGCCGGGTTAGGGGCATAGCAGTTTCCACCAACCCAGGACAAACTGTGTTAACCCGAATTTTTTTGGGGCCATAAGAGATGGCTAGGGCTCGTGTTAAATTCACAACGGCCCCCTTGGCGGCGCTATAGGCATGCGCATCGTTTTGACCGCGTAATCCCGAGACACTCGCGATATTGATAATTGATCCGCCCCCAAATTTAATCATTTCAGGAATCGCATATTTACTTGTAAAATAGATCCCTTTCACATTAACATCTATTACAAGATCCCATTTATCAGATGAGGTTTCATGAATTTGGGTGCGATCGATCACGCCTGCATTATTCACAAGAATGTCTAAGCGCTTCCAGTGGATTATGGGAGACATGACCATCTTTTTCGCGTCTTCCTCGATTGATATATCACCGGGAATAGCAATGGCCTCACCACCACTTTTAGTAATTGAATGAACAACTTCTTCCAGTTTTATAGCACGCCGTCCGCTAATTGCGACCTTTGCGCCCTCTTTGGCAAACAGCTCGGCGGTGGCTCTCCCTATTCCAGTGCCACCCCCAGTGATAAGAGCCACTTTGTCGGGGAGTCTCATTTTTGTTCCTTCCGTCCGTTTTATTTGATCTATTAAACATTTGGCGTAGTTCATTAATGAACCTAATTATGTATTTCCTTTAACTTAGCTTCCCTGTATTCAGGTGAAGCCATTTAGGGTCTTCAACGAACGAGTGATTATATATAAGGTAGGATTATTGTGTTAATGCTTTTGGTCTTCATTCTTGTACTTATAAAAAAGATCAGAAAACTTCCTAGCACTTTATCGCTAGCATTAACTTGATGGACGAAGAAAAACTATAATACTGAAAAGAATCAAATTCAATTCTAAGGCTAAAATAATAGATTTTCATTCTGGAAAGGTGGATACAAGTTGGTCGACATTATAGAACTTTTGGAGCAATACTGGCGTGATTATCAGAAGATCATGATAGCTGGGGTTCTCATAATATTTATAATAATTGTTCAAAGAATCCTGGTTCGGGCTGCAAAGAAATCAGTCAAGAAAGCCCAATTACCACCAGAAGCGGCTAACGGGATTGTGCTTATAATCCGACTAGCAGCTGTCTTTGCCATTTTCGCCACTCTTACAGGTTATGCTGGGCTGACCTCGGAAGCCCTAGCTTTGTCAACATTTATCGGTGCAGCCGTGGGTTTTGCTTCTGCTCAAACTATTGGAAATGTGATTGCAGGAATCTATGTGATGATTACGAGACCTTTCCGGATTGGAGATTATATTAAAATCGGTGCAGAGGAGGGTATTGTTCGAGAAATCTCATTGAACTACACAAGGATTCAAGCTTTCGATGGTACCCGCGTTTTAGTTCCGAATCGGAATGTCATCAATCAAACATTACGAAGATATCGACGATATGTCAGAACAGAAGAGGAACGTGAAGAAGCACAGGAGAAGGATACTGCGTTTAACAAAGCATTGTCATTTTTGCGGGATCAAATTGGTGAGGAAAAAGAAATTTACATATACCCATTTGATGTAGCCATCCATGCATCTTATAGTATGAAAACAGCAACAAAAGTGTTTGACGAAGTATGTGAACAATGGACGGAAAAATTTGGCTATCCCCCAACCTATTTCGTCTCTGAACTCCCCTCATACCAAACCATCTATAAGTTCTTTATTACAGTAGAAAATCCTATGAAAATCTTCCAACTCAAGCCAGAGTTTCTGAAAACGATTTTAGCTAAATTAGAGCAGACGCAATCCCAAACATAAGGAATAAAGCAGTTCAAATATGGTAAATCTATGGACCTACTTCCAAACTTCCGTACTCCGTTCTAAAACGTTCTACAGTCTAATTTTATAATAGTAAATCGTCAGAAGAATAAAATCTTAAGATCGAATGGTGCCAGCACACAGGCTCCAAGAATAACTCAGGAGATCTATTGCCGCAATTACCCGGTAGGAGATTATTCCGGTATAACAACCAAATCTTTTAAGACATATAAAATGCATTCGCCTAGTTTTCGCAAAAATGTTTTTTAAAAAAATTATAGAACCAAGTATTAAGCAAGAAATGNNCAAGTATTAAGCAAGAAATGGGGTTTAAACAAAAAATGGGAAAAGATTAGGTGCTATTTCTTGCTTTTGACAGGTTATTTTAAACGCGAAAGTGATTGTGGGACGTTGGATGCATAAAAGTTGTTTAAAATCACATCTTTGCTAATAGCCGATCCCAAACACAAGAAGGATTTACCAGATGTTTAATATCGAACATAAAAAGTTTTTCACCGCCTTTTAATGAGCAAATTCACTCATAGAGACTTGGTATAGTTTTTGAATATCTTAAAAGGAGAGATTGACTAAAATAAAGTCTTTTCCATCTAGCTGGAGCGTTTAAAACCCAAAAAATTTCTAATAATAGTAATTAAATGGCTAAAAATGTCCTCTATTAAGAACATGTTTACATTTGAACAACAATTCAATTCAACTGGCTCAAGAAGCCATTTTAAGAGAGATTTTCAAGTACTTGGAAGTCCTCTGCAATTCGGAACAAAACTTGATGGTTTAGGTGGTTCGTTTCTTGATTACTCTATCATAGGTAAGGGCGTTCTGTTTCCACTCAGGATTCTTTGAGTGAAGTTCCTCTAAAATTGTTTTCCGAATCTCTGATGTGGCCATTCCATCGTACATCTCCGCTTCAACTTTACTAGCAATATCCCGGGAAACATCAACAGGTGCACCTGCTTTGACTGCACTCACAACGACTTTTTCTCTAATGAAGTCCTCTTGATGTCCAGCTCTTTTCTTCACCTTCTTACTCATAAAAATCACCAATAATTATTAAATGGTTTTCAATATAANNAAATTATAAATTTATTGATTAGTTTATTATACTAAAAATGATTCTATCAAGTTTTGTTGAAATACCATATCACCTTTCTTTTCGAAGAATCTTTCGGTTATGTAAAGTTTTTATGGAATCGCTATTTCGCCCTCTTTTTTACTTGATCCCTTGTGTTAGGGACGATATCGCAAAATATACGCCCATTCTTTGAGTTATCCTCCCCAACAGTCTACTACAGGAGGATTATCTCGCATAATTTTATGAGGCTGCAGATAATTGTAATAAAACACGAATGCGTTGAGAAACTCTTGTACACGTCTCTGGAATTTAAACCCTTGAATTTTAAAATTTTAAACTAATATTTAGGGTCTTGGATCATGAAAGAATTCTAAAGAAGGGGATGTAAAATTTTCGCCCAAATATGTCTAACCTCCTGGGAGAACCTTTATCATTCTCATACAAAGGGAAAGGGCAGTCTCTATGAAGGAACTTGCCAGACAGTTGGGTGTGAAAAGCGTATACTCATGTAGCCGCTGAAACTACTCAAATTTCGGAAACAAAGGATGTTGTTTCTATTCTGAAAATTCATGGAAGACTCGGTGCAGCTTCTTTTTACTAAAACTCAATTTGATCACCCTGTGATTTTTAAAGGTCAAAATAACGAAAACAGCGAAAAACCGCCTATAATCCAAAAGAAATTCCATCTAATACCATAACCTTTAAAATTCGCTCTTTTCTGGCTTATTTCAAACTTAATCCAATACTTAGGGTTAGGTTTAAGGTGAGCTTATGAAATAGTAAACTGGCTTACCATCCGAATTCTTACCACAATTTTATAAAAGGTTGGAGATAAGCTTACATCGATTCTCCTACTTTATAGGAGAATATATAATAGACTATTATTTGCTAAAGACCAGTTTCTTGCCAAATTCTCTCCGATCCTAAAATTTAGCTTTATTCTTGCGATAAAAACTTACACATCTTTTCAAAATCTGATAATATATCTTTTTTCCCAA
>JABAOC010025308.1_pt4 | contig 10552 bp, 12 predicted proteins | sample 7062161 | NCBI WGS metagenome assembly JABAOC01 (sample SAMN14538625, study PRJNA623070) | marine sediment metagenome | biome: marine biome [ENVO:00000428]; feature: marine pelagic biome [ENVO:01000023]; material: deep marine sediment [ENVO:00002113] | place: India: Gulf of Khambhat ...
GTTGAGTACGCTTCATCATGTCTTTAGCTCGGAGTCTGATTTCTTCTCCTTTTTCAAAAAGCTTTGAAACGTCTACTTTGATTCCTGTAATGTTGTTAAGCTGCTTCAATGCAGCTGCTGCGGCTTCTGGGTCAGGATAATTATAGAATGATTGAGCAAGCAGAGCAACTGCAGGGACGTTGCGTTCGGCACAATAACGCATGATTAAGGCTTGGGGGCCTACCATGTAGCCTTCTTTTAAAACTTTGACCCCTTTTTCCTCTAGTAGGTTAAGTACGTTAAGACTTGACGCAGAACCAAATACTTTAGGCTCATCGATATCTTGACGGTTCTGCACAGGTATCCCTCCTATGGGAACCAGCATCTTGACATTTTTCGATGTCGTCCAATCTATGAAACTTCGTATTAAGCGTTGTACACCTTTTGCCGGTATTGCCGTTTCCGCAATTGTAACAAGCAAATCGTCTTTTCCAAATATCCGCATAGGTGAATATGGTAATCCTTTGTGTAACACCACAACTGGCGGCAACAAGTCTGAGTCGACGTATGCCATTTCCTCCAGTTCAAGTTGAGATATAGTATGTGATGAAGCTAGCACTCCAACAAGACCTACGTCTGGAAATCCGCAGAGCATTGTAGCTCCAGAAGGAATAGATTTTCTTTCAACGAATTTTATAGGAATTGCCAAGGAACTTTCCCTCTGATCCCTTTAGTCATTAAGGCTTTCCAAAAAAGGTTGCGGTAAAATCCAAATGCTATTTAAGCACGCGCTGAATCTTAAGGAAAGTGAGAAGCAATGGTACTGGAACGTCTCGGCTCATCTATTTATGGCGCCTTGAAAAAGGTTTTCAAGGCCGCTGTTGTGGACGAAGCTATAGTCAAGGAGCTCGTTCGTGATATTCAACGAGCGCTTTTGCAGGCTGACGTAAACGTAAAGCTGGTTCTCAGAATATCAAAGCGAATCGAAGATCGGGCTTTGAAAGAAGAGCTTCCACCTGGGATTTCCCGAAAAGAGCATGTGGTGAAGGTGGTTTATACGGAAATTACCAGTTTTCTCGGAGAAAAATCTGTTCCGTTGAAGATTGAACCGGGGAAACGCCGTACTCTCATGCTTGTTGGTATTCAAGGCTCAGGGAAAACCACCGCCTCAGTCAAGCTTGCCCGATATCTGCAAAAAAGAGGGTTAAAACCTGGGCTAATATGTGTAGACACCTTTAGGCCTGGTGCCTTCGACCAGCTAAAACAGTTGGCCAACCGCATCAACGTTCCCATATACGGCGATGTAAAGTCAAAAAACGCTGTCGACATTGCTAAAAGAGGATTGAAGGAATTCAAAAACCGGGATTTTGTTGTAATTGACACTTCTGGGCGCCATAAGGAGGAGAAAGGGCTCATAGAGGAGATGAAGCAGCTGGAGAAAGCCATCAGGCCAGACGAAGTCGTGCTTGTTATAGACGGCACCATAGGACAGCAAGCCGCGATACAAGCTAAAGCTTTCCACGAAGCCACACCCATAGGCTCAATCTTAGTGACAAAACTCGACGGCTCAGCCCGTGGAGGAGGGGCCCTATCGGCAGTTGCAGCAATAGGATCTCCAATCAAATTCATCAGCACCGGCGAAAAAATCGTCGACCTTGAAGCCTTCGTGCCATCCCGCTTCGTCGGGCGCCTCCTAGGTATGGGAGACTTGGAGAGCCTCATAGAAAAAGTCCGTGAGGCCGAAATCAAGATCCCTGAGAAAAAAGCTAAGCAGATACTAAGCGGCAAATTCACGTTGACAGACATGTACGAGCAATTCGAAACCATGAAAGGCATGGGTACCTTCAGACGCCTCCTAAAAATGCTGCCGGGCATATCTTACAACATACCAGACGAGATGATCGACATGGCTCAAGACAGACTGGAAAAATGGCGAGTCATGATTCAATCAATGACTCCAAAAGAACGTGAAAACCCTAAATCCTTCTCTTCCTCCCGCATACGCCGCGTGGCAAGAGGTTCAGGTACTTCCGAAAAAGAAGTTAAGGAGCTGCTTCGACAATATAGCATGATGCGGCGGATGATGAAACAACTACGACGTAAAAAGCTTCCTTTCTTAACTGGAAAGAAGCTTCCCAAAGGCTTCAGGTAGGCAGCAAAATCAATGGAAATTCTTGAAACAGCCGCGCAGATGCTGGCCAAACAGCCTCTGTGCGACCATTGCTTGGGCAGGCAATTCGCCCTCCTAGGATATGGCATGGAGAATGAAAACCGAGGGAAAGCCATCAAACTACTACTTACTATGCAAGGGCATCAACTTGCCCTTTCAAAGGACGAAGCTGGCGCAGTTCTCTTAGAGACAATTGCGGCAAACGGTTACTTTGATATGGCTCGTGACATTTTAAAACGCTTCAACAAACAGGCACGGACAGAAAGGCCATGCTGCCTTTGTGAAGGGAAATTGGAAAACATTGATGCCCTGGTGGATAGAGCTTCTAAAGAGCTGAAAGCCTATGAGTATGCCACTTTTTTGGTCGGCATAGAACTGCCGCTTGAAGTAGCGGAACGAGAGGACGAGTTTAAAGCTCGCTTCAACGTTACCCATGGCGAAAGCATGAGAAGCCAATTCAGCCGCGACATCGGAAAACGGCTGTGCGAGATAATCGACAAACAAGTTGACTTTGGAAAACCGGACATAGTTGTACTCGTAAATCCCTTCAGCAACCACATCACGCTACAGGTGAATCCCCTCTACATTGCTGGGAAATACAGAAAAGTCACTCGTGGAATTCCTCAGTCGCAGTGGCTGTGCGGGGAGTGTGGCGGAAAGGGCTGTGAAAGGTGCAACTGGACTGGGAAAAAATACCAAGAATCCATTGAAGAGCTCATCGGTATTCCCATGCTGAAAACTGTGGAAGGCAGAGACATCGCTTTTCATGGTGCTGGCAGAGAGGATGTGGATGTGCGCATGCTAGGTTCTGGGCGGCCCTTCGTCTTGGAGGTTAAAGAGCCTAGGAGACGTTACGTTGATTTGCAGAAACTTGAGCAGATGATTAACGAAAGTGCCAAGGGGAAGGTTGAGGTGCACAATCTTCGGTTTGCTGACAAGGATGTTGTCAGGCGGTTTAAGAAGGCAGAGGCAGCGACGAAAGTCTATAGAGCGATAATGGGGTTTGACAGAGATGTTTCTGACAAAGAGCTAGAGAGGATAGAGAAGACGCTTTCTTGTGTCACCGTTAGTCAGCAAACACCCCAACGTGTTCTCCATCGCCGCGCTGATTTGACACGAGAAAAGTACATATATAAGGCAAAGGTAAAGAGGATGTCACCTAACCGCGCAGAAATCAAAATCCGTTGTCAAGGAGGCCTCTATATAAAAGAGTTGGTTACCGGAGATGAGGGTCGCACAGAACCGAGCGTAGCGAGTATTCTAGATATCATAGCAACGCCTCTCGAATTAGACGTATTAAGCGTGGTTACAGGAGAAGGAAAATGAAGTCAAAAGGTTACCGTCGTAGAACTCGTTCTCTGCTGCGAAAAAAGGCAAGGGAAAGGGGAAAGACTGGGCTGAGCAAAATACTGAAAGAATACAAACCTGGTGACCGAGTGATTGTAAGCTTAGACCCAAGTGTCCATAAAGGCATGCCTCACCGCCGTTTTCACGGAAGAGTCGGCATCGTAGAGAGCAAAAGAGGGCGCGCCTATGTAGTGAACGTTACTCAAGCAGGGGCTGTAAAGGAAATAACAGTTAGACCTGAACATCTTGTACTTTTTGAAGCGTGATCTGGGGGGAAGACTAACAGTATGCCTAGAAAAGCGTTAAAAGAAAAAATGTTGACGGTGCCAGAAGTTAAGCAGCTATTGGAAGCTGTTGGAGAAGAGAATCTAGATCAGTTTCAACGTCGAGCCCTCGATTATACTGCCAAGTTTACCAGAGTAGAGGCAAAGTCCGCTAAAGAGCTTGTGAAAGGTTTGATAGACAAGTTTGGAATTGAAGAAGAGGAAGCTGTGCAGATGGTGAATTGTATGCCTGGAAGCATCGAGGAGATTCGCGTTTTCTTGGCGGGCGGCCGAAAGATTGTCGAAGTGCAAAAATTGAAAGACATTCTGAAATTTTTGAATCAGCATCGGAAAAAGGAATAAGAGCTTTCAGCGCGTAATAGTATATTATTTCGGTTGAAGTGCCGAGAGTATAGGGTATGGAGAAGAGATACGAAGAACACGCCTACGTACTGGATTTTCTACCTCACGGTCGAGCAGGGATACGGCCCAGTTACCGAGCGGGGGCGGTTGTCCAAGTGTTAGGTGAGGATTTTTTCACTCTTTTGGAAGCCATAGTGAAAGAAGGCTTAGTCCTTAAGCCTCAAGACCGCGTTTACGTTGGAAAGGAAAGAAGGGAAAGGATCACATACATAATTGGCCGAGTGAGCTTCGACGAGTTGACTGCAAACGCTAAAATGGAACTACCAAATGTGGTTGAGAAAATTGTTTTGACACGTGAAGATTGGTTCGTTAGCTTCTTCAATACTGCTCAAGCCATAACTCCACGTATGCATGCGATGGAACTCATACCCGGTATTGGAAAAAAGTATATGTGGCAGATTATCAATGAGCGTGAACGAAAGCTCTTTGAAAGCCTTAAGGACCTGCAAAATCGCACTAACTTGCCAGATCCAACTAAACTGATAACTAAGCGTGTTGTTGAAGAGCTGGCGGGAGAGAGCAAGTACCGGCTGTTTACTCGAGCGCCTTAGTGGAAGGCCTCCATGAGTCTTTATCGAAAAGCAAAACGCCTAATCCACACTTATGGGATCATTCCAAAGAAGCATCTGGGCCAGAATTTTGTGGTTGACGAAGGCTTTTTGCAGCATCTGGTCTCCTATGGTGCTTTGGAGCGGTCAGATGTCGTCCTAGAGATCGGTGCAGGTTTTGGCTTTCTTACACGTCTCCTAGCTGAGAAGTCGCGGAAAGTCGTTGCAGTAGAAGTGGATGCTAGATTTGCGCCGATACTGCAGAGTAGGCTTGCTGACTATGAGAACATAGAGTTGATAGAAGGTGATATTTTCAAGGCAGCTGTACCACCTTTTAACAAGGTGATTTCCAACCCCCCCTTCTCAATATCCTCGCCTCTGCTTCTTTGGCTTCTCAAGAAAACCTTTGACTTAGCTGTCTTGACGTTTCAAAGAGAGTTTACTGAGCGCCTTGACGCAGATATAGGCACTGAGAAGTATAGTCGTCTAACTGTTTTGACATACTACTATGCTGAAGTGGAAGTACTAGATGATGTTCCCAGAAAGGCGTTTTATCCTCCACCCGAGGTCGATGCAGCAATGGTGAAGTTGAAACGCAGAAGACTACCTCCCTTCAAAGTAAGAGACCAGAAAGCTTTCAGTGAAGCTGTGCAGATTCTCTTTACGCAACGTAACAGAAAAGTTCGAAACGCTGTTCTCCCAATCCTTCGTAAATACGGGTTAAAAGGGACTGCAGCGAAGAAGAGAGCCGACTCTCTTCCTTTTCACAATAGACGTGTCCGCAGGTTGGCACCAGAAGACTTTGGGGCATTAGCTAATGAACTTCCAGCATAAGAAAATCCTTTTTGAAAAGCGCGTTTTTGTTGTTTCCAGAGAAGTATATGAACCTGAAGAAGACACTTTTCTCCTAGCCCGAAGCCTTGGTGTGAAAAAAGGTGAAAGAGTTCTAGACATGGGAACTGGTTGTGGAATCTTGGCTGTGTTAGCTGCCGAAAAAGCGAGCAAAGTAGTAGCCGTAGACATTAACCCGCACGCTGTGACTTGTGCAAAGAAGAATGCTGAACTAAACGGAGTTGCAGCAAAAATTGAGACGCGGAGAGGAGATCTCTTTGGCGCTGTGGAAGCAGACTCAAAATTCGACACGATTCTCTTTAATGCCCCTTACCTACCCGTAGAACGATGTGAAGGGAAAAACTGGATCGAGAAAGCTTGGACAGGTGGGAAGACCGGACGAAATGTCATTGATCGATTTATCGACAAGGCTTCAACGTATTTAACTAGAGATGGCCGCATCCTATTGGTACAGTCAAGCCTTTCAAACATAAGAGAAACGCTGAAAAGGTTTTCTCAACACAAGTTACATGCAGCAATAGTTGCTGAGAAAAAGCTGGATTTTGAGAAAATCGTGTTGATTGAAGCTCGACGAGAGCGCTCATATTCGGCTTCCTAGTCGCCGAAACGAAGCCCTTTACCTCAAATGCTTCGACTCTTCTTCTATGTCTGCAGCCGAGCTCCAAGTGGGACAGATTGCTGAAAACAGTTTTTTCCGGAAAGCCGGTTTCTGCCGTTAGATCAATAGCAGCTATGGACGACAGATGCTGTAGAAAAGCTTTTTATTTTTTGCCCCAGATTAGGATAGCGGTGGCTTATCATGGGAAAGAAAGGCAGAGCGATAGTGGAAGTCAATGTAAGTCAGCTGCTGAGAGACTTAAATTCAGCATATGCGGATGAGTGGATAGCCTATTTTTACTACACCTGGGCTGCAGACTTCGTGGAAGGACTCTGCTATCCGAACGTGGCGAGCGAGCTTGATAGGATAGCGAAAGATGAATTTGAACACTTGAGCGAGTTGGCTGAAAGGATTTTTGAGTTAGGAGGCGAACCAGAGAGAGACATCGAAGACCTTCAGAAAATCGCCAACTGCAAAAAAGTAGTGTTCCCCAAGAACGAGAGAAATCTTGAAGGTGTGCTCAAAGCAGTCGCAGAAGCCGAAGGATGTGCCATCGACGTGTACAACAAGCTAATCAAGAACCTGTCTCCTTGTTACGAAAAAGACCTCAGAACCTTCCATCTCATAGAGCATATTATGTCAGAAGAAATACAACACGAAGAAGCCTTCGAAAACTTGCTACCGAAAAAAGCCTAAGAAATGGAGTCCAATCCGCTAGCTTCTACTCTTTTTTTCGTATTCCTCAGCGCATCTGGCGCAACAAAATACGTGCTCTTCGCCGCCTATGGCTCGTGTATAAACTGCAAATTCGCATTTTTCACCTGAGATTTCTATGCTGCACTCTTCACACTTTATGAATTTCGTCACTTCTTGCTTCCCTCCTGTTTTTTCTGATAGTCTTTTATGGCTTCATGCAACGCGTCTGCAGCGAGGTTTGAACAATGCATCTTTATCGGTGGAAGACCACCTAAGCTGTCTGCGACGTCGCCTCGTGTAATTTTCATGGCCTCATCTAAGGTTGTACCCTTAGCCAACTCGGTTATCATGCTGCTTGTCGCAACTGCTGCGCCGCAGCCGAAAGTTTTGAACTTAATGTCTGCGATGTGGTTGTCTTTGACTTTGATGTAAATGGTCATCATGTCGCCGCAGACAGGGTTCCCAACAGTGCCTACGCCGTCAGCGTTTGGAATCTCCCCAACGTTCCGAGGGTTTCTGAAATGTTCCATGACTTTTTCGCTATACACTTTCCTTCAACTCTTTCGGCGTCAATGGTGACATAGCGCGCAGCCTTTTAACTATATCGGGCAATAAGCCTACCGCATAGTCAACATCTTCCTCACTGTTTTGCTTGCCCAAAGTAAACAGCAATGAGCCGTGAGCCTCCTCATGCTTGAGCCCGATGGCTCGCAATACGTGGGATGGCTCTAATGTCTTGGCTGTGCAAGCTGACCCGGAGGACGCTGCTACGCCTGCCATGTCTAGATTGAGAAGCATTGACTCTCCTTCAATGAAGCTGAAGCGGACCGCCACGTTATTAGGCAGCCGGTTCGACGGATGGCCGTTCAAGAAGGAGTGTGGAATTTCCAAGAGTTCTTTGATAAACTTGTCCCGCAGCTTAGTCAGCCTTTTACCCTCTGCGTCCATCTCAGCCTCTGCAATTTCTGCCGCCCTTCCCATACCTACAATGCCTGGCAAGTTCTCTGTCCCAGATCTAAGCCCTTGCTCTTGGCCTCCTCCGAGGATAAGCGGCTCCAGCCTGGTTCCTCTTTTAATGTAAAGCGCTCCAACACCTTTTGGTCCATACATGTCGTTTGAAGAGATACTCAGCAGATCAATGTTTTCTTCTTGAACATCCACTGGCACCTGTCCTACTGCAGCGGTTCCATCTACATGTAAAAAGGCATTTTTGCTGTGCACGATCGTACCTACTTCTCTTATTGGTTCAATGGTCCCAATTTCTCCGTTTGCGTACATTACGGAGACAAGAATCGTCTCATCTTTCAATTCCTTTTCTAACCCTTCAAGGTCAACTATGCCGTATTTGTCAACGGGCAAAAAAGATGTTTTAAACCCTTGCTTCATCAGAAACTTGCAGACGTTCATCACAGACATGTGTTCTATGCTCGTTGTTATGATATGTCTTCCACGGTCTTTATTTCTAGTAGCCACTCCTCTGATCGCCCAGTTGTTGCTTTCGGTTGCGCATGATGTGAAGAAAATCTCCGTCTTATCTGCTCCAATGAGGCTGGCAACCTTTTCTCGGGCCTCCTCGAGTCCCTTTCTCGCCTCTTGTGCGAAAGAGTGTAATGAAGCGGGGTTTCCGTAGAACTCTTTGAAATATGGCTTCATGGCTTCAATGACACGATAGTCAACAGGCATACCTGCAGTGTGGTCCATGTAGACCTTTCTCATCGCCACGGCCTCTCAGCTTCCCTTCTTAATCAGAAAGTAAAGCTTATTCCCATCTTTCTCAACTTTCAACAGTTTATGGCCTAAACGTTTTGTCAAGCTCTGTATATCCCTCTCTGCCGCTGGGTCATCTGCCCAAATCGCTAAGGTTTCCCCTTTTTTCATCTTGTCCAATTCCAATCGTGTCCTGAAAACAGGCTCAGGACAGAAGAGCCCTAGACAATCCAATGTTCTATCAGCTTTCGCATTCTTTGTCAAGGTCGAACCCAAGCTTTCTCTGTTAGGGGTCAAGAAAAGGTTTGCTATAGCTGGGGTTTGCCCAATTGAAAAAGAGTTTCGAGCAGCCTCGCCGTGAACCTACGTCTTATTTAGGTCTCTATCTCCATAGCAACGCCATTTTCCAACAGGACTTTGGCGTTTTCAACAGGCAATGTCGCCACATCTTCAACCAGAAACGGACCATAAGACTTCAAGTCCACTCCTATAATGGCTGGAACTTCTTGGAGAAAACGAAGCAGCCGTTTTTTCGACGGTTCAGTTTCTTCCTTAATGTTTAAGATCTTTCCCCGCAACGAGCCTTTCAGAAAAGACTGGAATTTTTCAAAGGAAGGTCGCACTTCAAGAAGCATTCCTTCTTCTTCCCGTGTCAGTGCTCCTCTTTCCATAAGTTTTCCAGACTCTGCTTGGCTAACTAGTTTTTTGAAACGCAGCGTGGCAAGCTCTCTTATCAATCGTTTAAGATTTGACAGTTCTTGCGAAATTAACCTTGCCTTAGCTGACTTTCGATCCAGCATCCGCCCTTCCTGTCGAGTTCGACTCACGTAATCCGCCAGTTTTACGTAGAAGTCCCTAGGAAGTTTCTGCAGTTCCGTATTTTCTTTTTCTTTTAACCAAGCCTTATAGAGTTCATCATACACGATTGCTATTCCACCACTTGAGCTGCGCCTTTACAGAGGAGGAAAACGGCTGCTGCGGTAGGTAACTCCACATGCCGGTTATCCTTAAAGGGTCCATATACCGCATCTCCTACTCGAAACTCAGGAGCTTCAACAACATCAACTATCACTTGTCCCTCTTTAAAAGCTACTGCTCTCCTCAAAGGATCAAAATCGTCAAAGCCGCTGAAGGGCGCCTCCACTTTCATGAACCCAGTCTTCCCATGTAGACTCCCAGCCAATCGAATCAATCGATGAATATCCGTGGTAACGACTGTATCGATTTTCGCTGATTTTTGGTCAATTACCCATTGGACAACCTTTTCCCAGTTTTTCGGACCTACACCTTTCACGCTTATCCACTTCTTATTCTTCCAACGCTCAAGAAGCGTTTTTTGATTTCTGACTAATGAGTTAACGGCATTTTGGCTCAAGCCCATTGTTTCAAGCTCGCTAGGAGTTGCTTTTGGCAGAAATTCATGGATTTCTTCTGCAATACGACCTCTCCAACCTAGATCACGCAGATCGAGGGCAACGGCAATTCTTCCTCTGTCTATCAGTTTATGCATTTTTGTCTTCAAGCCCAATCCGATAACATAATCCACGATTTCCTTCCGCGCCATAGAACCAAGAGAAAGAATGCTTCCGCTTTCAACTTGTGCGTGATAACCACGATGTCCACTAAAATACACCTTCACCTCGTCGCTAGAAAAGCCAAAATCATTCATTAACATATCCCTCAGCTTGATCGTTTCTTCTTTGGTAGATTCTAGACAGTCGTCGCATGTCCAAGTCTTACTGTCAAATTTCGCTTTGCTGCACATCGGACATTCCTTGGGGGATGGTCCTTTACCGGCAAAACCACAATGGCTACAAATCCACCTGTCATGAACCTTGCCGCATGGCGTGGGAATGTGGTCTGCGTCAATATCAAAAACCAGATCTGCCCCAAGCCAGTCTTTCTTATCCATGTCAGCCTCAGGACTTTCATAATAGGCACTGGAGTAATAGACATCTGAGGGATTTGT
>JABAOC010022733.1_pt3 | contig 10551 bp, 8 predicted proteins | sample 7062161 | NCBI WGS metagenome assembly JABAOC01 (sample SAMN14538625, study PRJNA623070) | marine sediment metagenome | biome: marine biome [ENVO:00000428]; feature: marine pelagic biome [ENVO:01000023]; material: deep marine sediment [ENVO:00002113] | place: India: Gulf of Khambhat ...
ATCCTTTGTGATGATTTGTCTTGCCACGGCGGCAATAAAAAAATTCCGCGAAAACAAAATTTTAGCAAATTTTCTTCGTGGAGCACGTTTTGCGGTTATCGGCCTGGTTCTTGATGCCGGTGTAAGTATCGGCAGGAGTTCCGTAGTTGATCTTGCAACTGTTTTAATTGCCGCTGCAAGTATTATCTGTTTGTTCAAGTACAAAGTAAATCCGATTTGGGTCCTGCTTGGTGCGGGAACTGTAGGATTAATATTGGGGGGTGGATAACACAGCTTTTCCAACCAATCAACAACGAATCCAATTTTCGAAAAGAGGAATAGTATAAATCAGCAAATCAGGTGATGTGTTAAATGATACTTGAAACGTTTATTGTGGCCGGTCTTGCAAAGCTTGGATTTGTTGTGACTGCAGTGAAGATCAACAAACGGAAGAAGCAAACCAGGGAGGTAGTGAGGAAAGAAAAAATCCAACGAATCAGTCGAGGGATAAGGCGTAAAAAACGTAAAAGAGCTCCTCAGGCATAGCCTGGAAATCCCAATAAAGCTAAATTATGAAATAGGACAAGACAAGACTCAATACAAGAAACTGATAGCCGATGGATATGACAACAGATATCAATTTCAGAACAAGTCAAACAGGCGCAAGAAAAGCAAGGAAGCTGAAAGATAATTCAAGCTGCTCGACCTCAGTAAGGAAGATTGCAATAGTTGGCCTACCAAATACCGGTAAGAGTCAAATATTCAATAATCTTACAGGTGAATACACTCTGGTCGCCAACTATCCACTCACAACCGTTGAGATGAATAAAACAAAATGTCTGATAGACGGCCAGGTCTATGAGGTCATTGATACACCGAGTCTTCATTGTCTTTACATCCATTCTGAAGAAGAGCTTATAGTCCGCAACATGCTATTTTCTGAAAAGCCGGACATAATACTCCAGTGCATAGACGCCAACCAATTGAAACAATCACTGACGCTTACAGCCGATCTTCTTGAACTGGGAATTCCAATGGTAATATCGCTCAATGCCATAGATGAGACCGCCAAAAAGGGAATATGGATTGATTCAGACAGGTTAGCACAAATTTTAGGCGTACCTGTCATCGAGTCTATTGCCGTTAACGGCATGGGAACAAAAGAACTTAAAGCTGCTATAGGCAAAACTCGAAGAGGCAAATCTAATCTAAGGTATGGAACATTAATAGAACACGAGATATCAGCCATTGCTTCGGAGCTTCCGGAAAAAATACACTTTAAGCGTAAGGTTGCAATTCTTCTTTTGCTCAAAGATCCCTTCCTTTCAGAATACCTCACAAAAGAATACGGCCGTGAAAAAGTCGCTCCGCTGACAGAGCACGTAAGCAGGTTCAAACGACAATTCAACGGACACCTCGGTCGTGCCTTGAATAACAAGCGTAACCGCTGGGTGAATGAGTTGGCCGAAGCAACAATAAGAAAGCAAAAGATTACTCCCGGTCAATTTTCTGTCGCCTTTGGTCGATTGAGCCGCCACCCGGTATTCGGAATTCCGATTCTACTGACGGTGGTTCTTATTATGTATCTGCTTGTCGTCAACGTCGCCAATGGAATAGCAGGCTGGATGGGACAGACTCTATGGGTTCCTGTCGAAAGTAAAATCGACAGTCTTGTAACAATCGTATGGCTGAACGAATTCCTGATAGGTGATTATGGTATCCTTTCATTAGGCTTAGCTAACGCGTTTTTGACAATCCTGCCAATACTCTCTGTTTTTTTTCTCGCATTCAACATCCTTGAAGACATCGGTTACATTCCAAACTTGTGTGTTTTGACGAAAAGGATTTTTGGTAAAATCGGTTTGAGCGGAAATGCCATTTTACCTATCACTTTAGCATTCGGCTGTAAAACTATGGCAACGCTCACCACAAAAAGTCTTCAATCTAAAAAAGACAGATTCATATCGATATATTTAATAGCCTTCGGCATCCCTTGTGCGGCCCAGATGGCTCTGAATATGAGCATACTCGGTCGATTGGGTATACAGGCCTTTACAATAGCATTTTCCGCACTGATCGTTTTATGGATTAGCGTGGGAGTAATATTGAATAAAATCCTAAAAGAGGAAAAGAAAAGTGATTTTATATATATGCTTCCAGATATACGTCTGCCAAATCTAAAAGCAGTATTGAAAAAGACTTACTATAAACTTTGGTGGTTTCTTAAAGAAGCTTTACCAGTTTTTATATCAGCAGCTATTCTTTTATTCCTGATGGATAAAATCGGAATACTTGATGCCCTAAAACATGCACTCAGGCCTGTTGTTACAGGATTTTTGGGTTTTCCTTTAAAAATGGTGGATGTACTTATTTTGTGCATGGCTAAACATGAAGCTGCAGCTGGTCTGCTAATAAAGCTTATACAAAGAGATCAGCTCAGTTACGTCCAGTGTATAGTCGCTGTTACACTTACGATGATGTTTGTTCCATGCTTTGCCAATATTATGGCGATGATTAAGGAACTTAGTTGGAAAAAAGCTATTCCGGTTGTAATTACTATAAACTGCACAGCTATTTTGTTCGCAGGAATTTTGAACTGGGGATTGGTTGTGTTGATTGGACGGTGAAAGGATACTATGAATCGCAAGAGAGAGAAAGATGAGCATATTGAGCAACTGTACTATATGAAGGAAAACGGAACAGATTCAATAGATGTTCTGAAAAACTCAATGAAGGAACACTATGACGCCCAAATCATTAACGAACTTTTATTGGAAGATATGGTGCAACTAAGTGAAAACAGTAACACAATCATTCTTACAGAAAAAGGCTCCGATAATGCCCAGAAGTTAATCCGTGCGCACAGACTTGCTGAGAGATTACTTTACAATGTCCTTGGGGGCGATTTTGAATCGGGTGCATGTGAATTCGAGCATACTGTAACGCCTGAACTGGTTGACAGCATTTGTATTTTACTCGGCCACCCAAGGGCTTGTCCGCACGGGTCGCCGATACCGGAAGGTCAATGCTGCAAGGAATCTTATCGAACAACTCAAAGCTCCATTGTTCCGTCGGTCGAATTAAAGGTAGGTCAATCAGCACGAGTTGCCTATATCAATTGTAAAAGCGACCAGCAGCTTCATAAAATTGACAATCTGTGCATAAGACCTGGGGCAACTATTACACTACATCAGAGATACCCTTCCTATGTATTCGAGTGCGAGGGCAGCAACATTGCCATGGATGAAGAAATAGCTTCCAATATCTGTGTCTGGCGAGAACCTCAGCATCTCCCGCTGACTGTTAATGAAATACCGAGCCAATCAAAAATAAAAAAGACCCGCCGGAGAATACTCAGGCATAGCAGATAAGGTCCTTAAAAATACTCACATACCATCACTTCTTTACTATACATCTTTCCTCAATACCAAACCCATAAGAAAAAGGATACCTTTTTACCTTGCAGATCGGGATTTTACTCTCTTCCGAGCAGTATAGCTTTTGATAGATTGACTAAACTTCTGATGGATGCGCCGACTGCTGCCAGTCACCTTAATACATATGTAGTGTACGTAATTATCGAATGCATCGAGTTTCTTCGTGCTCGCTTTTGCTGATATATAATTATTAATAATCCTCGTTATTTTCTATAAATGCCCCATAATAAGTTGAAATCTTCTCAAAAAATTCTAAATAATCTAAAAAAACAATTGACTATCGCTCTAATCTAATATATATTTTATAATGAGATTGAGAATTAAAATCATTCTCAAATATATATCAACACGGTTTATGAGTAATATTTGTGAATGGAACCTGATAATGAATATCAATAATAATAAACTTAAAGGAAGGTAGGTCGTTTTATGCCCGTAAAAACTACGTCGCCAACTCGTGTTAAGTGTGAGCCTTTAAGAAAAGCTGCCCCAAAAAAAGAAACAGCTTCACACAAAGTACTTCTTGTAGGCAGCCCAAATGTTGGAAAAAGCATGCTGTTCAACCGATTGACTGGTAATTATGTCACGGTTTCAAACTATCCAGGTACAACTATCGAAGTTTCTGTTGGTCACCTCGAGATTTCAGGACGAAAATATGAAATTATCGACACGCCCGGGATGTATTCGCTTTCCAATATCACAGCAGAAGAAAAGGTTGCTGCTGATATGGTTTTAAACGAAAAAGCTGATGTTGTTATTCACGTCATAGACTCAAAAAATATCGAACGGTCACTTGGTTTGACACTACAACTCATAGAAGCAGGCCTTACAGTAATTCTGGCGCTGAATATGGCAGACGAAGCTCGAAGGCTGGGGATAGAAATAAACCTCGATAAACTCCAAAATGTTCTCGGTATCGCTGTATTAGAAACGGTTGCTACAACTGGAGAAGGAGTAAAGCAACTTCTCCACAAAATATTCTATGTCAGAGCTGCTGAAAAACCAAGGAAACTTAACTATGGCTCTGTGATTGAAAAGGCAATTTCCGCCATCTCCGAACACCTGGATATAGATACACAAATTTCAAAACGGACAAAAGCACTACTACTGCTTGCGGATAATACCGGATCATCAGATAATCCCACCTCCTCCATTGATACTGATTACCTAAGAGACATTTTCCGAACGTGCAAAAGTCAGTTGGAACATTCTATTAATTACCATATCACTGTTGAAATTCAAGAGGAAGTTAAAAAAATACTCCGTAAAACAGTTAAATTCCCCGATAAGCATTTAAGATCCTTTCGTGAGAGCTTGAGCCGATTTTGTATGCATCCTGTGGCGGGAATCCCTTTTTTATTTGCAGTTCTCTATTTTGGCATTTACAAATTCGTAGGTGGTTTTGGTGCAGGAACAGTAGTTGACTTCCTCGAGTCAACGATTTTCGAAACACATATTAATCCGTACGTCATAGACTTCTGCACGAAGATACTACCCTGGGAACCGATATTCGATCTTGTGGCCGGTGAATATGGTGTAATAACACTTGGAGTAAGATATGCAATCGCAATTGTTCTGCCTATTGTCGGGACATTTTTTATAGCGTTCTCAATCCTGGAAGACAGCGGCTATTTACCACGTTTGGCCATGTTAATCGACCGTTTATTAAAGAAAATAGGACTTAACGGACGGGCTGTGATACCGATCGTGCTCGGATTTGGCTGCGATACAATGGCCACGATGGTAACCCGAACCTTAGAAACAAAACGCGAAAAGGTAATAGCATCTATCTTGCTGGCTCTTGCGATTCCATGTTCGGCGCAACTTGGCGTAATTCTTGGACTGCTCACCGGCCATCCTTATGCCCTTCTTGCATGGGCAGGATTTGTAGGAGGTGTGTTCATATTATCTGGAACACTTATGGCCAGGCTTTTCCCAGGTCCAAAACCGAGTTTCTTTATGGAATTACCGCCACTGAGATTGCCCCGGCCGGGTAATGTAATTGTTAAAACATATTCAAGGATGGTCTGGTATTTCAAAGAGATATTACCATTATTCATTCTGGCAAGTGTGCTGATATGGTTCGGTCAGATTACAGGTATTTTCCAATTTCTGGTTAAAAGCTTGGAGCCGGTGGTTAATGCCATAGGTCTACCGGACAAGGCATCGGTAGCTTTTCTTTTCGGTTTTTTCCGCAGGGATTACGGCGCTGCAGGCCTCTACGATCTTCAGGGGGAAGGTCTGATGACAGGAAACCAATTAGCTGTAGCAGCGATTACGCTCACGCTCTTTTTGCCATGCATCGCACAGTTTCTGATTTTCAAAAAAGAATGCGGCGCAAAAATATCCATTATTACTTCACTATGCATTTGCGTTATAGCTTTTGCTGTGGGCTTTATTGCAAATACCTTTTTTAACATATTTGGAATAGTGTTATGAACTGTCCATTCTGCAGAAAATATTCTAATGAAGAATTAGCTGAGAAAGAATGCAGGCAATGCAGCTTCTTTTCAGCGTGTCACAATGTTGAATGTCCACATTGTGGCTATCAAAATCCGAGGAAACCAAAATCATTAAAATGGCTAAAGAAAATAAGGGGAAACAAATGATCAACCCTGAAGTTGAAGAATTGTTGGAAAGTTTATACGAATACGAAATTGAGGACGGCCGATATCCTCAGGGAGAAATAGTAGAAAAAGGTTCTGATGGTGCTGTCTTACTTAAGTTAGCTGAGTTTCGTGAAGAAAAATACAAGCTTACTGAAGCGGGAAAAGAAGCGGGCAAGAGCATTGTACGTCGGCATCGATTAGCCGAGAGACTACTGCAGGACGTTTTGGCGGTAGGCCCCCGCCATATTGAAGAGGATGCATGCCGATTTGAACATGTCCTCCAAGACGAAGTGGACGAAAAGGTTTGTATCTTACTTGGACATCCTACGCATTGTCCACATGGAAAACCTATTCCACAGGGACGATGTTGCCAAAAAGCTGAAATCGATCAGATAAAAGAGGTCAGGCCGCTCTGTGATGCAAGGCCTGAATCAGAAGGCACGGTTGCCTATTTAGCAACAAAAGACAACCGTCAGGTTCAGAAACTGCTTGCGATGGGCATTTTGCCGGGAGCTAATATAAAGGTGATTCGACAGTTTCCTTCTTACGTCTTTCAGGTTGGTTACAGCCAGTTTGCCGTTGACCATCCTTTGGCTGAAGTAATTTATGTTCGCTGGAATGATTAATTAGCCAGACCCATTTAAACGGTTAATTTTTAAGACAAGGAGAAATAGTTTGGAAAGGAGTTCAAAATAAAACAGTGAAGATTTTATTTAGTGTTACAATTCTGTTAAACATATCAGGGATTTGCCAGGCTGATGAATCGGAGGACAATTCAAAAATAGTCGCAGATTTCTGGCGATGCGCCAGCCCTACCAATGGTTTCTGGGGATTAAATGACAAGTTGGCTGATTCCGGCGTCGAGGTAGGGTTGGGCTTGACTACAGTTTACCAGACAAATGTTAGAGGTGGTACAAGCACAAATGAACGCCAAGGAAGACACCAAGGCAGATATGACCTAGAGATAATGATGGACCTGGAAAAGATGCTGGATATCGAAGGTGGCTCATTTTTTGTACACGGCTGGGGTGGTTGGCCTAACACTGAAGGCATCGACGGTCATTCTGTGGGTAGTGCATGGGGCATAAATGCTGTTTCTGTCGGCAATCGCGGATTGGATATTATCGAGGCATTCTATGAAGGTACATTCTTCAGTGACAATCTCACCATCGCGGTTGGTAAGTTGGATTTTACCGGCATATTTGACGCAAGTGAATATGCCGATGATGAATGTNNTATTGCATACATCAATGGAGTTGAAGTTGCCAGAGGCAATTTCTCTGGTACGCCTGCCTGGAACTCCAGCGCAAACAGCAGCCGTTCTGATTCTTTGGCCCTTAATTTCGAAAATATAGACATTTCTGCTTTAACCAACTCATGGTATCTCATTGGTGGTGTTGTTGACGCCCAAGGTGATAACAGAGAGACCGGCTTTAAAACAACTTTTCACAATGAAGATTATTTCTTCTATGCCCTTGAGACAGGAATTACTACAGAACTTGATTCTGCCAACGGTGCAATGCCCGGAACATATCGGATAGGTCTCTGGAACGATCCACAGCCAAAAGCTAATTCGGACGGCATTAAGAACTATCGTGATGATGTTGGTGTTTATACGAGCTGTGATCAGATGCTTTTTAAGGAAAATGCTCAAGCTGATGATACTCAGGGATTTGGTGTATTCGCAAGATACGGTTACGCACCGAGCAAGCGTAATGATATTACAAATTTCTACAGCGCAGGCTTTCAATATCAGGGTTTGTTCGACGGCCGGGACAATGATGTTTTGGGGGCAGCTTTTGCCCATGGTTCCTTCAGCAATACAGCAGCTTCAAGTTATCCCGAAGATCATGAGAACACCCTGGAAATTTTCTACAATGCTCAGGTCACACCATGGTTCAATTTGAGTCCGAGTTTTCAATATATAGCCAATCCCGGCGGCGTCAAAACAGCAAAAGATTCGGTTCTTTTTGGCTTAAGGACACAAATAACCTTTTAAGGAAAGTTAGATATAATTAATATTGGCTAGGAATAACAAGGTAAATAACGATAGGCGAAGGAACATCGCTGAGGCTGAGAACATTGCTATTTTGGGCTTGCCAAATACCGGTAAAAATCAGGTATTCAATAATCTGACAATGAATATTCGCTGGTTTCCAATTAAAACTTATGTCAACTATCACGCTGCATCAGAGATATCCATCTTATGTAATTGATTTTGAAGGCAGTAACATTGCCATTGATGAGCAGATATATTCCAATATCTGTGATTTGTGGGATCCTTAGAATCTCCCCGTGACAGTAAAAGAAATGACGAGTCAATCAAAAAGTAAAAAACCAGCCGGAAAATATCCAGACATTGTAAAAAAGGCAGTTAATAATATCCTATCATCACCTATTTGGAATCGGCATTCATTTTTCTATCATACCAAGAGCTTATAAGAAAAAGGATATCCTCTTAGTAAATGGAGGCTGCGGCCGCTTCCTTTTATTAAATGGAGGTTACTTCCGCTAGTCTGCTGAGTAACTACCCCTTTTTTTTAGCTTGACTAAACTTCTGCTGGACGCGCCCACTGGTTCGAGTCGTCTCACTACGTATGTCGCGAACGGCATTCTTGAAAGCATCGAGTTCTTTCTTATTCGCCTCGTAATTGATATTCACCATCTTGATTTCGTTCTCAAGGCGTGTGCTCGTCTCCATCAGTTTTCGGTTGATAGCCTGCTGATCATCGAGCTGTTTACGCATATCGGAGGTTCGGCCTTCAGCAATTGTAAGTTCCTCTCGAAGTTTGATCNNTTCGATGCCTCTGATGCTTCCAGGCGTCTTGTCGCCTGTACTTCCGACTGGATACGAGCACCCAACTCTTCAGACAATTTCCTTTGAGCTTCATCAAGCTGAGACTCCAAAATTTCATTTAGCTTGAATACCGTCTCAACTTGTCCTTCAAGTCCCTTAACCGTGGAGATAATACTGACTCTCTCTTCAGAAGCATCTGGAAATCCCTCTGTCTTATTGGCCTCACTTCCGGTTTGGCCCTGAAAGATATCGAACTCAGTGATCGCAGCATCGTCTAACACACTAATCCCACATGTTTTTTTCTTCTTTGTGGTTGTTCTTTTACTTTTGCTTGTCTTTTGTTTCTGGTTTTTCGGCATCACATAAACTCCTTAAGTTAATTTTCCCCTTATTTTTCACGCCGCTGCAGCAATCATCTATTCGGCAAAATTCTTACTTCACTTAATGAGACGATGCCGTTGCCAACATATTTTTTTTAATAAAAGACACAATTTCATATGTGTTTACTGCCATGAAACTAATGTTATCGGCCTATATCCCGATTTTAAAATAGGCTACTCAGGTGTTTTGTATAAGTAATAAAATGAAGAAAAGGCAGACATCGGAATCGATAGTACAGTGAGCCGATTACAAATTTCAGGAAAAGAGTTTTTCTGGTCGTTCTTTTGTCTATTAGACCTGTGACAACAGCGAAATATTATCGGCCTAAACTACACTCAGTAACTTTACCTGATGTACAGTAAGTCTATACATATTTGTGTACACGGTAATCCTCTTGCTGACTATCGTGGTACGNNTTTAGCTGATTTATCTTCGACACCACTACCTCATGTTATTTAAGCAGATGATTGAGTCTAATATGAAAAAATGGCGTGTTCTCCCATCCTTCAGGCACCTACCTCCAACCTGCCTTCAATGATACAAGCAAGGACCATTTACATCCTGAAATTCACACCTTAATTATTCAACCAAGAAGAGCTATTTCTTATCTCTAAGTTTGAAGTATCTCTGGCGGACACGCCCACTGGAGCGACTTGCCTCACTATGTATGTCGTGCATTGCCTTCTTGAAGGCCTCAAGCTCCTTTTTGATAGTATCATGACGGAATTTCGCTGTTTTTACCTCGTTTTCAAGACGCGTGTTAGCTTCCACGATATTTCTGTTAGTTACCTGCTGCTCCTCAAGCTGAGCACGTAATTCGGCCATCCGGTTGTTAGCAACCATGAGCTTATCCTGAAGATTTTCAATTTGCTTATGTGCCGAAGTCAGATCTTCCTCAAAAGCCTTGTTGGACTTTTCGGCAAAGTCGAGGCGACCGGTGAGGTCATGGATCTCTCCATCCATGCGTCTACGGGTCTCTCTTGTTTCGTCGAGTTCACCACGTAGATCGCCCATTTCCGCAATCTTGTCCTTGAGATTCATCACCTGGGCCTCAAGAGCTAATTTCTCACCCTCAAATTCCTTAGTTAGAGCATTGGCAGATTCTAATTCTACAGCAAGTGCATCGCGTTCCTTAGTTACTGCCTCAAACTGCGGCTGAATCTCCACCAGTGATCTGGCAGATTTGTCACGCTCTTCTTCAGCAAAAGAGATATCCTCACGTAATTGTTCTACCAGTACAGCCTGTGCCCTAAGCGACTCGACTTGTGACTCCAACTGAGTATTAACTGTTGTCTGTTCGGACAGCTTTTGCTGAGTTGCTTCAAGCTCAGCTTCCAGAATCTCTTTC
>JABAOC010010816.1_pt1 | contig 10550 bp, 8 predicted proteins | sample 7062161 | NCBI WGS metagenome assembly JABAOC01 (sample SAMN14538625, study PRJNA623070) | marine sediment metagenome | biome: marine biome [ENVO:00000428]; feature: marine pelagic biome [ENVO:01000023]; material: deep marine sediment [ENVO:00002113] | place: India: Gulf of Khambhat ...
GCCCTTCCGGATCCAGTTATCGTCCTTCATCGGTGGGGATCCCTTCTATCGGGTATTTTGAACCGGTGGATACAATGCCGGCCATAGGGCTCACAATACCATATTTCGGCAGATGGCCAGCAGTGTCACACCGAGCAGAGTGATTCTCTGAGGGCACTGTCTGAGCGCGTCACGTGCCGCGACCACTATGACACCGATCACAACCGGATCGCCGAAGACCAGCAGCGAAGGGGCAACGGCCGGTCTCCGGTTGTGAAACTCTCAGACCTAGCGGTGCCCCGATAGCCGGTGCCGTTCCGGGCGCGGCGTACTACCCCCCTCACTGTCCCCCGAATACTCGCCACCGCAGCCCTAATGCCGCGTGCGGTCGGGCGGTGGTAGGTCCAACTCGGCGTCCCGCGCAGCCCGCTCGGCGTTGATTTCGGCCTCGACTGCGGCGCACTCCTGCTCGAATTGGGCTACGTCGGCGGGGGTGGGGTTCCTGCCGTAGTTATCCTGACACCACGACACAAGCTCCGGGTATGCAGAGGCGGGATCGTCGGGCGCCACCGCACCCGCGGACTGCGGCGCGTCAACCCACAAGTCGCGCTGCGCACTGAGCTTGCCCATGAGCTCCAAGGTTTTGGAAACGTCGGTCAGCCGGACCGGACACCGGCCGCTCGGGCTTGACAGCTCATCAAGCAGGCGATCCAGCGCCAGGTCCGCGGCTAGCCCTAGCCGGCGCAACAAGTGGCGTTGCTTGGCGCGGTGCTCGGACTGTGTGTAGGGGACTTCGAGTTCTGGGGCGGCTGCGGCGCCAGCGTCCAGGACAGCCGGCACGGCGCGGTTCGGGCAGCCTCTGGTCACGTAGCGCTTGACCGTTGAACGGTGGATCCCGAGCCGTCGGGCGACGTGACTATATGACGGTCTTTCGCGGTAGAGCTCGCCAATCCTACGAACTGTCGAAAGCGGCAACGATCCCTGGCCCATGGGCGCGCTCCTTTCCCGTCAAGCATAGCAGACCACCGGCACGTTTGTACAGGTGTGCAATACACCAGGATCGCGCCGTCGCACAGTGCTCGGGAGCGCAGAGCTCGCGGACCTTGCGGGCGCGCATGACGGATCGCTCGCCCACGTTTAGGAGCATCACGGCCTCAGCTGCGTTGGCACCTGGGCCAATTGGCCCCTTGCTTCGGTCTCCGCCGTGTGAATAGGTCGCCACCCTTTCGGCCACCATCGCCCACTGCGACTGGTAAGGGTGGCGCCGGCGGAGGCGGAGGTTGAGACTTCGCGCCAATTGGCACAAGGTCTGTTCACCCGCCTGCATGCAGGTCAATCTCCTACATGCCTGCTATGTATTTGTATAGCGTGTGCCCTAAGACCCGTCCCGGACGGTGCCGATCGACAAACTTTCAGCAGGGGGGGTGGGTCCATACGTCACCGCGCCGAGTGAGTGTCCGCCGGTGTGCACCGGGGCCGAGCACACATCTGAAACCAGCCGACCCGTTGAGATCGCGCCAGCTCTGATCCGGCGCTGCATCCAAGCGCCACTTGCCCAAGTCTGCACTGCCGCTCTGTCTCGGTTCTCATTCCGCGCCCTCCCCCTCCCCTCCCCCCTCCCCTCCCCAAACCAAACTGGTTTGTCGGGCGCGCGCGGGCTGAGGCGTCGCATGCGTCACTCCTGCCGAGTTACCGGAAATCACTGGGACCTGGGTAGACGCCTCGGTAGACGCCTGGGTAGGTTCTTCGCTGGAAAGGGCGTCTACCCGACGTATCCTCCAACCGCTATCCCGGCGCTTGCCGCGACGATGGCGGCCCAGGCAAATACCGGCGTCGGAGATCTGTCCCCGGTTCCGCTTCCTCCAGGTCCCGAAAGCCTGGGGCGATGAGAACCGGATCGACGGATCAAGAGTGGCGTTGAGATCGGCGAAGCTGCCCCACCACTTCCCGCCCGACGCCTCAGCCAACCTGGCGAGTCCGGCAACAACGGGATCACGCCCGGCCAATCCATCGGCTAGATCTTCGGCCTCGGCTTCGAGCTGGCTCAGCACGGCCTCGACATCACCCGACGTAGCGACCCGCCCGGATTGCTCCCTGTACTCTCGCCGTAGCCACTGGTGCGCGCCTGTCTTGCTGTTCTCGCGTAGGTCCGGGCCTCGCCACTCTACGCACCCCGGGCTATGCCTAACGGCATGGAGCCCACCCTCCCTGGCAAGTGAATGGAGCACATCACGCGGGGCGACCTTCTCTTGTCTTGCGAGCAACTCTTCCAGGAGCTCGTGCCATGACGTTGGATTACTGAGCCCACTTCTCTCGGCGGAATTCAACGTCGAGTCGATCTCGGTCTGCTCCTGGCCCGCCTTGAGCGCTGCGCGTGCAAGCGCACCACGGACCCGCTTGTCGGTCAGTAGCTTGTTGGCAACGAATCGGCTGAACAGGGCGAACGCCTCGCGGTTCAGCGTGATGTTTCGCTCTAACGGTTTTGCCCTCTCAACGGCTTTCCGGGCTCTTACAAGAACCCCGTCCAGGAACCGGGTCAATAGCGGCAAATCCCGCGCTCCGCGGCGCACTGGCTGGATCTTACCGTTAGCCTTTGACTTGGTCTTTCGCGCACGGGGCTTTGCTTTCCGAAGCGGCTCCAGAATCCAGCCCGGAATCATTGGCAGGTCTTCGGGACGGCATAGCTGGGAATGCCACCGGTACGCGCCAACCTCCGTGGCGGACGGCTCCACCAGGATGTAGCCTCTGTCGTCTCCGCGAACGTGTATGCTGTCGGGGAGCTGTCCGCTCTTGTTACCGACACTTACGCCACTGGGCAACCGGCAGGGTACGTGGTGACCGCCACGGGGAGTGTGTTGCCAAGGACCGGTCCACGTTGCCGGAGCTAGCGCTTCACCTGCAGGAGCAAGCTTGTTCAGCGCGCTCAACCCTTCCACGCCAGCGTCGAGATCCAAGTCCAGGATCACCACACCCTCGGGAGGTACTAGGCCAACGCATTCGCCCGGAAACCGCTGCCAGAGCTCCGCCACTGCCTCCGGATCCGCCGTGGCTACCGATGTCCACCCGCAGCCACGGTAGGGCTTCTTTTTCTGCGTCGCGGGAAAGACGCGCCATCCGAGCCTGGCGTACTTTTGCGCGGCTTCGAGCGCCATATCTAACGCCCGGGTCACTTTGGAATCCCTGGGAAGCCTAGCTTCCGCCGGCGCGTCTCATTGCTTCCGATTCCTGGCTTGTGCTGGTGAAGGTCCGCTCGGCCAACCACTCGTCAAGGGCCGACCGGCGATAGCCCGCGGGGGCGCGCATCCCGGTTCCAAGTCTTATAAAACTTGGTCCCGAGCCACGCACCCGGTACAAACGCAGCGTTTGAGGGCGTAGACCTATGTACTCGGCAGCCTGTTCGGTTCTGAGGATACGGTCACCCATCGTGTCTCCTTCTCGCCATTTCATCGGCGTGCAGAGAAAAGGCTAGCAGAGGTTGATGGATGAAACGTGTCCCGTTCCGATGCAGACCGGTTTTATTTTTTCCGCGCCGTGGGGCCGCGCGTCGCGGGAGGCAGATCATCATTGGCTGCGCTTCTCACGGTTTTCTGACCGACCTTGTTTGCTGCCGCAGCTTCATTGATCACGGTCTGCCTGTTAGCTTTCGGGTGCTGTCTGCAGAACTCCCTGACCCAGGCGCGCACCCTCGCGTCACGCATTTGCCGCGATTCCTTGGCGCTCTCACTTCGCCCCTTGATAGCCTTCAACGTCTGCTCTGTCGCCGGCTCCTTGTCACGGACTACCATCCGTGAGTACCGAAGCCCGGCGACAAACGCCCACTTGATCAGCTCAGAAAGTTCGTGAGACGAGAACCCCTCACCACCCAGTATTTGACGCCCGGACGCGCATACGTTGCCCAGCCCCCGCAACACCATGAACGCGTCCTCACACTTGGTCGGACACTTGCCCACCTGCATAGGGGGAATCATGACCGAATCGTTCAACACGGCGTGCCCGTGCTCTGCAAGCGCCGCGACGGCAAGACACCGCGCTCCGTTGAGAAACGCACTCTCGCCGGGATCCGTTCCACGATTCTGGCAAACCGGTTCAAGTGACGGCAGCTCGCATGAGGGCGGAAGGGCTGTGGTCTCCGGACACCTGATGAGCGTGAACCCGCCGTCAAGGAACCCGTCATGGATGATCGTTTCCTCGTCCTCGAAGGTGGGCGTGCTTTTGGCGCTCCTTTCGGCTTCCCTTTCGTACCAGTCTGGTTTGTTCCAGTGGCACGGATCGGGAGCAAAGGCCCAGATGACCAGATCATCATCCGGCGAAATACGTTCCTCGACACACCGCAACAGTACCTCAGTGGCTCGATGCTCAACTGAGTCCTTACCGCTCTCCCATCGTTCCACCTCGTCCGGCGACAGATCCAAACCGTTGGCAAGCTCGGCAACGGATAGACCGACCGCCATTCGAGCAAACCGGCACACCTCGTGTTGCGTACCTTCCCCTTTCAACAGCGTTCTGGCTATTGCGAGCTCAAACCCCTTCCTGTCCTCCGGATCCTGGTGGACCTTCCCGCACGCTTCACAAGTCCACACCGGCAAAGCGGCCCTGAATACGAGACCTCCCACCTCAATCTCTTCCTCGCGCTCGGACACCGCCAGGGGCGCGTGCTTGCAGTTTGAGCATTGCTCCATGTCTTGCATCTCTCCCGCGGTCCTCGACATATCGCGACTGTTCCCCTATTCCTACGCGCGTTGATTTTCGTCAAGTGTGAAGCGGTTCGGGCTGGCGTCAACTGACCGGCTGCACCGGCGCAAAAAGGCCACGACCGAGAGCCGTCAAACCCCCGGCTTTTCGGTCACCGGTCCACTGAGCCGCGCCAGATCTGCCGCCACTTCTGCGGCGCTGTCCGCCAGCTCGCGCGCATCGCACGCCAAACCGCGCCCCACGCGCTCGAATGCGCTCAGCAGTAGGTCGGCCGCCTGGGGGGCTTCCTCGTCTTGTGGCGCGAATGAGAGCGCCTCACGCGCCTCTCGGATGGCCTCAAGGAACATGGCCACGTCGCACCGGCCGATCTCACCTCGTGCTTCGGGGGGCGCATACTTCAAAGTCAGCTCACTGGCGATCCGGCGGATCGCAGACCACGGTGTTGATACGTCCTGTTGTGTCATGCGTTGCCCTCCCTGCCAGGGTTAGGCGCGCCAGTGTTGCCGCTTCCTTCCGTTGCCGGTACTCTTCCACTCATGGAGCTCGCTCCTAGCGGCGTCGGGGCATGTCTTGGCGGACTCCCGGCGCCGCGCTTCCTGCCCGTGAAAGGGCTTGTCATGTTGCGCCAGCGGCCCATCCGCTGGCCACTGGATCAATCGTTCTCACCTCCGTTTGCGCGCCGTCGGAACGGTAGCACCTTGGCCTCGCGATCTCGCTGCACCTGCTCGGCCGCCTCACGTTGCTCGCGGACGCCCAAGGGACTGTAGACTTTTTCGGTGACCCGGATCGTGGTGTGTCCCAACAACTTCGAGGCAAGGTGTAGCCCGGCCTTTTTCGCCACCGCGAGGCCAAAGGTTCTTCGAAGATCGTGCAGCCGGAGACCTTCCAGCCCGGCCTCGGACAGTAGTCGGTACCAAGGGCGTTTCAGGTCGGCGCGCGGCCGGTCCGGCTTGCGGCCTGCAATGACGTACCGGCTCTCCCTCGGCAGCGAGTTCACCGTCTCCGCCGTGGTTCGGGTAAGCGGCTTGACCACCGGCTCCCCGCTCTTTGGTCTCGGCACACGCCAAAGGGCGTTATCCAAGTCGGTCAAGTCGAAGTCCTCCCACTTTGCCCGCAGAACCTCGCTCTGCCTGGAGCCGGTCTCCAAGAGCAGGATGAACCCGACTTGAACAAAGGGATCGGTGATCGCGTCTATGGCGTCCACCAGCCTCCCCAACTCCTCATCGTTGAGCACTCGGGATCGCGGTGGCGCCTCGGGAAGCGGGCGCACGCGGCGCGCCACGTTGTCCAGCAAGAGTCCCTGGCGCCATGCCTCGGACAAACAGGCGCGGATCGAAGCAAGCGCCCTATTCGCTGCGGTGTGACCCCGCTCCTTGACCGAATCGAAGAACGCTTGCACATCGCTGGCCTTGAGGCTGGCGAGCTTCTTTCGGCCCCAACGTTCGCTGGCCCAACCGAGGTAGCGTCTGTCCTCGCGCACGGACCTCTTGCGGTCGGCTACGCGCTCCAGGTACTCCGAGATCCACTCGGCCACCGTCGGCGCTTTCCTGGCGTCCTCCTGTTCGTCCAACGGGTCCACCCCGTCCTGAACGCCTGACAGCATCCGGCTTGCCTTGCGGCGCGCCTCAGCGAGAGTGATCACGCCGTAGTGACCGACCGTGACTCTCCGGCGACGGTTCCGAGGACCGTAGTCCAGGGTGAACGACCGCCGTCCGCTGGGCCAGACTCTGATCGCCAGTCCGTGGACCTCGGTATCGAACACCATCTCCCCTCGCTTCTTGTCCGTCGTGAGTCCGTCGATCAAACGCTTCGTGAGCTTCACTGCCTGGCGCGCCATGGTGGGCCTCCGAGGGGCGCTGACACGGTGCCGAGCGCCTGTAGTCACACCATAGTCACACACACTGCGGCAGAATTGTCAACATCGAACTACGGCCAGCACACTCATAATCGCCCATTATGCTTGCTTTTTCCGGCATTTTGACCTAACCTGCCTACGTTGGTCTACACCCTGAAACACCCAAGAACGCTGATTCGTAATCAGCAGGTCAGCGGTTCAAGTCCGCTCGTTGGCTTTGATATCATTGAGTATTATTTTTAGGGGAGCGCTGATCGGCGCAATAGTCACACCATAGTCACACTGCGGACGGATCTCGCCGTCGCTCCTAGACTCACTTCCGGTCCCCTGTCTTCCACACCTTCGTATCGCCTGCCACGTATTCAACGACCAGTCCAAGCGCAGCAAGGCTGTCCAGGATTGGAGCTACCGTTGTGGGTCCCGCTCCCTTGAACACGCCAGCTACCTGCTTAGCCGTCCAATGGGTGTCCGATATTGCTATCAAGTCACGAACTGCTGCAATCTGGTCAGGCAGCGCTTTTGGCCAAGGGCGGCCCTTGTCTTTCGCCGATGTGTCGGTGGATTTGTCGTCATCTTCCGATGCGCCGGCAATTGCTACCTGACTTGCGACAACGGCTCCCTTGGGATTCTGAAATTCGGGTCGAATCCAACGAATGGCCCCTCTTTTCTCCTCATCAACTCGTTCCAAGTTTAGTGCAACTAGCCGGGCCAAAATGTCCTCATCAGCAAGAGAGGACGACCACCCGTAGGCACAAAGAACGGCAGCGTCTAGTTCGTCGTGGAGATCAGACAACACCGACACTGCTCCCATTTCGTAGACAGATTTCTCCTTTTTAGAGAGTCGACCTCCTTCGTCGAGCTTGCTGATTACATTGTACATTTGCGTCAACGCGAGTTTGGGGTGTATCCGGAGTTGCCTCTTTCGGTGGCCATCTACCTGTTCACCGAGGCGGCGTATTGTCTCCCTCTCAATTTCTCCGCAATCCGGAAAAGGAAAAGGAAAGAACGTTGCCTTACTGTTATATCGGGGGCGATTTTCTAGCGTCCCGCCGGCCGCCAACGACCAAAGGCGGTGCACAGAGCTGGAGAGAACTCCGAGCACAAACGCATCGTCTGCTGCAATTGCGTAGGCCATCGCATCCGGAAGAATATCACCGTCTATGAATACGAATGGGCGATGTTTAGCGGTGTACGGCGTAGCAATGTATCTACTTAGTTTTGCAAGTGCTTGACGCATCCTAGGACGCGGTTCTGCAAAGACCCACCACTTATCCCGATACACAGCTCGCTTATTATGCCTCCTAACCGGATAGACGCGGTCCTTGATGTGCTGGTACAAAGCGGGCCACTTCGCCCGAACTTGTTCTTCCGACATACCGAAGAAGTCAATTATGTACTTCGGCACCGAATACTGAACAAGATCCCGACCAATTACATACGGTCTGATTACAGTGGGTAAGTTGTCTGGGTTCAATCCGAATCGCTCAAGATCATCCTTCTCAAGCTTGAACCCGGAACCAGCAGGCACAACTCCCTGGAAACACAAAGACTGATTAGCAGCCAACGGTTTCACTGCTTTCACATTCACTCCTGTTTCAAGGGAGGAATTGATATTTGGGACCAAACTCACCATCATTTCCACAGATTCATCAGCATTGGTGTTGCCTACAATCCCAAGCTGCGCCTTTCCAGAAAAAACATTCCTATGTACACCTACAGTCATCGCGACTTCAACAGCAGCGCCATCTGCTGAATCAACCCAAGGATGCTTGTTGACAGCGAAAACAAGCTCAATGTCACCCTGGGGCGCAAGGTGCATATCAAGTACCGGACGCGAGTAGCTCTGCACAATGCTGCTAGTCGTGATAAACCCAAAGGAACGAACTATTCCTTCTGATGTCATCATTGCTGCAATATGCCACCAGTATCCAACCAGATCCACTGTGTCTGGAACATCAGGAAAAGCGGATCTTAACGCTTCTACGTACTCATCACCAAGGTACTTTCTGATTTTTCTCGCACCTATGTAGGGAGGATTACCAACAATGAAATGCGCATCAGTCCACTTTGCCCTTCGCGCATTCACGTATCGGTAAATAGGCACTTGATGCGACTCATCAGGTATCTCTTTGTCTGTGACGTGATGGACAGTTCGTCGTCCTCCCCACCTCGTCATTGGCTGGCCATCGCTGCCTCGAACTAGCTCCTTCATATCGAAGTCGAGAACGGCGTCTCGGCACTCAATGTTGTGATAATCCCGGAGAACCGGCTCAGGAACCGGGAGCCGCGTCCCGTATGTTCTGAAATGCCATTGGAGGTAGCCGATCCAAAGCACGAGGTCGGCGATCTCCTTTGCCCATCGCTTGATCTCGATACCGAGGAATTGAGCGGGTGTGACCCGAATGGACTCCATGTCGAGAAATGTCTGCTGTTCGCCCAACTCCGATAGTAGCGCGAGCACTTCACTTTCTAAACGCTTGAAGAGATCGAGGGCGACGTATAGAAAATTGCCGGATCCACAAGCGGGATCAAGGACCCGTGTACTACACAGCTTCTGGTGGAAGTCCTTGACGGCCTTGACTGCTTTCTTGAGCTTCTTGGGTGCACCGTCGGCGACGAGTTGACGCACCTGAGCTTGGACTACATCCCAATCTGAACGGATAGGCTCCTCGATAGTTGGACGCACTAGTCGTTCGACGTACTCACGCGGTGTGAAGTGCGCACCTAACTTGTGACGCTCACTTGCGTCCAATGCCCTTTCTAGCAGCGTACCAAAGATTGCTGGCTCGACATCGGCCCAGTCGCATCGCGCGGCCTCCAAAAGTAGCTGGATCTGGTCGCCGTCTAAAGCAAGGGCTGTCGGATTTGCGAAAAGACCACCGTTGAACTGTAGGAGCTTTGCTCCGGTGAACAAGTAGCCACCATCATTCATCGCCCTCCAAAAGACCTCGACGCCCGGCGCAAAGGAAGGCGGGTTGGGTAGCCAGTGCTTCTCAATGGACTCGGTGAAGCTCTCCGGAGGCAGAAGGCCGACATCCTCGGCAAACATGGTGAACAGACAACGCATCAAGAAGGTGGCAACGGTCTCGGCGTCGTGCTTCTGCTCAAGCGTCCTGGCGAGATCGGCCAAGTGCGCGGCTACCTCGCGGGTTACACGGACGGCATTCCGCGTTGGGTCGAGGCTGTGTGGGTCGAGGAAAATGGCTCGAAGTGTCTTGAGGTGTGCCCCGTTGTTGGCGCCGAGATCTCGGAGGAACAAGCGGCTCGACTGGGCGTTCGGGAACGGCCGGTAATCGATCGTGTCGTCGAAGGTCGCGCGAAGGTCGAAACAGTATCCGATATCGCAGACTACAAGGAACGGCGGAGGATTGTCGTACGTCCGGGCGTAACCCAGTGCCTGGCCGTACGCGTCCCGCATAGCCACGTTCCAGCTTGGCGTATCACGCCGGGCAGTCCCAATCTTCTTGGAACCGGCCTCTGAGCCCTGCTTGGCCTCCAGAATGAAACACCCCGCCTTGAACAGGTCGGCCTTTCCGACGCTAGCGGTTCCGCCTTCGTGGGTCGTTCGGGCGTCCTTTTCAAAGACGTACGTGTCCTTGGCCGGATCGCCGGTTGTTGGGTCCGGCCGAGGGACTTCTAGGAGATCACATAGCTCGATCAGAAATGCGTCCTTGTTGGCTCGCTCAGCCGCGCCAGAGACCGCCCACTTGGCTATAAAGGCGTCCACTGTTTGATCAGACTTGGGCTGGGAGAGCGCTGTGATAGACGCCGGAGGCGAGTCGGATGCCGGCGGAGTTATCTGCGCCGGTGTTGGATCGAGATCGGGCGCGGTTTCTGCAACCTGGTGAGTCTTCGTGATGTCACCGGCTACATTGGCGCTGTGGCCTAGACCAAGAAACTCACGAATCCGGTCGGCCAGCTCGGTTGACGGCTTTCGTTTTCCTGTCTCCAGTTGGGATAGGGACGGCTGCGAGATTCCAAGCTCGCTCGCAAGAGCCCTCTGGCTCAACCCGGCTGCCTTACG
>JABAOC010022507.1_pt1 | contig 10547 bp, 10 predicted proteins | sample 7062161 | NCBI WGS metagenome assembly JABAOC01 (sample SAMN14538625, study PRJNA623070) | marine sediment metagenome | biome: marine biome [ENVO:00000428]; feature: marine pelagic biome [ENVO:01000023]; material: deep marine sediment [ENVO:00002113] | place: India: Gulf of Khambhat ...
TGAAAATGAGAAATTGAGAAGTTGGGAATTGCTGAACTTCTGATCCGCTGAACTTCTGATGTTCTGATCTTCTGTTTTTTTCTCGGGATCCGAGTCACGGGACACGGGACTACAGAGAGTTTTCGTTCCGAAGGTAGGAGAGCACCTCCCCGGCCGCAACCTTCGCGTTTCTCACGCAGTCGTTCAAACCGATCCCTTCGTATGCATTGTTGTTCAGGAAGAGTCCGGGAACCTGGCGCAGGCGCGCCCTGATTTTTTCGACCCTGCCGGGATGTCCGACGGGATACTGGGGGATACCCTGCTCGTGCCGGTACACCCGGATATACGAGGGCTCCTCCCTGATTCCCAGGATCTGTGCAACCTCATCCCTCATTATGCCCGCCAGGTCACCTTCCGGCAAAAGGGCCAGATCGGGGTTTCTCGCTCCCCCTATCATCCCCCGGATGAGCGCGCGTCCCTCGGGAGCCCGGTTCGTGAATATGCTCGAATCGAAGAGAATACCGAGAACCATTCTGCCTTCGAGGCGCGGCACGAGAAATCCGAATGCGTTGAGCACGTCCTCGTGGGTTTTCTTCGTAAAACCCATCGCCACTGCCGCTATGGGGGCATAGGCGATATCACCCACGAGGCGGGAGAGCTCGCCGTCCAGTCCCCCAATAAGGGTCGATGCGGCGTAGGCGGGAGCGGAGACAACAACGGCGTCGGCACTCTCCGCAAGCTTCCTGCCTCCAGAGGCGTACTCTACCAGAAAAGCATCGCCCTGATTCCTTACGACCTTTTCGACGTTACAATCACGGTGGAAGGAAAACTCCCCTCTGTTCACGATCTCCTCTATCAGCGATCTGACGCCTCCCCCGAAAGACATCAAAACACCCCCCGGACCGGCGTACCCGCCGCCTCCCACGACTCCCGACCTTCTTTTCTCCTTCATCTTCGCCATCATACCTTTCACGAGGCCCCCGTGTTCCCGCTCGAGTGCGTCTACGAGAGGGAAACAGCTTCTCAGGCTCATGTTTTCAGGGATTCCCGCGTAGATACCGGATGCCATGGGCTCGATGAGCCGCTCCGCCGCCTCGACCCCGAGCCTCCTCCTGGCAAAATCAAAGAGCGATTCGTCGCCATCGCCCCTTTTCGCCTTGATGAAGGGTTCCACGGCAACTCTGAGTCTCCCTCTCACGGAAAGAATGTTGGAGGAAAAAAACTCTCCCGGTGACTCGGGGAGCCTCTTGAGGGCCCCATCGACGAACACGAAGCGCTTCCGGGCGGAGTCGGAACTCGTAAGGAGCAGGTGATCGATGCCGAGGCTGTGTACGAGGTCGAGGGTGTCGGGTTTGTTCGTGAGAAATCCGTTTGGACCCCACTCGACGATGAACCCCTCTTCGTAAAAGGTTTTCATCTTTCCACCGGGAATATCCTCCTTCTCGAGAACCAGGACGCTCGTGTCTCGTCCGTTCTCTTTCGCACCCCGCGCCACGTAAAATGCCGTTGCGAGGCCCGATATCCCGCCGCCGACAACGATTACCTTTCTCATTCAAACACCCCTCACCTCGTCGATAAGATGTGAGAGAACTACGTCGCCCAGGGCATTGATAAACAGCTCCGATTCGTTCAGCGACTCGGTGCGGATAAAATTCAACCCGATCTCTTCGGCGATATCTTTAAACAGCACATCGATCTCGTAGAGGGTCTCTATGTGGTCTGAAACGAAACTGATCGGCACCATCACCACGTTGTCGAACCACGACTCCCGGGCGAGCCTGATCGTATCTTCCGTTGCGGGCTCGAGCCAGTCCCTGCCGACCCGTGACTGGAAGGACAGGTAGTGGGAGAGCCCGGGAAATCCTTCCATGACCAGCTTCACCGTCTTCTCCACCTGCGCCAGGTAAGGGTCTCCCTCATCGATGATCTTCTTCGGAAGGCCGTGGGCGGAAAAGATCACCGCCGTCTTATCGGTCCGAAGACCCGAGATGGCAGCGGTTATCTTCTCCCTGATCGACGCCACATACCCGGGGTGGTCGTGAAAGTCCTTGACCATGATGACGGGCAGGCTGCTTTGCTCCCTCTTCAGGCAGCGTGAAAGCTCGCGAAAAGAGGATCCCGTTGTCGTTCTGCTGTAGTGAGGATAGAAGGGCAGAGCGACGATCCTGGATGGCGAGCGCTCCAATGCTTCAAAGACCGCGTCACGGGTGAAAGGATACCAGTACCGCATTCCCACGTGAACGGAAAAGAAATCTTCTCCCTCCTCGTTCAGGTATTTCTCCAGCAGCACCGCCTGTTTCAGCGTTATCTGGTTCAGCGGAGAGCCTCCCCCTATCGTCTCGTAAAAGGGCCGCACTTTCCTGGTGCGTATTCCCGAAACGATATAGGCAAAGAGCGTCTGAAGGACGATGCCGCCGGGAATCCTCACGATATCCCTGTCTCTTAAGAGGTTGAAAAGGAAGGGGCGAATTGCGCTCAGCGTGTCGGGGCCGCCCATATAGAGAAGAACTACCGCTATCTTATTCCTTTCACCGCGGTTCATCTTTTGCTTTTCTGCCCAGCCTGTGGACCGCCTCGACGAGAGCCTGTGCACGGCGCACATCGGTGGGCGGAAGAATACCGTGGCCGAGGTTGAATATGTGGCCTGCCGTTTTTTTCCCCCGTGCGATGATATCGGCCGCTATCTCCTCTATCTTCTCAACGGGATGGAACAGGGCGGTGGGGTCCATGTTCCCCTGCACGACCGCGTCACCCCCCAGCAGTGAAGCCGCTTCGTCGATGTTGATTCTCCAGTCGATCCCGTAGACATCGGCACCGAGCTCCTTGATGATGGGCAGAAGCGTGGCCGACTCGTTGGCAAAATGGATAACGGGAACCTCGTCTCTTCTCAAGTTGGAGATGATCTCTTTCGTGTAGGAAAACACGTACTTCCGGTAATCCTGGGGCGTGAGAATCCCCGCCCAGGTATCGAAAATCTGCACCACCTGCGCGCCTGCCTCGATCTGGGCGTTCAGGTAATCCGTCACGGTTTTGCTGATCTTCTTCATCAGCTTCCTGTAAACATCCGGCGCCTGATACATCAGCATCTTCAATTTTATGAAGTTTTTCGACGTACCCCCCTCGACGATGTAGGAGGCCAGGGTAAAAGGAGCCCCGGAAAAACCGATGAGCGGGACTCTGCCCTCGAGCTCCTTCCTGAGCAGCCGAATGGCTTCCATGACGAATCCCGTCTTCTCAACGGGGTCGGGAACCAGCAGGTTCTCAACATCCTGTGCCTTTTCTATGGTGAAATCGAGCACGGGCCCCTTCCCGTCGATGAAATCGAGCTTCACCCCCATCGCCTCGACGGGAATGAGGATGTCGGAAAAGAGTATGGCCGCATCCACTTTCAGGATATCGACAGGAAGAAGGGTTATTGTCGTCGCCAGTTCGGGGGTCTTGCACATTTCCAAAAAGCTGTGCTTCCCGCGGATCTCCTTGTACTGGGACATGTACCTTCCCGCCTGCCGCATGATCCAGATGGGGACCGTATCGACGGGTTCCTTCCTGCAGGCCCTCAAGAACCGGTAATCGTTTCCGTTCATCGGAATTTAAACTCCCTTTTCAGTTTTCTGCATACCTTAAACGGACCACAAAAATATTGCAAGGCCAAATGAAAATCCTGATGTCCTCAGATAAACGTTCATAGTACATCGTTCAGAGTCCATAGTTAAACCCGAAACGTAAATCCGCCTTGAAGCAACTGATCAAATACCATATTCTTGCGTGATCGTATTTAGTTACTGCGCAAGTTTACTGTTTCAGAAGTGCGTATTGCAGATTTTATTGAACTGTAAACTCTGAACTCTGAACTCTGAACTTTATTATTGCAGCTTCGACTCTTTCTGTTTGCGCATTCTCACGGGTACGTAATCGCAGAAGGGTTCCTCGGCGAGATAATCTTCGTACACCGCATCCGCCCGGGCCCTGCAGCCGCCACAGACTTTGAGAAACTCACAGGATCCGCAGCGGTCCTTGTAGGAGGAAAAATCCCGGAGCTTGGTGAACAGTTCGGACCGTTCCCATATCTCCTTGAAGGGTTTCTCCGTCACGTTGCCGGCAAAAACGGGGAAATAACTGCAGGGCTGGACGTTCCCCCTGCTGTCGATAAAGGCGATGGTCTGGCCGCAGATGCATCCCTTCCCTCCCCCCGTCGAGAACTTGAGGGATCGGCGCTGGAACTTGACCCCCTCCTCCTTGGCCTTCTGCAGAACGATCCTGTAGTAATGGGGTGCGCAGGTGGGGCGAACGAGCATTTCGGTTTCGTTCTTCTCCATCTCATAGTGCCAGTTGAGGATATCTTCGTAATCCTCCTTGGAAATCAGCTCGCTCATGATCTCCTCGCCCCGGCCGGTGGGGACGATCATGAACATGTACCACGCAGTAGCCCCGATCTTCTTCGTGAGCCGGTAGGTACTTTCTATCGCGTGCTGATTTCTCTTCGTGAAGGAGGAGTTGACGATGAACTCGATGCCGTGCTTTTTGAAATGGTCTGCCGCCCTGAGGGTCCCCTCGAAGGCGCCCGGCTGTTTCCTGAAGTCGTCGTGGACCTCTTTTGTCGAACCGTCGAGGCTGAGGGATACGATGCGGATTCCCGATGATTTGATCTTCTCACATATCTCATCATCTACGAGAACTCCGTTCGTGGCGAGACACATGCGGAGCCCCTTATCAGTTCCGTAAGAAGCTATCTCGAACACATCCTTTCGAAGCAGCGGCTCGCCGCCGGAAAGAACGAGGACGGGACTGCAAAAGGATGTGATATCGTCGATGAGAGCCTTCGCGCCGGCCGTGTCGAAAACGCTCTCAAAGGAAGACAACGAGGAAGCCGATCTGCAGTGAACGCAGTTGAGATTGCACTNNCCAGGCTAACCACTTTGGAACGAACTCCATATGCCTGCTCCTTGTTTGCTCAGGTATGAGACTCCCAACTTGTTATTATACTTCAATAGCCCGTGTTGAGATGGAAAGATCGGGAAAACAAGTCCTGCGTTCAGAATCCAGCGTGGATTATTCTATCTTTACCTTTATCTCCTTCACTTCCTTTTTCCCGAAGAGCTCCCCGAGGTAGAGGGTGAAGGGTTTCAGCGCCAGCTCGAAGTCATCGATGAATCTCTTATTGTCGCCCACCGACCCCTTCGTGAGCATGTAGAGCTGATCGTAGGTGAGGGGGAAAAAGCTGAACCTCTCCAGGGCGATGACGAAAGGATTGATGAGGGTGAGGGGAAGATTTACGCCGCGTCGCCTCTTGCCCATGGCCTCTGTGATCTTCTGCAGAATCTCGCCGTACGTGAACGATTCGGGACCGGTTACGGTGTACACCCTGTTGACGGCAACCTCCGCAACCAGGGCCTTCGAAAACCCCGCCGCCACGTCTCCCACGAAGACGGGCTGAAGGGGGTATTTCCCATCACCGGGAATAACCGAGAGGGGAGACTGTTTTATGAGCGTTACCAGGGTATTGACGAACCCGTCCCCTTCACCGAAGATAACGGAAGGCCTGAAGATCGTGTAATCGAAATCACGATCGATGAGATACTGGTCCGCTTTCCACTTCGTGCGGAAATATTCCGTCTTCTCGTCCCAATCAACCCCCAGCGCGCTCATCTGGATAAAACGTTTCACTCCCTTCTCACGTGCCGCGTCGGCGATGTTCTTCGTGGCACTGAAATGCAGTTTCTCAAACGTCACTCCCTTTGAGGGAAAATCGCGAATGATGCCGATGAGGTTCACGACAGCGTCGCAGCCGCTCGCACCGTCGAGCAGGGCTCCTACCTCGAATGCATCACCCTCGACGTACTCGATGCGGTTTCTCACCTCAGCTGGGATCTTGTGAATTGACTGTTTCCGCACGAGCATGCGGACGTCACGGCCGTCGCCGAGCAGCCGCGCAACGAGATGCCTCCCCACGAACCCGGTACCCCCGGTAACGAAAACTTTCATCCCGCACCTCCTGTGTATATACAATTATAGAACATATGCGTTACATTCGATACCATGACCACATACCGCCATAGAAAACTCCATTCTCTATCGCTGCCCGGCGATAATCTTAGTTAATCAATCAGTTAATTGCCTTTCCGCTCTGTTACTTTTCCCCTTTACAAAGATTTCAAACGATTGTAGAATATATTTTAGTTCCCCTAGTAAAACGGGAGGGATCTCATACCCTCCCCCCTCCTCCCAGAAAAGTCCGGCTCCCCCGCCGGACTTTTCATTTATTTACATATACATTACAAGAAGTTATCTTCTCTATAAAACAGCTGAAAAGGGGCCCGCAATCGTGGAGACCGGGTTAATCGTACGATTAACAAGAAATGACGGTTGTGCTTGCCGAATTCATCCGCTTTGATATAATAAGTACGGGAAAAGTTACAATTTTCGTAGATCGAAACAACGGCTGAGGGGAGGGAATTTTATGCCCACCTACGACTTCACCTGTAAAAAATGTAAAAATAACTTCGAACTGGTGCTCTCGTTCAGAGAATTCGAAGAGAAAAAAAACATGCTGTGCCCACAGTGCGGGAGCAAAAACANNCCCTTTTACGGAAAGACTTCAAAAAAATCGTGACGACTCGCTGGGGATTTTTCGCTTTTTCATCCTGATCCACGCTCTTCGCCGTTTTGTCAAAACCTTCGTCGCTGAAGCGAGTGGCACCGGGAGTGTGATAAAGAGGCACGCTCAGAGGACTCCCGCTTCCGCCAGATCCTTCTCGAATTTGACCGGGTTGAAATTGTCGCCGATGACCACTTTTCCCTCGATGTCGATGGTTGGCACAACCTTCATGCCGTCGTTGAGCTTCATCACAACGGCCGCAGCTCCGGGGTTCTTCTCGATATCAATCTCCTCGTACGTGAGCCCCTTCCCCTGGAGAAATTTTTTAGCGGCCCGGCAATCAGGACACCAGGAAGTGGTGTACATTACGATTTTTTTTGCCATCTGCGCAACCTCCCCTCAAATAACCCGCCTCATTATTCAATACGCAAAACATAACCGCGATGGATGCAACGACATTTTATCACGGGGATACTGAAGTTTCGAACTCAGGAAATGGCACACCCCAAAAAAATTTACCTTTGCTCTGTTTTGGTCTCATCCAGCATTCCACAATCCCCGTTCCGAAGTACCATTCATTCCCCTCTGCCACCGACTCTTTAAAGCGTTGTTATCCCCTCCAGGGGAATTCCCTTCCGTCTCGCTTCCGCGATGGCATTCCTCTCCTTGTAGCTGGCTTCGATAATGTCCACCACCTCGACGGGGTCATCGGAAACGTGGANNNNTGGTTCCCCGGGAAACCATCGTCTTTCTGACCCACTTCAGGAGCCCGTCCCAGTAGTCGGTACCGACGACAACGACGGGGAACCGGTTGATCTTCTCCGTCTGCATGAGGGTGAGAGATTCGAAGAACTCGTCGAGCGTCCCGAACCCACCCGGCATGATGACGTACCCCTCGGCATATTTCACGAACATGACCTTTCTCGCAAAGAAGTGCTTGAAGTGAAGAGACTTGTTCTGATATCTGTTTGGCCCCTGCTCGATAGGGATTTCGATGTTCAGGCCTATTGAGAGGCCCTTCCCCCTTCTCGCGCCCTTGTTCGCCGCCTCCATCATTCCGGGACCGCCGCCCGATATAACGGAGAATCCCCGTTTCGAGAAAAGCTCCGCTATCTTCACCGTCTTTTTATAATAGGGATCCCTGCTCTTCAGCCGCGAACTGCCGAAAATCGACACGGCGGGACCGATGTTCCTCAAAGACTCGAAGCCCTCCACGAACTCGCTCATAATCCTGAAGACACGCCAAGTTTCATTTCCCAGAAGATCATTTTTCATGGATGATTCCCCCTGCTTATCGTGAAATTATCGCTTCCTCATGCTTATTCATTCGGTTTTTTCTCAGAGAGCCTTGAGCGCAATTCTCATTTTAGCTCGGTGAGAAACTTGAGGACCTGATCGTTGAACTCCTCCCATCTCTCGGCAAAGAGCCGGTGGGGTGCGCCTTCCAGGAACACGAGCCGCGCCCCGGGTATCCTTCCGACGAGGATTTTTGAGTTCTCCGGCGGTATCAAGCTGTCCGCGTTACCCGTGATGACCAAGGTTTTCGCGCGGATTCGGCCCAACCGCTGGAAGGACGAGTGGGTTGATACGGCGGCTAACTGAGCCCTGTATCCTTCCATATTCTGCCTTTTATTCAGGGCATAGCGCAAAAAGCGCTCGATCTCCGGGTCGTTTCGTTCGATAAACTCTCTGGTGTAGAGGTAGGGGAGAATCTTTCTCAAAGAGCCCTCGGGGTCTTCTTCGCTGAAGGAGAGAAAAGCCCCCATGGCCTCCTCCTGCGGCTTGACGGAGTGCTCTCCGCCAACCCCCGTACACGCCAGGACGAGGGCATCCACGATCTCGGGGTACAAAATCGCCACCTGCTGGGCGATCAACCCCCCCAGGGAGACCCCGAGCACGTTCGCCCTGCCTATTCCGAGATAACCCAGAAGCTCCCGAACGTCTCCCGCCATCTGTTCCGTGGTATAGGGCCCGGGAGGAGAGTCGCTCAAACCCGCGCCCCGGTTATCGAAAAGAACGACACGGAAGTGCCGCCTGAATGCCGGTACCTGGTAGAGCCATTCCCGGTGATCGGAACCGAGGCCGTTTATCAGTATCAGGCTCCTGTCTTTCCCGTCACCATAGGTCTCGTAGTATATATTCAGCCCTGGAAGGGAGGTAACGGGCACCGCCACAACCTCCTTTGCTTTTCGCTGATCTGAGGCATAAAATAAATTTACCCCATAAGGCGGGGAAAAATAAATGGATTCTTTCGTACAAAAAAAAATTATCGACGAACTGGGGGAACTACTTCCCGGGGCCCTGGTATCAAAGATCCACCAACCCGGCAAGCGGGAGATCCTCTTTGATCTCTGGAAGCCCGGGGGCGGATTTGCGCTTCTCATTTCGACGCACCCCCTTTTCTGTTCCATCCACCTTACCGGTCACGAATATAAAAACCCACCGGCGCCCCCCCGGTTTTGCCAGGCCCTCCGGAAACACTTGAGCGGAAAGCGTATCGAGGGCATCGAGATCTCCGATTTCGAGCGGGCGTTTACGATAACCTTCCGTTCAAAAAGGGGGGAAGGCGAGGCTGATACGCTCTCCCTGGTGGCAGAGCTCTTCGGAAGGCATGGGAACTTGATCCTGGTGGATGAGGGGGGATCCATCATCAACGCGCTCAATATCGTCACAGAACAGGAGAGCAGGGTTCGCCAGGTCGCCTCGGGCGTCACCTTCCGTCCGCTTCCCCCCCTGCCGAAGACATTTTTGCCCAACGTCACGGTTGAGAACTGCAGGCAGATCCTCACCGACAGCTGGGACGACGTACAAAGCGCCGTCGTGAGAAATATCCACGGAATTTCCAAATCTGCAGTGTCCCAGATGGTGCTCGGGCGCGACATGACGCCGGCAGCGCTCCAGGCAGCATTTGAAGAATTGATCGCGGCTTACAGGGAGGGCCGTTATCGGGTGGGCATATTGCGGGAAAGGAAAGACCGGATCAACCTCCTGCCGGTAATACATCCGGAGAATATCTCCGGCACGGTGGACTATTTCGACTCGGCCAATCACGCCGCCGACACCTTCTTTCACTTCTCCTACACGAGAGAGCAGTTTCTCTCCCTGAAGAACAAACTCCTCTCGGCCATCCGGAAGCGGAAGAAGAGGGAAGAGACGAAACAGCAGAATGTGGAAGGTGATATGGCGAAGCTCGAGTCCTTCAAGGCTTTTGGGAAGAAGGGAGAACTGCTGAAGCAGTGCCTCCATTTGGTAAAAAAGGGGCAGAGAGAGTGCGTCGCCCTCGATTACTCCCTGAGCCCCCCGGGGGAGATGGTGATAGAGCTCGATCCTTCCCTCCCTGCCGTGGAAAACATGAACCGGTACTTCAGGCTCTACAAGAAAGGGCAGAGGGGCATCGCCATGAAGACCCGTTTGCTCCCCCGGATAAAGGATGAGATCGGTTACCTGGACACCATGCGCTTCTACATCGAGGAGGCGAAAAATATCGAGGATCTCTCCCACCTGGAGGGGGAGATGATCGAATCAGGTCTTTTGCGGCGGAAGCCCCGGAAAGAGAAGAAAAAAAAGAGGGTGGAGAGAAAAGAACCATTGGCAGCTCACGTTGAAAAGTTGAGGGTGGGCGGTTACTCCGTGTTCATCGGGAAAAACAACCGGGGCAACGACCATATCGTGAAAAACATGGCTGCGCCGGGAGACCTGTGGCTTCACGCCAGGCATTATCCGGGAAGCCACGTGCTGATCAAAAAAACGAAAAAAGATGATATCCCCCATGAGGTTATCTATCGTTCGGGACAGATGGCAGCGGCGCGAAGCGCCGCTGCGGGGGATGGCAAGGTAGAAGTCTTCGTCGCCGATGCCAGGGACGTGAGAAAAATCCCCGGGCAGAAACCGGGAGTGGTGAGAATCCGGCGCTACAAAACCATCATGGTAGAAACGGAGAAAAATAGTTCATAGTTCATAGTTCATAGTCCAG
>JABAOC010007988.1_pt1 | contig 10546 bp, 10 predicted proteins | sample 7062161 | NCBI WGS metagenome assembly JABAOC01 (sample SAMN14538625, study PRJNA623070) | marine sediment metagenome | biome: marine biome [ENVO:00000428]; feature: marine pelagic biome [ENVO:01000023]; material: deep marine sediment [ENVO:00002113] | place: India: Gulf of Khambhat ...
GGCGAGCCGGTTACCGAAACCGACGAGGCCAAGGAAGCCGAGGGCGTAGCTGCGGAAAAGGCCGCGGAGCCGAGCGGCGAGAAGGCAGAAACGCCGGCTGAGGCCGCGCCTCCCGAGGCGCCGGAGGCGAAGGCGGAGGAAACCGCGGCGGCGGAGGAGGGCGTCGAAGGCGAGCCGGTTACCGAAACCGAGGAGGCCGAGGGCGTCGTTGCGGGAAAGGCCGCGGAACCGAGCGGCGAGAAGGCAGAAACGCCGGCTGAGGCCGCGCCTCCCGAGGCGCCGGAGGCGAAGGCGGAGAAGGGAAAAGGCCGCGCGAAGGCTCGGGGCGGAAAAAGGAAAACCGAGAAGGAAACGGACGGGTAATATCGGCAAGTGACGAATACCGGCGGCTTCGTTTCCGGGAGCCGCCTTTTAACTTTTGATGGACGCCATGGCTGGAAGCGGAATGCTTAGGCGAGTGATATTGCTCGGGCGCCCCAACGTGGGCAAGTCTACGCTTTTCAACCGCCTCCTCGGGCGCCGCGTCGCCATGACCGACGTCGAGCCGCACACTACGCGCGATATTCTCGCCGGCCTTTGCCGGTGCGGGGATGCGCGGCTCGAGTTGGTAGATGCCGCGGGCTTTTTGGTATCGCCCGAGGATACGCTCGAGCAGAGTATCAAAAGAGGCCTCGACGCCGCGGCCGCCTCCGCGGACGTCGTCGTCCTCGTTTTCGACGGCCGCGAGGGCCTCTTGCCCCTCGACCGCGAGCTGGCCGATTTCGCCCGACGGTTGAATAAGCCGGTCATCCCCGTCGTTAACAAAATAGATTCGCCCTCTTTGCTCGCCGGCGTCGGCGAGTTTTACGAACTGGGTTTCGAGCGGGAGCCGCGGCCGGTGAGCGCGGCGAACGGTTACAACTGCCGCCAGTTACTCGAGGCCGTGGTCGAGGAACTCGGGCCCGGGGCCGAGGAGGCCGAGGAGGCCGGAGAAGAAAGGCTATGCGTCGCGATAGTCGGGAGGCCGAACGTCGGGAAGTCGTCGCTCCTTAACCGACTCGCGGGGGGCGAGAGGGTCGTCGTACACGAGAGCCCGGGCACGACGCGCGACGCGGTCGACGTCGACGTAGATTTCGAAGGCCGTGAGCTCGTGTTCGTCGATACCGCGGGAATACGGCGGCGGGCCCGCGCCAAGAAGAGGCTCGAGCTGTGGAGCCTCGGAAAAGCCTTCGCCGCGATTCGCCGCGCTTCGGTCGTGGTGCTCGTTCTCGACGGCGCCGAGGGGCCTACCTCGCAGGACGCGAAGATCGCCGCGTACGCCGACCGCCACGGCCGCGGCCTTATTATTTTCTTGAATAAAACCGACCTCCTCGACGACGACGACGCGCTGAGGTCGCGTTCCGACGACGTACGCGCGGAGTTGGGTTTCGCCCCCTACGCGTCCATACGCGCCGGTTCGGCGCTAAGGGGGTTCGACGCCCGCGCACTCTACCGGGCGATATTCGAAGTTGACGAGAACCGCCGAACGCGCGTCGGGACCGGGGAACTAAACCGCTTCCTGGGCGAGGCCATGGCGAGGCGCAAATTCCGGGTCGGCACCAAAGAGGTCAGCCTCCTTTACGCCGCGCAGGTGGCGACGGCGCCGCCGACGTTCCACCTGTTTCTGAACGTGAGTAAGCGCCCCCCCGTTGGCTTCTCCCGTTTTATTGAGAACCGCCTCCGCGAGGCTTTTCACCTCGCCGGCACGCCGGTCCGCCTCGTATTTCGCTTGCGGGGTAGGGAGCGAAGTAAAAAATAGTTGTCGCCCCGCGCGGGCGATGTTATTTTTTGCCGATGGAAGTCTTTACCTACCTGGCCGCGGCGCTGGCGTCGTTCTTGGTGGGGGCTATACCCTTCTCGTGGCTTTTGGGAAAACTCGCCGGCTTTGACCTCCGGGCGGTCGGTTCCGGGAATCCCGGCGCCAACAACCTCTATCGGGCCGCCGGCTGGCGTTGGGGCCTGCCGGCGTTGCTTCTCGACGTTGGGAAGGGCTTTCTGCCGGTAGTTTTGGTACGTTGCTTCTTTCCCGACTTGGTCGCCGCGGCCGTCGTGGCCGCGGGGGCGGCGATCGCCGGGCATATGTGGACCCCCTTTCTCGGTTTCCGCGGCGGCAAAGGCGTGGCCACGGCCGCGGGCGCGTTCCTCGCGCTCAGCCCCCTTTTAATTTTGATAACCTTCGCCGTCTTCGTCGCGATAGTTGCCGCGACGCGCTACGTGTCGCTCGGCTCGATAGTAGCGGCGTGCGTCGTTTTCGTCGGCTCGTTCGCGCTGCCGCTTTTGACGGGCCGACCGGTGGACCCGTACTTCGTGGCGCTCTGCGGCGTGTTCGCCGCCGCCATTATCGTCGCGCACCGTGAGAATATCTCCCGCCTTCTGGCCGGGACCGAAAGGAAGTTGGGAGCCGGGGCGAAAGATGGCCGTTAGGGGCGGAGCGAAGAGCGTGGCCGTATTGGGCGCCGGCTCCTGGGGCGTCACGCTTGCGCGCCTTCTGGCGGAAAACGGCGCGCGCGTGCGCCTTTGGTGCTACCTGGCCGAAGAATACGAGATGTTGAGCGAAACGCGCGAGCGGCGCGACATCTTACCCGGCGTCGTATTACCCGACGAAGTCGAAGTTTCCGACGACGCCGCGGCGGTGGCGGCCGGCGCCTCGGCAGTTTTCTTCGTCGTTCCCTCCTTCGCCGTCCGGGCGACGGCGACGTCGATACGCGACGCGTGCGACGGCTCGCAGCTCGTCGTATCCGCGGCCAAGGGGCTCGAGGAGGACACTTTCCTACGCATGACCGAGGTATTGAGGCAGGAGCTGGAGGGGGGCGCGCGGGGTTACGTAGCCCTCTCGGGCCCGAGCCACGCGGAGGAGGTATCGCGGCGCGTGCCGACGACCATAGTGGCCGCCTGTGAAGACGGGGCTCGGGCGGAAGAGGTCCGCGATTTAACGATTACGCCTTATTTGAGAGTCTACACGAACGACGACGTGGTCGGCGTCGAATACGGCGCAGCCCTCAAGAACGTCATCGCCATAGCGGCGGGCGTCGTGGACGGTTTGGGCTACGGCGACAATACTAAGGCCGCGCTCCTTACGCGGGGCCTTGCCGAGATAAGTCGACTCGGCGTCGCGCGCGGCGCCAACCCGTTGACTTTCGCGGGCCTCTCCGGTCTGGGCGACCTCGTGGTAACGTGTATCAGCCCCTACAGTCGGAACCGTTACGTGGGCGAGGAATTGGGGCGGGGCCGCCCGCTGGAAGATATCCTGGCCTCTATGAAGATGGTAGCGGAAGGGGTCCGCACGACGAAAGCGGCTTACAGGTTATCCCTCGAGGCCGGCGTGGAGATGCCGATAACGACCGAGATGTACAAGGTGATGTTTGAGGACAAAAGCCCCCGGGCCGCGGTTTACGAGCTGATGACGAGGCGGCCGAAGTCAGAGGGAAGGTTATAATTTACAGGTGAAGGCCCTTGATATGTTATAATAAAAAAATTATATTAGGATATGCGCCTCGGTAACGTGGTAGGGATGGTCGTTTCTACGGTCAAGGACGAGGGCCTTCGAGGGATAAAGCTCTTGTTGGTTGAGGATGCGGACGAGTTCGGGCGGGGGAAGGGTTCGTACTACGTTGCCGCGGACGCGGTGGGCGCCGGGAGGGGGGAGACGGTCCTCACCGCGGCCGGGTCCTCCGCGCGCCAGACGAAGTTGACCAGGGACCGGCCCGTAGACGCGGTCGTGATGGCCATCGTCGAAACCGTGGAGCGAGACGGCGAGGTGACCTACCGAAAGGGCGAGGTGGTGGCGGCGTGAGGGCCGGCCGGGTCGTGGGTTCGGTGGTGGCGGCGCGGGTCGCCGAGGGACTCGGCGACAGGAAATTCTTGTTGGTGGTTCCGGTAGACGAAGAGGACCGCGCGGAAGGCGACGCGTTCGTGGCTTGCGACGTCGTGGGCGCGGGTCGGGGGTCGCGCGTTATCTGGGTAGGGGGGAAGGAAGCGGCCTTGGGTTTGGGCCGCGACGACGTCCCCGTGGACGCCGCTTGCGTAGCCATATTGGAGCGGCACGGCCGCGGCGAGGAGGAAAGGTAGTGGAACTCGGGCGCGTTTTGGGGCCGGCGCCTTCGAACGTGAAACATCCCGCGCTCGCGGGCCTGAAATTGGTTTTCGTAAAGCGGGAAGGGAAGGGTAGGGGCGTCGTCGTCGCTTGGGACTTGGTGGACGCGGGGCGAGGGGACCGGGTTTTGGTAATGAGGGAAGGCGGCGCGGCCGTAAGGCTTTTGGGCCGGGGCGCGGCGCCGGTACGTACCGTGTTGGTAGCCAACGTCGAGAGGGTTGATGGTTAAAGGTAAGATGATGACAACTGGTATTGCCGTGGACCGGAACGTAGGCGGCGGCGCGTCGATGGTTTACGTTACGGGCCGCATCGGGATAGAGGAGGCGAACGAGCTTCAACGCCGCTTCGACGAGTTTTTCAAGGCCGGCCGCCCGTGGGTCATTATGAGCATGAGCGACGTCGATTTCATTTGCTCGGCGGGCATGGGGACGTTGCTCTCCGCGGTCGGCGAAGCGCGCAAAGGGGGCGGGGAACTGATCTTCACGGATATCTCCGCGAAGGTCCGGACCATTTTCGAGTTTCTCGATATTTGGGATTACATAACGACGGCCCGGGACAAGGAAGGGGCGTTGGAGATGGTCGCGACGGGTAGGCGGATGCAGGCGCACCGGGCGGCGCCCGCTATGACGCCGTCTTTCGTCGCCGACGACGTCAAGGCCAAGCTCGAGCACGGGATACGCGTGAGCAAAGCCGGTAAATTGAGGGACGCGCTCTCGTACTTCAACGCCGTCATAAAGGCGGATAAAAACAACGTGACCGCGCTCACCTGGAAATCCAACGTCCTCGAAAGGTTGGGCCAGTTCAGCGAAGCACGCCGTTTGTACAAGCGCGTGTGTGAAATCGGGCGAGGCGACCCGCGCCTTTTGTCGTACGCGCGGGGCCGGCTCGAGAAGTTGAATCGAAAATTACGGTTCGCCGCGGACCGCGACCGGGCTTTCGAACAACTGAAAGTAACCACCCGCGGCCTCGCCAAGGCTCCCCGGGCCCTCCCGAATTTATTCGTCCCGGAACGCACCGCCGACGAGCGTAATGCTCCCTTTCTCTTGTGTTGCCGTACGTGGGACGACGGCGCTCCGTTCGCGGACGAGCAGCCGGGCCGTGCGCTTGCGCGCGGTGGCGGGTACTTTTTATGGATAGGGGGCCGGGGCGTCGTATTAAACCCGGGGAAAAATTTTACGGCCCGTTTCGCCGAAGCCGGCCGCCGCCTCGCGGACGTCGACGCGGTTATGGTTACGGACGTGGCTTGGGACCAGGACGCCGACCTCGAGCCGTTGCTGGAGGCCGTCGGCCGCTATAATAAAGCCGCCTTCGGGCCCGTCAAAAAAGTCGAGGTCTTCGTCAACGCCGGCGTTAACAAAAAGAATTATTCGTGGCTTTCCGCGGCGAAGGACGCCGTATCCAAGGTGACGGTTCTCTATCCCGGCCACGGTTACCGCATAGGCGAAGCGGCACTCGACGTCAAGGCGGGCGACGTCGCGGAGGGCCGCGCCGACGACGCGTTGGGTTTAGTGTTTACGGCGGGAACGGCAAGCTTCGCCTACGTCGCCGACGCCGCGTGCGCGGACGTCGACGTTCTTGCGGCGCAATACAGGACGGCGAGGGGCCACGTTTTGCTGGCGCACGTGGGCCCGGTCTATGCGGAGGGCGACGCTGCCGCCAAATGGTCCGCCGGTTGCCTCGGCGTCGACGCCTTGGCCAGATTGCTTTTGGAGATAAAGCCGTCGGTCTCCTTGTTGACTAAAATGTCTAACGTCGCCGACCCCGTAGCGTTGAGCGCCGCGATCGCGAAGGCGACGGACGTGCGGTGTTTTCCGCTCGACGTCGGCTTAGCCGTCAACCTGGGCACGACGGAGATAATAACGGGCGAAGGCGTCGCGCCGATTGAGAAGGTGAACGTGCATTTGGGGGCGGACGGGCGCCTTCGTTACGAGGCCACCGGCTGAAAGACAACGCGCGGGAAATAGTTCGAATCCGAAATTTGCGCGTCCTCGCGGGAAAGGCGATATGAAGGATTTCAAAATCACGAAGGTGGAAGAGGGCAAAGACGGCGTAGTCGTTGTCGCCGTCGAAGGCCAGGTCGGTATCGAGGAGGCGGCGCGCGTTTCCAAATTCTTCGAGGAACTTGAGAACGAGGGCGTCGTCTGGGTCATCGTGAGCCTAAAAGGCGTCGACTTCATAAGCACCGCGGGCGTGGGGGCTTTGCTTTACGCCGTCGGCGGCGCCAGGAAGCGGAGCGGGGAAATCGTTTTCATAGAGTTTTCTCCCAAGACGAAGGCCGTCTTCGAGTTTCTCGACCTGCACGATTTCATCGTTACCGCGCCGGACCGGGAGGGGGGCCTGCGTATTATCAACGAGATCAAGAGCGGCGCCCGCAAGACGAACCAATAAGGGGCGCGCCGCCGGGGCGGGCTAAGGGACCGCGTGCGCCGGACGTAGGTTAAAGCTTCACGCGGTAAGCCACGCCGTCGAAGAGCACCTCGACTTCCTCCCCCAGCGCAAAATACGGGGCGAGGGCCGGGTGTTTTTTTATAAGTTCGAAATATTCCTCGCTGGCGAATTTCACCTCGACCGCGGCTCGCCCGGCCTCCTCGTCGAGCGCGAGGTCGCGCCAGAAGCCGCCGGAACGTCTGAAACTCTTTCCCTCGACGTGTCGGACGGCTACGTCGCCGTAGGCCGAGGGCGCTACGGCCGCGCGCTTCAGGCTTCCGATGGCTTTCGATTCCCGGACGGAAAGTTCGTCCGCGCTCGCCGGGGCGCGGAAGCCTTCTCTATCCTGCATCCACGTACCGGCGGACGCCAATTCCTCGGGGCGGCCCAGGCCCGGCCAAACGGTCGGCGACGGCCGCGATATCACCGGGCCCGCGTCTTCCACCAAATACGACGTGTAGGGCGTCGGTATGCCGTAACGCTTCGATAGCGCCACGACGGCGTCGATGAGTTCCTTATCTTCCCCCTCGAGCTTTATCTGCTCGAGCAGGAAGCCTATTTTGCGCGTCGCCCACAGGGCGGGTATGAATTTGTTGTCGCGGCTTTCGCCGGCGACGTCGCGGAGGCGGTAGCGGAACGATTCCGCCTTGCCCGCGCGCTCGCCCGCCAGGACCAAGACGCCGTCGGCGAGTTCGCCTTTGTAACGCCCGAGTACCGACAGTTGCATACCGGCGAAGATATCCGGGACGGCCGGCGGGTAGGAATCGTAGAACTCTGCGTTTTCCCACGCGAGCTCGACGCCGCTCAGGACCGGTTTGGCGATCTTATCGTAAAAGGAAGTCACGGCCAACTCCACGTCCTCAGCCGGTTCGACGTACTGCGCCGTGCCGCCGTTTTTGAGCGCGAGGGCGTCGAGGAGTTCCGCTTTGACCCTATAACCCACGCCGAAGCAGAAGAGCCGCGCGTCGACGTCGCGGTTGGCGGCGACGACGTTGGCCACGATGTCGACGACGTTACGCTCGCCGACCGTGGGCTTGCCGTCCGTGAGGAATACGACCATGGTGGGGCCGGCCTGTTCCGCCGAGGCCGACGCCAGACCTTTCGCCAGCGCGCCGTCGACGTTGGTCCCGCCGCCCGCGGCCAGCTTCTTCACGAACGCGAGGCCGGCGGCCACGTTTTCGGGGGTCGCGGCCACGGCCTTGTCGCGGAAGAGCGTCGGTTGCTCGTTGAAGGGTATGACGTTGAAGCGGTCGCCGGGCCCGAGTTGGTTCAGGCAATAGCTCACCGCCTCTTTGACCTGCTCGATCTTTTCGCCGGCCATCGAGCCCGAGACGTCGACGACGAAGAGCAGCTCCTTGGGCCCGGGCGTTGCGGCCGCGGGTGCGGGGGGCGTGATAATCAAGATCGCGTAGCCGTCTTCGCCGCCCTCCTTATGCGCGAGCAGGCTCGCTCCCATTTCCGCGTCGCCGACGCCGTAATATAAAATTAGGTCCTCGGCAGGTTTAACGTTTTTGACGTGGTATTTTACGACGGCCGCGTTGGGCGCCTTTCGCTCGAGCTGGACCTTATGGGAGGGCGAGAAGACGTTCTCGAGGCTCGCGCTCGTCTTCAAGCTAACCTCGACGTCGACGTCTTCGATGGCCTCGCGGCTGAAGCGCTCCGTGTCGAGAGGGTAGACGAACTTCACGAGGCCGCCGTCGTAGCGCAAGAGCTCGGCGTACGTTATCTCGACGCGCTTTTTGCCTTTTGCCGGGATGGGGTAGACGCGCGCCTTGACGGCGCCTCGGCCCATATATTCCAGAAGTGCCGGGTCCTTGTTCTGGTTAATTAATTTCCGGTATTCGACCGCGGCCTCGTCGGCGTCGAGCATCTCGCCCTCTACCGGCTTCCCGTCGACCTTCAGCGAGAAGCGGTCAACGGCGGCGCCTTTCGGCAGCGGGAATATGTATATGCCCTCGACGTCGACGTTATACGGGTTTTCGAAGAGTTCGTCGACGTGCGTGGTTGCCACCTGGTCCTCAATAACCGTCTCGACGCGGTGGTATTTGATGTCGAGGCTGTAACGTTCTTGTCGCGGGCCCGGCGGCGGCCAGGGGGGCATCGGATAAGGTATCGGTATGATAATGCCGTCGGCGGCGCCGACGGTGGGCAAAAGGGCGAGTAACGCCGTCGCCGCTACAATCGCGCGAACCAACCTGTCTCGCATAATCGCCACCTCCGCTCAATCTGCGGCGTTGTTTTCACGTATTTCGACTCCACGTCTTCGGGGAAGGTTTAACGGCCCTCGGGCGAACAGCCACGCCGACGGTTAACGCTCTTTCTCGCCAAGCCGCTCCAGGACCCGCCGGACCGCTTCGCGAACGACCGCGTCGTCTTCGGGTGGCCCCGCCTCCTCCGCTACCTCGCAGACGTCGCAGGGGATATTGAGAGGAGGCTTTCCCGGCGCGATCTGCGTCAGCTTCGCGACGTCGTCGCGCGTAAGGACCGCGACGCGGCCGAGCTGTCGCGCCACCAACATTACGCGCGCGAATTGCTCGACCTTCTCGAGGGTGAAATAAGCCTCCTCGAGCGTCGCGCCGAGCGTCACGGTGCCGTGGTTGGCGAGGAGGAAGGCGTTGTGGTCGCGGAGTTTGGGCCGGATGCTCTCGGGGACTTCCGGCGTCGACGGCGTCGCGTAGGGCGCGAGGGGTACGTTCCCGAAGGTCGCGATTACCTCGGGAAGGACGCATTCGGCGAGGGGCATCCGCGCGACCGCGAAGCCGGTGGCCGTCGGCGGGTGGGCGTGGACGACGCCGTTCACGTCGGGCCGCTCCTTATAGATCTCGAGGTGGAGCAGTATTTCGCTCGAGGCTTCGCGGTGCCCTTCCACGCGGCGGCCCGCGGCGTCCAGGACGACGACGTCGTCGGCCGCGAGGTTCCCCTTACACAGGCCCGCCGGCGTCGCGGCCACGAGGTTGTCGCCGACGCGGCAGCTCATATTCCCGTCCGTCGCGGCGACGAAGCCGCGCTCGTAGCACCGTCGTCCTATTTCGACTATCTCTTTTCGGGCTTGCCAGATATTCATATTCATTCCTCGGCTGGATAAAAAAATAAGCTTTTTATTTCCTTTAAAATTAGTAAGTTGCGTTAATTTGCCTAATATTTTAGTTTAATTAAAATGGGAACGCTTAAGGCGGATATTGGGCACCGTTTGCCGTGCGCGAGACCGGTTACGTAAATATAACATTACGAGCGGAAGTTGGCAAAGGAAAACCCGCCCGGGCGTTGGGCGGGTTTCGCGGTTATCTTTAAACTTACCCGGCGACAACCTTAGCCTTCAAGGATGCGCCGTACGCCGCCGCGGCCCTGAGTCGTTATTTTACTACCGCGAGCCGCTTTACGGCGACCTTATCGCCGGCCTGCAAGCGGTAGACGTAGACGCCCGCGGCCAGATTGCGCGTGTCGAGCGAGGCTTCGTTATCGCCCGCGGCCCGCGGTCCTTCCGCCAGCGTCGCGACTTTGCGGCCGCTCACGTCGAAGACCTCGAGCTTGACCTCGCTCGCTTGGGCCAGGGCGAAAGTAATCGTCGTCGTCCCGCGAGCCGGGTTGGGGTAGTTCTGGCTCAGGCTGAACGACGCGGCCTTGGCCTTACCCTGGGCCTTGACCCCTACCGGGCCGAACCGGTCCTTCGCGCCGCCGAGCGTCACAGCCTCGAGCGTGTAGTTATAGACGGCGCCCGCGACTACCGACGAGTCGAGGTACCGGAACGGCTTTTGGCCGGTTATGAGATGCCGGTTGACCTTTGTCGGAGATGCCGACGCGTCCGCTTCGGCGCGATAGATGTTGAAGCCGGCGTAAATGGTAGTCGGCTCCCAGCTCAGCTCGACCGCGCCGGCCAGCGCTCTCGCCCCGAACTCCTCTATGCCGGTGAAGATTTCCCAATATTTGTCGTAGGCCGCGTCGGCGTTGGCCTGAAGCTCCGCCAGGTTCGCCCCGGCAACGACCGCGAACGCGAACCTCAACTTCTCG
>JABAOC010013226.1_pt4 | contig 10546 bp, 15 predicted proteins | sample 7062161 | NCBI WGS metagenome assembly JABAOC01 (sample SAMN14538625, study PRJNA623070) | marine sediment metagenome | biome: marine biome [ENVO:00000428]; feature: marine pelagic biome [ENVO:01000023]; material: deep marine sediment [ENVO:00002113] | place: India: Gulf of Khambhat ...
AATCTCGACGTCATAATCCCCTGGATCAGTCACGTTAACCTCAACGCCTACTTCTAGATAATCAAAGGCTCCATCGCCGTCTTCATCGACTCCGTTATCATAGATGTTGCCAGTGAGAAATACAAGGGGAGCGTCGAATTCGGTGTAGGAATACTCTCTTGACAAGGGAACATCAGACAAGGAGTCAAGCTGGTTATGGTACTCGTCGTAGAGGTAGACGCCAGAAACGTAGGCAGGATTAAAACCTGACCCATAGATGCTTGGACCATTCAAAGAAACGTAGACAACCTGAATACCCGCATCAAGGTATGTGAAATTGGACTCCCAGACGTTGATATAATTGTATGATGAGTCATAAAGGTCAAATACGTCCATCCCAAACTCCCCAGCGGAAGAAACATTAACCTCTACCCCAACCTCCAAATAATCGAAGGTTCCATCGCTATCCGTGTCCACCCCACTGTCATAGATGGTACCTGTAAGACTTCCCGTTGCTTGGGCACTAACTTGAAGTTGTTGCCCCCAGAAAAGGGATAGAATTGAAAAGATCAGGAGAGATATTGCCATAATTGACAAGATTCTTTTGCCAATCCTCATAATCTTCACACCAATGACCACCCATCTTCATGATAGAACTATTTATGTTCTTTGGGACAATAGTTGTAGAATCAAAAATGATTCAGAATTCAAGATAAAGTGAATGGAAGGATTACCCATGCGGATCACTGTAATGTCTCTGAGGAACCTCTTCCGAAGACGCCTCAGAACTTCACTTTGCATATTAGGGGTTTCGCTAGCAACCATCTTCATTGTTGCCATAGGCGGAACCACTACAAACTACACGGCGGTCATCAGAGAAATGAACATATTTTTCAGGGGAGATGTCGTTGTCGTAGCCGAAGGCGCTATGGTCATTCAAGCTTTTCCGGCCATAGGAGGAAACCTTCCAGAAAGTGTAGTTGAAAAAGTGCAGCAAATGAATGGTGTTGAGACCACAGTTCCTATGCTGGTTAGATTCGGGTACCAAGTTGAAGCTACTATTCAACTTGCCCCATCAAATGTCAGCATAGGGATACCTTCTGAAAACTGGTCTGTTCTGGTTGGCCACACACCCCTCCAGCCGGGTGGAGATTGGCCATCAGCAAATCCAGATAAAAAAGAGGTTGTTGTTGGTTCATCTCTGGCCACGCAGTATGACCTTGCCGCAGGCTCAATGGTAAAGGTGGAAAAGACGAATTTGACGGTTGCGGGGATTCTTGATTCACGATCGGCTCTTCTCTCTCGATCGATAATCTTACCCCTCGAGTTGGCTCGGCGACTATATTATCCCGATCCCAAGGTGAGTTGGGTGGGGAACATGATTGTTGTTGAGCTGGTGGAGGAGGCAACAGAAAAAGAAGTAGCCGATAGAATAGAAGCTGAAATTCTGGGAGTTGGCGCCTTAACGACTGATGAAAGAAACGAGATTGTTGAACCCCTGCTTCATGACATTGAAACTTGGAATCTAGGACTAAATAGCGTGCTTTACCTCCTGAGTATGATTCTCGTAACAATGGTTGCTATGATGAACGTATCTGAGAGAAGGAGGGACTTCGCGACCTTGGATGCAATTGGAGCGCCTAGAAGCGCTATCTTCCGCATGGTCCTCACCGAAACCGCACTAATAGGATTGCTCGGCGGCCTAGCCGGAACAGTGCTAGGCTCAATCGCCGCGATACTGATAGCCAACGCTTACACAAACATTCCACTCCCGATGTTTCTCTTTAATCTTTTCAACGTCGTTTCCCCGGCTTTTATGATCACAGTTCTTGCATCCACAGTCGCCGTAAGTTGCACTGCAGGAGTCATACCCGCCATAGCTGCCTCAAGAATGAATATCTCAGAAGTTTTGAGGTCAGAATATTGATCCTAAAGACTCAAGAACTGACACGTGCTTACCGCCTTGGCGCGTCCGTCATCATGGCCGTGAACAAAGTGAACCTGGAAATCGAGAAGACTTCTTTCGTTTCAATCATAGGACCGTCAGGTTCCGGGAAGACCACACTTCTCAACTTGATAGGGCTAAATGACCATCCGACTTCAGGGAAGGTCTTCTTCAAGAACCAAGACACTTCACTTCTAACTGATAGAGCACGAAGGAAAATCCGACTTCAGAACCTCGGATTTGTTTTCCAAACCTTTAACCTGCTGCCGCCGCTCACGGCTTTGGAGAACGTAGAACTGCCCCTGGCGTTAGCAAAGACTCCGGCGAAGCTGCAAACGGAAAGAGCTATGCGACTTCTTGAGGCAGTCGGGCTTACTGACAGACTTCAACACAGACCCAAAGAGTTGAGTACTGGGGAGATGCAACGGGTGGCAATAGCTAGGGCACTTGTAAACGACCCCTGTTTGATTCTTGCGGACGAACCCACGGGCGAACTGGACTCCGAAACAGGATATGAGATCATAAAGTTGCTTCTCAGCTTGTGTAGAAGACGCAAAACCACGGTAGTTGTAGCAACCCACGATGAAAGAGTTGCCAAAGCGTCTGACGTGAAGTATCACATGCGGGACGGAACGGTCACGCGCGACAGTGGATGATGCGCTCTTTACGTTAAGAGCGTTTGCACGTGCAATGCATACAAGCAAAGGGACCTGTTGTTTTTGCGCGCGCGACATCCTTTAGAGCGTTCTTCCACGTGAGACACCTCTTCTTTCTATTATCCTTCTGTACTCACACGAAAAGACTCTGACATCTGATAGTTTCACCGTGCTCTCTCTCCGCTATATTTCATGTCGTTGCTTCGACACCCTTAAGACCAGATTGAAGGTGACGTGTTACCAAATAGGTGACAAGTCCATGTTATCTGCAAACGGCAAGTTCCTCATATACACGCCACCGTCATCGAACCTTCGTGACCGCGTAAGAGTCGTGGGATCTGCTGTGGTCAAGATTGCCCAAACGATAAAAATGGAAATCGAAGTCGCTAGAAGAACAAAGCTTCTTTCAGTTTACGTTTATTATAGACACGATCATGATGACGACGAGATTCCTGTCTACTGTGACTGGGGCAAAGATTGGAGTGAAGACGATGTTTGTCATGCGATCAAAAGTGTGATGTTCGCTCTCTCATTTCATCCGAAACATCCTTCGTTGCGGGCAGTAAGGAAGGAACTGTGTACTTTCTCTTAACTTGTGTTCGGCGGTCTACACCTTTTGGAATCTGATGGTTTCGTCTGAGAGCTCGAGCTCATAAATTTGGTTCACGTCAAAGTCTATGCCGAGCTTCTCGTACTCTTGTTCGGTTAAGAACAGAATCACCTTGGGGAACGCAAACTGGGGTTTTGTAGTGAGAACTGGTAGTTGCTGCTGCAGCACTTGAACAATATCTTGAGCCATTCTAGCCTCTTCTGTTCGAGGTTTTATGGCGAATCTTGGGACTCTATGTTCCTCGATCAGTTCTATACGCTTCCCCAAATTCCCTTGTGGGTCACGTATTGATTCTATTCTCTGAACTCTCACGCGCACCATTCCTGCCACTCCCGCTCATCATCTAGCACCGGTTGAAGCCTTTATGTATTTCGAATAGAGGAGTCTCTGTAGGACGGAAAAGGGCGATGAGAATACTTTCACTCCATTTCGATTGTTGCTGGTGGTTTCGGCGTCACGTCGTAGTAGACACTTGAAGCATTTGGGCACGCTTTAAGAATCCTTTGCGCAGCCTCGTTCAAGGTTGTCCAGGGGATTTCTGACACTTGGGCTGATAAGAAATCAGAAGTCTGAATGGCTCGCAAAGCGATTGCATAAGGTTTTCTCTCCACTCCCTCGTGGATAGCATATAAAATTCGCGCGAAAGATTGGGTTTCTCTGATCACTTCCTCTTGGAGCGCGACCAGGGTTTTGATAGGCGGCTGATAGATCTTGCCGTTTTCGGTGGAGACTCTGATTGCCCCAATCTCTCCGTAGCGTCGTTGACCACTCTTCACGCCCGTCGCTCTGTCTCGAAAGACCCTCAGAGACACATTCCTCGACGGAACATTCAGAAATCGACTGACCCTTTCCTTTATATGCACCAGCCTGGGAAATTGTGGCAGTTCCTCGTTGTCAATAATCGCTGCAAAGAACTGGCTGGGCTGATGTTTAGCCAGATTTTCTTCGGTGATTGCGGTAGCCTTTTTGAGAGACTCCAGTTTGTCAATCCGAACTTTTCCAACAACTCTTACTGATAGACCTGGCCCGGGAAAGGGTTGTCTTTCAGATAGTTCTGCAGGGACCTTCAAGTATCTGGCGACTTTTCTGACTTGCGGCTTATACAGAGCGACAAGCGGTTCGATGACTTGGAATCCGTAACGCTCAATAGGGTTAATTCCCATCTGCGAGAGAACGTTGTGCTGAGTCTTTACGCCCCCAGTGGTTTCGTCTATGTCCGCACGTATAGTGCCCTGCACCAGAAATCGAAAGCCTTCCTTCTCAGCGGCCTCGCTTAAAGTTTGATAAAAGGCCTCTCGAAATGCTTTACGCTTCTCCTCAGCATCCGTGAGCCCTTTCAAAGCCGTCAAAAAGCGTTCTCGAACATCGAGTATCTGTACGGGAAGATTTAGGGGAGGCTGAGAAAGAAGTCGAGCAACTTCTTTCGGTTCATTACTCCGCATAAAAGCGTCGTCAAGCGTCACACATAGGAGGTTCCTTCCTATAGCCAAGTGGGTAAGTGCCGCACAGGTCGTGCTGTCGACGCCTCCAGAAACCGCGATCAACGCTCGATCACTGCCGACCACGTTTTTAATCTGGCTTACTTGCTTGTCCACAAAGCTTTTAGGACTAAATTGCCGCAATTCGCTAGCCTCTGACCAACTCATGCGCCATTTCTTTGCTTATATAGGTGCCGCTTCGAGGCATTCTTTCTATTCCCGTCAGTTGGGAGATGGTGCGTGCCGGAATAGGCGTGCTGAGTTCATGCAGGTCTTTGAACCGTATGAAGCTGGCTTTCAGGCGTCCTTGCAGAAGGTCGAGGTATTCTCTGTAGGATTTGAGGGACGCTTCGTGGCTGTAGATGTTCCAAAGATCTCGGGCATCTCCAGTGACACGCTGGATGAAGGTAGCATATCCTCGAATTTCCCTGAGCGGATGTGTTACGTAGAAAAGAATAAGCTTGGTATTCTTGGGTCCAACCAATCCTCTGCGAACAAAGGCTTGGATGGTTTTGCCAGCCCTGTTTTGGCTACACAGTCGCTTCCACCATTTTTCATTAGCTAGAAGAATGTAGCCATATCTTTCAATCGGCACTTGGGGCACCAACAGGGTTGACGCATAACACCTACCATAGTTGCCTTTATAAAATATAAGAATAGGACGAGTGGTCAACGAATTGAATGCTGAAGGGATTTCTATGTTCCGCTAAAAAATGGTAGGCGGCAAGGAAGTTTTTGTTAGTTTTCTTAAAAGATTTCTCTCCTTAGAAAGCTATGAGTTGGGTCGTAATCATTCCGTGAGCGAGTTAAAGTTTTTGTGCTCTAGTTATGCTTTACATTACTTCAGAGCTTGTTGGGATAGTTTGTGAACCTTAAAGAGCTGAAGAATGCTGCGCTAACGTTGCGGGAGTTGGGCTTAAGTTATCAAGAGACCCTTGACGCCATGAACGCCATTGCTAAGGATTTGGGACCAGTCAGACGCATGTGGAAGAAGAATGACCAATCAAGGCTCATCAAGCTAGGTCTAGCTTTGATCACGTTTCCGGAACCTACTCCAATAAGCGAAACTTTGGGCGCCGTTGTGTTGTCTATGGGTGTAGTCCATAAAAAGATGCAGCAGTCGGTCTTACACGTAGATGAAGTATACGGCGCCTTTCAAGAAGTGGTTAAAGGCCTACATGCCACAAACAAAGAAGAGCCCAGATAATCGCGTTTATTTACCCATCCCATTTTAGGTTTCGATAGCACTTGAGGAGACTATCCCAGTAATCGATGGTGATGGCATATTCTATGAGACATTCCTTGTTATACCTCTCCATCTCCTCATCCAGTTTTTTCTTGAGCCCCTTCTTCCGATCCCTGTCTGTTTCGGCGAGATATTCGATTAGCAGTTTATAGACTTTGGAGTTCAAGAACTTCAGTAAAACGTCTGCTTCTCGGGTTTTCTCCTTCTCTCTCTTGTTTTCCAACGCAGAATCTCATGATGAATGACGCTCGCAAAGACTATATTCATTGTTTCATCCATGACAATATGATGAAAACAGATAGAAGAAACCTGCAGTTCAAGTCTCTCGGTTGATGACTCGCCGGAAATCCAACTGGGAAAGATTTGTCTTCTCATAGAGGCCGAGCTCCACAGGTCTTTGAAAAAGAATATATCCTCTCGCTCTACAAGTATAATGCATAGCTCTAAGCCTTGAGGTGAAACTTGTTGAAACTTGTAACGGTTCTACTTCCTGAAGCTTACTTAGAAGGTCTTGATGAACTGGTAAGATCCGGTATGTACCCCAGCCGCAGCGCCGCTATTCGAGCAGCCGTGAGAGATATGCTGAAGAGAGAGTTGTGGGCTAGACGAGAAGAATAGAAGCCTTCAGTTTTTGGACCCTGGTGTCCTGGCCGTCCGCCAGGAGAAGTCCCTTTCGAGGAAATACAAGAATAGGAACGATGCTAACCGCCACTTTCACAAATAGCCCCTAGCAGAATCGCGGACGAGTTTCGCAGTCTCAGCAGGATCTTCCGCAAGCGTTATAGATCTCCCAACTATGAGATAGCGTGCTCCAGCCACTAGAGCAGACTGAATCTGTCCCCCTTGGGCCCCAACACCAGGCGAATAGATGGGAACACGGTCCCCCAAGATCGCATGGACCTCCTTTATCTTCTCTGGAAAGGTCGCGCCGACAACTGCGCCATCAGCGTTCCAAGACAGCGCCTTTTCAGCAAAAACGACGTATTGCGAAGTCGGCTTCCCAGTCATTGAGGTGTGAACCTTTTGACCATATCCTTCTCTGGCACCTTTATGGCTCATGTAAACGAGGAGAATGACACCGCGACCCTTCTCTTTAGCAACTTGAAAAACTGGCTGAAGCCCTCCGTCCCAACCCACAAAAGGATTGGCGATCACCGCGTCAAACCCAGCCTCAAAATAAGATTCGGCTATCGCACGGTTGGTATATCCCACATCGTTGATCTTGCAATCCATTATCGCAAGCAGTCCCAGATCATGAATCAAGTTCACAATCTCTTGCACTCCATTAAATAAGCCAACGGGAAGAACCAACTGACGATTTATCTTCACCGCACAGAGGTATGGATGCACCACGTTCAGTATGTCAACGCTTTGAGACAACAGACGACGTGGCTCGTCCGATGGCGGATCAAGGGCTAATACGATATTAGAACCAGTCTGCCTTAGAGAGCGATCCATTTTGAGTCGGAAAGACAACCTACATATCTCCTCGGTATAATAGAAGCAAAAAACATAATATCCTTTCTCTTCCCTCTTTCAGTCGCCAACGACTACGAGAGTTAACGAACGCGCACTCATTCGCGAAGCAGAGTAGACTCACCCAGTAACCCACGAAGGCGATCGAAATCCTCTGTAAGGAATCGCTTATATTTCGCGTTGTACAAGGCGGCTGCGGGATGAAGCATTGGAATTACACGAATTTTAAAGCCCAGAATGTTCAAGTCATAAACTCTTCCGCGCATTCTGGTGATTGCGGCAACTTCTGCGCCAGCTTTATGGAAGACGTATGAAGATGCGTGTCTTCCAAGAGTTACGACGAACTGGGGCTTGATTATCCTGATCTGTCGATTCAGGTACGGGGTGCAAGTATTGATTTCAAGGGGTCTGGGATCACGGTTACCGGGAGGCCTACACTTCACGATATTTGTGACGTATACATCTGCTCTGAGAAGTTCAATATTTGAGAGCATCTCATCGAGGAGTTTGCCTGCAGCGCCTACGAAGGGTCTGCCTCTCACATCTTCCCAATAACCTGGTGCCTCGCCGATGAACAGGACAGGAGTCTTAATGTTTCCCTCTCCTGGAACAGCATTCTGTCTTTTCTTCCACAAAGGACACTTGCGACAAACTTTGACTTCTGATGTGACTGTTTCCATTGTCTCATGTGCTGGCATAAGACTGACCGCTTGGATGAAATTTTGTGTTTTGCCGATACAGATATACAAATCAATAATAACAGCCTTATATAGTTAACAAAGATGCCCAAATCCCGTTTTGGAGTGTTAAGGATTGACAGAAAGCGTCGAAGACTTGATCAAAGCCCATCAAGGGTTAGAAAAAGAAGTCTATTTGGATCTAGAGAACTCAGGTCCTGTGCCGATAGAAATAGTAGAGGCAATAATCCCGTATTTCTCCGAAAATGCCTACGGCAATCCAACGGTAACCCACAAACCCGGATGGATGGCTTTCGAAACCATTCAAAAGGCGTCTCAACAGATGGCGAAGTACATCGGCGCATCTTCCGCAGAGGAGATAAACTTCACTCCAAGCGAAACCGTGGCCAATAATCTAGCTTTGATTGGCACGGCATTAGCGAATAAACGGAAGGGCACAAAGATAGTTATTTCAGAAATAGAGCCCTTGAGTATAGACTTCTCATCGAATATCCTTAAAAGATATGGCTTCAAGGTCAGTAAAGTTCCAGTTGATAGAGAAGGCTTCATAAACTTGGAAAAACTTTCTAACATTGTTGATGAGAAGACTATCCTTGTCAGCTTCGCACTCGTCAACCACGAAATTGGAACCATCGAACCCATCAAAGAAGCTGTGGAAACCATCAAGAAGAAGTTTCCTGAGGTCTTGTTCCATTCTGACGCCTCAGATGGTTATGGGAAAATTCCCATAGACGTTGACAACCTGGGAGTTGACTTGATGACCCTAAGCAGCAACAAAATCCTTGGTCCAAGAGGGATCGGAGCCCTCTACGTTAGAGATGGAGTAAAGGTTGAGCGGCTCTTGGAAGGACAGATTGGAACACAGAAGCTGTGGCCTGGAGTGGAGAACACACCTCTAATAATGGGATTCCTGAAAGCTTCCGAGCTTGCATTCAAGGACTTTGACTCAAACGTGGTCCACATGAAGACCCTACGAGACAGGTTGATGGATGACATTCTTGAAGGAATACCTGAAACCCTCTTGAATGGCCCAGAAGAGGACAAGCGAGCCCCAGACAACGTCAACATCAGTTTCCTGCACTGCGAAGGTGAGGCGCTAACAATTGAACTGAGCTTGAAGGGTGTCTATGTGTCAAGTGGAAGCGCGTGCACACGGCTACTTCTGCAACCAAGCTATGTTCTAACAGCCATCGGAAGAAAATTTGAGGAAGCCCACGGAAGCATATTAATGAAGGTGACGAGATACCATACTGACGAAGACATTGAGTACGTTTTGAAAGTCCTGCCTGAAGCGGTTGAAAGACTCAGAGGGATGATCCCAACTGGGAAGTGATATGTGAGATGGCACGAGTTCCTTTACCTTACAGCAAGAAACTACTTGACCTTTTTAGAAATCCAAAGAATCTCGGCAGAATGGAAGACGCAACCGTTTCGGCAATCGCCGGAAGCCCAGCTTGCGGAGACATGATAGCCATCTACCTGAAAATAAACAAAAATGAGGTGATAGAAAAAGGAACCTTTGAAAGCTACGGATGCGCCGCTAACATTGCAACTGCCAGCATTTCAACGGAGATGGTCAAAGGCAAGAAAATCGAGGATGCTTGGAAGATCGGTTGGAAGGATGTTGCAGACGAGGTTGGAGGCTTACCCTCCGTGAAGTTCCACTGCGGAATCTTGTCAGTCGGCGCCCTAAGAAGAGCGATCAGGGAGTTCTACAGGCAGAAGGATGAAAAGCCAAGTTGGCTACCTGATGAGTTAACGTTGGAAGAGAAACATGCCTTGGAAGAGGAGGAGTTAGTCAAGGCTCTCTCAAACAAGGTTAGAACCTTCTCAGAAAGGGCTAGAGGGAAGAAAGAGTAAAAGATGCCCAGTCAAAGCCGACTGCTTCGGGAGTACGTGAGCAGACTCGAAGAAGCTTGTGGAGAGGGTCATGACTTCATCGTTGTTTTGAAATATGCCAAAAGGGAGGAAGCCATCAAGCGGATACTGAAGAACTCCAAGGTTGAGCGTGCCCTTTCAGGGGTCTTAACCAAAGCTCGATATAGAGGCAAGGAGATCAGCGTCTTCATAACCGGAAAACTACTTCTCAAAGGGCTAGAAGAAAGAGCGACTGCAGAGAAGATTTTGGAGGAGCTGCTATCCTCCTCAGAAGACATGTAGACAACTACCCTGTCAAAGTCTGGGCTAGCTCTCGGACGGTTGAGATGAATTTGTCTATCTCTTCTTCTGTGTTATATAAGTAGGCAGAAGCTCGGACAGAACCAGGCTTATGGATAAGGGTCTTTGTGAGGGGAAGGGCGCAGTGGTGCCCCGAACGCACCATAATATTTGCCGAAACATCGAGGGCTAAGGCCACATCGTGGGGGTTCAAGTCGCCCACATTGAAGGACATTATCGCAACTCTGTGTTTAGGTCCAGGACCGTACGCCTCAACCTTCGAGATTTCACTCAGTTTCCC
>JABAOC010016413.1_pt2 | contig 10546 bp, 6 predicted proteins | sample 7062161 | NCBI WGS metagenome assembly JABAOC01 (sample SAMN14538625, study PRJNA623070) | marine sediment metagenome | biome: marine biome [ENVO:00000428]; feature: marine pelagic biome [ENVO:01000023]; material: deep marine sediment [ENVO:00002113] | place: India: Gulf of Khambhat ...
CCCACCTCTCCAGCAATTTACGCTCAAGGACAAGGGTTTTCTCCAAAGATTAAGGAAACTCCAGAGCCTCTTTGAGGTCCAGGGTAGCGTCAAAGTCCAGGGTATGGGGCAAAGAATCAATATGTCAGGTTTTACTATGACGGAGCCCTCCTTCAAGGCTTACCACCTTAACGGGTGTGTCAGGTTCCATCACGCTACACGCAACAAACACTCACATAAATGGCGTTCCAATGGTAAACTCCCATTGGCTTGATGGCTCATCAGGCTCCGGGTCAAGATTATATCCCCATTCCAACCGCAGAGGCCCGACTGGTGAATACCATCTTATCCCGCCCCCAGCACCCATCCTGATTCCCTCGAAGGTGAAGCTCTCATCCTTTGTAAAGACATTTCCCGCATCGAAGAATAGGACGCCCATAACTCCCTGCTCCTTCACAATGGGAAACTGGAATTCAAGGTTATAGACCATCATCTTCTCCCCACCTATCCTGTCACCGGTAACAGGATCAACGGGTGAAATAGAGGCATACTCAAAACCCCTGACCGTATTCACTCCCCCCAATCTAAATTTTTCGTAAACGGGCAAATCGCCCCCTGACCTCTGGTGAGCATAGCCCCATCTTCCCTGAACGGAGAATGCCGAATCCAAGAAAAGGGGGAAAAACCATGCTGATCTTGGGAGGAATTTGGTAAAATAGTTATCTCCTCCGAGGAAGCCACCTGCATACTCTACCGATAGGGAGTTAATGGAGCCCCTCCTGGGATTCCATCGTGTATCCCTGCTATCCCTGGATATGCCAAAGGTCAGACTGCTTGTCAGATGTCTTCCCACCATATCCTGTAAGTCCTGAGAGGCTGTTTCAGCGACATCCGAGATATCAGCATCATCATAGGTATACATAACTGAGCCCCTGGTGAACTCAAGTCCCAAGGGAAAACCAAACCTTAATCTCCCACCTGAACTGTCCTTGGTGTATTCGTCATACTCATATTGCCAGTCATACAGATCCACTCCCAATAACAAAGGCCTGTCAAAGAGCCACGGCTCGGTAAAGCTCAAGGTATATCTCGTGGCCTTTGCACTCACCATGGCCCGAGCCGATAAGGACTGCCCGAGGCCAAAGAGGTTGGTCTGTGATATTTCCAGCATCCCGATAGTCTTTTCCACCGAGCTATATCCGGCGCCAAAGGAAAACATGCCGGTTGCCCTCTCCTTGACGTGCACATCAAGGATCATCTCCTCGTCACTGCTCCCCTTTTTCGGGTTAACATTCAACTCCTCAAAGAAACCGAGGCGGTGAAGGTTCTGAGCGCTCCCCCTCAACAGCTCTCCACTGAAATACCCGCCCTCTACAACCTTTAGCTCCCTTCGAATAACCTTATCCCTCGTCTTGTCATTTCCGGTGATTACTATCCTCTCAAACCTCACCTTCTTTCCCTTCGAAATCCGGTATATGATATCAACCTTGTGTTCTCTATCATCCTCTTTGATCTCAGGGGAGACATCAACAAAGGCATAGCCTTCATCCGCATAAATCTCGCTCAAGGTTAAGGAATCAGACCTGATGGCTTCCCTATTGTATACCTTCTCCTTCGCTATTCTAAGCGCCCCGTAGAGCTCATCGACCTCTTTTATGAGATCCCCCTCAATACCCACCGTGCCAATCCTATATCGAGGGCCCTCATGGATCTCAATGGCAATGGTGAGCCCCTCGTCTTCTTTGTAAGAGATCTCCGGCTCCCCTACCCGGGCCTTTATGTAACCGTTGTTATGGTAAAACGACTTTACCTTGGATATATCACTCTCTAGTTCTTTTCTATCCAAGTGACCGGACTCCGTGACAAACGAGAAAAACCCCTTTTCGCTTGTCTCCATGACATCCTTTAGATCATCATCACTAATATCGACATTCCCCACAAATCTAATCTTCCTTATGCTGACTTTGTCTCCCTCCCTAATCCGATAAATTAAGGCAACCTCATTGTCGGGAAGATCCTCGACCCTTTCCCTTATCTCAACATTGTAGTACCCCTTTTGATGGTAATGATCTCTTAACCTCTCAATACTATCCTTGATATCCTTCCTATTCAAGATGGAGTATTTCCTAATACCTAAGACCTCCATCAGATCCTCTCGTTCGATCTTCTTGTTCCCCTCAAATGTAATCTTGCCAATCGATGGTTTCTCAGTAACCTTGAAGCTGACTATTTTACCTCTGGGGCCGTCCTCAACATCTATCTCGATATCCTCGAAAAAACCCATATGATATATAGACCTGAGGTCCTTATCGAGGGCGCTTGCGTCGTATATAGCCCCCCCTTGACTCTCAATGGCCGCGAGGATGGCGTCAGTCTCAATCCTGTTATTTCCCGTAACATGGACCGAGTCTATAGTGACAATGCCTTTGATCCGGTTTTTTATCGCTACTGCTACCTTGTCCATTATCTGAGCTAAGTCGGCCATCTTCTCTCCTGACACATAGATGAATGAAGGCCGCCTTTCCGTTGTCCTGGGAAGCATGGCAAGGTCAACACTGATCTTTTCTCCAATCTGGGTGAGACTCCCCTTTATTACCCAGTCGATCCCTTCTTCTTCCGCCACCCTCCTCACGAGGTCTAAATCAGCTATTTCTATCCTGGGTAGTCTACTCCTATCTATTGTCGCCGTATCGAGAAGATCAAATCCCTCCCTCGTCAACCTTGCTATTAACATCTCTTGGAGGCCTGAAACGAGGTGATCCATGGGCTTTAGCATGTAAATCCTGAAGGGAAGAACCGCTATCTTGTCTAACAGCTCCGCCTTCACAGTAGTATGCACCAAAAGCGGGATTAGGAATACCAATAAAGGGAAGGGCCCCAATATCAATATGTAGTCAAAGTAGGAGGAAATCCTATGGATCATGAACTCACTTGTGCTGCTTGCTGTTTTCTGCTTACTAGTTGCTCGCTGCAGGCGGATTAGAAGACACAACTAATGAGTAACTCTACGCGAACCTGCCATCTACTAATAGCAACTGTTTGGACATCTGGCGGGCTAGCTCCAGATTATGGGTAGCTATAACTAAGGCTAGGCCTTTGGTCTTATTAAGGTGCAGTAGCAGCTTTGTTATCTCATTACCGGTCGCCTTGTCCAGGTTTCCCGTGGGCTCATCTGCTAATAGCAATTTAGGTCCCATAATTAATGCCCTGGCAATGGCAACCCTTTGCTGTTCTCCTCCAGAAAGCTCCCCAACTCTGTGGCTCAGCCTTTCCTTCAAACCCATCTGTGACAGTATAGCTGCGGCCATTTCAGCGGATTCCCTCTTGCTATACCCGGATATAAGGGCGGGAATCATGGCGTTTTCCTCGGCGTTAAATTCAGGAAGGAGATGATGCAACTGAAAGACAAAGCCTATTTCCCGATTTCTGATCTTACTGAGGCCCACCTCATCCATCCGATAGACATTGCAGTCATTGAAAAAGACCTCACCCTGAGATGGTGCCTCCAGTGTTCCTATAATATTAAGTAGCGTAGACTTGCCTGCTCCGGACGCTCCTGTTATGGCAAGCGATTCACCTGGCAATATTTGTAAATCAATCCCTTTAAGCACTTGAACTATCTTGCCATTGTTTTCAAAGCTCTTATGGATATTTTCTATCCGGAGTATGGCTTCATCCTTATTCATATCTCAATGCCTCTACAGGATTGACTTTAGAGGCCTGCCAGGAAGGGTAAATAGTGGCGATGAAAGAGATGACTATTGCAGCTAATGCGATTAAGACAACATCCAACCATTCCATTCTAATAGGCAGGATAGTTATATAATATACGTCTGGAGAAAGCTTAATAAGCTCGTATCTTGCCTGGAGATGACAGAGAAAGGATCCCGAGATAAGCCCCAATAAGGTACCGACAAGACCAACGAATAGGCCCTGAAAGATAAAGATGGACATGATACTCTTTGATGATGTCCCCATAGTTCTTAGTATTGCGATATCGCGAGTCTTTTCCATAACCAACATAACCAAGGAACTGATTATGTTGAATGCGCCTACGAGGACTATCATGATCAGAATAATAAACATAGCCAACTTTTCGAGCTTTAAGGCGGAAAAGAGGCTCTTGTTCATCATCTTCCAGTCCTTGGTCCAGTAAGGATAGCCGAGCTTGTCCTGAATAATCTCGCCTACCTTGTCACTCTCATCTATGTCTCTAACCTTTAGCTCGATTCCCGTTACCTCATCTCCAAGAGAGAGAAAATCCTGGGCACCAGTTAAAGAGAGGTAAACCATCGAACTATCAAACTCGTACATCCCGGACTCAAAAAGGGCCTTCACGCTAAATTTACCTTCACTGGCCATCCTCCCCAATGGCGTCAGTTTACCTATTGGTGATACCAGGGTTACGGTATCTCCTGGAAGCGCTCCTATCCGTTTGGATAATTCGCTACCGAGGATGATTCCGCGAGGCTCATGCTCGGACCCCTTGAGGAGCTCAAGTGACCCTCCCTCTATCATCGAGTCAATGTTAATGACAGTACCAGCTGTTGCTGGATCCAGACCCCTTAGAATAGCTCCTGAGATATTGCCGGCATTCTTAATCATTACCTGGCTGTAAATAAAAGGTGTTGCTGAAAGAACACCATCTACCTCCAAGGCTTTCTTCATAACAGCTTCTGTATCCTCTATACCCCCCTTATAGCTCATGATAAGGAGATGAGAATTTACACCAAGTATCTTGCTCATCAAATCTTCCCTGAAACCGTTCATCACTGCCAAGACCACAATCAGGGCCATAACCCCTATCATTATCCCTAAAGTGGAAATACCAGTTATGACAGAGATATATCCTTGCTTTCTCTTTGCCTTCAAGTACCTGAGGGAGAAGAAGATTTCAAAAGACATATAGGCACCTCAAGAAGACTTCTGTTTCAACTGGCACCATATCTTGAGAATGTCAAATCCCAGAGTTCCAAAGGTGGAATGGGAATATATTGATATTGAGGCATTTGGATCTGATTTGAAATTTGGGTTTTGTCATTTGCCATTTTCATTAACGTGATCAATTTGCAGAATCCAAGATTCTCTGTGGACTGTGCGCTCAAAGAGATTATCTTAAGGGCGACAGGTCACTTCTTCCTCATTTGAGGGAAAAGGATAACATCCCTAATAGAGGGCGAATCAGTCAGGACCATGACCAGCCTGTCGATCCCAATACCCTCACCTGCTGTAGGAGGCAGCCCATACTCCAGGGACCTGAGATAATCCTCATCCATAAAGAGGGCCTCTTCATCACCTGATTCCCTCAAGGATGCCTGCTTAAGGAATCTCTCCCGCTGATCATCCGGGTCATTGAGCTCGGAGAAGCCATTTACAATCTCTTTTCCGGCAACAAACAATTCAAACCTCTCGGCAATCTCCGAATTATCATCCTTTCTCCTGGACAGGGGGCTAACCTCGACTGGATAGTTGACCACAAAGGTGGGCTCAATCAATTGCGGCTCAACTACGTGTTCAAGCAGCCGCTCCAATATCCTCCCAACCCCCTCGTTGTCCCGTACCTCAATCCCCTTGGCCCTGGCAAGATCTCGCAGTGCCTGACTATCGGAGAGGACTTCCTCCGGTATACCACCCACATTCTTCAGGGAATCGGTTAATGAGATCCTGGGCCACGGCGGGGTAAAATCTATCACATTGCCCTGGTACGTGAGGGTCAGCCTGCCAAAGAGTTTCTTGAGGAGGTATACGAAGAGTTCCTCTGTTAGGTCCATGAGGTCCTCATAGGTGGCATAGGCAACATAGAGTTCGAGCATGGTAAATTCCGGATTGTGGTTTGTCGAGATGCCCTCATTGCGAAAACTTTTGTTTAACTCATAGATCCTCTCAAGGCCCCCTACCACGAGCCTTTTCAGATAAAGTTCCGGGGCCACTCTCAGGTAAAGATCCATATCGAGGGCCTGGTGATACGTTTTGAATGGTCTAGCCGTTGCCCCCCCTGGGATCGATTGCATCATCGGTGTCTCTACTTCAATAAAACCACGCTCATCAAAAAACTCCCGGATGACCTGGATTATCTTGCTTCTCAGCACAAAGGTGTGCCTCACGCTATCGTTAACTATCAGATCGAGACACCTTTGGCGGTATCTGGTCTCCACATCTATAAGGCCGTGATATTTTTCCGGCAACGGCCTTTGCGACTTTGCGAGAAGAACAACCGAGTTGGCCAGGAGAGTTAGTTCACCTGTCTTCGTCCTGAAAAGCTGCCCAGTAAGACCCACATGATCACCTATATCTAGATAGCTAAACATCTCGAAATTATCATCCCCAACTCGATCCCTTCGTATATACGCCTGAAGTCGGCCAGTTCCATCCTTGATATGGATGAACACAGTCTTCCCAAAGTCCCTGATGGACATAACCCTTCCAGCCAAGGTGAAGGCGTCGGTCATCCCCTTGAGTTCGGCATTATCCATGGTGCCGAACCGGCTCACCACCCCCTCTACTGTTATATCTCTCTTGAAGCCCGATGGATAAAGGTCAAGGCCCTTCGACCTTAATTCCCTAACCTTTTTCTTCATGTCCTTGATGAGCCCACTCGATTTGTTCATCAATAAAACATTCCCTTCAGTTGCGACACCTGAAACAAATCCACTTATCCACGTTCCTTCTTGGTCTCTTGACCTAGAAGACGAGCCAAAAGAAATAGATGTTTCATTAAGGAATTCCTATTCTTATTTTAAGGGCTTACGTGTAATCCAATTATAGCTGTTAGTCAAGACAAAAGAAAGAACTAAGCCTCCACCCTCATCTGTACACGAACGCTCTAAGCAGGGTCCTCTACTGGGCAAGACAAAATATTCCTTGTTACATTGAACGACTTGCGGGGACGAAAGGCCCCTCTCGTTGGACATAATGCACGGGACCAAAAATCGGGGAATTCAAGGGACGGTCACCTTTAAATGACTTCACCGAGTGGGGAACCAAGCCAGAGGCGGGTAGATGAAGCAGTTATCCTAAGATCTTCTTCATCAATTCGATAAGTTCTTCTGGTTCTTCTGGTTTTTCAATGTAAGCTTCAGGTTCAGGTACAGATTGACCGGCGAACTCATCCAATACTTTCTGGGAGCGAAAGAAGCTCCTTTTGGCTATGGCAGACAGTATGATCACAGGAATATCTTTTAATGGATCATCGCTCTTCAATTCGCGATACATTCTGATACCACTCTCTTTTGGCATCAAGATATCTAAGATAATCAAATCCGGTTTATCCTCCCTTACTTTATCCATGCCCTCTACACCGTTTTTGGCTACCATGGATTTATAGCCGCTCCTTTCCACGAGTTTTGACACAAGAGTTGTCACATCAACATCGTCGTCAACAATAAGAACCTTCTTCATAATGAATCCTCCTTTGGCGTTGCCTAACTTAAAATTAGCTTTGATGACCCCCTTTTGCCGTCGTTCCCTGTGTAGGCCTATTCCTATATGGCAGGCGAATGGTAAACGTCGATCCCTTTCCCGGCTGCGAGTTGACAGCAATGGTTCCGCCATGTTCCTGAACTATCTTCTGGGTGTTCAGGAGACCAAGACCAGTTCCCCTTCCCTCTTTGGTGCTGAAAAAACTAGTAAATAGTTTCTTTTCGACTTCTTCATCCATACCGCTACCGTTATCAGACACCTCGAATCTGACCGTGCCCTCCTTTTCGAAAATCGTCTTTACGCGCACCACCCATTTTTTCTCTTCACTAGGGTCAAAAAAGCAGGCATCGATGGCATTGGAAACCAGGTTAAGCAAAGAGCGATGAATACCCTTTGGATCCAGAAGTACCTCACGCATAGAAGGATCAAAATCTTTAATAATCTCTATACCGTATTCCTTTGCGCTCGCTTCCATAAGTCCACAGACCTCATTCGCAATCGCATTGGGAGAACACTTTTGATATTCTGGCTTGCGTTCTCTGGAATACTCGAGCAGATCAAGAACCAGATCAGATATCCTGCCCATGTTCCTTTCTAACATGTCCCAGCCAGTCTTCAGAGAATCCGCCTCATTTTCTTTAAGGCCTAGGTTTACCAAATAGACCCCACCTTTCAGTCCAAACAAAATATTCTTGACATAATGGGCAACGCCTGCCACAGTCTGCCCTGTGGCTGCCAATCTCTCAGACTTAATCAGTTCCTGCTGTAGCCTCTTTATCTCTCTCAGATCTCGGAAAAAACCAACGCTGCCCATCACCTCATCCTCTTCATAGAGAATAAATCCAGAAAATCTAGTGGGAACAACCTCTCCATCCTTGGCGACAATAGCAACCTCCCTCCACTCTGATAGACCGACATCACCCCTCCTTTTTAATCCCGTCCTAAACTCCGAAGCTATTGCCTGAGGATACAGGGTGTCAATGTTCATTTTTCTTATAATCTCGGATCTGGGGTATCCAAATATCCTCGCTGCACCGTTATTATAGATAACAATATCGCCTTTCTCATCTGTTGCAATAATGGCGTCATTTGAAGATGTGATCAATTTATTCTGAAAGTCAGACCTCCTTTTCACCTCCTCAGTTGCCATTCTAACCATATTCTCGAGGTCATCCGTGTATGCCTTCAGTTTCTTCCTTATTGCTATCCTCTCCTCTGCCCTTTTCAGGGCCACTGCAAGTGCCTCATCCTTTATGGGCTTGTTGAGGAAATCTGAGGCATCGAGTTTAAGGGCCTCTATAGCTGAATCCATATCACCATGCCCGGTTATCATTATTACTTCCGCATCGGGGTTTAGTCCCTTCATCTGCTTCAAGGCCTCAATCCCATCCATACCCGGCATCTTTATATCTGTTAAGACTATGGATGGCGATTCCTTCTTGAAGATCTCAATGCCCTCTTCGCCCCGCGCCGCTGCCAAGACATCATATCCATCACTTGCAAGGGAAACGGCGAGGACCTTCCTGATCCCCTCTTCATCGTCTATGATCAGAAGCTTGGTCATCTCTGTCACTCTACAGCGGGGAATTTCAAGGTAAAGGTAGCGCCTTTATCTACCTCACTTTCCACCTCTATTGTGCCACCATAATCACTAATAATTCGGTAGCTAATGCTCATCCCCAATCCCGTACCCTGACCTGCCTTTCTGGTGGTAAAGAAAGGCTCAAATATCCTATCGATTATCTCCTTTGGAATCCCTTTGCCTGTATCAGATACCTTCACCACTACCTGACCGTCAGCAGAGGATGATTCTATCTTGAGCAATCTCCGCCACTTCCTGTCTCCCCATCTCAAACCCTTATCATCCATGGCGTACATGGCATTGGTGACTAAATTGATAAAGACCTGCTCCAGTCGGTTGTGATCTGCCATTATGTAAGGCACATGTGGGGCAAGATCGAGTTCAACCTCTATCTGATGAACCCTCAATTGCTGGCCCATGACCTTAAACACGTCCTTAATGGGTTCGTTTATACGCAGCCTGGTCCTGGTGATATCGGATTGCCTGGCGAAGTCCCGCATATGCTTAATTACCTTTGACGCCCTATCCAACTGGCTGCCTATCTCTTCGGCCATAGTCCTCAACTCATCGGTAGAGACCCCTTCACCCTTCTTGATCTTCTTCAAAAAGAAATCACTTGCGACCTGAATCACATTCAAGGGCTGTGTCAGTTCATGTGCCATACCTGAGGCCAAGGTCCCGAGGGTAGCCAGCTTACTGGCCTGTATTAATTGGGCCTCCTTTTCCACACTTTCATTAATATCGGTTGTGGTTGCTATCAGACAATCCATGCCCATATGCCGTGCGTGACACGCTACAATATTTACGTAAAACGGTTCATCTTCTTTTCTGAAGTGCTTCCTCCTGGGATAAAAAGCGCATTGATGGTTCGTGAGTTTCCTTAAACCTTCCTCAAGTTCTTTATCCGGCTCAAATAGCAGATCCAGGAATGTGATTCTTGACAATTCCTCTTTTGAGTGCCGATAACAATCTAGGGCCGTCGCATTGACATCTATGATCCGAAAGGTCTGCCCGTCCATGATAAAGATAGGGTTCGGAGCGCTATCAAACAGGGTCTTATATTTCTCCTCCGACCTTCTGAGCTCCTCATTGAGCTTCGTGAGTTCAGCAGTCCGCTCTTCCACCCTTGCTTCGAGCTCATCGTGCGCCCTCTGTAATGCCTCCTGCGCCCCCTTGCGCTCGGTTGTATCCCAGAGGGTTTCGATTGAGCCCAGGGTCTCCCCGTCAGCCCCTCTTATGGGTGCGGCTGTAAAGAAGAGCCATTTACCCTCTTCCCCTATATGCGGGAAAAAATCCTCTGCCTCATAAGCTCCTTCAATGAAAGCCGACTTCCTCCCCTTATCGCCGTAGTACCGCTTGATCTCCTCCTCTCCCATTCCATCTACTATAACATCGGCCATGACCGGCCTCTTCTCTGGATAGAAGGCCAGCCATTGCTTATTCGTCCCAACTATCTCCTCAGCCTTATAGCCAGTGAGGTTTTCACAGGCCCTGTTCCAGTGGGTGACAATATGGTCCTTGTTTATGACGATGGTCGGTATGGTATTTCCCTGGATTATCTGTGAG
>JABAOC010023295.1_pt3 | contig 10545 bp, 9 predicted proteins | sample 7062161 | NCBI WGS metagenome assembly JABAOC01 (sample SAMN14538625, study PRJNA623070) | marine sediment metagenome | biome: marine biome [ENVO:00000428]; feature: marine pelagic biome [ENVO:01000023]; material: deep marine sediment [ENVO:00002113] | place: India: Gulf of Khambhat ...
GCCGATCTGGGACCGGAGAACAGGGCTCTGCTCGACAAACGGGACGACCTGCAGAAAAAGCTCGACGACTGGCACGCGCAGCACAGGGGTCGGGCCATCGATATCGCCGAGTACCGCCAGTTTCTGCTCGACATCGGCTACATGGTGCCGGAGGGCGGTGCTTTCCAGGCCAGCACGATGAACGTCGACCCGGAGATTGCCAAGGTCGCCGGACCGCAGCTCGTCGTTCCCGTTGACAACGCGCGCTATGCGCTGAACGCGGCCAACGCCCGCTGGGGCAGCCTCTACGATGCGCTCTACGGCACCGACGCCATCCCGGAGACCGACGGCGCCGAGCGCCGCCGAGAGCTCAATCCGGTGCGCGGCGCCCGAGTGGTGGAAACGGCAGCCGCTTTTCTGGACGAGACCGCGGCACTGGCCGAGGGCAGCTACGCGGATGTCACCGAGTTCGCGCTCGAGCAAGCCGAAGGCGCTCGCGTGCTCAGCATCACCCTGAGCGACGGCCGCAGGACGGGACTCGCGGACCCCTCGAAGTTTGCCGGCTTCAAAGAGTCGGGTGGCGCCCTCAGCGGCATTCTGCTGCGCAACAACCGCCTGCACATAGAGATTCAGATCGATCGCGACAAGCCCATTGGTCGGGCGCATCCTGCCGGCATCAACGACGTCATCCTCGAATCAGCCATCACCACGATTCAGGACTGCGAGGATTCGGTCGCGGCCGTGGACGCGGAGGACAAGGTCCGGGTGTACAGAAACTGGCTCGGCATCATGAAAGGCACGCTCGAGACGACCTTCGACAAGGGTGGAGCCAAGCTCACGCGCAAACTCAACGCGGACCGAACCTACACCGACCCCAGCGGCGAGCCCCTGACGCTTGCCGGGAGGAGCCTGCTCCTGGTGCGCAACGTCGGGCTGCACATGTATACCGACGCGGTCACGACGGCCGACGGCGGGGAGATTCCGGAGGGCTTCCTCGACGCCATGGTCACCTGCCTCGCGGCCATTCACGATCTCAAAGGAGACGGATCGCTCTCCAACAGCAGGGCCGGCAGCATCTACATCGTCAAGCCCAAGCTGCACGGACCCGAGGAGGTCGCGGCCACCGTGACGCTGTTCAGCCGGGTGGAAGAAGCGCTCGGGCTCGAGCGCAACACGCTCAAGATCGGCATCATGGACGAGGAACGGCGCCTCACCGTCAATCTCAAGGAATCCATTCGCGCGGCCAGCGAGCGCGTCATTTTCATCAACACGGGCTTCCTCGATCGCACCGGTGACGAGATCCACAGCATCATGGAAGCGGGCCCGATGATTCGTAAGGCGGATATGAAGAACTCGCCTTGGATCCTCGCCTACGAGGATCAGAACGTGGATATCGGGATCGAGACCGGCCTTCCCGGCCGAGCGCAGATCGGCAAGGGCATGTGGGCGATGCCCGACGAGATGCGGGCGATGTTGGACACGAAGGCCGTGCACCCGCGAGCCGGCGCAAACACCGCATGGGTTCCGTCACCGACTGCTGCGACGCTCCATGCAATGCATTATCACGAGATCAACGTCGCCGAGCGACAGAAAGAGCTCGCGAGTCGCGAACGGGCGAGCATCGACAAGATACTGACCCTACCGCTGCTGGCCGGGCAAAACCTCAGCGAGCAGGAAGTGCAGAGCGAGCTCGACAACAACGCCCAGAGCATTCTCGGTTACGTGGTTCGCTGGGTCGATCAGGGAGTCGGCTGCTCGAAGGTGCCGGACATCAACGACGTCGGCCTGATGGAGGACCGCGCGACCCTGCGCATTTCCAGCCAGCACATTGCCAACTGGCTTCGCCACGGTGTGACGACCAGTGAGCAGGTGATGGATACGTTGAAGAAGATGGCGGCCGTCGTCGATCGGCAGAACGCCGGCGATCCCAACTACCGCGACATGGCCCCGAGCTTCGACGACAGCATCGCCTTCCAGGCCGCCGTGGATCTGATTTTCGAGGGCTGCGCGCAGCCGAACGGCTACACCGAGCCCGTGCTGCACGCCCGGCGGCGGCAGGTGAAGGCGCGATCGGCTTAGAGCGGGAAACCGCTCACCCTTCCTCGTCCTTGCCGAACAGGGCGTCGAGCTGCTTGCGCGCCTCGTCGGCCTCGGCGCGCTTGCGTTCCACGAGGCTGCCGGTTTCCGCGCCCGCGGAAGCATCGCCCGACTTGGCGTCGATTCCGAAAAGGGCGTTCAGCTCTGCCTGCGCGGCTTGCGCCTCTGCAACGCCGCCGGCAGCTTCGACGCCGGCACGGCCGCGAAAATAGTCGCAGAAGTTCGCGCGCTCCTTGTCGGTGACCTCCTCCGCCACCGGCTCCCGGCAGCTCTTGGCCACCGACGTGTCGTAGAACTCGCACATCCGACAGACATGAAGATCGGTGCCGCACGCGGGACACTCGTCGCGACGCCGCAACGGCATCGGCATGTCTTCGAGCGTATGTCCGCATTTCCAGCAGTTGAGCGGCTCGCTCATCCCGCACCTCCTGTCAGCCTCGCCGTCCCGACGTGAGGCATTCTAGCAACTCGATGCCTCAGGGCATCCCGAGATGCTCCACGCGTTCATGGGTGAGGATGATCTTGCAGGCCGCGAACACGTCGCCGCTGCCCGTTCCCGGCGACATGGCCTGCGACTGACGGCTGCACTCCGAGTCACGGTAGCCGCGCCAGCGCGAATCGCTCTCGAGGGTGCGCGCATGGTTTGCAGAGCCAGCCGTCACCCGATCGAGCTCCCGGGCCGCGCGCACGGCCTGCGCCTGCGCCGCCGCGAGGCGATCCTCGGCTTCGAGGAGCAGCTTCCTCAGGCACGGCGCGAGCTCGACGCGGGTTTCGGCCTGCTTCCAGCAATGGCGGAGCGGCGCGTCGACGGCTTCGCTCGACTGAGCGGTGGGCAGGGCCCACGCGAAGGCGGTGGCGATCGCCGCCAGGCGCCCGCAGCGCGCCGCAGATCCCCCGAGCTTGCGACACAACACGTTGATTTCCAGAAGTTTTACTCCTAGCCTCATTTGATGCGCCAAGCTCGTCAACGCCCCCGGGATGCCGGTTTGAAGCACCACACACTATCCTGGCTCGCGGCCGCGTGCATCTTCGCGTTGCCGGCCATCGGCTGCGCGGATGCAGCCGACCCTGCGGCCACCGCGCCCGTCGAGCGCCTGCGCCAGATCCCGGATCACGCCCATAAGGGGGTCATGTGGCCGATTCAGGACGGGTACGTCAGAATCAACGACAGTACGATGCGACTCGCACCCGGCCTGAGGATACGCGACATGAACAACCGCATCGTGCCGCTGGGCAGCGTGCGGCAGCCGAAAAAGATCCGCTACACGCTCGACATGTACGGACAGGTGCACAGGATCTGGATCTCACCCACGGGCGCGTACATGGGACGCCATCTGCCGCCCGACCCGCCGGGTGGACGGCGCGACGAGGTCTCGGACGTCTTCGNNTCCACCTTCGAGAACACCGACGACGCCGGCGAGGCATCGGAGGATTCCCCCGGATCCTGATGCGGTCCGCCCGCCGCGCCGGGTTTTTCTGTCTCGACCCGGCACGCGGGGAGCGGAACAGAACCTTGCAACGCTTCGAGCCGCGCGAGCGCCCTATATAACGCTCGGTCTTTTCTTGACAGACCCGCCCGGGCAGCGTCTAGAGCGCTGACCCCGAAAAGCTGTAACCTCACTCCGGCGCAGGGCGATTCGGGCAGCATGGCTGACAGGAAGGGGTGAGCGACAGCAACTGCAAAGCGGTTCCGATCCAGTGGAGGAGCCTGACTGCCATTGCCGCACTCGGCGGCGGCCTGCTCGTCTCTCTGTTCGACTTCGGCGCCAGCAAGCCGTGGCTGTTTCTCATCGGTATCGGTCTGGGACTGGCCCTCTACCACACCGCCTTCGGCTTCACCGGCGCCTATCGCCGCGCCATTCTCGAGGGCGATATCTCCGGGGTCACGGCGCAGATGGTCATGCTGGTGGCGGCCATGCTGCTGTTCGCGCCGGTGCTGGCAGCGGGAGAGGTTTTCGGCCACGGGGTCACCGGCGCGGTGGCGCCCGTCAGTCTCTCGATGGCCTTCGGCGCCCTGATTTTCGGTATCGGCATGCAGACCGGCGGCGCCTGCGCCTCGGGCACCCTGTTCACCGTGGGCGGCGGCAATCTGCGCATGGGGCTCGTGCTGGTGTTCTTCTGCGTCGGCGGCTTCTGGGCGAGTCTCGACATGCCCTGGTGGACGGGCCTGCCGGGTATCGGCGCCGTGTCGCTCGCGAAGACACTCGGAACCTGGCAGGCGCTGGCGCTGCAGATAGCCGCACTGGTGCTCATTTATGCGGCGCTTCACTGGCTCGGAGGCCGGAATCGACGCAGCTTGTGGTGGCAGCAGGGGTTCAGCTGGGTGCGGCTTTTGCGCGGGCCCTGGCCACTGCTGATCGGCGCCGGCACGCTGGCGCTTCTCAACTGGCTGACGTTGCTGGTCGCGGGCCATCCCTGGTCGATCACCTGGGGATTCACCCTGTGGGCCGGCAAGGCGGCCGTCGCCCTCGGCTGGGATCCGGCGACCAGCCCGTTCTGGAGCGGCAGCTTCGCCCAGCGGGCGCTGGCGCGTCCGCTGCTCGCGGACACCACCTCGGTGATGAACATCGGCATCGTCATCGGCGCGCTGGCGGCCGCCGCGCTCGCCGGCACCCTCAGATTCACGGCACGCGTGTCGCCGTTGTCGCTGGTGGCCGCGGTCGCCGGCGGGCTGCTGCTCGGCTACGGCGCGCGCCTCGCCTACGGCTGCAACATCGGCGCCTTCTTCAGCGGCGTCGCCTCCACCAGCCTGCACGGCTGGGTGTGGATCGTCGCCGCCGTGATCGGCAATCTCATCGGCGTTCGCCTTCGACCGTTGCTGCGCCTCGCCGATACCTGACGCGGACCGCGTCGCCATCGCTTCCAGGTGCCGGCGTTTGCTTACCCACAGCCGGACGGCTACAGTCACCGCGTCCGATGGGGGCCGCGAGTCAGGGAAATCGAGCATGTCGAAGGTTGCGCGCAGGATCGGTCTTACCGTGACAAGCTTCACCGTGGCGCTCGTCGTCACCGCCTGCGAGCAGCAAGTGGTGGAGCAGGAGCCCGTCGTCCGCCCCATCAAGTTCCACACCATCGGCAAGGCGGACGCCGCCGCGCGAAGGGAGTATCCCGGCAGCATCCGCGCCTACCAGCACGCCGACCTGGGGTTCGAGGTCGGCGGCCGTATCATCGAGTTCTACGTTCGGGAAGGCGACAAGGTGGTGCAGGGCGAGGTGCTGGCGCGCCTGGACCCGCGGGACTACGAGGCGGATCTGAAAGCCGCCCAGGCCAATCTGCGCAAGGCGGAGTCGGATCTGCGGCGAAGCCGCAACATCTACAAGGAAGACCCCGGGGCCATCTCCAAGGAGACCATCGACACCCACGAGCGCGCGGTGGACGTCTCCAAGGCGAATCTCGCCATCTCCCAGAAGGCCCTCGACGACACGCGGCTGCGCGCGCCGTTCTCCGGGCGCATGGCGCGCAGGCTGGTGGAGGACTTCGAGACCGTCCAGGCCAAGCAGCCGGTGCTGGTGCTGCAGGACACCTCGACCCTGGAGATCGAGATCAACGTGCCCGAGCGCGACATCGCCCGGGCCTCTCCCGAGCCTGGAACAGGAAATGAATCCGTTACCGAGCGCACCGACCCGGAGATCATCGTCAGCGCGCTTCCGCATCTCAAGTTCCCCGGCTGGATAAGGGAGTTCGCGACCACCGCCGATCCCGTGACGCGCACCTTTGCGATTCGGCTCAACTTCAAAAACCCCGGCAACCTCAACATCCTGCCGGGCATGACCGCGCGGGTGCAGGTCACGGTCAACCCGGAGCGCGCGTGGTCGGTGCCGGTAACGGCGACCGTCGCTGCCGACGATGGCGCGCCTTTCGTGTGGAAGANNTGGAAGATCGATACCGGGACCAAGGCGGTCGCCCGCGCGCCGGTGGAGCTCGGGGATCTCGTCGGCGACCGGGTGAGGATCGTGTCGGGACTCGAAGAGGGGGATCTGGTGGCGATCTCGGGCGTCAATCAGCTGCGCGACGGCACGGTCGTGCGCCTCATCGAACCCTGATTGCGGCCCTGATTAGCTCGCCATGAATCTCGCCGAGTTCTCGCTGCGCAACAGGACCACGACCACGGTGCTGGCCGGGGTGCTGTTCGTCGCCGGCATCATCTCCTTCAACGGCCTGTCACGACTCGAGGATCCCGAGTTCACCATCAAGGAGGCCCTCGTCATCACGCCCTACCCCGGCGCCACCGCCGAAGAGGTGGAGCAGGAGGTCAGCGACCGCATCGAGCAGGCGGTGCAGCAGCTCGGTCAGCTGAAAGAGGTGGAGTCCAAGTCCGACCGGGGCCTTTCGACGGTCACGGTCCGCATCAAGGACAAGTACGACAAGGCCGCGCTGCCCCAGGTCTGGGACGAGCTGCGCCGCAAGGTGAACGACGTGCAGGGCCGGCTGCCGCCCGGCGCCGGCCCGTCCATCGTCAACGACGACTATGGCGACGTTTTCGGCGTCTTTGTCGCCGTCTACGGCGACGAGTACACCGCAGCCGAGCTCAAGGAAGTCGCCAAGATGCTGCGCCGCGAGCTGCTGCTCGTCCAGGACGTCTCCAAGATAGAGTTCTGGGGCGAGCGCACCGAGGCGGTCTACGTCGAGCCGGATCGCGATCGCATGTCGCAGCTCGGCATCCACCCCAGGCAGATCGTCGAAGGGCTGCGCAACCGCAACATCGTATCCGACGCCGGTCGCATCGAGGTCGGTCCGGATTTCATCGCCGTCGAGCCCACCGGCACCTTCAAATCGGTGCGCGAGTTCGAGGACCTTCTGCTCTCCGGGGTCAGCGAGCAGGGCAAGGGGCAGATCTATCTTCGCGACGTCGCCCAGGTGCGCCGGGGCTACGTGGATCCTCCAAATCGGGTTCTGCGCTACGACGGGCACCCGGCCATCGGCATGGGCATCTCCACGGTGAGCGGCGGCAACGTCGTGACCATGGGCGAAGCCATCGAGAAGCGCGCCAGGGAGCTCCTGCCGCGCATACCATTGGGCATCGAGTTCGGCATCATCTCGCTGCAGTCAGACGCGGTGACGACGGCTATCGACGGCTTTCTCGTCAGCCTCGTCCAGGCCGTCGCCATCGTCATCGTGGTGCTGCTGGTGTTCATGGGCCTGCGCAGCGGGCTCATCATCGGCGCCATCCTGGCGCTTACCATCTGCGGCACGTTCATCTTCATGGGGCCATGGGAGGTCGCCCTGGAACGCATCTCGCTGGGTGCGTTGATCATCGCGCTCGGCATGCTGGTGGACAATGCCATCGTCGTCGTCGACGGGGTGCTGGTGCGCATGAAGAAAGGCCAGGCCGCCGAAGAGGCCGCCAAGGAAGTGGTCGCCCAGACCTCCATGCCGCTGCTGGGTGCCACAGCGGTGGCCATCATGGCGTTCGGCGCCATCGGACTCTCGGAGGATTCCACCGGCGAATTCTGCCGATCGTTGTTCCGAGTCGTGTTCATATCCCTGAGCCTGTCGTGGGTCACGGCGGTGACGGTGACGCCGTTGATGTGTGTCGCTTTTCTGAAGCCGCAGCAGCCGGGAAGCGCCGATTCGGCGCGGGACTCGGATCCCTACGGCGGGTTTTTCTACACTGCCTATCGCAAGTTTCTCGGTGTTGCGATTCGTTTCCGCTTCGTCACGGTGCTCGTGGTGCTGAGCATGTTCGCCGCATCGTTGTGGGGTTTCAAATACGTCGACAAGTCATTCTTCCCGAACTCCACGCGCCCGCAATACATGATCGACTTCTGGCTGCCCCAGGGCACGCGCATCGACAAGACCGTCGAGACGGCAGCCGAGGTGGAAAAGTATCTTCTCGGACTCGACGGCACGACCCATGTCACCACCCTGGGTGCCGGCGGGCTGAGGTTCCTGCTCACCTACGCGCCCGAGAAGCTCAACAGCGCCTACGCGCAATTCCTCGTCGACGTCGACGATTACACCGTCATCGAAGATCGGATAGCACAGGTGGAGCAAGAGCTGCCGGAGCTGTTTCCCGACTCCGAGGTGTACGGCCGCAAGTTCATTCTCGGCCCTGGATCCGGTGGCAAGATTCAGATCCGTTTCAGCGGACCGGATTCGACCAAGCTGCGCTCACTGGCGAGCGCCGCGGTGAACATTCTCCACGAGGACGGTGGCGCCAAGGCCATTCGCACCGACTGGCGCCAGCAGGTGAAGGTCGTGACACCCATCGTCGCGGATGAGGAAGCCAACTATGCGGGTGTCGCGACCCCGGATGTGTCGATGACCATCTTGATGGGTTTCGAGGGCCAGCAAGTGGGTGTCTACCGCGAAGCCGACGAGCTCCTGCCGATCGTCATCCGCGCCCCGGAGCATGAACGCGACCGGGTGGAAAACATACAAAATCTGCAGATCTGGAGCCCGGCTGCTCAGCAGAACATACCGCTGCGCCAGGTGGTGTCGGGCTTCGACACGGTATTCGAAGACGAGATCGTTCAACGACTGAACCGGAAATCCACCATCACGGTGCACGCGGACCCCGTGAGCGGCGCGTCGAGCAGATTGCTCGCGCGCATCCGCCCGCAGGTCGAAGCGCTCGAGATGGGGCCGGACTACGAAATCGAATGGTGGGGCGAGTACCGGGACTCGACGAGAGCCCAGGCCGGCATCGCCGCCAGCCTGCCGTTCTTCTTCCTCGCCATGGTGCTGGTGGTGGTAGGGCTGTTCAATGCGCTGCGCCAGCCGCTGGTCATCTGGCTGTGCGTGCCACTCGCCATCATCGGCGTCACCGCCGGCCTGCTGCTTACCCGACAGCCGTTCGGTTTCATGGCGCTGCTCGGCTTCATGAGCCTTTCCGGAATGCTGATAAAGAACGCCATCGTCCTCATCGACGAGATCGAGATCCAGAAGGCCCAGCTGGGCGACGTGTACCAAGCCATCGTCGATTCCGGTGTGAGCAGGCTGCGCCCGGTGGCCATGGCGGCTCTGACCACCGCGCTCGGCATGATTCCGCTGCTTCTCGACGCCTTCTTCGTGGCCATGGCGGTTACCGTCATCTTCGGCCTCATGGTCGCGACGGTGCTCACCATGGTCGTCGTGCCGGTCTTCTACGCCATCTTCTTCCGGGTGCCGAATCCGGGGCCGTCGCCGGCCTGATTCGACACCGATGTGCTAAAGTCCTGTCTTTACAGGATCATGCGGCGCGGCGCGGCCCGCCGATCATGAGCGCGGGAGAACCTATCAGTGACTGACGAGAACCGAACCAGCGCGGCGGAGCTCACCGTCGATACCGGCAATATTCATCACGAGGAGGTGTTTACGGACCTCCGCGCGGCTTCGATCCGCCGCCTGACGCCGGTGAAGGCCGATGGCAGCACCGACACAGCACGCGAGATCAAGTACATCGGCGAGACCAACATCATGACCCAGATGGGGCCACTGCCGGTGCAGTTCCCCATCGAGGCCGAATCGCTCGAAGACGCCTTCAACCAGTTCGCCGAGGGCGTCAAGGGCGCCATCGAGCGGCTCAACGAACGCGCCCGGGAGCTGGCGCGCGAGGAAAGCTCGCGTATCGTTGTTCCCGGCGCTGCGCCGCCGGGGCTGGGCGGAACGGGCTTGCCCGGAACGAGGCCGGGTGGCGGAAAGATACTGCTCGACAAGTAAGGCCGCCCACCCCCGGGACCGATCACAGGCGCACGCCCGGGGGCGGAGGAAGCGATCCGACACACTCGGCCTGAAACCGCTCGCTGCGCGCGACGCTGCCCATCCATTCGTAGAAGAGGCCCTTGAGCCCGATGACGACAATGCCGGCGGCGCGCATGCGTTGCAGACCGTAAGCGTGGTCGGGACCCGGTGAGCCGACGGCGTCGGCGACGACCGCGACGCGAAAGCCCTGCTCGAGAAGGCCGAGGGCCGACTGGCTGACGCACACATCGGTCTCGAGCCCGACGATGACCGCGGTGTTTCGCCCGCTCGCGCGCAGTGCAGCGAGAATTTCCGTCTCGGAGACCAGACCGAAGTGCGTCTTGTCATGAATCGGCGTGCCGGGATCGAGCGCCTCGGCGAGCGCCGGATGCACCGAGCCATTCGTTTCGATGGCCTCCGCCATCACTACNNCCCTGCCCAGCGCGCCACGCCGATCAGCCAGCGGATTCGGTCGACGAGAAGCTCGCATTCCGCTTCCGGCAGCTTGGCGAAAAAAACCTCCTGGGCGTCCACCACCACCAGGACGGAGTCATCGACGTCAATGAGCAGGCTCTCGGGCATCTGTCGATGCTAACCCAATCCGAGCGCCCATGTCGGCCGCCCGGCGCTACTTCGTGACCACTATCGAAAGGGGCTGACTCTGCTGCCATAATGCGCGGTTTGCGGCCCAGTACGCCGCTCCCTATGCAGCGTGCATTCCGTCATGAACATCGCCAAGGCGTTCGCACCAGGAAACGTCTCCTGCGTCTTCAAAATCGTTGCCGATACCGATCCGGCGAAGATGCA
>JABAOC010002045.1_pt3 | contig 10540 bp, 11 predicted proteins | sample 7062161 | NCBI WGS metagenome assembly JABAOC01 (sample SAMN14538625, study PRJNA623070) | marine sediment metagenome | biome: marine biome [ENVO:00000428]; feature: marine pelagic biome [ENVO:01000023]; material: deep marine sediment [ENVO:00002113] | place: India: Gulf of Khambhat ...
GCGGCGACGTGGACGCACTCGAAATGACATCATGGGGTGACCTGTACGGCGGCATCGACCCCTACTCGCTTTCAGACTGGTATCGCTACTTGAACTGCGGTTACCTTGTCGCTGCCGTGGGGGGCACCGACAAGATGTCTGCCAGCACGGCGGTGGGGACCGTGCGCACGTATGCAGGCATCGACCCCAATGAGGCGTTCACCTATGAAACCTGGATGGAAGCCATCCGGCGGGCGGAGACCTTTGTGACGTACGGCCCGCTGCTCGAGTTTGCCGTTGACGGGCACCCGATGGGAAGCCGCATCGAGATGTCGGCCAACGGGGGCACGGTGGATGTGACGTGGCAGGTGGCCAGTGTGACCATACCGATGTCTCGCGTGGAACTGATCGTGAACGGGGAGATTCGAGAGAGCCTCACCGTGCCGCCTCAGGAGAAGAGTGGGCATTGGTCCGTCAAGGTGGACAAGAGTTCTTGGCTGGCTTTGCTGGTGCGGGGGCACTACGCCGACAAGCCAGAGATCATCGCCGCGCACTCTTCCCCGGTGATGATCAACGTTGAGGGATCGCCCATGCTAGCCGCAGCCGATGGTGTCACCATCCTGGAACAGATCGAAGGCGCTCTGGCCTATCTGGACACGGTGGGCACGCGGGCCGAAGACGTGGCCTACAAGCGAATGCGCCTGGTTCTGACTTCGGCCCATCGCAGCTTGCACAACCGCCTGCATCAACTGGGCTACTTTCACGGACACACACCCACGACCGACCATCCGGAGCACCATTAGCACGGCCGCCGGGATGGGTCACCCTCCACTGGTCCCTCCCCCTCGGATGGCGGAGTGCTGGTGGTTCGACCGCTCGGCACGCTCAGGGCAGGCGTGCTCACCACAAAGGTGGGGCTGACCGGTCCCCGGAGTAGGCATCCCCTGTGTGGGGCTCTGATTGTATCGAAGGATCGATGGATTGTCGAGATCCCGCGTACCCATTTCCTCAGAAGACCCTACATTGCTTGTTCATGGATGAATGCAACGGCGTCTGCGCGAGGTTTGCAGCATGGAGGCTCGAAGGGCAGTGAGGAGCATACCTGGTTTCGACGTCAGCTGCACATTGGGAAGGCGAATGTGCCGCAGTCACTGGCTCACCGCGCTGCCAAACTTGACAGCAAGTACACGTTCTGCTAGAGTAGCCCAAAGCCAGGGACCTCTTTTCGGAGAAAGGATTACATCGGGAGGAAGCAGGAGAGCCCCATGCCTGACCTCGCAACCCAGGCGGTGATCGCCTTCTCCGTCGTGCTCGGTATCTGGTTCGTCATTGGATGGCAGATGAACCGGAGGCACGGAAGACGCCTGCTGGAATGGATCGTCCGGGGTCTGCGAGCCACCGGCGGTCAGATCACCGCCAGCCGTCTGGGCCTATCAGGCTTCCAGGTGAACGTCCACGACGCTCAGGCTCCCTTCAAGAGCATAGAAACAACGGTGCTCCTGGAGCCCAGGGAAGTACTTCTGCTGTGGATACTCAATTATCTGCGGGGCGGGGCAGACTACTTCGTCCTGAACGGTACTCTGCGAGCCTCGCCACGAGGTGAGGTCGAAGTGGTGAAGAAGGGAGGACGTCTGGCCAAGCCACTGCAGGCGCTAGATGAGAAAGCCTGGACCAGCCAGGAGACAGGCAGCGGCCTGATAGTAGCCTCCCGAGGCAAGCAAGGTAGGAAGCTAGCTGAGGCCATCTCTCCTCTAGTGGAAGATCTCCGCCCTCGCTTGGTGAGGCTATCGCTCAGCAAGAAGGCACCTCACCTCTTGGTGAACCTTTCTCTGGCTGATCTGGATGAAGAGTCAGCGCTCCTTCTTCTCTCCTGTCTACGCGACCTAGCCCAGACTGTCGCCGGCGGTGGTCGTTGACATAACTAGAGGCCTTCAAAAAACACCCTCACCGCCCGTCTTGTCCTTCTCTTCGCCTTCCGCTGCCCCTTCGTTCACCAGGCGGCCTGTGGATCGCCTTCTCTCCAGGGCTGCCCTGGCCCCCTGGGCATAAAGAGACAGTGGCCAGGCGTCGATGGTGTCGTTGAACTCTCGCACCGCCCGGCTCTCCCTGCCCTGTCTCATGTAGGCCACCCCCAGGTTATAGTGACAGGCGGAATGGTGCTTGGGATGCAAACCTTCACCATGCTTTTCCAGAACTTCCTCCAGAATGCGGATGGCCTCGTCCAGGGCCCCCACACGGACCAGCACAGCAGCGTAGCTGACGAGAGCGGTAATGCGGGTGACAAGATCGGGCTCCAAACGCATAGCCAGTCGATAAACGGACAGGGCCAGTTGATGGTGTCCCCTGGAAGAAAGCAGATTCCCCAGGTCAATCAACACCCGGCAGCGCATGATGATCAGATAGAGAAAGATCAAAAAGAGGATGGGATGCAGGCTAACGCCGACTACCATGGAGATCCCGATGCTCAGAGCGGTGAAGGCCAACACCTCTACCACAAGTCGAAGGGAAAGTGCCTCTCTTCGCAGCAAAGACAGGCCACCAACGACCACGATGAACAGCAAACCCGCAAGAACAATGATCAAATGGGGACTCATAGCTTGTCCTCAAAGTCAAGCCCCCGCTGGCCCATCAGGGATCGCAGGGGCTCTTTCGGTCGAATAGGTCCCCTCTCACATAAACATGGCCTGAGCCGTGCGCCCCAGCATTTCAACGCCCCGCACCTCTGTCTCAAAGAGGGGGACAATAGCCCGCACATCGGGGAAGCTGCGCCAGATTTCTTCCATGTACTCTTCTTGCATTTTCAAACGGTTTTTCACGAACTCTGGGGCGTCCTCCCCAACCGTAGCCTCCTCAATCTTCATGTTCACCACCACACCACCCACAGGAATGCCAAAATCGCGGAACCAGGCGATGAAGCGCTTGATGACAGCGATAGGCAAAGCTTCGGGCAAGGTCACAAAGAAGAAGGCCGTCTTCTGGTCATCGGTCAAAAGGTCCTTGGCCCGCCCCATGCGCTCGCGAAACTGCAGGAGATACTCGAGAAGAGGGTCCTTCTCCTGCTTCTTGGAGTAGGAGAGCAACTCCCTCAGGCTTCTGGCCTCCTCGCGGCTCTTGAGCATCTTGTTGACCCACATGGAGTAGACGCTGGACATGCCCAGGAGGCGTCGAGCGTTGGCCGTCGGTGCGGTATCAAAGACGTAGGCCTCGTACTTGTCCTCGAACATGAGATCGATCATGTTCTCGAACATGGCCGACTCCTCGAAGGCCGGGTTCATGGTGGCCGACTCGACGAACTCATCGGCTTTCGTCTTGACGTCGGCGAACTTGAGGAACCAGCTGATCTTGTCACGGATCTCAACCTTGGACTTCTCGATGGTGTCCTTGGTGTCGATCTCATAAGCGTAAAAGTTGTCTACGCCCCCCACCAATGTGGGGGCGCCAAAGACGTCTTGATCCAGCATGCTGGTCAGGCTGTGCACCGGGTTGGTCGAGGCCAGCAGCGTACGCCTGCCCTCACGGGCGAACCACAGGGCCGAGGCTCCGGCCAGTACCGTCTTGCCTACCCCACCCTTGCCTCCGAAGAAGACGTATTTCATGTCCGGGTGCTCGCCCAGGAACTGCCGCATTGTCGTTTCGATCATCGCGCGCCTCCGAACATTGCCTCAGCCATCTTTTCGATCATCTCCAGGCCGGTTATGTCTCGCTCGAACTCGGGGATATGAGCCAGCACCTCGTCGCCGAATTGCTCGTCTATCCTCCTAAGGCTGCCTTCCTGCATCTCCAGGCGGTGCCGCAGGTATTCGGGAATCTCCTGTGCTGCCAACTCGGGAGGGAGAACCCGGTTGACCACGTACCCTGAGAGAGGCACCTGGAACTTGGCGAAAAGCGTGGCCGCCTTCTGGGTATCGAGGATGGCCATTTCCTCGGGGATGATGACGAAGAAGAAGGCGGTTTTCTGCTTGTCGGTCAGAATGCTCGACGAGGTATTGATCCGATACTTGATGTCCTGCAGTTCACCGAGGATCAGGTCCTCCTCAAACTCCTTGTCCCGTTGGACCACGGCTGCCACTTGCCGATACTCTTCCATCTCCTCACGCAGCTTGGTGATCTTGTCTATCCACTCGTCGTAGACGCTGGCCATGCTCAGATAGTAGAGGGCGTGGCCCAGAGGCACCAGGTCGTAGATGTAGTAATCGTACTCGGCTCCGACCACGATGTCCACCACCTTGTCAAAGATGGCGCTTTCCTCCATCGCCGGCTCGGCCGCCGCGGCCTGAATGTAGCTTTCGATCTCCTCGGGGATCTCATCCAGGCCGTACATATCGAAGATCTTCTGTCGGATTTCCTCCTGGTACTCTTTGATCCGCTGGTCTGCATCGATCTCCTGGGCGTAGAGGTTGGGTATGATCTCCACTGCCCCCTTGCCGAAAATGTCCTGCTGGAAGATGTCGGTCAGGGAAGCCTGCGGATCCACGGAGAACACCAATACCCTGTGGCCCTGCTTGGCCAGCCAGTAGGCTGTCGCGGCCGAGAAAGTGGTCTTACCCAATCCTCCCTTGCCGCCGAACATGACGTACCGGCGGTCCGGATGTTCCTCAAAAATCCTTGCCAGAGAAATGACAATCACCTCCTTGTTGCGCACGCAGACAACCCTGCGGGATAAGCCCGCTTCTGCGCGCTTGGCCACCTGTATGTGGCCTCTAGGCCAAAGCGTCTGTCAGGTCACGCTCCCTCAACATGCGGCGCTTCCAGGTGGAGATCTGGGGCACCACATAGGGCAGGAGCCGCAGGGAGTAATAGGGCGGCAAGATGGGCACGCCCAACAGGTCGCCCATGGTGATGAGGATGAAGAGATGCTCCATGCTGCCCCGGGTCTTGAGGGCGAAGCGGGTCATGTCATGGCCGGCCATGCCGTACAGGAAGTCTCGGGCACCCAGGCCCAGTTTCTTCAGTCCGCTGCTTCTTTCCTCTTCTGGCATCTAGCTATCTCCTTGTGTTGTTCGGTCTTTCCATTCACCCGTCAACCGACTAGATCTGTAAGGTCTTTCTCCCTCAACATGCTGCGACGCCACATTTCCAGGCTGGGCACGATGTAAGGCAAGAGCCGTAGGGAATAGTAAGGAGGCAGTACGGGCACACCCAGCAAGTCACCGAAGACAATCAAGATGAAAAGATGCTCCGACCTGGCCCGGGCCCGCTTGAGATCGCGGACGATGTCGTAGAAGGTCATCCCGTAGATGACCTCTCCACAGACACGCGCCAGGTCGCGCAAGCGATGCATCTTGGGCACCCCTACATTTCCCTCACAGCCCACCGTTCGCCCATCCTGGTCGTGAATTCAGCTCACCCAAGCTTATCCAACGCCAGGATCTGGGCCTTCAGCCAGCGAGCGTGTTCCATCTCATCGAGGAGGTGCTTCTCCAAAAGGGCAATAGTCTCGTCGTCGTCCACGATTTCGGCAACCTGGGCGCTGTAATCCTTGATGGCCTGCTGCTCCTCGCCCAGTTCCAGCTTGAGCATCTCGACGGTGCTGGCCTGACCGCTGGCCGCGCCCACTGCCCGGCCAGCGACTGTGGCTGCGCCGCCGGGCTGAGCCGGTTCACCGCCCAGCTCTTTGATCCGCTTCGTCAACTCCTGGGCATGGCCCTCCTCGACGCTGAGGATGGCACGTACCCCTTGGACTATGGCATCCTCGGTGATGGCTTTGGCGTGGGCCCCGTACATCTCCACCGCACTCAATTCGGCAATGAGGTCATGGTTCAAAGCCTCGATGATCTGGTCTTTGCTCAAAGCCCTCACTTAGTTGCCTCCTCTGCTGCACACCAAAACCGCCCAGCTGGGTTCAGCTGGTCGGCGAAGAACCTTCCGTACCAATACTAGAGCATCTACTCCGTCAAGTCAAGCAAACAGGCCAACTTCGCTGAACTCCTGTGGCCTACGTGCCAGAGTCTTCCCCGCTTATGCGTGCTTGCAGGACACGATCCAATGCACCTTCGTCCCAACCCACGTACTCCTTCCGGCCGGCTACGATGAAAGCCGGATAGCCTCGCACCCAGTACCGCACCGATTTGACGAAGCCTTCAAGGGACTGGGGATCAATGAGCTTGATGCGGAGGGCATCCCCGTGACGATGGGCCAGTTCGACGAGCCAAGCTGATAGCCGCTCAAAGTCCTCCTTGAGGTCAAGAGGGTATTCGTCCAATACCTCCTTGTGCACCTGCGGGCCCACCTCCGTCTCTGCAAAGATGACCTCACAATGGGAGCAGTGGCGGAGGTCCGTGAGCACAGGCGCAATGACCTCCACCAATATGGGCGTCACTATTCACCTCCCGCTGGCGTAGACAAGAGAACGGGAGAGCCGAAGACGGCTCTCCCGTCATCGTCGACCTTGAGCTGATACTCCTCGCTAGGCTTCGACCGGCGCCTCCTTTCGCGCCCGCTGGATAGCCCGCCACCCATCCACAATCAGCACGATTGCCGCCACCACCAGCACCAGACAGATGACCCCGATGAGGCCGGAGGCGATGGCGCCCTGAGTGTTGCCAGCGGCCAGAGCGGGAGCCATTTTTGTGACGAGGTTGGTGTAGGCGACGAAAAGCAGCGCGGCGAGGGTAGTGACGATCATGAAAATCGAGGGGTATAGCGCCCAGGCGTGCCTTCTGCCCTCCGACATCAGCCACAACGAGACCAGCAGCAGGGCCAGACCAGCCATCAACTGGTTGGAAGCGCCGAAGGCCACCCAGATGGTCAGCCAGGGGATGATCAAGACGAAGATGAGCGTCAAGATCAACGCCACGCCGCTGCCCACGTGTACGTTCTTCATCACCGGGACCGAGTCACCCAGCATTTCGGAGCTGGCCACCCTCATGAAGCGCACCACCAGTTGCATGATGGTGATGGCCATGATGACCAGGAAGACCGAGCCGTAGGCCGTGCCAAACTCCAGGGGGACGCCGATGCGGTTAAGGAAACTGGCCAATCCTCCGGCGAAGACCCCCAGCGCCGCACCTGAGCCACCGGCGTCCAGGAATCCCTGGTAGCTGCCGTAGGCAACTGTGGCGGTCAGGAAGGCGATCACCGCGAATGCCGATTCCATGAACATGGCACCGCCGCCCACCGGCAGCGCATCGGTCTCCTTCTCCAACTGGCGAGCCGTGCCAGAGGTAGACACGAGGCTATGCCAGCCGGAGATGGCGCCGCAGGCGATGGTGACGAAGAGCATGGGCCACAACGGCCCTATGGCGGTCGTGAACTGGGTGAAGGCCGGAAAATCGCCCATTCCCGGATGCCAGATCACTAGGCCGACCACACCGCCTAGCATGCCCAGCGTGACGATCCAGAAGGACACGTAGTTGATCGGCTGGGCGAAGGACCAGATGGGCAGCACTGAGCCCAGGTAGCAGAAAAGCAGCATGAGCACGGTGCCGATCACCGCCGCCTGGGTATTGCCCAGAAACATGACGGGCGACTCCGCGCCCCCGTAGAGGGCCGAGAAGATGTTGGACACCACCGGCAGTGTGCCCACCCAGATGCCCACGAAGGTCACCGCGACAGTGATGACCGTGGTGAGGATGATGTTCTGCTTCCACTTATAGGTCATCTGGCCGGCCAGGAGGCCCATCACAACCAGCACGATCATCCCGAAGGGGACTTTCGGGTTGACCATCAGCACCTTCCCCACTGCGTTGCCGAAGGCCCCCATGATCAGCAACAGGTAGAAGTAGATAAAGATCATGAGGATGTTGCGCGCGCGGGGCGAGATAAGCTTGTAACTCAGCGCGCCCATGGTGTCCCCCTCGCGGCGCACGCCCATGATCATGGCGCCATAGTCCTGTACCCAGCCGATGAAGAAGACGCCCCCCAGGATCCATACGAGCGCGGGCAGCCAACCCCACTGCAGGGCGACTATGGGCCCGGTAAGCGGGGCCAGAGCGGCGACCGACTTGAACTGATAGCCGAACAGCACATTACGACTCGCCGGCGTGAAGTCCACCCCGTCCATGTACATCTTGGCAGGAGTGGCCTTCCCAGTATCGGGCCGGATGATGTTCCGGTCAATGCGTCGTGCATACCAGCCATAGCCAGCGCCGATGACCAAAGCCCCCAAGATCAGAACAAGAATCGAATTCATTTCCTCTGCCTCCTCTCTTCGGTTGAAAACTGGGGCTCAACCCCCACGGTTGAACCACGATTTGACCTTTGCAGGCCACCTGAGGCAGTACATTATCGGCCTCGATCACCCCCTTTCCTCTCCTGACTCGTCTACTCCGGAAAACAAGCACTGACATCGTCCTTACTGGTCAGGACAGCAGTGAATGGGTACAAGAAGTGGTTCTTGAATTGGCCAGCCACCTATCTGCCGCGTACGCTCTAGGCGGGGAAACACAGACCGCAGAATTGTAGCACAAACAAGCGACCATGTCAAGTTCGTCGGCGGATGTTGGGACGAAATTGCGTGTGAAGACTCGATGTGGCAAGCCACCCTCCCTTGGACAACTTGGTACTTGATACAACACCGTAGACGCCGCCAAGATGCGCTCTAACTCCTCAGCGACAGTAGCGATGGAAGCCACCCAGCGCTGGAGCTACAGCGGGTGCTAGGCGGGGCATAGCCGAACGCGATCACCAGAGGGTCCCAAGGGATTTCCCTTGGGGCTCCTCTCTTTGCAGCCGACACAGTAGACCTCCGAAGTCTTGTCGTGAAGGAGCGGCACGGCGGACGGTGGATGCACAGCCAGCCATCTATCAACGGGCAGTCTCACGTCCTGCTGATTCCTATTGACAATCTGTTTCAGTTGTGCTATAATGTGCTCATGCGATGCAGGGGGAGCCCCCTGCCATCATCTTCTCTTCGAGGACGCTGGCCTTGTTGGCCTCAATTGTGGTGGATAACTTCTACGACGAAAGGAGGATCAAAGATGTGCAAGTTTTGCACCGAACACGGGGAAGGAAAGAAGTGGTACCTCCAAATCAAGAACTATGCAGACGAATTGCTATATGAGGAGCTTTCCTCCACCGAAAAGGAGATCGTTGGTGTAACGACGCGTGTCGAGTATTTGGATGATCTGTTCGAGAACTTTGTGATGCCAGCGATGAGCAGCGTGTCCCAGGAACCTGACGACCCAGAGAGTGCGCCGCCATCTACAGAGCCTCCCCCGGTTCTGCCCAGCGAAGATGAGACTGTGGCAGCTCGCCAGGTCGAACATTTCGGTCAGCTACTGCCCATCGAGGACGTAGAGGCAGTGATAGATATTGCGTCTTCTATCACGAGAATGGCTTGTGGATGCCGGTTCGTTTCCACAGGGAAGAAGGATGAGCGATACCATTTTGGCTTGATGGTAGACAGAAGGGGCTACCTAGGCAAGTTTCCTGATGCCGCTTCGTCCCTGGAGGTGCTGGAGAAGGAAGAGGCCAAGAATCTATTTCGCAAGTACGACGAGGAAGGGCTGATGCACATCGTTTGGACAGCCGTAACCCCTTATGTCATGGCTTTGTGTAACTGTGACCATGATTGCCAGAACTACAAGGGGTACATTGAGAAGAGAGGCGCCCCTCGGTTCTTCCGAGGAGAATATATCAGCCAAGTAGATTGGGACCTCTGTACGGGGTGCAAGTCTTGCATGGCTCAGTGTCAGTTCGGTGCCCAATTCTACTCCTCGACACTTGCCAAAGTCTATATCGATCCCAACAGGTGTTTCGGATGCGGCGTGTGCAGGGCGGTATGCCCAGACGGGGCGATTACGCTTCTTCCGAGGCAAGAAGTTCCTGAGGCTGCAGATGTTTGGCTGAAGTGACCACGCGAATCATAGCCTGAGTTGCCTGAAAACCGATGCCGTTCGTCTTCTTGACCGCACACGTCGATCCAACGTACTCCATGGCTGAGATCTACCTCGGGCATAGGCGCCGGTGGACCTCGTTCTGTGTACGAGCGCGACAAGGCTGAGTTCACCAAGAACTCTGAGGGTTAGAAGGGCCACATCGCCATGACAAACAAAGAGCGGGTTCTCACCTATCTTCGTTCTATCTCGCCCCGGGCAGCCACAAACAGAGAAGTCAGGGACGCCACAGGAATCGAGCGCCATCACGAGGTCTACCAACTGACCCAGGAGTTGACGCGAGAGGGTCTGATCCACGGCCTCCAGCGCGGGCGCGAATGGTGGTTCTGGGTTGGTGAACCAGACAGCGTGCGGCTTCCACGTCCCATCCGGCGCCGTCGTGGCCGGCTCAAGTCGCGCCAGTTCGAGGCGCTGGCTCGGCGGATAATGAGCGAGCACTACGGGGTTCGCCTAGAGCCCGGCTGGGTGGGCGAGGTTCACAAGCAGTTCGACTTCCTCTCGCCGGATGGTGGCATCGTTGGCGACGCCAAGTACTACAGGCGGGTGGGCGGGACTCGCTGGCCACCGGCCAAGGCTGCGACCATAACCGAGCACGTGTGGCTGCTGGAGAGGACCGGCGCCCTGGAGACCTTCCTGGTGTTTGGCAACGACCGGCAGGTGCCGATGATGTGGCTTGAGCGGTACGGCAATCTGGTGGATGATGTCACCTTCTACTTCCTGACGGA
>JABAOC010012986.1_pt2 | contig 10540 bp, 10 predicted proteins | sample 7062161 | NCBI WGS metagenome assembly JABAOC01 (sample SAMN14538625, study PRJNA623070) | marine sediment metagenome | biome: marine biome [ENVO:00000428]; feature: marine pelagic biome [ENVO:01000023]; material: deep marine sediment [ENVO:00002113] | place: India: Gulf of Khambhat ...
ACCGTGGACTCATCCGAGAGGGCATGTGGGCGGACATCGTGATCATGGATCCCAGACGCGTCATCGACCAAGCCACCTACCAGAATCCGCACCGCTACCCTGAAGGAATCAAATACGTATTGGTGAATGGCAGACTCGTCATCGAAAACGGCGAACACACCAAAGCTTTGCCAGGTCGCGTCCTACGCCTAAGCCGCTGACACTCACGTTGTCCCAATCTGTTTTTCTGACTTCTGTGTAGCGAGTCAGCTTTTCATGTGTGTTGTATTAGAGTTCTGCAAGTTTCTGCTGGATCTTGGAACGAGTTTCCTCTGATAGTGGACCTATCCTGGAGATTCTAGAGCTGCTCGTTTCGAATGTGTTAATTACTTTGTTGTATTCTGGGAGCGTTGTGGTAAATGAGATGACGCGGAGGGCTTCGACACCGTATTCCCTCAATTCCTTCTTGAACTGAATGACCTGCTCTCTCAGCGCCTCTTCTCCGAATACGCCGCCATGGTCACCAACGAATATGATCCCGTCAGCTCCAGCGGCAAATGCGTGGAGGAGATGCTTCAGGCCGATGCGTCCAGTGCTTGGCACGCGAATGATCTCAACATTGGAAGGGCAAGATTCCCTCATCTGACCAGCCAGATCCGCCGAGCCGTAGGCTATTTCGCTCTCAAGGAAAGCCAAGATCTTTGGAGATTCTCCACTTTCGGCTAATCCCCTTATTTGGGCGATTAGTTGCTCGTCTGTGTTGTGGTTCAGTTCGATTGCCTCTTGCGGACATCTCGGCACACATATTCCACATCCAACGCATGAGATTGAATTGATTTCTATTCGTTCGTCAGATTTCTCCACTGCATTTACGGGACAGATCTCAACGCACACTCCGCAAAGGTTGCACTTCTCTGGAATGATGTATGCTACCTCCGGAGACACGGAGATTTCTCCTCTGCCAACGAAAGTTGCCACCCTTGAAGCAGTGGACATAGCCTCGAGGGTTGTTTCCCTCACGTCTTTTGGACTGACTACGCCGCCGGCGAGAAAGACGCCCTCTTTTTGGCTGTCAACTGGTCTGAGCTTGTAGTGCCTCTCCAGAAGGAAGCCGTCTGAGCCAACTTGAATTCCTAACTTCTCAGCCAGTTCTTTGGTTCCACGGCTGGCAATCATCCCCAACGTAAGCACGACTAGGTCAAATTTGCCTTCAACCTTGGAACTGATGAGTGTGTCCTCCGCCTTCACCACAACTTCATTCTCATTTTTCAGAGGGACAACCTCAGCTACGCGGCCCCTCACAAATCGCACATTGTGATCTTGAGCGGTGGCGTAGAATTCTTCGTATCCCTTGCCGTCGGCTCTTATGTCTGTGTAGAAGATCCATGGCTCGGCGTCAGGCACGATCTTCTGAAACAGCATCGCCTGCTTGATCGCAGCCATACAGCCTATATTGCAGCAATGGTCAACTCCCCTAGGCTGATCCATCATTCTGCTACCGACGCAGAGTATGAAGGCAACTCTCTTCGCCACCTTTCCATCAGAAGGTCTCCGCATCTCGCGGCCCAGAAGTCTCTCTAGCTGCAGGTTGGTCACTATGTCCGGATGCAAGCCAAAGCCGTACTCTTCAAATTCCTTTGGATCGAGTTGATCGAACCCGGTGCAAGCAACGATGGCGCCCACATCCAGTTCAACAGTTTCTTCCTTTTGGTCGAAATCTATGGACTTCCCCTTACAGAATTTCTCGCAAAGTCTGCAGACGCCCTTTGTCAGGTATAAGCAATGCTCCTCATCGATTGCGTATGTTCTCGGAACAGCCTGTTGAAATGGTGTGTATATGGCCTTTCGCGGAAACAATCCGGCTTCGAATTCGCTTGGAACCTTGACCGGGCAGACCTTGTCACACTCTCCACACGCCGTGCACTTGGTGGCGTCCACGTACCTAGGGCGCTTCTTGATCAAAACGCGGTAGTTGCCTGGAGAGCCTTCGACGGCTGTCGGTTCTGCCATACTGATGATTTCTATCTTGGGGTGCTGTTGGACATCCACCATTTTCGGTGTTAGAATGCACTGTGAGCAGTCGAGGGTGGGGAAGGTCTTGCTAAGCTGAGCCATATGTCCGCCTATGCTTGGGCTTCTCTCTACGAGATATACTTTGTAGCCTTTGTCCGCCAACTCTAAAGAGGTGATTATGCCTGCGATTCCGCCTCCGATGACAAGAACGTCTCTATTCACGGGTACGGTGCTTTTCTCCAGTGGCCTGAGATAGCGGGCTCGCTCCACAGCTCCACGTATAATATTGATCGCTTTGGATGTTGCAGCTTCTACATCATCATGAACCCAACTACATTGCTCTCGGATATTTGCCATCTCAAGCAGGTAGGGATTTAGTCCGGCGGATTCTACTGTTCGCCTGAACGTACCTAGATGCATCCGTGGCGAACACGAAGCCACTATGATTCTGTTAAGCCTATGCTCCTTTATGCCATCCTGTATCATCTCTTGTCCGGGGTCACTGCAGACATATTCGTACGTCTCAGCGACCTCGACGTCCTTTAATTTAGAAGCGGCTTCTCTGACTTTCTCCACATCCACCGTGTCGCTTATGTTTCCTCCGCAGTGGCAGATGTAAACTCCAACTCTGGCTTCTTCCGTCATTTTCATCTCTCCGCCTAGTGCAGATTTTGAAGTTAGGTCAACTCTCCTGTATTTGCCTTTTAGGAATATGAATTTTGTAGAAGCTTCAGCATGTCACACCTTTCAATAAGAATCTTTCGTTGACAATGTATTTGGATGTCGAAGATAGTTTCATCGAGATTCGAAGATAATCTCCTTTCCTCTTTCTTGGGGGATTATTCTCATTTTTGATTTCTCAAATTTGTTCTTGAGTCCCTTTCCTTTATGGAGTCTGTCTAAGAATATTGCTAAGGCTGCCACTTCTGAGTGAGGCTGGTTGCCTATCGCGATGTTGTAGTCAGCCAGTTGATAGACATCCTTGTGAACCTTTTGAGAGCCAACTATGACTAGGACCGATTTATCTCGTGGAATCTGATATAGGCATTTGTTGATGTTGATTCCGTACATGGTCAGGTGGCACACAACACCTCTCTCCTTCCAGTTCTCTACCACTTTCTTCCAATTCCTTTCATACATAACCTCAAAAGGTCCGCCCCACCTGTTCACAACATCTTGGATTCTTTTCTCTAAATAGGCATCTTTTTGTCCAGAATAGACAACTCCCAAGCCGGAGAGAGCCCTAGCCGTCAAGAACACGTGCATGGTCGCTCTCTCGTCACGCTCTATCCTGTGGCCCAGCCGGAGCACCAAAACTTCTCGTTCAGTCATTTTCTGTTATTCATTGTTGCAGAGTATGGGAGATTATGAATGTTTCCCTTGTACAAGCTGCTGTTTGACTGATGCCGTCTAGTTTGCGTTATATGCGATGTCTTGGACGACAGTCTCTTTGATGCCAGTTTTCGCTTTGTAAGAATCGCTTTCTGAAAACCCCAACTCGCCTTTGGCGTATGCTCTATTCATCCTTTTATGAGATCAGATATTTTTTCCAAGTCTCTCTTGGCGCCCATCTCTCTGAATATTTGTTCGGCCTCGTTAAGTGCCTTTTTCGCCTCGTTTTCTCTGTTCAGGCGCCGTAGTGTTTGGGCCAGGGTCAGTAGCACTCTTGCCAGTTCGTATCTTCGTCCTACTTTGCGAAAGACTTGTGCGGCTTCTTTTAGGTCATCAAACGACTCAGTCGTCTTCTGGCGGCTTACTGCCATGATGCCGCTTGCCCAATGATAGAAGGCGGTGGACCAGGGCTCATCGATTGCTGTGGCTAAATCTCTGATCTGATGATATGTTTCTTCAGCTTCACCCAACTGTTCAGCTTCTAGATGAACTTGCAGTTTGACGAACATTGTTTGTAGAAAAAGCCCTTGAAAAATTCCTTGAAACTGGAGTTCTCTGGCTTTCATCAGAGGTTCAAGAGCGTTAGGGAAATCCTTCTTTTCGAGGTGTAGTCTTCCAGCGGCTTCGTAGCAACCGAGAAGTAACTCTGTCCACTGCGATCTCTCTGCAATCGGTAGAATCTCCTCTAGAAGAGATTCGACTTTGTCTAAGTTTCCCCGATATAAGTTGGAGAACACAAGCGGTAGTTTGGCTCTCAACACGTAGAGCTCGCCTAACTCTTGCGCCACTGTTAAGCTCGCCAGTGCTGTTTGCTCGCACTTGTCCAACTCACCCAAAGGGATATAGACATAGTGCGCGAGCTCACCCGCCATCCACTCCGAATAGCCTAGGAATCCTATCCTTCGCGCGTAGTCAATTCCGTTCAGGTAGACATCTTCTGCTTTCCTATAGTCGCTTTTCAAGAAAGAATAAGCAGAACCTAGATTGACATGTACTCGGCATACGGGATCTTCCAACCTACTTTCAACGGAGATTCTTCGGGACTCTTCGAGAAATGTCAGAATCTCATTCTTTCTCTCTATAGGGAGGCTCAAGCCTAAGCTCTGGTAAGCCTGCGCCAAGACTTCGTTTGCCCCGGATTTCTTAGCTATATCAATTGCTCTTTGACACCATTGAATGGCAGCTTGTTGTTCGCCAATATTCATGTAAATTCTGCCTATCATTTGGCAGATATTAGCCTCTTCAACAGTGCTCTCGAATCTCTCGATGACCTTCAATCCTTCTTGAAGGATTTCCAAGGCGCCCTGTATATCGTTCTTTAGTGACCAAATTGAATACCCCAAGAGTGCATGTAGTTCAGCGTTTCTTTGGATGTCACCAAGATTTTCTGCGAGTTCTACGGCCTTCTTACAGAAACTTTCACATTTACTAGAGTCGCCAAGATAATAGCTGGCATATGCGCTTTTGGCAAGTATGTCGAGTCTTTTTTCTGGTTGAGTCTCTTCCAGCAGCTCTAGAGCATTAGCATAATGCTCAATGGCTTCTTGCTGAGCGTAAATCTTCGCAGCATAGTCGCCTGCCTTCACTGAATAATCAGCGGCTTTAACGATGTCTCCACCGTGTAGGTAGTGGTAAGCCAGTTCATCCACATGACTCTTTACATACTCTTGACCAAGTTCCTCAATAGCCTGTCCGACCTTGAGGTGAAATTTTCTTCTTCTGATTAGACTGATCTCCTCGTAAAAGAAATCTCTGATTTGCTCATCAGCAAAAACATAAACCACCTGATTTCCAGTCTGTTTTTCTTCGACCAACCGGGCCTTAAGCCCCGATTCCATGAGTTCGATCAATCTATCCTCGTCGTATCTTATAGTCTTCATCAACAAGTTGAAGGAAGACTGCATACCAATCACGGAAGCAACGGACAGAGTTTGAGCACATTCATTGTCGAGGCGAGCGATCCTCTGTTTGATAGCAGCCCTAACACTCCTAGGAATTTGCACGCTCACCACATCCTTAATGATCCACCCAGTATCACCCCGAGACACGGCACCCTGCTCAACAAGAGAGCCCAAGACCTCCTCGGCGAAGAACGGGTTTCCCCCAGTCTTTTCATAGATTAGTTCTGCAACTTCCTTGGAAACCTCGCCTCCACCGAGATTGTTCGATATCAGTTTTGCCACAAAATCGATGGTAAAGCGGCTCAGGGTGATCTGGGAAAGCAGCCTCTCACGGTGTAGATCCAGAATAATCCGGTTCAATGGGTGATTCTCTTCAAGTTCAGCGTCACGGTACGTAGCAATTAGCATGATTCTCCGCGTAGAGATTCTTCGAGCTACATAGTGGAAGAGTTGAAGCGAAGCAGTGTCAGCCCAAAGCAAATCATCCAAGAAAATTATTAACGGTCGTTGTTGAGATGAAGTCTTCAGGAAATCTGTTACTGCCTGGAATAGTCTCACACGCTCTTGATCTGTGGTGGGCGTGATGAAGCTTGTGGTTTCCCGCCCAAGAATCCATCCTTTTATGCCAAGCTCCTTCGCTTGGGTTGCAAGTTCTGGAACTAGTCGGCTGATTTCAGCTGCCCATATTCCTGGAATCTTTGCCAGAACTCCGCGTGGTACATCTTCTATTACACTTCGCAAGACGTCAACCCACGGGGCATATGGGGGAATTGCCTCTTGCTCATAAGAAGTGCCGGAGGCAAACACGGAACCTGAGGTGCGGGCATATTCTCCAAACTCTGTAACCAGTCTAGTCTTGCCGATGCCTGCTTCGCCTGTAATGAACAAGATCTGACCTTTGCCTTCCAGAGCCTTGCTATACAGGTTTCTCAGCATCGAGAGCTCTTTCTCTCTATCAACAAAACCAACTTCTCTACCAAGAAATGCTGATGCAAATTCGGCAGCCATACCCTCTCATCTGCCTCATAACACCATGATATTATGGTTAAATGAAACCGCCGTGTATAAACATTTCAATGCCTTTCAATCAGTCTTGACGTGGCAGACCGAAGAAGTAATCGCTTACGGCATTCTTTATGTGATGACATATTTATCAGCGAATAGATTTAAGTTTCCAGACTTACATTTAATATATGTAGATGCAATGCGTAGCCAGAGGTTGTTTCAATGATCTCCTTTGTAGACGATGACACAATTACGAAGGTTGCTGAGGTATTAGGTGAAGATGAGGCTATCCAGATCGTCGACATCCTCAGAAAAGCCAGCGAAATCACAGATGATGAGATCGCGAATAAAACGGGAATAAGACTGAACTCAGTTCGCAAGATTCTCTATAGACTGTATGATCACTCTCTCGTAGGATTAAGAAGATCAAGAGATCAGGACACGGGCTGGTTCATCTTCCACTGGCGGCTACAACCAGATCAGTTTGAAGGCTTTATCACCAACCAGAAACGTCACGTCCTCGAGAAGCTGCAAGCGAGAATGGAGTACGAGAAGGATCATGACTTCTACTACTGTTACACGCAAGGGTGCAGAAGAGTGCCTTTTGAGGATGCTATGGAACTTGTCTTCAGATGTCCAACTTGCGACAAATCAATGAGGCACTATGAAAACGGAAAGATACTCCAGATTCTTGCAGAAAAGGTTGAGCAGTTGAGAGAGGAATTGGGTGAGTGAGCGGCTACCATCTGCAGAAGAGGCGTTGAGACTTCTCTCCGAAAGCGGATGCACGCCTCAGGTTATAAAACACTGCAAGATGGTTGCCTCCATCGCAATGGAAATCGCCAGAGCATGCCAAAAGAGAGGACAAAACGTTGATGTTAAGCTTGTCAGAATTGGAGCCCTCCTCCACGACATCGGACGCTCAAGAACGCACAGCATCAATCATGTAGTCAGAGGCGCCGAAATCGCAAAGTCACTCGGGCTGCCAAAATCTGTTGTATCTATTATTGACCGCCATGTAGGCGGCGGCATATCCAAGGACGAGGCCGAAAGATTGGCATGGCCGATTAGGAGCTACATTCCACGGACACTTGAGGAGAAGATCGTGACCTACGCCGACAAGCTGGTGGAAGGGGGACGAAGAGTACCCATAGAAAAAACGATCAAAAAGCTTTCTAACAAGTTGGGCGAGACGCATCCGTCGATCAGAAGACTGAGGGAACTGCATAGAGAGTTTTCAAATCTCCTTGGGGATTATGGTGCCAGTAGCAACATTAGGTGAGAAGGTAAATGCAATCTTCTCTCGATTGTTTGATCCTTCTTGGAGCGACGTCTTCCGATTTTGAAAACGCAACAGAGAAGTCCGAACACGGTCGAGACATCACTAAAACTCAGTCTCTAGAGTTGCTTGAAACGCTGCTGAGTGCCAATTAGGAACCGATGCTGTAGGGCTGGTACCGAAGCTTGGGCTTTTGCTCTTAGCAGCCGCCCTTGTCCCTTTTTGTCCAAAAAAAGGTCGAATAATAAGCAGACTATCCAGATGTGCTTTGCTTTGTCAACGGATATTCGAGTTCAAGTGCATATGATCGTTTAGAATATTCCAGTCTACGTCGGTATTGACGCATCCGTCTCTAAGCAGAGCTATACCCTGTCCTGCAACTCCAAATTTTTCGCAGATGAAGCTTCCAAGCATTAGTTCCTTTAAGCATGCCACTCCTAAGCAAGCGTTCGGCTTCTCTTTGGTCAAGATGTTTTTTGCCATGCTCCCGCCTGGAAGTATAAATACATCCTGATAGCCTAATCTTTTCGCCTCCTGAATCACTTCCTCTATCCTGCATTTTCCGCAATGTTGACATTCGTACCCGTACTCCTGTAGCTCGGCTGGGCAGTCTCTGGAGCGCAGGCACTGAGGCAGCAGCAGTATTCTCCTCTTATAAGGGGTGCTTGCAAATCTAGACCTGGAAGCCTTGTTCTTTGTCTTCACATAGAGTTGGAATAGTTCCTTTTCGTCCACTCCCACCTTGGCTGCGAGTTGCTCCAGCTTTCCGATTGCTATCCCGCTGATTCTTAACCTGGCAAGCTTCCCAATCATCCGCATGACGCCTTTGTTCCTGCTTTCGTCCATTTCTGTCTCTTCCACGGAAGGCGATTCAAAAGCCGTATTTCGGGAATCAACATTTAAACATTCTGCTTGATTGAAATAGAAGTCCTCGTGAGCCATGTTATCAAGTCATATTTCAGAAAGATAAAGAGGGGAAATCCAATCGAAAAATGCTAGGAGCGCCATGTTGGTGGGCCGGGCAGGACTTGAACCTGCGACCTCAGCCTCGTAAAGGCTGTTTTAGGTCTCCTGCGATGTCCTAACCACACTAGACTACCGGCCCTACTCAGATAAGGTAAAAGCATTCCATAAATAAGGTTGATGCATCCTCTACCAGAGAGGAACTTTTTTAGGATGACGTACATTCAGGATAGTTGGAAGGCGGGGTTGCCCTAGCCTGGTAGGGGGCAGGCCTGCTAAGCCTGTGGCCTTTCAGGCCGCGCGGGTTCAAATCCCGCACCCCGCGCCATCCTAAAGTCCACAGAAGAATGAGTTTTTGAAGATTTTTCGTGGATTCGCCTTCTCAATGTTCTGATAGCAAGGCAACCTCTCGAGTTGCATCAAAGAATCTTGTTGCGCAATTTGGACATTTCTTACTATACCAATGCAACTTTCTTCCACATGATGAACAAGTCCATCGCTTCTCCTGCTTCTTTAGCCATTCTTTGATACTCATCTCCTTGAGCTGACTAAGATTCCGAAGACCCAAAGCTCTATGAGGTCTAGTCTTGCTGAAATCAACTAGCTTCTTGCAAGGAAAGTCTTCACATTGGAAGCAGTATGCAATCTTCCTCGCATTGACGCATTTTCTGAGATCGCAGTTGGCACACCATTCGTTGACAAGGTTTGAATCACAGCCTTTACAATAAATCTCTTCACGAGGCATCCCCATTTTTACTTCCCAATCAAACAACGCTTGATCGTTATCATTGTAGGCGCGGTAAGTAGTACAAGCTCCACAGTAGACTCCACAAATCCCTAGCAATGGTGCATTCTTTTTGTCTGGCATGTTCTTCAACCCTTGTGGTTTATTCACACTGGCAACTTCATGATCGTTTTACTAGCCTTTCTATCTCCTTCTGATGGATCTCTGACACTATCCCAGGGAACCACTCGGTTGCCTCATTGTATTTTTCCTGAAGATCCTTCTCATCCTTAATGAAATAGAGACGTTTCAGTTTCTTCACTACGTCTGATGGAAGTTCGTAATGTATGTAGTGCATCTTGAAGTCATAATGGACAGGGTTATGCATGATCCGCAAAGCTTCAGCTAACGAAGCAAGGGTAATAGCACGATAGAAACCCATGGCTTCCAGATAATTGCCTCTGTTGATCTCCTTCTGAACAAAATTGTTGAACATATCAAATCTTGACTGAAGTCTCTCCAACCTTTTCTGCAATTTCTTAACCAGTGCATCCTTGTCCAGCGGAGGAGGCTTGACCTTATTAGACTTGTTGAAGAAAAATACAGCGTCACCATGTATCTCGGGTTCAAGAAACTTGTCTGGGCTACTGAGTTTCAGGACAGCGAGGTCGATAACTAGGTACTCATTTGCGCCTTCTAGTCTATAGAAGGCTTGGAAGATTCCTGATTCTGGCGGATGTGTGACATCATACTTCTGTTCGATATTGGATAAAGATTTCAAGGCCTTTTCCACCGAAAGGAACGTCTCATCTACGTTATTGTCGTCTACGACCAAATAGAGGTCAACATCTGACCATTCATCGATACGTTCGAAGGCTGCGGCTCCGCCTTCCCAAAAGGCATGGACGTAATCAAGTGGTTCCAAGGCATTTGTAAGAGTTTGAACTATTACTTCACGCGTTAACCTATCACCGTCGGACATTGGAGGCACCTATTTCAAAGACAGGGGATTGGATTTGAGCATTGCGTTCATATATTTCTTCGTATTCGAAGTCGTCATCAAATCCGAAGAATGTAGCTTAATCTTTTGAAAATCTTGTATGTTAATATGAAACAAGAAATGGAAAGATGGGCTATTTATAGTGGCACTGATAAGCCCTATTTCTTGATGCGTCGAATTTCGAACACCACTGGGTTTTCTGCGTCTGGGCACGCGTTGAATATTACGTCTTTGTTTTCGCTCCAAGGGAACTCTGCGCCGTAACGCATGGCGTAGACTTTGGG
>JABAOC010004598.1_pt2 | contig 10537 bp, 9 predicted proteins | sample 7062161 | NCBI WGS metagenome assembly JABAOC01 (sample SAMN14538625, study PRJNA623070) | marine sediment metagenome | biome: marine biome [ENVO:00000428]; feature: marine pelagic biome [ENVO:01000023]; material: deep marine sediment [ENVO:00002113] | place: India: Gulf of Khambhat ...
TTTCTACTTATTGTAAACAGTAATCAATAAATGGAATCAGCCTAATTGATTATCAAAGGGGCATCCCTAGTCGTGGTCGAGGTTTTGCTGGCAGAACTTTCTGATTTCTCAAGCATCTGTAGAAAAAATCATAGGGAGGCGGAATTGGTAGACGCAAGGGACTTAAANNCGGTTCGAGTCCGGCCCTCGGCACTCCTGAATCCCTGATTTCCTCTGGAAATTTGCTGAGTTGGTTTTAGTTTGCCTTATCTTTCCTTTTAAACATCCTTATTCCTAGCTAAATGAGTTTGAGCAAAATTCGACCCTTCACAGATGCACGAGTGGAAGTCTAAAGGTGAGAAAGAGCGCCTGACTTTGAATCTAAAGGCTGAGAATTCAAATCTTTACTGTCGGTAGATTTAGCTATTCGAACTCCACAGAAATTCAGCGGGAAAATTCAGTAGAGAAAAAAAATGCTGTTTAAAGCCATTGACCACTGAAGACATCTGGCCTATTATTATATAGAACCAACAGCAAGGGGAGTGAAAACGTAACAAACTTTTAACAAACTCTTTGCATCTTCTTAACAACTTCTCGGCTGAAAATCTCTATTTTATCAGCAAGAAGAGGAAAACAGGGAAGTTTCACTATGGAATTTATAACCAAAAAGGCAAGAAGCATGCGAGTGCATGTCATCATCAATCCAGTCTCGTCTGGAGGAAAAACCGGAGCAAGACAATGGGAAATCCTCAGTGCCCTCGAGAGAAAGCTGGGAAGTTCGTATTCCCTCTGCGTGACAGGAGAGCCGCTAGAAGCCTGTTTTTCTGCGAGACAGGCGATCCTGGATGGAAGTAAATTGATTATAGCCATCGGCGGTGATGGGACTATACAGGAGACAGTCAACGGATTTTTTTCAAACGGGAATGTAATCAATCCTTCCTGTCAACTGGGAATCATTGACAGCGGTACCGGTCACGGGTTTGCTCAGAGTCTGAGCCTGCCAACAGGGTTAGAAGAACAGCTTGAAGTGATTCAAAGAGGGCAAACCCAGTCCATCGATCTCGGTAAGGTTGTTTTCTCGGATGAGATTGGACAGCCAAGCGAGCACTACTTTATAAACGAATGCCAGGCTGGAATTGGGGGAGAAGTCGTTAAACGTGTCCAGTCAAAACATAAAAGAATGGGTGGGACTATTGCCTTTGGCGCGATTACGCTTTTGACAGCACTCCGTTATCCCAATCGCTCTATGACAGTTGAAATAGACGAAATGACCGAAATTACTGAGCGTTTTATCGGCGTTGTGATAGGGAACGGGAACTACATGGCCGGTGGAATGAATCTTATCCCCCATGCCCGGGTGGATGACGGTTTGTTTGATATCCTCTTAATGCATGAGCAGTCACTTCCTCAAAGGCTGTGGAACTTCCCGAAGATTTATTCCGGACGGCATTTAGCCTCTCCTAAATTCACTCTCCATCGGGGGAAAAAAGTCACTCTTTCTTCCAGCGAGAGAGTCACCTTCGAAGCTGACGGTGAATTTCTTGGCAGCCTGCCGTGTTCAATTGAAATTTTGCCTTCGGCCCTGCAGGTCAGGCTCAATATTCCGGAGAAAAAATAAGTCATGAAAAGCCTGAACATGAAAATCAAAAAAATCGAGTTTGAGATACGTATTTTTATCTCGTTCAGCATCGTCATTCTCATCGTTGTCCTTTCCTTTTCGATTTTTTCTGAATACCCGGAAAATGCGGTCGTCCTTGGGAAATTAGCCGGTCTATCCGGGGAGACATCACTCTCTTTAGGATTCTGGATGGCGGCTTTGATTACGGCTGTCGCCTCTGTTCTCAGGATGTGGTCCGGGAGTATTTTGACATCGAAGCGCATGATGGCCTTCCCCGTGCAGGATGACTCTCTTCTTGTCATCGGACCGTATCTTCTCGTCCGGAATCCGATTTACCTCGCAGACCTCATCGCTTTTTCAGGATTCGTGCTCTGCCTGCCCTTCATCGGAGTGCTTTTGCCTGTACTCCTTTACCTCCATTACACTCAACTCATCAAATATGAAGAAGTCTCTTTGGAAAAACAATTTAAAAAGCAATACGCTGATTATAAGATGCGTGTTCCTCGCTTGATCCCGAATCACAAGAGTCTTGGCTCAGTGAAATCCATCTTCAGGGAGTTCGAGATCAACCGGGATGGATTCAGGCATAACGCTGTCTATCTGCTTCTCATTCCGGGTTTCATCGTGGCTTCCTTCACTCATGAACTCCTTCATGCGATATTAATCGGATTGCCCGCCATCATCGACTGGGCCGTCATACACACCATAATCGGAACAGCTAAAAATCCAAAGAGCGATGAAATTCTGAAGGCCAAACAGGCGAGGATCCGTTCGGACAAAAAAGTATTCAGAGACATCCTGTATGCACAGTGCTGGGAAGACCCGCGCATTGACCGGGAAGCGTTTCATACGGCCTCGAATGATGTGGTCTTTTCCATCACTTCAGGGGGGTGCAATGCTCTTGCTTTCTTACTTGATGATCCAAAAAAGGTTATTGCTCTGGATTTGAATCCCCAACAGAATTTTCTGCTGGACTTGAAGATCGCAGCCTTCAAAGCCCTCTCCTACGAGGAACTGCTCGAGTTTATGGGAGTGAAGAAATCCAGGGAACGTTTTCAGTTGTATGGACGGATCCGTGATTTATTGTCAGCTGACAGCGTCCGATACTGGGATGGACAGCGGAAGAAAATCCAGCGAGGCATTATCCACAGCGGCCGCTATGAATCGTACATGCGGTTATTAAAAAGAATCGTGGTCACTCCATTAATCAGAAAAAAAACGTTGATGAAGTTTTTCGAAACTGAAGACCCAGCGGAAAGGGCGCTTCTCTTTCGAAAAAAATGGGAGAATCTCAGATGGTGGTTTCTGACCAGAGTCATGCTGAGCCGCAGATTGAATTCGCTGTTCTTCGATAAAGCTTTTTTTGCGTATCTCGATGAGAAGTTTTCCTTCGGGAATCATTTCGCAGAGAAAGCCAAACGGGCCATTACTCAGTTGCCTATGAAGGAAAATCACTTTTTATCCTATATTTTGCTCGGGAAATTCTATGATGAGGACAATCTTCCCCAGTATCTGAAGCGTGAGAATTATGACGTCATCCGCAGCCGTGTGGACCGGATCGAGATAGTGACGGATAGCTGCGAGAACTATTTTTCGACTTTACCTGATTCGAGTATTTCCAAGTTTAACTTCACCAATATTTTTGAGTGGATGTCCGATGATGCGTATGAAGAGCTGCTCAGAGAAACGGTCCGAGTGGCAAAGGATAAAGCCATCATAACTTATCGAAATCTTCTTGTTTTCCGGGAACATCCCCCAGCTCTGAACAGCAGTATTCGGTCTCTCAAAAAGATGGCCAAATCGCTTCATGAGAAAGATTTGTCATTTATCTACAACAACTATGTTGTGGAAGAAATTCAGAAGAGAGATGAAAAATGACATACAGAGTTGTCCCAATCTCTAAGGCGCGGCAGATGAAGGATTTCTTGAGGTTGCCGTTTCGCGTTTATGGCGAAGACCCAAACCGGGTTCCCCCGTTTAATTCTTTTATCTATAAATCAGCAAAAACCAAGGAGGTGTAAAAATGAAATTTTCAGTCATAAAACACGGTGTCGACCCACTGCGGGATGAAATTGCTGAGGCGATCGNNTCCACTGCGGGACAAGATCGCTGAGACGATCGCCCAAAAATTCATCGAACATGGTCATGAGAAGGCACCGCCTGAAAACAACATTCAGTTTGTCTTGAATCTGATCGATGTCAACGATCCAAAGTTTTTTCGCCGCCGCTCTCAATCCATTTTTGTTTTTTCTTTGGTCACAGTTGAAAAACCGGAAGAAGATCTTCGTTCTCTCAGTTACTCGACTCTTGTGCGCTCTCTCTCAAACATGGTCCTAACTATCGTCCCTTCCAAAGGGTATGCTCCCGATTCTCAAGAAAAGGACACTGAAATATATTTCACGACGCCGGAAACAGGTTTTTTTCATCATGCGTTCGATCCGGAATATATTTACCAACAGATCATGCCGATTGCCGGATCCCATTTTGCAATGAGAAACATTTTGACCACTGACTTGCCTTCCCAGTACTGGAAGACTTCTCCCGTGGTTGAAGAGCTGAAGAAGTTCGGAAAAAAGCTTGATAATCTCGGAGTCCTTCCCTCGCCCTTTCCACTCAGAGAGGTTCTCTCAGACGCCGATATCCAGCAGGTCTACGATCTCTTTGAAATGAAAGGTCTGAGCTGGGGAAATCTCAGCGCCCGTGAGCCTATTCCTGAGTTTGGAGAGGCCACATTTTGGATGAGTGCGCGGGGAGTGAACAAAGCCAAGCTGTCTAATGTGGGGAAAGATATATTATTGGTCAAAGGATTTGATTTTGACCAGGGTCAAGCCCTGGTGAGTGTTCCTCCTGAACACGATTCAAAAGCACGAGTTTCGGTGGATACGGTTGAACATGCCCTTCTCTACAGGACTTATCCAGACATTGGTGCGATTGTTCATGTGCATGCCTGGCTGAAAGATGTGCTTTGCACAAGGCAGATCTATCCCTGCGGGACACGGGAGCTGGCGGAAGCGGTTGTCGACCTCTTTAGCCAAACCGATAATCCTTCCCGAACGGCTGTCGGGCTCAGGAATCACGGTCTAACGATTACAGGGCCCAGTCTGGATGATGTTTTCAACCGGATTTCCGGCAAGCTCCTTCTCGAAGTCCCGATGATCTCATAATTGGGGAAAGAATCTATCCTTTTGCCGAGGGCACTGCAATTTATGTCAATATGACAATCTTGTTTGCCGTTGAACATATCATTTTGTGTGTGATACACTCGTTCTTGGATATCAGCAGTCAGCATTAGCGGAAAATTGGGAGGAATTTTTTGTCAACCACCAAAAGGAATTTCTTATCAATGATTACCTGCCTCCTATACAATAGAGTGCGTTTGAGCAGAGATACAGTGACACACAGAGGGGAACAAGCAGGGGATATCTAGCATGAGACATGAGGAAGGAGTATTCAAGGGATTCGGAGGAATAAAGCTGTACTGGCAGTGCTGGCGCCCGCAGGGAGTGGGAAGAGGAGTCATAGTGTTCGTTCCGGGTTTGGGTGATCACAGCAGCCGGCACCCAAAGCTGGTGAACTGCCTGGTGGATTCAGACTATGAGGTCTACTCCTTCGACCTGAGGGGCAACGGACTATCGCCAGGACAAAGAGGCCATATCAACTCCTGGCAGGAATTGAGGGAGGACTTAAGAGCCTTCAAGAGGCACGTTGAACGGCGAAGTCCGGACCTGCCGCTTTTTCTGCTGGGATTCAGCATGGGAGGTCTCACCGCACTGGAGTACACTTTGCACTACCCGAAGGGGTTGCGAGGAGTGATAGCCATCTCTGCGCCGATGGGAAATGTGGGAGTGCCTTCATTCATGATGAAACTCGCACCGGCCATCAGCCGCCTATTCCCACGGTTTTCAATGGACATGAGAATCGACAGGAAGTGGATATCCAGAGATCCCCAGGTGGAGAAGGAACACAGGAATGATCCTCTCAACCACGGAAGAGCCAGCGCCCGGTTAGGCGCGGAGTTCCTGGAGGCCATTGCCTGGACACAGGCGGGAGCCGCCGGTCTGAGTGTGCCGCTGTTGATGCAACATGGCAGCATGAATATGATCGCGAGACCTGAAGGGGGCCGGGAGTTCTTTGAGAAGGTCACTATTGCCGACAAACAGTACTGTCTGTATGAAGGTGCCTACCACGAGCTCGATGATGATCTGGATATGGAACGAGTCTTTACTGATCTGACTAACTGGCTGAGAAAGCACTGATGGGCTGGCGCATACGATGACTTGACGGCCCGAACGATTAACTCTGCAGGCGACGGAAGAGCGGCCATGCCCCTAGCTTGGATAAGTCCGAGTAAAAGCGATGCGAATACACATCTGGGGGGTGCCGATGAAAGGGATTCTCTCCGTCTAGTTTTCTGTTCCCACTCCGAAGAAAACATCGTTGCGGAGAAACGATGTAGGGGGTTCCAAGGGGGTGTGACCCCTTGGTCGCAGGACGCTTTATGGCGTCTGAAAAGGGGGAGGCAGAGAGTGTGAGGAAGCAAGCGAGCGTTGGAAGGGGGAAAGCGAAGCTGTTTCCCTTCCAAGGTGCTCGTGGGGACAAAGCCTGTGTGTTTTCGATGCACTCAGCCTGATTAATAGCATATGCCATTATCACGGATTTGGAGATACTTCCTTCCAAACATACCAAGTTGACATTGNNTTTTATCCATCACGAAAATAGAGATGCTTCCATTACTTTTTCTTTAGTGAGTATTCCTTCTTTACCCTGATTTCTATCTAACTCTCGAATAAACTCATCAAAATTAATTTCTAAAAGAGTTTTAAAAGGTTCATTCCAAACCAGATGGACGCCTTGAGCGTTTCGTAGCTTTGTCTTACATTTTTTAAACCCAACTTGGCCTCTTTGGACCTTTATCTCACTAAAACAAAAAGAGACCAAATCTCTCTTGCGTTCCTCATCCAGTTTCTTATACTGCTTCCCAAGATTACAGCACATAACTAAAGTCTCGACTATCTCATCTGTATCCACTTCTATGGCCTGCTCCAGTAGCTCAATTTCTTCTTTCAACTCAGCCTGCCTGGATTTCAGCTCCTGATACTGCTTCCGAAATTCCTCTCTTAAATCAAGGTTTTGCTCGATGGCAATATTTCTCACCATTGCTTTAATCAGGTCTTCATTTTTTGTGTATTCGGCTTTGGAAGCCCTTATCTGGTCTTGAGTAAACTCAGTCCTCTCCTCATAGTCTCGCTCCAGTACCGCTCGTAACAAGTCAAAGACGTCTTCCCCATAATTGATGATCTCAAGTTCCGTCAAGATAGCCTCTTCAATCTCCTTCTCCTCCCACGAACGATGTGGGCAAGGATAAACTTTCTGTCCTTTATTCTTCCCCTTCGTCGCAACGAATACCGCATCATAATCAGTCCCAAATTTTTTCTTGTACCAATCAGGGTCTTTATATTTTCGACCATTTGTACATCTGTAATGAACTCTGTTAGCACCTGGGCTGTTCGGATTTTTATATGTCCTACGAAACTCTTCTGGCGTCATAAAACAACCACAATAGCCACAAGTAACAAGTCCCCTGAGTATAAAATCATTTTTCTTATAGCCAGCAGAACGACTGTTATTTTTCTCGAGTATTTTTTGAACCTGCTCATATAACTCCCAACTAATCAACGGCTCATAATTTTTAGCCAAACCCTCTTTTGGCCAAAGTTCACGCTCTCCTGTATCAGGATTTCGATAATAAAATTTCCCTGTGTAAAAAGGATTCTTAAGAAGCGCTGCAATATCACTCTTGGTCACAAGTTTTGGCTCTGTATTAACCAGCTTGCCGTTCACACTGACTTTTTTTGTCTTGGTGTAAAAGCCTTGCTTCCGCAACATTTTGGCTAGGCTTTCTTCACTATATTTTCCTGTTGCAAAGAGCCTCCAGCACCGTTTGACGAATTTCGCTCTCTCATGGTCAATCTGAATTTCTTTGATGATTTTTCCTGATACAATTTCTTTCCTTACATTCTCATAGCCGTTGGGAGTCATCCCTCCTGGAAAAATACCTTGCGCTAATTTTTCTCTAATTGAAGCCTTGACCTTCTCACTAATCTCTCGAGACCGACCCTCAGCCACAGCCAAGAGTATGTTCCAAACCATAAGGTCATTCGCTGGGCTGTTACGATGTATCACCAGACCTGTTGTTACAGAATGCAACTCAACCATACCTTTTAACCTTAATTTTTCAATCTCAATTAGCGATTCACTTTTTGTTTGACGGCTGAATCGGTCAATATTATCGAAAACAAGAGCAATAGGTTCATCGAAGCTCTTTATCTTCTCAATGATTTTTGTAAATCTTGGACGGTTCCCTTTAAAAGCACTTTCTTCCAGTTCGTACTCATCTATCTTTTCTTTAATTGAGCCAAATTTTCCACGCTTCGCCACGTACTCTCTCAAATTCCTCAGTTGTGCTGGGATTGAAAAATGAGTATCTTTTGCCTGTTCTTCTGTAGAGACTCGGGCAAGGATAATTGCCTTCTTTGCCATCGCTTCATTAATCATATTTTTACCTTCCTTCCTATCGGGGAGTCTCTTTGAAAAGAGAACTCCCGATAGACCAATAAAGTTTTGATTGGATGCTGGGGGGCTTAAGCCGTGCTGTTGCTTGCATTCTTATCGTACCCCTAAAACAAAAATGTGTCAAGAACATGTCTCCGTACCATCTTTATCTTTTTTTGATTGGCGCTGGATTTTCCTGAAAAACTCAAAAAGCCGACAAATATTTTCCTTAATCTCCCTCATTTCTTCGTCAGTCAGCTCTCTGCCGTAGAGTTCAGTGCAAAATTTTTTGAGTTCTTCATCAGTTATTTTTTTCTTCTTTTTCATCTCACGAGTTCGTTCAGAACGCCCATATTCTCTTGAATAGCAATTTCCCGATCCCGGCCGACAAATTCTATATATTCTAAAGCAGAATTCGGGCTCTTTTGCCGCAGATGCGCCTGTATCGCTGAAACTGAGAAGTTCGCCTTGGCAAGCTGTATCGCACCAAAGTGTCTTACCGAATGACATGAAAAATTTTCTGGTAGCCCTGCCTTCTTCGCATATAGTTTGAAAAGCAGTTGGACATTATCTCTACTGATTCCTCGCCCTGGTTCTGTCAGCTTTGTAATAAACAGAAAGTCACTTGTCTCGGCCACGGCTAATTTTTCTCTTTTCCTCATCCATCTTCTGTATTTTTGCATTAAAGATGCTGATAGGGGATAGGAGTTCGTATATCCCCCCTTTAGACCTCTGACTACGACTTTTGGCGGGCGTTCATCTAACCGGATGTCTTCTAATCTTAAATTCGTTATCTCTCCAACTCGAGCTGCAGTTATCATCATCAAATTGAATAAAAAGTCAGCCATAAGATTTTTTTTAATCGCTTCCTGAAACGTAATCCATTGTTTTTGAGAAAGATATTTGCTCTCCGGCTTTTTTGTTCCAGGTGGCCTTCCTTTTCCTCTTTTTTTGCTTTCTTTTGTCATTCTTGGAATTTCCTCAAATCATTCATTATCAACAACTTACATAATTATTTTATGTTCTCTAATTATAAAAGTCAAGAGTTTTTTTATTTATTTTCAATCACTTATATAACTTTTATTCTGATAAAATTGGCATGATTAGGCTATAATTTAAGATCCGAAGGCAGGGAATTATTTTTGCTATATGATAAACACTAATAGTTCAAACCATTTTAATCATGAGGTATTAAATTTAAACAACTTCCTTTTTCAATCCAGGGAAGCCAGGGCTTTAGGGGATTTGGGTTCCAATCGGCTCAATCATTAAAATCTTTAGCATGACAGCCACAACAAAAACTCCTAGTTTTGCAGGAAAAAGTTAAAAAATAGTCAAAAAGATGCCCACTGTTTTCCTTTATAGATGAATTCATGGTTAGGCTGCATTTACACTGAATAGAAAGGCGTATTATTTCCTTTTGAAAGGCTCCTCAATTCTCTGTTTGGCCCATTCCTTTGCATTTATTGGCCCTATATTATACTGACCCATCTGGAGTTTACTAGTCGTATCTTTTGAAGTCAGTACTTTTTTATAGAAAGAAATTGCTTTATCTCTTTCACCTAGTACATCATATATATGACCTATCCAGATATGAGACCAATCGAATTTTAATGTGTGATCCACACTTCCCCCTGTAAATTTGATTAGTTTCTGAAAGGTATTAATAGCCCCATAATATTCTTTAATATCATACAAAGATAATCCCAAATAAAAAAGAATGTCTAAATTACTCGGATCCTGCATTAAAACCTGCTTGAATCTTTCAACAATTTCTTGATTTCCTCTCCAGTTATTTCTCATAAACAAAGCCATCGCTTCATCACTCAAACTGGGGGGATTTCCCAGCTCAATTGATATCAATGAGGAAAAATCTCGTTTGTTGCTTTCGTAGAGTAGGATATCTGGTATGTTTAGTTTACCTGTTTTATACAAGTTTTCAAAAATAGCATAAGCTGTTTCATGGTGTATGATTACAAAAATATCTGCATAATGGATATTAAATCTCAGACCTAATTTTTTGTAATCAAAAATATTTGAAACCTTTGACGCATATTCAGAAATCATGTTATTAAGGATTTGGTGTAGGCTATCACCACGTTTATACGAAAAAATTGTAAAGTTACCAGATGCATCAAAAGCTCCAAAATCTTTCATTTGCTCTTTTGCTTTTTGGTCTGTAATCTCTTTTTTCCATGCGGCTTGTTGAAGTTCAAATCTAAATTTATCAAAAAGAGATAAATGATCCGTACATTTATTACTCCAAGTCATAGCCACATCACTGTTACCGGGAAGACCCTGATAATTCGTGCCAACTGCAAACGGATGCTCTGGATAAATTACCCAGATAACGTCTGGTAGTTCTTCAGCTGGAAAAGCAAGCTTCCA
>JABAOC010012166.1_pt2 | contig 10537 bp, 14 predicted proteins | sample 7062161 | NCBI WGS metagenome assembly JABAOC01 (sample SAMN14538625, study PRJNA623070) | marine sediment metagenome | biome: marine biome [ENVO:00000428]; feature: marine pelagic biome [ENVO:01000023]; material: deep marine sediment [ENVO:00002113] | place: India: Gulf of Khambhat ...
AGTTCCTGAAGAGATTAGGAAAAAATCATACAAAGCTGTTGAAAAGATGCTGGAGATTACCTGATGGGAGTAATATTCAAAGAAGAATTTGAAGCCATACCCAAAAAAAAATGTGATGTCCTGATTATTGGAAGCGGAATTGCCGGGCTCACCGCTGCTCTTGACTTAAATGAATTCAACATAATATTAGTGACAAAAGCAAAAATTAGGGATTCTTCAACCTGGTATGCTCAGGGTGGAGTGGCAGTTGCCGTTAATATCAATGATTCAACAGATCTTCATAAGAAAGACACTTTAAAAGCCGGTGCCGGTTTATGTATTCCCGAAGCGGTAGAAGTTTTAGTAGAGGAAGGTTTATCCAGAGTAGATGATCTCAATAGCCTTGGTGTCCGATTTGATTATATCAACGGCAAGGTAGATTTAAATATAGAGGGTGGCCATTCTGTCAAACGGGTAATGCATTCTGGAGATTCGACAGGAAGCGCAATCCAAAAAGAACTGGTTAAAAAAGTTAGCCTTAATGAAAATGTAAAAATCTTTGAAAACTGGATAGCTGTCGACCTAATGGTCATTGACGGAAAATGCCGCGGAACTGTAGGAATTGATTATCAAGGCGAACCTGAAATTATACAGGCAAGAGCTGTTATTCTGGCTTCCGGAGGGGTAGGCCAGCTATACGAGATTACCACTAATCCGAAGATTNNAACTAAGAGACTTAGAGTTTATTCAATTTCATCCAACGGCTTTGGGTAATAGCCGTCAACCAAAATTTCTTATTACAGAAGCCCTCCGGGGAGAAGGAGCTTATTTGAGGGACTGTAAAGGAAAGAGGTTTATGCTAAATGCCCATCCAGATGCAGAACTGGCTCCTCGTGATGTTGTGACCAGGGAGATTGTTGAAGCAATGAAATTTTGTGGTGATGACCACGTCTGGCTTGATGCCAGAAGAATTGACCCTGAACTGCTTTTCAGAAAATTTCCTACAATTATGAAAACGTGTAAAGAAGACGGGTTTGATTTGACCAAGGAGATGATTCCTGTTCAACCAGCGGCTCATTTTTTTATTGGTGGAATAAAAACAGACCTTCAAGGAAAGACGAACTTGCCCGGGCTATATTGTTGTGGAGAAGCTGCTTCAACTGGAGTGCATGGCGCTAATCGCCTTGCTTCGAATTCACTTCTAGAAGGCCTGGTATTCAGTAGAAGAATTTCCGAAGAGATAAAATTAGAACTTCAAGATATAAAAGACAATGAGCTAAAACCAATACTGTATAAAAATCTAGAATATCCTTTAGGTAGAATTACTACTCCCCCTATCTCGAAAGTTGATCTGCAAAAATATATTACAAAATATGCTGGATTAATTAGAAATAGAGATGGCTTGGCTTATTTAATAGATTACCTCGGGGAAATCAAGAAAAAAGGGCATATTGCCAAAAACAGGAAAGAAATTGAGTTAGGTAATATGGCTGAAGCAGCTAATTTGATAGCAGAATTTGCTTTAAATAGAGAAGAAAGCCGCGGTGTGCATTACCGGTCAGATTTTCCAATCATGGATGAAAAAAAATGGAAACGCCATCAAGTCTACCCATTTGAATAATGATAACTTACGAAAATATTCCCAATTTGATTATTGATAAGCTAATAGATAATGCTTTTGATGAAGACCTAGGCCGATCCGGGGATCTGACTTCAAAACTTATTATCCCGGATAATACTGAGTGCCGGGCACAACTTATTTCAGGGGATGATGGAATAATTGGCGGTTTACTTATTAGCCAAAAAGTTTGGGCCAGGCTAGATCCAAAAATCGAAATTGATTTTCAGAAAGAAGAAGGGAACCGGGTCGAGAAAAACCAGGCCATTCTGCAATTAGAAGGTAAGGCTCAAGCAATTCTAGGTGGTGAGCGGGTTGCCTTAAACTTTATACAGCATCTGTCCGGAATCGCAACTTTGACTGCTAAGTATGTGGAAATTGCCAGTAGATATAAGGTCAAGATTTTTGACACAAGAAAGACCCTGCCCGGATTTAGGTTTCTTGAAAAGTATGCGGTCATGCTTGGCGGGGGTGAAAACCACCGCTTAGGTTTATATGATGGTATATTTATTAAGGATAACCACTTAAAACTAACTGGGGGTATAAGGCGGGCTCTCAAACGATTAAAGACCAATAAAAATGAAGGCCATAAGATAATTGTAGAAGTAGAGAATATTGAGGAACTAAAGGAAGCAATTGGTGAATGTGTGGACATTATCGTACTTGATAATATGTCTCCAAGACAAGTGAGGGAAGCTGTGGAGATAAACTCAGGCAAGACTATTCTTGAAGCTAGCGGGGGTATTAATCTTAATAATCTAAAAGAATATCTTGAAACCGGGGTCAATCGGATATCTACGGGCGCAATTACTCAGAGCGCTCCTGCTTTTTCAGTCAGTTTAGAAATCTTTGAAAAAAAATAAAATTGGAATTAAAAGATTTACTTGAACTTATAATTGAATATTTTAATATCTATGGGTACTGGATTCTTTTTTTTGGATTATTGTTAGAGAATACAGTTTTTCTAGGCTTGGTTGTTCCAGGAGAAACTGTCCTTCTGGCAGCCAGTTTTTTTGCTGCCCAAGAAAGTTTTAATATATATATAGTTATTTTAATCGGTTGTTTTTCGGCTATCATCGGAAATATAATAGGCTATTTTCTTGGAGTTAAGGGCGGAAGGCCATTGCTGGAAAAATATGGTAAGTTTTTCTTAATCTCAGAAAAAAGAATTATTTGGGCTGAAAATTATTTTGATGGACGCGGAGGAGAGACAGTTTTTTTTGGGAGGTTTGTTTCGGGAATCAGGGTTTTTGTCNNTTTTTATAATCTATACAATTTTGGCCGTGTTAATTTGGACAATAGGCTTGTCGCTTTTGGGTTATTTTTTTGGAGCTAATATTGAATTGCTAAAGAAAATTATCGACACAATTGGTTGGACTTTATTTATTTTAATAATTTTAATTATATTATTGATCTGGTTCATAAATAATTTCCGCAAAAGAAAAAAATATGCTGACTAGAGAAAGAATCCTACAACTTCTGTTAAAGAATAAAGGTAATATCATTTCAGGGCAGGAAATTGCTGACAAACTTGGGTTAAGCCGCTCAGCTGTTTGGAAGCATATAAATTCATTAAGAAATGATGGATATAAAATCAAGTCTATATCTAATAAAGGATATCGATTAGTTGATTTAACTTCAAAGATACGGCCAATTGAAATTAAGAGGTACTTAAAGACTAAAAAACTTGGGCAAAAGATTTTTTATTTTGAAAGCATTGATTCGACTAATAGATATTTAAAGAAAAATATTATTATAAAAAACATGGACGGCGCTGTTGCTGTAACCGAGGTCCAGACAAAAGGCCAGGGTAGAAGAGGGAGAACCTGGTTCTCTCCACCCGGAGGGCTTTGGTTTTCTATTCTATTGTTTACCGGTATTCCCTTGGATAAATTTCCCCTTATCAGTCTAGTTGTCGGCCTTTGTATTATTGAGGCTCTTGAAAATCTCTACTCTTTGAAGGCTGAAATAAAGTGGCCTAATGATGTGGTGGCCGGAGATAAAAAAATGGGAGGAATACTTACTGAAGTAATCGCTGAGCCAGGACAGATAAATAAGGTCATTATAGGAATCGGGATTAATGCCAATTTGAAATTAGAAGACTTGCCTGGTGAAATTGCCAGTTCTTCAATGACTATAAAGGCTTATATCGGAAAGAGCGTAAATCGGGCTGAGCTGATGTCTGTGATTTTAAACAATTTAGAGAAAAGACTAGTTTTATTCAAAGGAAATAATATACAGAAGTTAGTCCCTCAGATAAAAAGCAAGGTTTCAACGATTGGCCGGAAAGTTAAAATAATCGCCGAAAGTGGTGAAAAAAGAGGTTTAGCTAAGGATATTACTGAGAAGGGTGCTTTGGTTGTTGAACTGGCAGATGGAAGCATGGAGGAAATTCGCTCAGCAGATATTTTCCATTTGAAGTAAAAAGATTTATTAAATTTTAATTGAAATTTTGTTGAGAATTATATATAAAGAATAATACAAATTATCTTTTTAAAAAAAATATAAAATTAAAAGGAAGGGAGTATTAATATGAAACCAGTTATTGATCATGATGAATGTATAGGTGATGGTATTTGTGAAGATATCTGTCCAGAAGTCTTTGAACTTAGAGACGATGGCCTGGCTTATGTGATTAATGAAGAACCCGATGATAGCTTGAAGGACAAGGTTGAAGAAGCAGTTGAGGAATGTCCTACAGAGGCTATAACTATTGAATAGTTCATAATAATTTTAAACCTTCTGAAAACTCAGGGTAGGTTTTTATGGCCTACCCTTTTTAATTTATTCTGCCATGGATTAATTAGTCGGAATTGCTGGTTTTCCATATAATGATAATAGATAAATAATTTATAGGGAGTGATTTAGGTTGAGTAATTGTACTGATGATAAAGAAAAAGGCAAAAGGTTAAAAGAAATGCTGGAAGATCCCGTCTGCGGATTATGCTTATATCCAGACGATACTTCAGTTCAATCAATGTATGAGCAAGATATATTTTATTTCTGCAGCGATAAATGCAAAGAAAAATTCGAAAAGGATCCTGAACAATACATAAAAAAATAATTACAATGGGTGAATAATAAAGGTTGATCAAAAGATTAGGTCCATTTATTGTATGTTTAATTTTTCTACTTTTTTCCGGTCTATCATTTTCTCAACCGATAGTCAGTAATTTAGGTTGGATGGTTGGACAGAACGGAACTATAATACGCTGGAATGGAAATACTTGGAATATAATTCCTTCAAGTGCATCTGTAAATCTTTACGGGGTACATTTTTACAGAACATATTACGGTATAGCTGTCGGCGATTCAGGTAAAATAATCAGATGGGATGGCAATAAGTGGGAAAATGTTAGCAGCCCTACTTCAAATAATCTATATGATGCATATCTTTTTTCAGCCAGCGACGGTTGGGCGGTTGGTGCTAGCGGGACAATTCTTGAATGGAATGGGGCGAGTTGGGATAACAGCCATTCTGACGCAGCTTTTGGCAACCTTAGATCTGTTGACTTTGCTAACTCTAATACTGGCTGGGCAGTGGGAGATGGAGGTAGTATAGTTCGCTCGAATGGCACTAGCTGGTCATCATTTAGCAGCCCGACTTCCAATGATCTTTACTCAGTTGATATGATCTCGTCTGCCTTTGGGGTAATTGTGGGGCAAGCCGGGAAAATACTTCACTGGAATGGTTCCAGTTGGAATGAAGTTACCAGCCCGGTTACTGACAATCTTAGATCTGTCTATATGATTTCAGGTAACGATGGCTGGGCAGTAGGGGATTCTGGGACCATTATCAACTGGAACGGTAAAGGCTGGAGTGAATACACACATAGCTTGACCACTAATACATTAAGAACAGNNAGTATATTTCAATGATAGTGTCAGTTATGACGGGTGGATAGGTTCAGACGGCGGAGTAATCCTTCGTTATGACGGCCAGAACTGGTCAAAATTGGCTTCAAGCCCGACTTCCAATAACCTTCTTGCCTCATTTATTATGACCGATGATATCGATCCTCATGTTGACAACAGGTTTGAAGCGGACACAGATATGTGTGCCAGTTGCCATAGAGCGCATACTTCGACAGGCACTCATTTGACTATACCTGTATCTCCAATTGAACAATGCTTTACTTGTCATGACGGTACAATTAGCTTTTATGATGCCCAGATTGATTATAACTCGACATACCATCATTCGCTGCAAGGAATCGATGATGGTTCGACCAAGAATTGTAGCAGCTGTCATGAATCGCATCGTCAAAATATTTGGACTGAAGAATACCTGGTCGATCCTCTTGATGCTAAAAATATTTGGGAGGTAGTTGATACCACTTCTCCTAGTTACAATAATGCAAGTTCTCCTTCGGGATTATATATCTGGTGTGAGCGCTGCCATACAGATTCCAGTATTACCGGAAACTACTTTGAGGAGACTATGAGTGCAACTTATAAGCCATATACTGTCCAGGTTATCTGGCAAACCTCAAGGTCACCTACCAGCACTCCGCCGGGAGTAGATGAGAGTGGCACTACCAGCGGTTTCTGGCAGTATTTCAGGGCAAATATTTACAATGATACTGGAGCAACTGGAGACAAACATGGTAGAGCGTCAGGAATTAGCGGTACAGTAAATTACTATAACGGTTATAGCAACAGTTATCCGGCACTGCCCTGTACGGATTGTCATAATAAGCATGGCTCAGATCAACCATGGATGATAGATACTGCCTTTGATCTAAGTACTCTAAGCGGCCAGCAAAATTACTGTACATCGATATGTCATGATCTAGGCTCACATCCTGCACCAAATCCACCAACGGCCAAGTGTACTGATTGTCACCGTCATGGGTTACGGTTCTAATATAAGTAATTAAGGTTAAAAAAAGGCTTTCGAATTAAAGAGAAAAGGCTCAAATAATCATCTTACCCTAGATCTATTTATATTCTGAGGAAAGCATTTTTGCCGGCTAAAGCGAATCTTGATTTTTTATTACCTGATGGAAAAAACTTGAATATTTTTAAAAACTCAGATAATATTGTCAACCAACAAAATATTTGAGGTTAACCTTTTGCAGAGTAAAGATATTACCAGAGTAGCTATATTTGTTGCTATCGCAGCTATCAGTGCTGTTATTGTACGCTATGGCGGTGAGTCAATAGTTCCTTTCAGCCTGCTTCCCCTGGTTGCTGTTTTGGCTGGAACAATACTCGGACCAAAATTGGGCTTCTTTTCCATGATGGCTTACCTGGTATTGGGGCTCATCGGAATCCCTATTTTTTCGANNTCGAAACCTCCATACGGTGGACCGGCCTACCTCTTTCAACCAACTTTTGGCTTTCTACTGGGGTTTTTAGCTGCAGCTTTCATTTCAGGTATGATTATTTCAAAAATTACTGAACCGAGATATATTCATTTCTTGATTGCTATGATATTGGGTTTAGCTTCTATTTATATGATTGGTATTCCTTATCTTTATATTATAGTGAATTTTGTTCTCGGAAAAGAGATAAGTTGGCTGGGAGTTATTGAGGTAGGTTTTTTACCCTTTATCATCTTTGATTTAATAAAAGTATCAATAGGTGCTATTATAGCCAATACGCTGATACAAAGATTGAAGGTAATCGGAGTAACTGACTAAACTATAAATAGATAAACCTGTTTAGAATAAGAGTTTAACTTCTATAAAGCTTTTCCAGGGCGACTCATTTAAAAGATTAAATAGTTTGTTAAGTTTTTTACCTATGGACAAAAACTAGGCCCTTAATAGGAACTGATTACAAGGTAGCTATGTCATATGTGTTAAAATTATGAGCAATCAAGGAGGCAAGCTTAATGCTTTTAGCTGTTGATGTAGGAAATACCCAAACAGTCGTCGGCCTTTTCCAAGAAAAAGACCTTGTTGAACATTACAGGGTATCTACCCACCGAGAATTTACTGCCGATGAATACATGGTGATGATACAGGATTTATTTAAGATTAATGAATTCTCTTTGGAAAATATTCAAGCTTTAGTAATCTCATCAGTAGTACCAACCTGCACGAAAGCTTTGAGTTATCTTGCTGAAAAAAAATTATCAAAAGATTTATTAATCGTTGGCCCAGGCATAAAGACAGGCATAAGTATTTTATATGATAATCCACTTGAGATTGGTTCCGATAGAATCGTAAATTCTGTAGCTGCTTATAATATCTATGGAGGCCCGGTAGTAATTGTTGACTTTGGTACGGCAACGACTTTTGACGTTGTGACAGAAAAGGGAGAGTATCTTGGGGGGGCTATTGCTCCAGGAATTGAGGTTTCAGCAGAAGCTCTTTTTGAGAAAGCCGCGATGCTCTCTAAGATTGAGCTTAAACCGGCAAAACATGTTATTGGGAAAAATACTCAGGAGAGTTTACGTTCCGGTATTATCAATGGTACAGCTGGCCTCATAGACGTATTAATTGCTAAAATTTGGGATGAACTTGGAACAAAGACAAAGGTTATTTCCACCGGTGGCCAGGCTGAGTTGATCGAACAAATCTGCCAAACCGAGATGACAGTAGATTCTCTTTTGACTTTAAAAGGCCTCCAGATTGTATATAAGCTCAACACCAATAGCGGCCAGTAGCAATTATTAGCTATCGGGCAATCATTATATCTTATAAATAATAATTGACCATTGTAAATTAGTCCTTTAAAGATTTATGAATCTTCTCTGATATGCTAGATGGCGAAATTTCCGTTTCTATTTAACTGATTCTAATAAGTTTAATCCGTTGATATTGTTCTTTAAAGGTGATTTGTCTTTAATATTAAGTAATGTTATTATGTGCACATATTTGTACACAAATGGAAAAATTCTTTAGAGTCGGGAAAAAAATAATAAGTAAAGAAAAGGTCAACTCTATAATTGACGAGATTCTGCAGCGTCGTTCTAGCGGGGCAACCCAAAAGGAAGTGGCCAAGATTTTTCACGTGGAACGGTCATTCGTCTCTCATTTAGAAGGCTTAGGAGAGATAAGAAAGGGTCCAAGAATTGCCCTTATTGGTTTTCCTATAAAAAACACCAATGAACTTGAGAAAGTAAGCAAAGAATGTGGTGTTGAGCTTGTCTTTCTTTTAAGCCAGAAAGAAAGGGAGGAATTTGCCAAAAAAGAAAGCGGATCAGATCTTTTTAACCGTACACTTATGCTCTTAGCCGAACTTAAAGATTATGATGCTGTTATTTTTCTCGGTTCAGATTGGAGAATTTCGATAGTCGAAAAGATATTGGAAAAAGAGATCTATGGAATATCTCTTGGTGCATCACCAATCAAAAAAGATGTCTATATAGAACCGGAAGAATTAAAAAGTTTAATTAAGAAGATTTCACCGGAAAAAAAGAAAGGGAGAGTCTTTGAAAAAGGTAGTAAGCGTAAGTCTTGGGTCTTCAAAAAGGAACCACGAGGTAGAAGTAGAGCTTCTAGGAGAAAAAGTAAAAATTGAGAGGATAGGAACTGACGGCAGTTTTCAGAAGTATAAAGAACTGCTGACTGAGCTGGATGGTAATGTAGATGCTATCGGCATGGGGGGCTTTGATCTATATTTAGTAGCTGATGGGCGTAAATATAAGATCAGAGATGCTGCTAAAATGAAAAAATTAGTACATCAGACTCCTATTGTAGATGGTAGTGGTTTAAAAAATACTCTGGAGAGAGAGACCGTGAGGTTTCTTATAGAAGATGCCAAGATGCCTCTGGAAAACAAGAAAGTATTAATGGTATCCGCTGTTGATAGATTTGGAATGGCTCAATCTCTTCATCTGGCCGGCTGTAATATGATTTTCGGTGATTTAATCTTTGGATTAAACATTCCAGTTGCCATAAGAAGCTTTAACACATTTAATATTTTAGCCAAGGTATTATTGCCGGTAGTTACAAAATTGCCGTTTAGCATACTATATCCTACAGGAAGCAAGCAGGAAGAAGAATCTAAATCTAAATATACAAAGTATTATCAGGAAGCGGATATTATTGCCGGTGATTTCCTGTATATTCGCAGATATTTACCTTCAAGGCTTGAAGGAAGATGGATAATTACAAATACCACTACGCCTGATGATATTGAAGATTTAAAAAAGAGAAAGATAAAATATTTAATCACGACAACACCTGTTTTTGAAGGTCGTTCCTTTGGTACAAATGTCATGGAAGCAACCCTGCTTTCCATTCTGGGAAAGTCCTGGGAAGAGGTCACTCCCGAAGATTATTTAAATTTATTAAGAAAATTAGACTTCAAACCCAGAATTGAGAATTTAAATTAATCAAACTCAACACTAAAATTTATAATTGTCCCAAATTAACGCATTTAACTTTAAATATTATTAAAGTTAATAGTTTGAATTTGATTTCTCATTGAATCGTACAGATAGTTTGTAATTCAAATATTTAAAAAAGGCAAATTATTTTGACACACTTAGTTAATTTTTTTATAATACTTATTCTAATTTAATGAATTTAATAAAGGGAAGTTTCTATTTTATTTTAACTTAAATGTGAATTCCCTTTTTGTTTTATAAACAAGCTTTATTTGAAAGGAAATTTTTTATGCCTTATAGAGAGATCATCATAACTGACGAAGGTTATAATAAACTGATAGAGGAACTCAACCATTTAGAAAATACAAGAAGGAAAGAGATTACCAAACGAATCAAGGAAGCAATTGAATTTGGGGATCTTTCTGAAAATTCCGAATACGATGATGCAAAGAATGAGCAAGCATTTGTTGAAGGCCGAATTATCCAGCTCAGAGAATTAATCTCAAATGCTAAGGTGCTAGAAAAAAATGAGATTTCTAAAGAGGTTGTCACAGTAGGTTCAAAAGTTATCCTAAAGGACCTTGAGACTAAGGAGTCTAATGAGTTTACTATAGTCGGTTTTGTTGAAGCTGACCCTTCCAATCACCGCATTTCAA
>JABAOC010031873.1_pt1 | contig 10537 bp, 12 predicted proteins | sample 7062161 | NCBI WGS metagenome assembly JABAOC01 (sample SAMN14538625, study PRJNA623070) | marine sediment metagenome | biome: marine biome [ENVO:00000428]; feature: marine pelagic biome [ENVO:01000023]; material: deep marine sediment [ENVO:00002113] | place: India: Gulf of Khambhat ...
GGAAGGTTGAGGATCCTAACATCACTGGTAGATGGTTGTAATCAAATAATAAGTTTTACCGAGTTAAAATTATAATCAAACAAATATATTATATTATTAAGCTTTTAAAGATCCTTTAATTTATATCTCTAAAACTACCAAAAAATAGTTATACTAATTCTTCAAGAAATCATCTAAAATAATGATACTAAACTATCAAATGCTTATACGTTTGTTCTTACATGTAAAATAATACAATATGCTATTGAGGCTAAAAGATGGCGGAAGATCAAGATCCCGATGAAGAAAATGAGTATAAATTAAATTTAAGTAAAACTGAACGCATAATTCCATCTAAAGATGAAAATACCTTACTATCTAATCTCTCAGACGAGCAAGGAGCAAAAATAACAAGGCGAATGATGCTTAAAATGAGTGTGGGTGCTCTAGCACTTACACCATTCGTTGCATCTTTATTTGCAGAGCCCCGCACTGTTCAGGAATACCGGATCGAACGCCATATGATTGGTCCACTTCCTGAAAAAGATCAGGTGACTTTTTTCATTTATCATACTAAAGCGTATGTAGGAGAGCCTGCAGAGCTTTTGAATCTCGGTGATCCTAACATTGGTATTGAGGGTTATATAGCATATATAACTCGGTGTACCCACTTCTCCTGTGTTACTACTTACAAGACACGAGCCGAAATCGAAACAATTTCTGCAGGAGCACCCCTCGATTGGCCTGGATGGACAGATGACCTACCCGGAGCGTTATTTTGTCCGTGCCATGCAGCTGGTTTTTCCCCCCTTGATGGAAGCGTCCTTGGGGGGCCAGTAACAATACCTTTAGCTCAAATAGAGCTGGAAATGAGTGATGGAAACATGTATGCTATTGGAATAAAACCAGGGAGGACTTCACAGTGACCAAGAGTGCAAGATCCCAAAGTATAAGCCAAAAAATCTGGAACTGGATTGATGAAAGAACCAAACTAAGCGAGTTTTTTCCCAAGACCGTTCCCAAGCATTCTACAATCAATCCTGCTTATTGTTTGGGAGGAATCACCTTTTTGTGTTTCATCGTGTTGGGAATCACAGGATTAACTCTATCAGTCCACTATCAACCAAACCCTGAGCAAGCATATAACAGTATCGGGTTCATTATGAGTGAAGTGCCATTTGGTTCAGTAATCAGAAATTTACATCGCTGGTCTGCAAATGCCATGATCTTCTTTTGCATTCTTCATATGATCCGAGTCTTTTTCTCCGGGGCATATAAGGCGCCACGGGAGCTTAACTGGATAGTAGGTACCCTTTTAATTTTCTTAACACTTGGATTTGGGTTTTCCGGATATTTATTACCTTGGGATGAAGAAGCATATCTCGCATCAAGTATTGGTATCACAGTAGCTNNCTAAAACTATTCCGATTATAGGATCCTCTATTGCAAGATTCCTCATGGCAGGAGAACGTATCGCAGGTCCTACATTATCGAGATTCTATGCGTTCCATATCGTTGCCTTTCCTATAGCAACGGGTGTTTTACTGGTTGTACACTTCTACTTGATAAAGAAGCATGGTATTGCTCGTCCACTTTAATCATAATAAGAGGTTTATATCAATGAAAAGCGGCGAAGAACAGACAGAAAATCAAATCAGTAAGATTACAACAGAGGAATCCGAAAATCTTATTCCCTTTTTTCCAAACCTCATCTTAAAGGAAATAGCCACTATTTTTCTAGTTCTAGGGGCTCTTCTATCGGCGGCTGTCCTGTTACCTTATAAACTAACGCCGCCATCCTCTCCTACCATCGAAGCTGAAGAAATAGGGCCTGCTTGGTATTTTAACTGGATGTATATTACCCTGAGGTATCTTCCCCGCTATCTTCCAGCAGATTGGGTACAATTTGGAGTTCCTATTCTTTTTGTTATGCTTGCTGTGATATTGCTATTGGTTCCGTTCCTTGATAGAAGCAAAAGTCTTCGTGTTCGAGACCGGAAAGCTATCGTAGCGGTTGCCCTTTTTGCAATCATCAGTTGGATTGTGCTAACAATAATTCCCTATCTATCTTAAGAAGGCTGGTTCCTGTGGTTGTGTCCGAGCGTCTCGGTTATCTCTTCGTTCTAAGCTGTATTGTTTTAGGTACTATATGTATACAAGTTCTATGGGAGATCTTCCAAACCCAACTTATAACCCAATTAAGCTTATTAACTGTCTTTAAAATATTACTTGCTACTATTGGCCTATTCCTTAGCTTAGTAGTTGTGGGAGCTTTTTTTTACCAAATTGATAAGAACGCTGGTCGGATCAAAAAACCCAATAGATTGTTCGAACGATTTATCGGCGAAGGTGAGAAACCGTGATTACAAGAGGACGAGATGTCCCTATTATTATCAATATCTTTGATTGGGCGCTCTTTCTAGCGCAACTTACCTTGATAGTGCATATACTCTATCAGTTACGGCTTATTCTTGGACCTGCATATTATGCGGCACGTGCAGAAGAATTAATCCTCTTATTAGCTATTTTCTGTTTTCTAACAGCAGCTAGTATGTTCATTTCTTTGCTCGCGAAAAGCTATATGGATGAACCACGATACCGTGGGATAAGTTCGGAGGAAGTGGCATGAATAAAAAGGAAAAATGCATCCTGATTCTTATTTTAATGTTAGGAATAATTGGAACCGCTTACACAAGAGCACAGGAAACAATACCTGCCCAGGTTATTCCCAAACTTCTTAAACTTCCAATCATTGACGGTCAGATCACAGAAAATGAATATGGTAGAATTCTTTCCCCTTACCATCCCTTTAGTTCCCCGCTAACCCTTCAAGATGACGATGTGTTTTTAGCTCATGACGGAGTGTCGTTGTACATTGCTTGGGATGCAAAAGCAAGTATAGCAAACACCTCAATCTTCTATGTATCCACTCAAATAGCACCCAGCCGAGTAAAAGATGTCTGTATGCCTGAAGGGTCTGATATCAAGATTATAAGGGTCAATAAGGAGAGTCTTACCATCGAGGATGGGAAGGGTGCAAAAAGTCAGTCAGGTCAGATTATCTTTATGGAAGACATTCAAGAGGACGGTAATGCCAAAGTGGGGAGATCCAACGGACATGCAGTAATTGAGATGAAACTACCATTAGTTAGTGATCCTCAGAATGAAGATATAACTATGGTTCCAGGAGTCTCTTACGGTGTTGCTTTTGCATTTTTAACAGGAACCGATCAAGGATATCATGGAGCTGGTGGTGGTGTGACTGCTGATTACCTACTTTTTACGCTGGAAAGCCGAGCGGATTTCCCAATATATGAGATTATTTTGCTTTTAGGCACTGCAACACTCAGTATTGGAGCATTTCTCGTCCTAACGAGACGAGAATGGAAGATTGTGCCCAAATAGAATCTAACTGTTCCCTAATTGATAAGAAAAGCTCCCATCTCACACATGAAGCCAAATTGTTACTATATCTATGGCTGATTTCCATGAGTTCCTTTTTGAATCGTTCTTTCAGTTCCGATAAGTTATTTCTAGTAGATCTCATGGTAGGAGGCTATATCCTTTCCTTTGTATTATCATTTATTGGTTCATTCCCCATTGGGTTCCCTTCGGCTTCTTTGAGCGTCTTTATTGAATCTGTTTTTACTACCTTAACTATATACTCTGCAATCGTCTCTGCTTGGATCTTTTATCATGTTACAGAGCATATACAACATACAAAGATCTTTTTAGTTATATCTTTCATGATCATAGTAGCTACAAGCCTTTTATTAATTTCTGCAAATTTTTATTTTCGCTTCACACTTTATCTTAGATCTGTTGCAGTTTTGTTGATTGGTATAACTCCTTTAGTCTCTTTTTTTGTTCTACATCAAGTTATCTCAAAAAATCAACTTGGACAGAGATGGGTTATAATTTATCTTCTTTGTATGGCTATTTTCTTACTCAGTTGGGGCATATATACGATGTTCCAACCATTTCGATTACCCAACATTCTCGAAATCAGCTTATTAGGCATTGTTTCTTTCTTATACAATGTGGTTGCTCTAGTAAGCCTTCTACTGACTATACAATTGGTATATAATGAAGGAAAGAGTTTGAAGTTTTTACTACTACCTTCTCTCATCTATATAATTATAGGAGTATCAATTGGCTTATATTTACAAAGGAATACTCTTGGATCCTTTCGGCTTTTCGAAATGATTATTTCCGAGCCATGGAGATGGACTATTGGATATAACATGCCTTTTTTCTCTAGAAAGTATAATTATATTTTCTATTTGATATATCCAGCTTCAGTTCTCCCTCTAGGATGGAGTTTACTAAAGAAAGTTTATAAAACCCATGTTCTAACTTGGCGATTTATTTTATTTGGTTGGATGCTACTTTTTGTATGTGGTGCGAGTTCATCAGATGCCTTTGAAATAATTGGAAAGTTGATAGGGTATTCTTTACTTTTACTTGGCTTCCTCAATATTCTATCCATCGAAAGAATGCAAGAAGATCTGCATCGTGATTATTAATCATTCCTATAAGGAATATATTATAAAAAAACAAATTTTCTTTAGAATTTCTTATACTATGAAACTAAATATTTTATTATCAATAGATAATTNNAATTAGAACGGGCACATATTTTCTTGCTTAAAACAAGAATATTTTCTCATACTAAAATATCGTGCTTACAGTCTTAAAATATGTGAAATATGAATAATGTAGTCAATTTGTCCCCCCTAAATCTTAATAAAGGGTATATTTCAAATCACTGACATTTGAGGATGCCTGCAAAAAATCTAAGTGAAGAAGCATCAATTTAATGACCGCTCATTTAAGGTTTGAATGGAAATGAAAGTATCCTGACATCGCAACTAGCTCATGACAACGCAATGAAGATGGATTCGATGGACGAAGATTATAACACGGTTCTAGATCTATTCTCCTCCATTGTATATAACTGGTCTGTTGAGGAGATATTTAATAGTCTGTGGCCTTTCAATAAGTTTCGACCTCCCTTAAATTATATTATATGTGGTCTGACTGTTACATTAGTGGCTAGTGTCGCTGGAATTTTATATGAGGTACCGTTGAGAACTATCTTTGCGGGCATTTTGGCAGCTCAAAGCATAATTTTTTGGTCATTTCAAGTCAATCATTACGCAGATTCCTTAAGAAATACCCAATTTGATGTACTAAATTCTGGAGGCCAAGTATATTCAAAACTGCTTAAAAAATATATGAGAACAACCTTTAATGATACTCATATTCTGATTGGAGTTGCGATCTTTACTGGGACACTCGCATACCTTTTCAATAATATATACATTCTGAATGAAGTTTTAGACGGATTAAATCCTGTTTTGATGATATTTGTACTTATCCTAACACTTGGAGTGTGCTATGGTTATGGACTAACCGTTTGGGCATCACTAGCTGCAGTACAGCGTTCTTGGACAATTCGCTCCCTTTATTTGCAAGATTCTATTGACTTTTATCCAAATTTTTCTCAGTTCAAACGCCTTGATCTACAGAGTTTGTATTTTGTTGTTAGCTCATGGTTCTTAATCCCTGCGGCGCAATCCGTTTCGGTCTTGTTGTATGGTTTATTTATGTATAATCTTACAATGCTAGGAACTGCACTTACATCTTTGTTAATCTCCACTTCTATTCCACGCTTACCATCTAAGATCCGGAAACTCCTACATACTGGGCGATTCATCTATATCACTGCAACTAATCCACAATCCAAACATCCGCATGTGACACCCGTGATTTTTGTGTATGATGAATTCCATGTATACTTTTATACCTCGCTCAAAGCTTATAAATACCATCTTATAAAGCTGAATAAGCGAATTGCGCTTTTAATTTTCGAACCTCATTTGGAAGATCCAGAAAAATTAGAAATGCTCATATTAGAGGGATCAGTTGACATCTTAGGGTTTATCAAGGCGATTATGTTACTACCCCTCTACATCAGGGCATTCCTGTTGATTCGAAGAAAATACCAAGCATATTGGTATATATATCGAAAAAAGGCCAAATATTTACCCCGAGCATGGCAAGTCAAACCATTTTTGGATCGAGTTCTGTTGCGTGTTCGACCTCGAAAATTGACCTGGGTTAAAACGCCAAATAAAATTGTGGCGAGGTTAGACTAATGATCCCCTCTTCCCAATCACAAAGAATTCCTCATGCTATTAAAAACCTAATAATACGTTCTAAGGTTGGAATTCTTGCAACTTGTTCAAAATATATGCATCCTCACCCTGTCATAATTTTATATGATTACTTCCCTCGCGAACAAACCCTTTATTTCTTCATATTACGGATTACAAGAACCTATCGAAACCTTTGCGAGAACCCAAATGTGTCAGTTTGTATAGATCAAAATGATTTTTTCAATCCTTTAAGAAATATCGGTGTATTGCTTTGCGGAAAAGTAAAACATATCAAAAATATTGAGGTGATCAACCACATACTCGATGAATTTCTTAACACAAAATATCAATCCCTTCCAAAGGATCCACAAGAGCTGAAAAAGAACTTTAAATGGTTAGTCCTACCATATGGACAATGTTTCAAACTTGATATCGACACTATGGTTTGGTGGCGAGGACCATATTTCGGGAGAATCCGTTTGCGATCTTAGAAATCATAATCTTCTCCAAAAATAATTTATTTTAAGAAATATTATAGTGATAGAAAATAGGATCTGTCATTGTAAAGAGTTTTGAGCTGTAAATCATGGTTAAACTGATTTTTTAATATAATATATATGACAATCTCCTCAAGAACCTCAAGATAACTGCTAATAAGGCATATTTTATCCTACCGGTTATAAGGAAATCTATATACGCTATAGATCTTGATTCCAATGATGATTTCATCACTAAAAGTCAATTCATAAACTTTTTTAGAAAAACATATCACTGTCAAATATATTATAGGGAAACATATATTTATATAGTTATAAGTTTGCACGAAAAGCTAAAGAAAGAGCATTAGCACTTCAATAATTGCTATAAATTTTTATTAAAGGTCATTACTTGGAAAACGAAGCGATTTATATAGAGTTGAAGGAGTCAGAAAAATGAGAATAATCAAATATTTAATTTTACTGCTATTCATAGTGATAGGAACTGGAAGTGTAATTGCTAGTTCTATTTCACAAGATCAAGCATTTATCCCTTACGTAGAAACCTCACAAGTGGTAGTCGATGGTTTCATTGCTCCCGATGAGTATACGAACTTCTATAACGAACTCACCACAGGAATAATTATTTATTGGGAGCACGATGGGGAAAATATCCACTTTGGACTAGATTGTCCAGGTACAGGTTGGGTTGGATTAGGATTAGGACCGCAAGGTACACCAATGGAGGGCGCAAATATAATTATCGGATACGTTGACGATGCTACAGGAGCACTGGTTCTAGCTGACTTCATTGGAGGAGAGCGATGGCAACACGAAAGTGATATAACCAAAGGAGGGTTAGACAATATTTTGGAGAAGGCCGGAACCCAAAGTGCAGATGGAACAATCATCGAGTTCATTTTTCCATTGAGCTCAGGAGATGTTTTTGACCATAATTTCGAGGTAGGGGGAACCTATGGATTCTTTGTGGCTTATCACGAGTCAGCCGATGACTTAGCAAGCTACCATGCTGCACGATCTGATACGTTAACGTTGCGAATAGGTGTACCCGGTGAACTTCCTCCAGTACAAGCAGGGATTGAAACTGTGTTAACAATAGAGATACCAGAATCGGTAGAGCAGCTTAAACCCTTTAATATTAATACAAGACTAACTGACATAGAGAATACCCCACTAGATGGAGAAACCATTCATTTCTACCTCATCACTACATTTGGTGATTTACAAATTGGAGAAACTACTACAAATNNAATTGAAATTAAAGCGGTTTTTGAGGGTACACTCGTGTTTGAATCAACCCAAACTTCTAGGAAAGTTTCAATTTTAAGCATAGAACAACCTGTAAAAGAGCTCCCTGATATTATCAAAATTCCTGGTACTGATATAGGTATATCACTTGACATATTGATTTTCTCATTGATTCTTATTTTCGTCTTTGGATCAATCTACGTCATCTACGTTCGGGTTCTATATTATCTATTTCGTGTTCCGAAGGCGAGAGTTCCAGAAGAGGTACGTCCCAAGGAATTACGTTTCAAAGAGATTGATTTGGAACAAGAATAGATGGATATAGTATTGGACGAAGGATGTGGAAAATGTGGATGTCTTTCACCAAGAAAAAAGGAAATAGAAAATTGGGTGCTTCGAATGAGTGTGTCTAGGCGAAACTTTCTGAAGTATGTAGCAATAACTGTGTTGGGTGTCCTATCAACAGTTTTCTATCGGGAAATCAGAAAAGAAACAAGACCAAGTGCAACAGCAATAGAAAGCGCGACAAGAAGATGGGGCATGTTAATTGACTTGAGTCGATGTGATGGATGTGGTGCTTGTACTGAAGCATGCCATATGGCCCACTTTGTTCCTGAAGGCCAAGAATGGATCAAGATCTACCGGCTAAAAGATAATCCGGAGCAACCAGAATATTTCTTTGTTCGACCCTGCTTGCACTGTGAGAAACCACCCTGCGTGAAGGTCTGTCCAGTGAAGGCAACATATCGTCGAGCAGATGGAATCACCTTGATTGACAACACTCGCTGTATTGGGTGCCGCATGTGTATGGCCGCTTGTCCGTATGGCGCAAGGTATTTCACTTGGCAAGATCCCCCGCCTTTGCCTTCAGAGATACAGAAACAAGGGTACTCCCCTGAGTGGGGCTACCCACATAAGAAAGGAACAGTTGGCAAATGTGTTTTTTGTTATCACCTATCAAAAAATGGCCAACTTCCCCCATGTGTCGTGGGATGCCCGGAAGGCGCGATCTTTTTTGGGGATCTTAATGAAGATGCGGTTTCCAATGGTCGTGAAATTATTCGATTCTCAGAAACAGTAGCAAAGGAGAGTGCGTACCGATATCGTGAGGAATTAGGCACTCATCCCCGTGTCTATTATCTTCCTGCACGTAAAAAATAGGGTGGACAGGATGGAAGGTTTTGTTAGGAACGTTTCTTTATTAGGAACCCATTCGGAGACTCACTGGCACCATGAACATGCTCAAGTATTCAGTGCAGACACACTCGACTTAACGGAGAGATAATTATATGACGGCAATTGAAAATGACTTTTTTGAAACCGATGAAGATGCTATCTTATTTCAACCCATAGCTCGCACAAGTTATCGCTTCTACCTTTTTATTGGATTATTACTTACCGTAATCGCATTCGCAGCCTATAATTATTATATTCAGTTCCAAGAAGGATTTATCGTAACAGGGATGCGCGATCAAGTACTCTGGGGACTCTATATTACAAACTTTGTCTTCTTCATTGGAGTTAGTCATGTTGGGATTTTAATCTCGGGTATCCTACGTTTGGGTGGGGCTGAGTGGAGAAGACCCATCACACGTATGGCTGAAGCTATCACAGTTTGTTCGTTGGTTGTTGGGGTAGCCATGGTTCTCATCGACCTGGGTAGGCCTGAGAAAATGTTCAGCGTACTCCGATATGGAAGAATCCAGTCCCCAATCCTTTGGGACGCTCTATCCATAACAACATATCTGGTTGGCAGCTTAATCTTTCTTTACGCCGCCCTAGTTCCTGACATAGCTACCTGCCGTGATTACTTACCAAGAATTTCTAGGTGGCGTAGATGGTTGTATCGACGTCTTGCGTTGAGTTGGAACGACAGCAAGCCTCAGAAAGAGCTTATCAAAAAAGGAATCGCTACGATGTCGGTTCTAATTATTCCAATTGCTGTTTCAGTTCACACTGTTGTGTCTTGGATTTTTGGAATGTTATTGCGCGTTGGGTGGCATAGTACAATCTTTGGTCCGTACTTTGTTGTGGGTGCCATTTATTCTGGTGTAGGAGCTGTTATCATAGCAATGGCTGTCTTTAGACGCTTCTATCATCTCGAAGATTACATCAAACCATTCCATTTCCACTATCTCGGCTACTTACTTTTTGCTCTAGCCTTGGGATACATCTATTTTACTCTCAGCGAATACCTCACCCTTGCCTATGGAGGTAAAACTGAAGATTTAGAATTGCTTGAGGCTTTATTTGGAGGATCATATGCACTTTTACTTTATTTTGTGATAATCATCGGACTCATTATTCCAGCTTTCTTAGTAGCCATACCGAGGACACGTACAATCAAAGGAATCGTCCTTGCCTCAATTCTAGTAAACATTTGTATGTGGATAAAGAGATATATCATAATAATCCCTGTTCTTGCCCGCCCAGTGATTGGTACAGAATGGGGAATCTATTCCCCCACTTTGGTCGAATGGTCAATCACCGCAGGAGGATTTGCAGGATTTATGTTTCTATACGCGATCTTTTCGAAACTTTTTCCAATCGTTTCCGCTTGGGAAATCAAAGAAGGCAGGAAAAAACTGGCTAAGGTGGTAGATGAAACCAAAGAGGTGCCAAATTCTCAATATCCATAATATGAAGTTGTTT
>JABAOC010004214.1_pt2 | contig 10536 bp, 10 predicted proteins | sample 7062161 | NCBI WGS metagenome assembly JABAOC01 (sample SAMN14538625, study PRJNA623070) | marine sediment metagenome | biome: marine biome [ENVO:00000428]; feature: marine pelagic biome [ENVO:01000023]; material: deep marine sediment [ENVO:00002113] | place: India: Gulf of Khambhat ...
CTCCCAAAGCAAGGATGGTCAGAATTCCCAGGAGGAAGAGGGGGATGATCCATACAAATGCCCATGGGCAAGACATTTTGTCCCCATACTCAAACGGCCCGTAAATACCCTACGACAAGAACATTCAGTAGCTCTTCTTTCCTTAACCCTTCCGAGCTAAATCGGCATGGATCTTCGTGGGAATGTGGGGGTTGTGGCATTTTCCGCAGGATTTCCGCGCGTTCTCGTTGGCGATTTCTCCGCCCTTTTCGGCTTCGGGCCCCATCATCATTGCTTGGTATTTCTCCCCGGGACCATGGCATGCCTCGCACCCGACGTTCCTTTCAACAAAGGCCTTTGTTTCAGGGTTGTAGCCGGTGGTATGGCATGAATAGCACTTCTCCTTGTCGGGGTCATCCTTGACCCTGAGATATGCCATGGTGGTCATCGGCGAATCCCTCCAGACCCTTATATACTCCTCATTCATCCCTTCGTGGCAGTCGATGCAGTCCTGCGATCCCACGTAGGCTATCTCTTCCCGTTGGGCTTTTTCTACGGGGCCCTCTTCCAAGAGGGGAGCCGTCTTCTCCCAATTCCGGATAAAGGCCACCAGGTTTTCTATATGTTCCTTGTTGAGAGGGCCACCTTCGGTGTCGGCCAGGGGCGCCATCCCGGTTCCCGGAATTCCCCTCTCGATCATCTTATACATGACCTCATCGGTAACCTCTTCCAAGAATCGTTTCGAGTTCACGGGGGAAATCCCTTTGGCCCCCTCGCCGTTTTTTCCGTGGCAATCGGCACAATGGGTTACATAGAGGGGCCGTCCCCTCTCCACTGCTTCCAATCGCTGCTTTTCAGCCGTGGCCCTGAGCCGAGAGGGTTCAAGAATCCAGTAAACGGTCAAGAATATGGCGATGGCGACGGTGAACACGAAGCACCAGGTGATTTGTCTCTCCATCATCATTCTCCCTATGCCGATACCAGTTGAGATCGATGATAACTCTTTCGTTGAATGGGCTTGTTAATATCCACGACGATCTTATCCTCCACGATCTCAATTGGGTAGAGATCCATGGGCCTGGGGGGTGGGCCCTCTAGGACCTCCCCAACGGGGTTAAATTTGGCACCATGGCAGGGACATTCAAACACCTCCCTTGGTTCAGTCCATCGGACCACGCAGCGAAGATGCGTGCATATGGCCGACATGGCCATGAAGCCTTCAGCCATCCTGTTGATGAAGACCTTTTCCTTCCTGAAGAGCACAACTTTTCCCACTTGGAAATCATCAATTTTCCCCGCGATGAGGATCCTCTCCCCCGGTTTTTCCTTGATCTTGGGCCAGAGATAGGCGAGGGTTCCTCCAATCAGTTCTCCCACGATGACGGCAGTGGCCGCGAGCCACCCATACCCGATAAGTTTTCTCCTGGATATCCCTCTTTCTTCCTCAGCCATGTTTTCCCTCGTATTGATGATCTCTTCAGAAATTGCGTTCAATCCTGTCCGCTACCCCCACGGCACCACGAACCCCCAATTCTCACCTCGGAACAAAGAGCCGATAACGATCAATAGGACGGCCCCGAAGACGAAAAGGGCAAAGAGGATGGACAGGACGGTTCTCTTCTTCCTCGTATCGATATACGGGATGAGAAAGAGCCAGATGACGATGACGACTGGAATGATCACCCCCATCACAGCGGGAGGAGCCCATCGGTAATGGATGAGTTCCTGAATCCCCGTAAAGTACCACGGGGCTTTACCCGGGTTGGGGGTGACGAGGGGATTTGCCATCTCCTCCAAGGGAGCATTGAAGAGCCAGGAAAAGATAAATAAGACGAAGGTCACGACGAGGATGCAGAGGGTCATGGGAACGATATAGTGAGGCCATGTATCGACGAGGTCTTCGGGTTTCTTTTCCACCAGAGGGGATGTTCCCTCAACAAGTTCCATCAATCCATAGGTCTTGTCAGGGGCTTTTTCAAATACCTTTTCTTCTCTCTCCCTTGGTTCTTCGGCCATAATTGTCCTCCAAACTCATAATGGGTCCGAGATTCCCCCGTCTTTTCGGATTCTCCAAAAATGGATCGCCATAAAAGCAGCCGCCAAAAGCGGCAGACCTACACAATGCATGACATAGAACCTGAGTAAGGCAGGTTGTCCAACCTCGTCCGCCCCCAGCATGAAGAAGCGAACTTTGTCCCCGATGAGGGGAGTGTAGCCTGCAATGGTTGTGCCGACGGTAATCCCCCAGTACGCCAATTGGTCCCACGGGAGGAGGTAACCGGTGTAACTCAAGCCCAGCGTCAAGACGAAGAGGATGACCCCAATCACCCAGTTGAACTCCCTGGGAGGACGGTAAGAGCGCGTGTAGAATACCCGGACCATGTGCAAAAAGACCGTTATAATCATGGCATGGGCCGCCCATCGGTGGAGGTTCCTCAAGATCTGGCCGTTGTAGACTCCCACGGACAGAAATTTCATATCGTGGTAAGCCCTCTCGACGGTCGGAGCGTAGAGAAACATCAGGAGGACCCCTGTAATGGTGAGAATGATGAAGAGGAGAAGTGAGATGCCTCCCAGGCAGTACGTAAAGGTGAATTTGATACCATGCCTCTTGATCTTCACCGGAAAGATATGGAGCAAGAAGTTGTTGTACATCACCATCGACTTCTTCAACGGTGTGTCCGGCAGCCCACTCCTGAAGATCGATTTAAACAGCCTTGATTGCATTAACCTTTCAATCATTTTTCCCCCTGCGACCATATTTCTACAAACCCTTTAACCCATTATTCCATTATTCCATCATTCCATTATTCCAATATTCCAATTGGGGCGAAGCCCCTAAGTTCCTAATCCTCGTAGAGGGCCGTCGCTCGATGAAACAGTTCCATGGATATCGCGCCTGTGGGACATCTCTTGGCGCAGAGGCCGCATTGGATGCACCTGGATTCCTCCTTGATCATGGCGGTGCCCAACTCAGCCAACTCCCCTCTTTCATTCCATATTCTTTCCAGAGGAACTCCGAAGAAGCGTTCCACCAAACCTTGGAGATGCTCGTCCCCCTCAATTTCATCCAGCTTGACCATTCTGAAGCAGTATCGCGGGCAGACATCCACACACCCCCCGCAGAGGATGCATTTCTTTCGATCGAAGATGGTGAAGATGTAGCATTGGAAGCAGCGTTTCGCCTCCCCAACGGCCTCCGTCCTGGAAAACCCGAGATCGACCTCCTCGTGAAGGGAATCCCTTCTTCCCGGGGGGAGGGTGGGCATCCTATGCCTTGGGATCTTTTCGAGATCTCGTTCAAGGGAAATATCTCCCATCGGGGTAAAATAGGCCTCCCTCTTTCGAGGTTCTTTCTTCCTCGACAGGTAGAGATCAATGGAGACGGCCGCCCTCCTGCCGTCTGCTATGACCCTGATCACATCCCTGGGTCCAGTCACGAAATCCCCACCGGCAAATATCCCGGCAATATTGGTCTGAAAGGTATCGGGATCAACCACCAGCCGATCCCACTTGGACACCTCTAGGCCGACCTCTTCGGGGAGAAATGAGATATCAGGGGATTGACTAACAGCGGGGATGACCATATCACAGGGGATCCCGAATTCGGATCCCTCAACGGGGACGGGGCGCCTACGGCCCGATTCATCCGGTTCCCCCAGCCTGTTTCTGATGCACCGGATACCGGTCACCCTTTGGCCGTCGTCGGTCAAAACCTCGACCGGAGAGGTGAGGTAATTGATCCTGATGCCCTCGATCTCGGCCTCCTCGAGCTCCCGCTCATCAACGGGCATCTCCGCCCGGGTTCTCCTGTACAAGATATGGACCTCTTCGGCACCCAATCGGAGGGATGACCTCGCCGTGTCGATGGCCGTATTTCCCCCGCCGATGACGGCGATGCGTCTCCCTACTTTGAGGTCCTTCTCCTCCAGATTGACCTGACGCATGAAGGTCACACCGTGCACGACACCGTCGAGTTCCTCGCCCCGTATTCCCAGTTTCTCCGCCTTGTGGGCACCGGCAGCGATGTACACGGCATCGTAATCCCTACGCAGGTCTTCCAGCTTTATTTCCCAGCCGATGGCGGTGTTCGTCTGAATGTGAACCCCCAGATACTTGAGCTCCTCAAATGCCTCTTCCACCACCTGGCGGGGGAGACGGTAAGGGGGGATTCCCACGTTGAGCATCCCCCCCTTCACGGGAAGGGACTCATAGACGGTCACGCGATATCCCATCCGGGCCAGATCGTTGGCCGCCGCAAGCCCCGACGGTCCAGCCCCAATGATTGCGACCTTCTTGTCCTTTTTCTTTTTCCTCCGAATCTCATCCAGCTCACGCCTTTTGGTTGGCTGAACCCGGAAGTCAGCACTGGCCCGTTTCAATGAGCAGATAGAGATGGGACGGTCAAACTGAATTCCCCGCCGACACTTTTCCTCGCAGGGGTGAACGCAGATCCGTCCCAGGATGGCCGGAAAGAGGTTATCCCCCCTGTTGATCTCAAAGGCCTTGTCAAAATCCCCTTTCATAATGGCAGCGATATAAGCCGGGGCATCGGTGTTGACGGGGCACGCGTTCTCACAGCCGATGTTTTCCTCGAACCATCCTAAGTCGGGCACTTTTACCCGAAATCTTTCAGGTCGCACTTTGCCTTTCCCTTCTCGTCAGGGCCTTTCGAGTCTGAAAACGTTAAACAGGTTGGTTATGCCCTGTCTCGTTTCGTTGAGCCGGCTGAAGAAGAGCTGTGCCAATCGTCTCATGATCTTCAGGCCCAGTTTGGCATCCTCGTCGATGAGGCCTCTCAGGGCAGTTGCATCGATGGCCAAAACCCTTGTGTTTTCGAGGCATTTTGCCGTGACGTTATACAACGCGGGCACCATGAGGGAGGCCGTCCCGAATACATCCCCTCTGTTCGTCAATTTAGAGGTCATCAAATCGATATCCTCGAAGGCCTTGAGCTTCAGGTCGACCGTCCCGTCCAGGAGGACATAGAGGTTTTTGGCCTCCTCGCCATGAACGAAGATATTTTCCTCCGATTCGTAAACCTTTTCCTGCGCACTTCGGGCAATACTTTCCAATTGTTTCTCCGTGAGGTCTTTAAACAGTCCTGCCTCCTTCAGAATATGGATATCGGTCATCTTTCACCCCCGAAGAAATGCGCCCATCGTTTCACCGAGGCCGCTTCACATCACTCGCCACCTCAATTTCCATCCGACGAGGCCCTAGTACCATGGGTAAATAGTGATACATGGCCTGGACTTCGATGAAAAGCCTCTTCTCATAGTTGCGGAGTAGATCCTCGTAAGGGATATGGAAGGAGTACCAGACCTCCCGGACCTCTTTGGGAGAGAGCCGATTGTCGTAGTATATCCGGGCTGCCCTCAAGATGATGTCATGGTCTTCCCTCAGAATCTCCTTATTCCCATCCATCAGCACCTTCTCGAATACCTTCTCGTCTTCCAGATAGAGCCTCCCCGACTTATCCCTCACGACAACCTTCAATAAGAGCTTCCGGGAAGGAGTTCCCGTTGGAATCTTATGGCCTGATCCCACATTGGCCACCTCCACGCCTATCCGGAGGCTACTCCCCTCCCTCTTCACATCCTTGATTTTTACTTTCAGGGCCGTTTTTATCTGTTCTATTGAATGGCCCCCTGCAAGGTCGTGAAGATTGACATCCCGCTTCGGGGCCTCTATCTCAGGGGACACAACCCTCTTGCCTTTTTGGACGGGCATGTGGCAATCCTGGCATTGAACTCCTGAGGAGGCATAGGGACTCTCCTTCCATTCCTCGTAAGTTCCGATAATGAGCACCCCAGTCTTGGCCTTGAGTTGGTGACATCCGCCGCACAATTCCGACTTCTTGAAGAATTCCTTCCGCTCGGTGGTGTGGGCCGGGGATTCAGCATTGGAGTATGGGCCCGTCTTCACCTTGCCCGGGGCTTTGAGGAAGGACCCTTCCGGGTGGTCAAGCCTTACATCCCGGATCGTGTGACAGAAATCACACGTCACTCCCTCGCCCTTGATGTCCCTTTCCACGTTGAAATCTTGGCCAATGCTGCTGGTGGGATCGTGGCAGCTCAGGCAGAACTGCGCAGCTTCTCCCTTCGTCTCGAAGAAAGCTTGTAAGAAGCTGGACATGAAGATGGGGTCGGTATACGCGTTGGCGTGCATGGCCCTGTTCCACATCGCATAGATATCCTTATGGCACGCGGCGCATGCCTCGCTCCGCTCGTAGGGAAATTCAATCTCTGCTTTGGTCATCCCGGGCCCTAAGAGCAGGAGTAAAAGGAGAAAAGGTAAAATCTTTAAAAACAAACCATTTATGTGAAATATCATCCCTAACTTCCCTCCCCGGTGTTGAGGTATTCCATCAGGTCGACCATTTCCTTCCCGTTTACCTCTTTCCACGTGAGCTTTCTTGCCCTCATTTGGTTCAGCATTTCGGACCCATGATTCCACATGACTTGGGCCATGAAAATGGGGGAGATGTGGCCCTTATATTTTTCCAGTGGCAATTTCTCGGTCCTCCTTCCCCTCTTGATGTCATGGCAAAGAATGCACTGTTTTGCCGCAAAGACTTCTCTCCCCCTCTGATAATCCCCCGGTTCATCGAAGTAGCGGACGGAGAAAAGGTAAGCTATGAGGTCGGTCATCTCCTGGGCCGATAGGGAGAAGTGTTCGATCCCTTTTTCCCTGATGCTCTCCCACATCTGGGGGGAATGGTTCCACATGAGGCCAGCGACTTGTATCAATGTCCTGGGAAATGCCTGTCTCCCCCCCAAGTCCGGGCCAGGTTTGCCCTTTTCCCCCGTGACCGAATGGCAGCTCGTGCAGCCTTTTTCGGAGAAGAGAGTCTTCCCCAGCTGGGGGTCACCCGGGGAGAGATAGACCTTAGCCGCCTTCGGGGCAACGCTCCGGATGTAGGCGATGAGATCCACCATTTCATTCTGCCTGAACTCCGTCCAGGGGAGCCCCTTCTTCTCCATCTCCTCCTTCATCTGGCGACTGTGATTCCACATCATCTGGGCCCAGAGAATGGGGTTAATGTACATTCCCCATCTGCTGAGGTCGGCGCCGACGATTCCCCCCTCTCCCCTAAGGGCATGGCATTGCATGCACCCCTTGGCAGCGAGGATCTTTTTGCCCTTTACGGCGTCTCCGGGTTGGTCCATGTACCGGACGAAGTACAAGAAGGCGATGAGATCGGCCATCTCTATCCTGTCGATCTTCTCAAAGGAGAACCCCTTGGTGGTCATCTTTTCAAACATTTGGGGTGCATGATTCCACATCGACGCCACCAACTCGCCTCCCGTAATTGAGAGAGCGGGCATCCGGCTCAAATCGGGGGCCTCCTTACCTCCCTCTCCCCATACCCCATGGCACTTGGCACAATTCTTGGCGAAAAAGACTCTCCAGCCCTCCTTGGCGTCCCCTGGGAGCAAGTATGCCTGAATGGAATACTTCTCGGAGCGGATGTATTCGACGAGGTCGGCGGTTTCCCCTGGATTGAACGTCGGCCAAGGGATCCTCCTCATCCTCATCCTCTTCGCCATCTCCGGGGCGTGATTCCACATGTTCGCGGCCAGATCCACGGGGGAGGCGTGCCTTCCAGCTCTTGCCAGATAGGGTCCCATATCAGCACTCTCCGCCTTAGGGGAGTGGCAACGGGCACACCCCTTGTCCACGAAGAGCCTTTCACCCCCATCGATTTCCCCGGGCTCGTCAAAGTAGTTCAGGAAATAGAGGTAGGCGACGATATCCGCCATCTCTCTTTGGGAGAAAGTCGGAGGTTGTACTCCCATCTCCCTCATTTCGAGGATCATGGTTCGGCCGTGGTTCCACATGGTGGCGGCAACCTGGGTCAAACTCCGGGAAAGACTACTCGCCCTTTCGGAGAGATCTGGTCCGGTTTTTCCGCCCTTCCCCCTCACCCCGTGACATTTGGAACACCCTTTCACCTCGAAGAGCTTTTTTCCCATCCTCGGGTTCCCGGGGAGCAGGTAAGCCTTTTCCCCTGCCTGTCCCTTAGCCGTCCCCCTGATGTATTCGAGCATGTCCATCATCTCGTTTCGCCTCAATTCCGACCACGGTATGGACATTTGCTCCATGGTTTCGATCATCTGGGGGCCGTGGTTCCACATCACCTGAGCCATGGAGACCGGGGAGATGTCTCTGCGGAAGTCCTTTAAGGGCGGGCCGATTTTCTTACCCTTGCCCTGCGCCTGATGGCAGTTGAGGCATCCCTTCTCTGAAAAGAGGACCTCACCCCGTGCGGGATCGCCCGGTTCATCGAAATAGTTGACATAGTAAAGGTAGGCTATGATGCTGGACATCTCCTCACTCGTGAACTGAGGGACGACCATCCTGGCCTCTTCCATCATCTCGCTCATGGACAGGGAGTGGTTCCACATGATCCCCGCCACGTCCATAAGGGAACCCCTGATCCTGACTTTGCCGAGGTCAGGTCCCGCCTGCCCGCCAACCCCTCTGATAGCATGGCATTTCACGCATCCCTTGTTCATGAAGACGGTGGCCCCCATAGCGGGGTTTTCCGGAAGGGAATACTGGGGGTCTGCGCTCAATGCTACGAGGGCGAGTGAGAGCAGGAAAAGGAGAATCCCTGTTCCTAAAACGACATGGGTCTTTCTCATAGAGCCTCCTTGGGGGGCTGAAAACCTACTCTACGATTAACCCCGGGAGATAGGTCTTTAACCTCTCCCTGACCTCACCAAAGGATCTCTCACGCCCCTCCTGGACCTCCCAGATGGAGACGATGGGGAAGATCTTGGTGAAGAACATGTAAAGCATAATGAAGAGGGCAAAGCAGCCCGCCGTAACCGACCATTCCACCCAGGTTGGAAAGTAGTACTTGGCCTCATAGGGCAACCGGGGGTGAGAAAGGGTTGGGACGACGATGGTATACCGCTCCAGCCACATCCCTATGGTCACGGACACGGAAGCGATCACCGTCCCGGTAACGGTCCGGGTTTTGCGGCTCGCCAAGATCGCAACCGGGATCCCAAAACAGCCAACGGCCATCGTCCAGAAGAGAGGGGCGAACCGGCCCGTAAATTTCTCCCAGAAGATGGTCATATGGATAGGTTCGGCCCCGTAATAGACGGTGAGGTGTTCGGTGAACGTGAAGTAAAACCAGAAAAGGGACATCACGAGGAGCAGTATGCCCAGGTAGTTGAAGTGAATAGGCCTAAGGTAATCCTCCAGGTGATATACCTTCCGAATGAGTGCCATGGCAATGATCAGGGCCGCTATACCCGAGAAAATGGCCCCAGCGACGAAGTAAGGCCCGAATATAGCTGAGTGCCACATGGGCTGAATGGTCATGGCGAAGACGAAGGAGACCACCGTGTGGACTGACACCGCCACAGGGATGACTAGGACAGCCATGATGGCGATACCAATCCCCAACCACCGGTGCTGTCTTTCCGACCCACTCCATCCCAGTGCCAAAAGCCGATAGAACCATTTTCTCTTTTCCATTTTATCCCTGAGCAGCCCTATATCGGGGATGAGGGGGAGATAGAGATAGATGGCACTCGCCGTCAAGTAGATGGCAATACTGCTGACATCCCAAAGGAGCGGGGATTGAAATTGGGCGTATTTGATGACATTGAGCATCCTGTCGGGCCGTCCCAGGTCGATGAGGATGTTTCCGACCCCGAACATGAGGACCAGCACCGTAATGACCTCCGCCGAACGGGTGATGGCCCGACGCCATTCCGCCCGAGCCAGTCGAAGGATGGCTGAGATTAGTGTACCGGCATGGCTGATCCCGATGAAAAAGACGAAATTGGTGATATACACCCCCCAGAAATGGGGCCTCTCCAACCCGGTCACCCCGAGTCCAAACCGATACTGGTAAAGGTAGGCGAAGACTGCCCACAGGACGATTGCCCCCAGTGCGACAAAGGCGATATAAAAACGCCTCCCCGTCCTGCGGATCGGGGCATACAGCGCCTCGTCCATTTCCTCGTGTTTTCGCTCCACTTCCATATTTACTATCCCTCGGCTAGGTAAACGACTTTCGGCTCGGTGCCCAACTCCTCCAAAAGGTGAAAAGCGCGCCTCTCCCGTGAGAGCTTCGAGACGAGGCTGTTGGGGTTTCCCATGTCGCCGAAGTACATGGCCCCGCTGGGGCACGACTCCACACAGGCAGGGATATAATCCCCAGGAGCTAATTCCCTTCCCTCCACCATGGCTTGCTCTCGGGCCCGAAGGAGTCGGTGGTGACAAAAGGTACATTTTTCCACAACACCTTTTGTTCGAACGGATACATCCCTGTTCAGGGATTGCCTCATCTCCTTCGGCCATCTGGGTCGATAGTAGTTGAAGAAACGGACGGTATAGGGGCATGCCGTCGTACAATACCGGCACCCAATACAACGGTGATAAATCTGGGCAACGAGACCCTCGGGATTACGGTAGGTCGCATAGACCGGACAGACCTTCACACATGGGGGCTTGTTGCAGTGCATGCACGGCCTCGGGAGGAGTCGAGCCCGGATATGGGGGTATTCCCCTTCTATGAAGGACACGATT
>JABAOC010007924.1_pt1 | contig 10532 bp, 8 predicted proteins | sample 7062161 | NCBI WGS metagenome assembly JABAOC01 (sample SAMN14538625, study PRJNA623070) | marine sediment metagenome | biome: marine biome [ENVO:00000428]; feature: marine pelagic biome [ENVO:01000023]; material: deep marine sediment [ENVO:00002113] | place: India: Gulf of Khambhat ...
CCCAAACCGGCCGGTGGGACCCGGACCTGCGCACCTGGGTGCAGGATGACGTGACCAGTCCGGGTATCGACGGGGGCGACCCAGCCAGCCCCATCGGAAGTGAGCCTGCCCCCAACGGCAGCCGCGTCAACATGGGCGTCTACGGTGGTACGAGCGAAGCCGGCAAGAGATCTGCCCAAGTGGCTTTTCGATGAGACGGCTGCCGTTACCGATGGCAGATGCAAAGTTGTGACTGTCGACAGTATGTACGGGGGAGGGGCCGAGAATAACCCGCATCAGGCTTGGCCGGCCCGCATGATTCCACCATAGCAGGGATATTGGCGCCCACGGCAGAGTGCAACGACGCGCGTATGTTTGAAACAGGCGGGGTTTATGCTATAATACGGGATGCAAGGAGATTTCATCCGAGGGAGTGGGTGGGTTTTGCCGGGAGACGATATGAAAAGGGTGTTGTCCGCATGGATGACGGGGGTGGTGCGAGCGAAGACGCCGGCAAGCTGGATCCGGGCAGCCCTGCTGCTCATGGGAATATGGCTGACATCCGCCAGCGGCGCGACGATTGCTCCCTCGCCCTACTGGAAAAATCAGATTGTGTTCCCCTACGATTCCTTTTGCCCGCGCGGCATCAAAGAGGGTGTCGTAACAGGAGGGGTCACATGGGTGAAATTCACGATCCTGCTCGAGCCGTACGACCCGAACGTGGTCTATTTCCAGGACAGTCGGAGATACGTCTTCCATTACACCTTTGCCGCCGAGCACCTCGAGCCGTTCCTGGGAATGAGCACGCAGCAGTTCAATGCCATCACCTTGTTCGAGAAGGGCCAGCAGGCCATCCTGGGCACCGTGATTCTGCCGCCGGCAACCACTTTCCGGTACCAGGAGCCGCAGTTTCCGGAGTACGGCATCCAGTTCGTGCGGCAGGACCCGTTCACTCCGGAGCAGATTCGGGACCTGTTCCACCTGGTCAAGTCGCGTGTGGCCGGTCCGCCGGATGTGCAGGCGTTTTACTTTCCCACTTACGAGCAGCAGGCGACGGCCTCGGCGAACCGCGACTGGTTCGAGTCACAGGGTGTCCCGCTCAGCTCCACGGCCCGATGGGCCAAGGGTAATACCGCCTACTCGGAGGGATGGGCCCTGGGCAAGCTGAAATTCGTCAGCGGCGACAAGATTGCCGATTTCTATCATCGCGGCCTGCTGGAACCCAATAACATTCTGCTCACCGACGGCGTGCCGGCCGAAGTGCCTTTTGTCGCCGGCATCCTCTCGCTGGCGCCGTCCACACCCAATTCCCACGTGGCGATCCTGGCCCGGACCTACGCCGTGCCCTTCGCGCATCTGGCCGTGGCGGATGATGCCAATTACGCGCAGCAACTCGTGGGCCATCGAATCCTCTTCAGCGCCTATGACGACCTGGACGGCACTCAAACGAAACTGGTCGATACGGAAGACCTCCTGGACGAGGCGACGGTGGCGCAGATTCTTCGGCTTAGACAGCCCGCACCCCTGAGTATCTCGCCCATGACGCCGTATGGCTCCTTCGGCATCCCGACTGCAGGACTGCTGCCGTCGGACATCCAGTATGTCGGCGGCAAGGCATCCAACTTTGGCATCCTTCAGCGTGCGGTTCCCGAGAATTCGCCGAGGGCCCTGGCCCTGACCTTCGATCTCTGGAACGCCTTCCTCGACCAGCCGCTGGCCCCGTCGCGGCCCATCGTTCTGGGACCGGGAGAGCACATTCTGTTCTGGGCCGACGACGAAGAAGAACAGGGCCCCACGCATACCAGTTTCAGGCTGAGCAGAGGCGGTGAATCGATCGCCCTGTTCGACGTGGACGGCGTCACGCTCCTCGATGTGGTCCACTTCGGGCCTCAGTCGCGCAATGTCTCGTACGGCCGATCCGTGGACGGCAATGACACGTGGCGTTCCTTCGCCGCGCCCACGCCCGGACAGCCCAACTCCGCCAATCCCGGCGAGAGGTGCGGCCGGCTCGTCATCAACGAATTCATGGCCGACAACGCGAACGTGATTCAGGACCCCTGCGAGAGCGGCGACTGGCCCGACTGGATCGAGTTGTACAACGCCTNNAACGGCTCGGATGACGCCATCGTCCTGAACGGGATGTACCTGACGGATGACGTGAACGACCCGACCAAATGGCAGATCCGCCCGGAGGTGCAGGCCCCGACGCTGCGCGAGGAAATCGCGTGGCGCTTGTCGAAATACGGTTCCTATCCGCCCCGGGACATGCAGATGCTGTCGCGGGACCTCGCATCCGTTCGCAGCCTGTTCACGAATCCAGATGTTGTCCCGTTCAGTGACGAGCTTCGTGGGGGGGTCATAGCCGTGCTGACCGATCCGGCCTACGGTATCGACCCGAAGGCGACGTTGCGCTTCCGCAGCTCCACGAACGTCGAAGACAGCGCCGATTTTATCGGGGCGGGTCTGTACGACAGCTTCAGCGGCTGCCTGGCGGACGAGCTCGACGATGACAATGACGGGCCCTGTGCCTGCGATCCGAACCGGCCGAACGAGCGCAGTGTCTTCCGGGCGATCCGCCGGGTCTTCGCCAGCTTCTACAATGACAACGCCTGGCTGGAGCGATTGCGGCACAACGTCAATGAAGCCGAAGTCGGCATGGCGGTCCTGGTCCATCCCTCATTCCCCGACGAGATCGAGTTGGCCAATGGCGTGGCCACCGTGGAAAGGAGCGACCCGGATGCCAACACGGACATCACCCTGGTCACCCAGCAGAGCGCTGTTTCCGTCACCAATCCCGAAGACGGCTCGATTCCCGAAGAGGTCAGCATCACCATCCTGTCCTCGGGTAGTGTCGTGCCTCCCCGGCTCGTACAGCCGTCCAGCCTCGTCCCCCTTGGAGGCACGGTGATGACCTGGCCCAAAGACTATGCGGATCTGGCTGATCTGTTGGTCCGCATCAGGGACGCGTTCAGCACTATCACGGGCAAGGCGACCTGCATACTCGATCTGGAATACAAGAAGGTGGCCCCCGGCGGCGCGGTGCTGCCGTCCGGCGGGCTGGTGGTCAAGCAGGTGCGCGAGATTCCTACCTCAGACCGTATGCAGACGCCTTTCCTGATCAACGAACCCATGGAATTCGAAGTGTTCACCGGTGAGGTGGAGATATTCGAAGCCACCGACGTATTCGCGGATCACCGGCTGAAATCCCGCTGGAAGCTCGATACTCACAACGTGATTCTGGATAGCAACACTTTGGCCGAGAGCCTGTACGCCAACGTACAGATCGAGTATCTGGATGGCGACCGCATCGGCACCATCGCCCAGGAAATGGCTCTCTTGCCCTGTGCCGAACACGGCTTCGATGACAAGGGCACCATCGATAGCTGGCGGCTGCTGGACCTGGAGAACGCGCGTACGTATCACTTGCGGACGACGAACATACCGACCGCCGTCCCGCCCGCGCAGCGGCCCGTGTTCACGCTGGCGGACTTCGGCACACAGGGATATCAGATTCCCTTCAAATGTTTGATGGTAAACGTGGAATATGACCAGAAAGTCATATCTTGGGTCTCGGAGAACTCCTTAGGCGGCCCGGCCGGAAGATTGGACGTCACCAAGCAAAGCAGGGTCTACTTATGGCCCCACGTGCCTCCGAGCGATGATGATGTTCCCCAGGAGAGGACGTTTTCGGCCAACGGGGTCTCAATCAAGATATCCTTCTACTACCCACCCTTGCCACAGGGGCTGGTCAACTGGGGATTCCTGGGCGGCAACACCGGCCCCTTGAAGCGATGGAACCATACTACCATCGAGGGCCTGACCGCTGAGCCTATTGTGCTCAGGGGCTACTATTCCCAGACCTTCCGACCGGAACACCACAACCTCGTCGAACACTTTCTGTTCGAGCCAAGGCTAGAGCCCGGCATTTCCGACGCTGTCCTGACCGAGTTGAACACCATGGATGTGCGGTTCATTCACCTCATTCTCGACAACGTCCAGGAAGACGGTGATCAATCACAGATCCAGACTCACGGCTTTGACAAGCCCTCATGAGCCGCATCACGCGGTAATACCTCCGCCACCCAGCAGACCCATGATCAGCAGAACCACAAACACGATCAGAAAGATAAAGAAAAGGACTTTGGCCACACCGGCCGAAGCCGATGCGATCCCACCAAACCCGAACAGTGCGGCGACAATCGCCACAACGAGGAAAATCAATGCCCATCCTAACAGACCCATGGCTCTATCCTTTCTCATTGAATCGCGCCGGACCAATGGTCAGCGTTGTCTTTCCTTTTCTCCAATTGGCCATACGATGACGGACAATTCTCTCTTCATTCATCTAAACGTAGCTACGAACGTTTCTTCGGCGCCAGAGATAAGAGGATTGCCTATTTTGGAGGGTTCAGAGGCTTATCGTGGTCATGCTAATAGCGGTAGGTCGCCCGGATGGTGAGCACCAGCCCACCATGCGGATGAAGATACTCGCACTTCATGATTTGCCGTTTACGGTTGACTATTTGCTGTCTGCGCTTGCTCTGACCGCAAGTCGCATATCACAAACCGTCAACCCCTGCGCCCCGGACTCCAAGGATCAGACCTGTTGCCAGGAGATAGGGCGGATATCTTCGACCCTGGATTCGTCCAACTCGATCCCGAAGCCCGGCCGGTCGGGCAATTCGAGCATGCCGTTCACGGGCCTGGGTGAGTGTTTCTCGAAATCGTAGTACCCCTGCATCTTCTGAATCAGGTACTCCACCAGCGGGCAGACTTCGACCGGCTGGCCGGCCACTACGTGCGTAGCGGCGTGCAGGCTGTGGCCGTGCGGGATGACGTTCACGCCGTGAACGGACGCCAGCGTGCATATTTTGACCAGCTCGCTGACCCCGCCGCACCATTCCGGGTCGGCCTGGACGACCATGATCGCATCGGCCTTGAGGAACTCGTGGACGTCCCAGCGGCCGTAGAAATGCTCGCCCGTGGCCACCGGAATCGAAGTCTCCCGGCTGAACTCGATGAAGGCATCCAGGTTGGCCGTCTGGAAAGGCTCCTCGATCCAGCGCGGATGGTACTTTTCCACACGCCGGGCCCAGGCCAGGGCATACTGCAGGTCCCACTGCCAGAACGCATCGAACATCAGGTCCACATCGTCGCCCACGGCCTCACGCGCCAGTCGCACGACCTCGACATCTTTCTCGACACCCTCCGGCCCGTGGCTCGGCCCGCGGTCCCGCACAAACCACTTCTGATGCCGATACCCCTGCTCCTTCAGCTCGCGGGCCTTCGCCTGGAGAGCCCCGGCCTCCTGCGAAAAACCCAGGCAACTGGCATAGGCCCGGACTTTTCTGCGTGAGCCGCCGAGCAGCCGCCAGACCGGCAGGCCGAAGAGCCGGCCCCGAAGGTCCCACAGCGCGTTGTCGATGGCGCTGAGCCCGATGAGGTAGTGGCTGCCGCGCGAATGCCGGTCCGCCCGAAATATGCGATCCCAATGCGCCTCATGGGCCAGCGGGTCCTGCCCGAGCAGATGCCGCTTGAGGAAGCGATCGACAAACATCCCGGCCTCGCTATCGACCGGGCCGTAGAGACCTGCGATGCCACTGTCGGTTTGTATCTTCAGGTAAAGCGCCTTTCTCTTGTTTTTGCCCGTTACCTGCAGGACCTGCACGTCGGTCACCTTCAGGTTGGTCTGTCGGCCCGAGCCTGCCCCGCGCGCCACCACCTGCGCCCGAACGTCAATATGAGAGGCCACGCCCACCGCGGCGAGGCCGGCCAGAAAGCTCCGTCGCCCCATACTGTCGTTCATCCGTATCTCCTTTCATCCGAAAGACGATTCCAGGCTGGTCATATCCCGGCAATATACGTCCGAATGCCGACGGCCGCCACAAATCTCCTGACGGCTTGATTCTGCTACAGTATAATCCGCCCTTTTGTATCGGAGGTCGTCCTATGAACAAACTGGCAGTCCAGTTCGGGGCTGGTAATATCGGGCGCGGGCTCATGGGCCAGCTCTTCTGGGAGTCAGGCTTCGAGACTGTCTTTATAGACGCGAATTCATCCCTGGTGGACCAACTCAACCAACGAGGCCATTACCCGCTGCGGGTGCTGGATGCGTACTCAAGACGGATTCATGAGCTGACCATCAGCCGCTTCCGGGTGCTCGCCGTCAACCAGGAAAACGCCATTGCCGAGGCGATTGCGGATGCCCAGGTGGTCACTACAGCCGTGGGTGTGCCGAACCTCAATGCGATTGCACCCTTGCTGGCTGCAGGAATCCGCCGGCGATACGAGCAAAACGGCGGTCCACTCGACATCTACCTCTGCGAGAACATGCTGGGGGCCGCGGCCCTGCTCTCAGAGAGAACCATCGATCTCCTTGATGAGCCGGTGAGAGCCTGGACCCGAGCCGGCGTTGGTTTTGCCGGCACCAGCGTGGCCCGCATTGTCGGCGGTGGGGCCAGCCGTCCACAGGACGACCTGCTTCTGATCGTCGCCGACGCGCATCGAGACATCCCCTATGACGGCAAGGCCATCCGCGCCGGCGGTCCTGACATTGAAGGATTCCACCCGGTGAATAATTTCAGAGCCGAGGTCGAGCGTAAGATCTTCACTCACAACATCGGCCACGCCGCCCTGGCCTACCTTGGATACCTGAGGGGCCACAGGTTCGTCCACGAAACCTTCGAGGACGATTTCGTCAACTCAGTGTTCGACGGTGCTCTGGACGAGACGACGGAGGCCCTGCTGCGACGGTATCCCGCCGACCTTGACCGGCAGGAACATCTGGAGGTCCGCAAGGATGTCCGGGTCCGCTTCGGCAATCCTCTCCTGCGGGACGGGATCACGAGGGTTGCGAAGGATCCGATCCGCAAACTCGGCCGCGACGACCGCATCATCGGGGCCGCCGATTTGTGCCAGTCTCAGGGCATTGCCACCCACCACATCGCGACAGTTTGCGCCGCGGCTCTATGCTACGACTATCCTGAGGATGCTCACGCGGCACGGTTGCAAACCCTGATTCAAGAGCAAGGCGTACCGGAGACACTCAGGCAAATGTCGGGCATCAAGCCGACCGGCGAATTCGCACGCGAGGTCGACGCCGAGTATCGCAGGCTCCTGGCCTCCCGCGCACCCGGCCCGCTTAGAACGTAGAGAGCGTCAAAACCGCGTCTTTAGTAGCATGGGCATCCTGCCCATGAGTCGCAGGGCCATCTTGGCCCTGCCGAGGGTCGGTTTTCCACGGGTAAGATGCCCGTGCTACTGTTCACATACCCCTTTTAGTCCCTGAAGACGACGCTCTCGGCGTTCTCGATGTAGAAGCGGCCCTGCTCGGCGCTCGTGATCTTCCGGTCATGGACCCAAAGGCCGCCGATCACCACGTTCTCGACCTTGTGCTCGCCGTCAAAACCGCAGATGACCGAAAATGGAAACAGGCCGTCCGTGATATAGACACCCTTGAAGACGACATCTTTGATGTGCCCGCGGTGCTTCGCATGCTCGGTCATCAGGTCTTGTGGAACAGTGAGCACACCGTCCCAGGCGCCGTGCATGTATCGGCGCTGCCGCTCCTCGGGGTCGGCCGGCCGGTCCACGCTGTACTGCGACAGGAAGATGGCCAGGTCGATCAGTTTCTGGCGGGCGTCCTCCACGCGGATTTTCTCGAACCGCACGTTGCCCACCGTGGCGTAGTCGGCGTCGTGAATGCTGAACGTCGCGCCGTCCTCGACGTGAATGACATCGCAGTTCCTTAACACGATATCCCTGACCTCCTCCGTGCGCAGCTCGAAGCCGATCTCCAGCGCGTTGCCCCACTCGGCGTTCCAGAGCACGCAATCACTCACTTCGATGTTGCGGGTGCCCCGGTCGGAGCTGTCACCAACTGATTTGATGGCGATACAATCATCCTTCGTGCGGATGAAGCAGTCCCGTATCCGGACATTCCGGCTGCGCACGATGTCGATGCCATCATCGCTGCCATTGCCGCTGAGGATTTTCACATTCGCAATCGAGATGTTGTCCGACAGGATGGGCACGATCTGCCAGGTCTGGCTGTTGCGAAGAATGATGCCCTCCAAGTCCACATCCGTGCATTCGTCGAGTTGCACGAATCGCAGGCGGCTCGATCTTGTGAACTCGCGCATGCGGGTCCCGTCCAGAATCCCTCGGCCGCACACCTTGATATGACGGGCGTTGCGCGCACGAATCACGCCGTGCACCACCGCCCCGCCGGCGATGTAGACGGTCTCGTCATCGTACAGCTCGACCACGCCGGGCACGTGGACCTTGCCGCCCTCGAGGTACCGCACTCCCACCGTCCCGGGTCTGGGTGCGTCGGCTTCGAGCGGATTCGCAAAAAGAAACAGCGGCCTCTTGATGTCATGATTGATCTCGATACTGAAATTGCCCGGCCCCGCAAGCCCAAAGCGTATCACGTTGTCCTTCAGCGACCATTTGACATCCCGGCTCCTCGGGCGGACGTCCACCGCTTTGACATCATGCTTTGGGGCCACGACCACTTCGATCGTTCCTTCGAAAGAAAAGCATGCAATCGCGCCGACAGGCGAATCATGGACAAAAACATCCTTGCCATCCACTTGGACCCGATAGCCCTCTGCGGCACTCTCCCCTTCCGGCACAGGATAGACCTCCACCGCCGCGTTCACAAGCGTGAGGCCCGGCAAGGCCATTACCGAGGCGACAATGATCAGGCTGATTGGACACCAACGAAATGCCGGACTCATATGGATTGTCCTCCCTTCATATTTTGCAGTCCCTTTCTTCGAAAGCCGCTGACATAATGAGCACACGAGCAAAAGTTGCGGCGGGTGCTCCGAGTGGGGTAGGTTCGTCACCCCTGCACCGCAAAGGCGCAACATCTTGTTTTTTTAGCAAGCATTCTTGGTTGCGGCCGGAGGCCGCGCCGCGCAGGCAGGGGTCCAGCCAACGCGCGAAGTCCGAACGTGCTTGCGTCTAGGCACAGTTTCCATGCGCAAGGTGTCTGGATTCCTGCCTCCGCAGGAATGACAGAGTCGTGGCCGTTGAGCCCGCTGCCGCAGGGGTGACGAATGTATACGGGTAATACTCATTCTGTTAAAGGCAATGGGATTACCTGCCAGCCCTCGGTGCCGAAGCGGATGTCTCGCTCGACGAACTCCCAGACGACGACCTTCTTGCCCTCGAGCAGAGCGGGTTTGCGGGCCAACTGCTGGCGGACCAGCGTGGAGGCGCCGCCGTCGTTGACGATGGAGGTCAGGCCAAAGCCGAGGTTACGTGCCAAGTGGGCGATAAACCCGCCGCTGCCGGGCTCATCCCGCTCAAAGATTCGCAGGAAGCTGTCGCCGAGCACGAGAATGGGCGAGTTCGGGTCATCCTCGTAGGGCTTTCCCGTCCGCGTGTCGGTCACCTGCGTACAATTCAGCCGCTGCGGCTCGAAGAGTCGCTCGATCTGTGGCACGCGCATCATGCGGAGCACATCCCCACGGCGCTCCACGCTCACGGGCTTGGTTTCATACTCGATGGGCCCTTTCTCAACCCAGCCCAAATCGAGAAGCCGCCGGGCAACCACATCCGCCGCCATCCGCATACCTTCCGGCGACCAGTGACTGTCCTGGGCCAGGTAGTAGGCAGGACTGCCGGGTCGCCCGCGCGCCTCACCATAAGCCTCGAACAAGTCGATGACTTCCACACCGGCCTGTATCAGCTTTATCAGGACATCTCGCGTCGCCGGGCTCACCGGCGCGGGCACACTGGCCGCCCGGGTGGCCAGCATCTCGGGGTAGATACTGGCCTTGTTCGGCACCGGCATGACTAAGAGCCTGATCCCGCGCTTGGCCAAGTCGTCACGAAACGAAACGATGGCGGTGAAGATGTTGTCTTGATCCTTGATTGCGGGTGGCAGCGTCAAGGCCGAAGGCCTTGGCGATGGCCCTTTCCTGCCACCGGAAGCCACCCCCAAGCTTCGCTTGAGGGTGCCACCCCTCAAAACATGTGGCTCGATCAGATACTGGACGGCCGGCTTGTAGAAGAGCCAGCCGTTACGACCCGACAGGGCCTTGTCGCCCGCGTCCTCGAACAGAACGAAACGAGCGTACAGTATCCAGGGCCGCACGACCTGGGCCGGCCGGCACGTGCTCTCCAACCGGCTCTCGAACTGCCTGAGATTCGCCTGCGTCGGCGGCCGACGGAAAAGCTCCACAATCTGCGGCTGGTCACCCGCGCGCAGATCGAAAACCACCTGGCTGGGAGCGACGACCCCAATCAGGACTAGAAAAGCAAGGGTCAACCAGATGTGCTGTCTGCGGCCTGTTGTCACCGGCTTATCCCTAAAACTGAAAATACAGGAACGATCGAAACGACTGAGCGAACACGGTCATCAACGATAAAGCAAATAGAACGATCAAGAGAAAGACCTTTGGCCAATCGAGCCTGCGGGTCCAGTCGAAGCCTTGTACGGGCTGGAATACGAGCACGGCGCACAGGATCATGAGAATGAGATGGCCGCGCGTGTAAATGATGGCGCTCAGGAGCACCGAGCCGTCCTGTGCCGAAGTCGG